>ENA-OWRJ01003554-OWRJ01003554.1-human-gut-metagenome-genome-assembly--contig:-NODE-3554-length-11237-cov-4.891790_pt1 | contig 11237 bp, 9 predicted proteins | sample MGYA00248269_ERZ651897 | MGnify/ENA primary metagenome ERZ651897 (study PRJEB26924, sample SAMEA4378252) | human gut metagenome | biome: human gut; feature: human-associated habitat; material: faeces...
CCTCCGATGAGGCTTGCCCCTACGGCGCTTTTGAAGTTTTTTGTTAAAGTTCGTAGGGGTCGATGCCCACATCGACCCATTGGGAAGTTGCGAATTCGCCAGAAATTATCGAAAAAACAGTTGGTTCTGCCGGGGCGATGTGGGCATCGCCCCCTACGCGTATTATTGATACACCAATTGAGTTCTGCAAGTGCGAAAAGTCGCTCAGGCCTCAATGAACCGTACGATCTTGTTGAGATCATATTCTCCGCCGTCCATGTTGACCGTCAGCGTGCGCTCGGGAGGAAGTGTGAGCCGCCAGTTATCATAGAGCGTTTTGAGCTCGTAGACGTACATAAGGTCGAGGTTATCCTCGTAGTCCCGGCCTCTTGCTCGCATGTGCTCGAGGATCGTCTGAATGGAGCAGTCGAGGTAGATATACTTGTCGATTTTCGGCATGAGCGAGCCGATACCCGTCGCGAGCTTTTCGAGCACGTCAAACTCCGCCTGCGTCAGATCGCCCTGATCGAGCCGGTAGCGCGCGATGACGAGGTTCTCAAGAAAGCAGCGGTCGAAGAAAAAGAGCTCTGTCTCGCCATTTCCGGGCTTCCACGCCGGGTCGTCAAAGTATAAAGACAAAAAGCTCACCTGCGCGTGGAACGTCCAGCGCTTCGAGTCCGCGTAATAGTCGCAGATGAAGGGATTGTCCTGCGGCCGCTCCTCGTGGAACGATGCGCGCGCGCCAAAATGATCGAGTAGTTTTCCAAGCATTGTTGTCTTGCCGGAACCGACTGTGCCGCAGATGGCGATGTATTTCATAAGCGCGCCTCCCTTCGCCGCGTTTCGCGGATTGTCAACAGCGCCTATCATACCGCAAAGGGCGCGGGTTTACAAGTCGGCAAAACGCTGAAACTTCGGGCGCTTCTTTAGAGTTTCCAATCAACCAAGACGCGAAAACTGTTCTGCCCCAGCGGTTTGCAGCCAGCGAAGAAGGAGCGTGTCCAAAAAGAGCAGCACCGCACCGAAGCCCAGCAAAAATGCCTCCGGGGATACAAGCTCTGCCAGCCACATCAGCCAAGCCGCGCCTGCCGCGAGCAAAACGCCCCAGCAAACGAGCATCGTCAGCATCACGGCCCAGCTCTGCTTTACGGCCTGCGCTTCGTTCGACCAGTCGAGCTTTGCGTGCACAATGCCCTCGCGAAGGCCAAGCGCGTTTGCAAAGCGCGCAAACAGGACGCTGTCGAGCAGGATAAGCGGCGAGAGCTCTGTCACGCACACGCAGCAAACAGATGCGATCACGGCGGCCGGAAGCGTCAGGAGGTCTGCCATCCGGAGCTTTGCCCGCAGCACCTGCGCGCCGGGGATGGGCAGGGACTGCAAGATCCAGAGGTTCTTTCCCTCCAGCGACACAGAGCTCGGCGTAAAGAGCGTCATGCCAAGCATCCCGCCGATGGCAAGCGCGAGGAACACCGGCAGGGAAGACGCCAGCTCCGGCATCTGCGCAAGCACATCCAAAATCACGTCCCGCTTGATCACGAGCACAACGGCCGCCGCCAGCAAAAACAAAACGCCAAGACCCGAGTTGAGCAGATATGTTGGACTCGCGCCGAGCCGCCGCAGCTCCCGATGCAGAAGTGCCGTGTCCGCGCTCGCGGTCCTGAGCGTTTTTTCTTCATAGCGCACTTTCGGAAGGCCGCGCTTTGTCGTTACAATCCGGGTAAAGCTCCGGCCAAGAAGCCAGGAAACGAGTCCGAACGGCGCGAGCGTCACAAGAAGCGACCATACAAGCGCCGGTGCGTTTTCGCCCGCCATCGCCCGGCCGAGCCAGACGAGGACTTTTGCGCCAGATAGCGCCGCGGCGATCTGCGCGCCGTTTTGCGCCAGCTGCGTGATATAGCTGTTCATCCGGAAGATGACGGCAAAATAGAGCCCCAGAAAGACGACCGAGCCGATGATTGCCGCAAGGGATTTGTTCCGCACCCGACTTCCAAGCAGGCTCAGCGCCCACGCAAGAAGACTTGTTACCGCCAAAGAGAAGCAGGCCAGCGCCGGAAGCAGCAGGATAAACGAGACGAAGCCGAGAGCCGGAAGCCTTGCCGCCTGCGTCCACGCGAGCAGCGCCGGAACAGCGACCATCAGCCCGAACAGCAGGTTCCACAGAAGCAGCGATACCATCCGGCTGGCCAGAATATCGCGCGGACGAACTGGGAGACTGAGCAGCAGCTCGTTGTCCTTCGCCTCAAACAGCTGCGCTTTTGCCGTGAAGACCGTGCCGAAGACCATCAGCGCAAATGCCGCCACGGCGTACATCGCAAAATAGAGCCAGCCGAGCGAAAGCTTTGCGTAAACACCTGCCAGCGCGGAAAAGCTCGTGTAAAACAGCATGCCGAACGCGGCAAAGCAGTAAAGCATCAGAAGAAGCATGGCAATTTTCTGCGCGCCCGAGCGCTTTTTCTGGCTGCGTGACGCGCCTGTAAAATAGGCGGCAAAGGCCGCAAGGCGGACTTTGAGGAGCGTTTTCAGCATCACATCTCCGCCTCCAGTTCCAGAAATACCTCCTCAAGCGACTGGTTGCCCTTGACGTCCGCCATCGTGCCGGAGGCGATGAGCTTGCCCTTGCGTAAGATGGCGACCTTGTCGCAGAGCTTTTCCGCGACCTCGAGCACGTGCGTCGAGAAGAAGATCGCACCGCCGTTTCGGCAATGCTCGCGCATGAGCTCCTTGAGTAAATGCGAGGCCGTCGGGTCGAGACCGACAAAGGGCTCATCCATGATGATGAGCTTCGGCGCATGCAGAAGCGCGGAAATGATCGCGAGCTTCTGCTTCATGCCGTGCGAGTAGCCGGAGACCGGCTGGGCCAGATCGCTCGTCAGATCAAAAAGGTCCGCGTAGCGATGAATGCGGCTTTGCCGGTCTGCCTGCGAAACGCCGAAAATATCCGCCACGAAGTTCAGGTACTGAATGCCGGAGAGAAATTCGTAGAGGTCGGGGTTATCCGGAATGTAGGCAAGCTCTTTTTTGCAGGCGATGGGGTCATTTGCGACGGATTTCCCCGCGATGAAAATCTCACCGCTGTCCGGCTGCAAAATGCCGCAGCAGGCCTTGATGGTGGTCGTCTTGCCTGCGCCGTTGTGGCCGATGAAGGCGCAAATCTCGCCCGGGGCGATATGCAGCGACAGATCGTCGACCGCGAGCTTGTCGCCGAAGGTCTTTGTCAGATGGTTGATCACTAGCATGGTTCTGATTCCTCCCTTTCGTATCAGATTAGACGCAGCGGCAGGACATTTGTTCCCCGAATATAAAAATTAGCACTCTATTTAAGCGAGTGCTAAAATTCACAGTCCGTTCATAAAAACACGCAGATTTGTTCATAATCCGGAAGTAAACTGAAGCCATAAAAAGAAAACAAGAGGGAACGAAATAAGTTCCCGTTCAGGAGGTAAATTATGATGTTAGTACCGTATAGCCGCAAGAATCATTCCGTTTATAATCCGTTCCAGGACTTTGACGATCTGGAAAAGGCCTTCTTCTCCGACCGTTCGCTGGGCGAACTGAAGACCGATATCAAGGACCTTGGCGAGAGCTACGCGCTGGAGGCGGATCTGCCCGGCTTTAAGAAGGAAGACATTCACGTCGATGTGAAGGACAACACCCTGAGCATTACCGCCGAACGCCATTCCGAGTTTGAGCAGAAGGAGAAGAAGAACAGCTACCTGCGCTGCGAGCGTTCCTTTGGCTCGTACAGCCGGAGCTTCGATGTCAGTGGCATCGACTGCGCGAATATCAAGGCCGCGTACAAAGACGGCGTTCTGACCATGACCCTTCCGAAGCAGAAGAAGGAAGAGCCCACCGGCCGTCGCCTCGAGATCGAGTAAATGCAATCGCCGGAGCCCTTGACATTTTCTGAAAATCGGATATACTAAACATAGCGAGGGTGCTACTGGCAAACAGGCAGCTCCCCTGGAATTTGGTTAAGAAGTAACCGTCATCTGTGGGAAGATTGGGCGGTTACTTCTTTTTGTTATTAACCTGAATAAAGAGGCTAATAATGCCGACGATGAGGATACCAAGCTGAATCATATCAGAATATGTAACCATCTGCCGCAGCCCCCTTTCTATAAGTCAGGGGGCAACAAAAAGAGGTGCGCCCCCTGCTGACGCGAAGGGAGCCGCCCGCTTGCCGTTTATCGGTAGCACCAATATGGCAATACCATATTTTGTCGCAAAAAGCAACCCCGCTTCCAAATTGGAGGCGGGGTTCAACTTATATGCCGGTTCTCATGTAGTGCTCTTCTTTTTTCTTCTCGACGCGCGCTTCGATCTCGGCCGGGATTTTGGTGCTCAAGTAGCGCCAGCCGGACCTGATTTCACGGATGATGAGAATGATGAGGGATACGATCGGGCAGAGACTGAACAGAACCAGCAGCACGAAATCGAGCGCTGCGTGGTCTTCTGTGAACCTTGCTGCGTTCTCCCAATAGGGGAAGATCACGCCCGCCGTGTTCATCGAGCGCTCACCGAACTGCGAGACAATGGTAAGAAGATTTTTGAGGCCGTACCGGTTTGTATTCTGGACGAAAACGCTCTCGTCTTTTGTCGGGAAGCTCTCGCGCAGAACGCTCAGGCCGTAACCCGTGATCGGCTCTGCCATGACCAGCTCATAGCAGGAAATACCGGGCTCTTTTGCCTCCTCGCCGCCGGTGATATGCGTGAGGGCGGAATAGGTGACAAACATGCCCGCGCCGTCGGTGTAGGCCTTACTGCTTGCCTTGTCTTTTTCGCGCGAGACAACGCCGGCTACCACATACGGTTCGTTGGAGATCCAGACCGTCTGCCCCGCCACATCGTAGCTTCCGAACAGCGCCCAGGAGAGCTCCTCGTCGAGCACGACGCGGTCATAGGTAAAGTCGCGGTTCGAGATATAGCTGCCCGAACGAAGCGGCAACGGATGGAACAGGAAAAAGTCCCCGCCGACCCCGATGGTCTTGGCCGTGTAGGTGACGGAATTTGTGGAGACGGTGATGTCCTGCGCGGTCGTCGACCACGCGTCCTGATACAAGCTGCCATTTTCCGGCGTCTCTAAGGATGCGTCGACGAATTTCTGCTCGAGCGTCTGATGGAAGGTTTCGATCTGCGACTCCGTGAGCTCCTTGCCGACCGGCTGGAACGCGGAGACCTGCACAAAATTCTCTTCGCTCTGTCCCTTCCAGACCTCGGCGGCCGACTGCGTGATGAGCAAATTTGTCACGTGATGGAGCTTGACCGCAAACACGACGGCCAGCACGACAAGCGCCACATTTAACAGTAATAGCGCGAGAAACCGGAGCGGAAGCGGCTTTCGTTTGCGCCTCCGCGCGAATTTGCCGCCGCTCATCCGTTCTCCGCCAGGCGTACCTGTGTGCCTGCCTCAATGGGTTTTGTAGAGGTCGTGATGACGAACTCGCCGGAGCCGATGCCGGAGACGGCAGAGCTCTTGTCGTCGCTGGCCAGCACCTGCACATCGACGCGCGTTGCGGTGTAGCGCGTGGAAAGGGGTGTGGACTTGGAGACGATGGCCAGCACGAACGAGCCATTGTTGTCCGTCCGGATGGCGGACGTGGGGACGATTGCGTCGTAGCTCGCGCTCTTCTGGCCGATGGCAAGCGTAATATTGCTGTCCGGCTGAATGTCGCTGCCGGTAAGCCGGAAGGTCAGCAATCTGTTTTTCTGCGGGTTCTGCGGGTCGTTTCCGATCGTCTCGAGTGTTGCGGTCGCGTCTCCCCAGTAGTTGACGAGCTCGGCGGTGTCGCCGACTTTCACTTTCTTCGCCTGCTCGTTCGTGATGGAAATTTTCACGGTGAAGCCGCGGTCGGTCTGGTTGATGGTGGCAAGGGGGTTATCGGCGCTCGCGGTGTCGCCGGCCGTGACGTTCACAGACGCGATCGTGCCGCCGACCTTCGCCGTGATCTCCTGCGCATCCGCGTCCTTCGTCAGCTTTTCGATGTCGGCTTTCTTGTCCTCAATGGCCTTCTTCGCCGCCTGCATATCAAGTGCCGCCGTGTCGCCCTGATTGACCTCAAAGAGCTTGTCCTCCAGCGCAGTCTTTGCCGTCTTCACAGCTGCTGCGTTATCCGCTGCTTTTCCAAGATCGGAAACCTTTTCTGTCTGGTCGTCTACAGCATTTTTCGCGTTTTCTACGTTGATCTCCAGACGCTCAATCGCCGCTTTCAGCGCGTTATACCGGCTGCGGAGGGTTTCCGTGTTGCTGTCCGCCTCATCATAGGCCTCCCGCGCCTCTGCATATGTCAGCTGCGCCTTGTATTTTGCAAGCTCAGTCTGCAAGTCAGAAACCTCCTCGTAGTAGCCTTTCAAGCTCGCATAGGCCTCTTGCAGTCGCTCGGCAGTTGTTCTTGCAGAAGACTCGTCTTTCTCCTTCCCAGAACTAACCAGCTTATCAATCAAAAGGTCGATGTTCTGATAATATGCCTCCATGATATCCGCGCGGGAACCGGAAATCTCCTGCAAAAGCAGATAATCAGCTTCATACTTTGCAACCAGTTCTGCGTATCTTCCGTCAGAGCCGTTGTTCCGTTTCAGAATCGTATCAATCTGATCCTGCGTATCTTTCACTCTCTGTTTCAGCGATTTGCTTGTTTCGCTTCTACCGGGTACATGCGCGCCCATATCTTCCAGCGCCTTTTCCGCTGTTTCCATTGCTGTTTTCAGCGGAGCCAGCGTCGCTTCCAACGAAGAGATTTCGCCGGAAATCTTGGTATATTCTTCGTCGTTCTGCGCGTCGGTCAGCTCCTTTTGGGCTCGTTCGCTTTCCTTGGTTAACTCGTTGAGCCGTTTTTCTGCCTTCGCCTTTTCGATGGAAATCTGGCTCGCGTCCATGGTGCTGTATTGGCTGTAGATGGCGAGCGCTTCGTTATACGCGTCCCGGAGCTTCTGCACATCGCGGTTTTCCTGCGCGGTGCCGTTGGAAGCTTCGATGAGGCTCTTCTGGTAGTTGAGCTCGAGCGTTTCCAGATCGGTCTTCGCCTGCTTTAGTTCGTCCGATTCCTGCGCTTCGAGCACAAACAGCACATCTCCGGCATTGACCGCCTGGCCGACCTTGCACTTGACGCTCTCGATCTTTCTCGTCTGCGTAAGCTTGACGTTGTACGTCTCGTTCGCGGCGATCGTACCCGAGGCGCGGATCTTTGCGTTGATCGTGCCCTGCGTCACCTGCTGTGTCGCGACCTCCGGAAGGGAAGCGTTCATGATGGTGTTGGAGAAGAAGGTCAGCACCAGCAAAACTGCCAGAAATATAATGGCCACGGTTTTGACCCATTCGCGTCTTTTTACGTTCGTATCCATAGTTCCCTATCCTTTCACGGAGCCTGCGTATGTGATGCCTTCCACGAGATAAGCCTCGCCGTGCAGGAACATCAGAAGTCCCGGCACCATGTAAACCACCGCCGCGGCAAAGGCGATGCCGATCTCGCCCGCGTTGATCTGCGAGAGATACACGGAAAGCGGCTGCTGCGACGCGTCGGGCAGCAGAATGAGCGGCTGCTCGACCATGTTCCAGTAGTCGATGAACACGAGAATGGCGATGGAATACAGCGCGCTGCGGCACTGCGGAAGGCAGATGTTCCAGAAAATATGCCACTCTCCTGCGCCGTCTAACTTTGCCGATTCGATCAGCGAAACGGGAATGCGGCGCATGGACTTTGTGAGCAGAAACACCGAGAACGGTGCGAACGCGCCGGGCAGGATGATCGCCCACCGCGTGTTGAGTAGTCCCAGAAAATCGGACACCAGATAGTTTGGCACCAGCGTCACCTGATACGGCATGAGCATCAGAATGACGTAGGCAAAGAAGATCGTGTCCCGGACCTTGCCGCGCCACCTCGTAAAGCCGTAGGCCGCGACGGACGCGACCATCAGCTGCGCGAGGACGATCGGCGCAACGAGAATGACCGAGTTCCAGAATTTATAGAGGAAATCCGGGCTTTTCAGCAGCACGGTAAAATACTGGCTGAAGCTGACCTTGTCCGGGATAAATTTCAGATTGATGGTATCTTTGATGTAGCTCTTGCCGTTGGTTGCGTTCTGAAACACCTGCCCGTAGTTGGCGGTGATTTCGCTCTGGGTCATGAACGAGTTCGTGATCGTGAGCACCGTCGGCATGAGGAACATAAAAGCAAACACAGCGGCCAGAACCGTCAGCGCGCCGCGCGAAAAATAGCGTTTTTTCCGTCTCATCCTTCCACGTCCTTTCCAAAGTAGTTTTCAATGGCGAACAGGAGGGCGATGAGCGCGATGATGACGATGGCCAGCATGATAGCCGAAGCGGAAAGGCGCTGATAGTCGAGGTTTTTATTGTACATGTTGTTCATGAAGTGCTGGAGCATGTACAGTCCCTCATAGGGATAGTCGCCGGAGAGCAGGTAAATTTCGCGGAAGACCTTAAAAGAATTGATGATCGACAGAATCGTGACGAACAAAACCGTCGGCGAGAGATAGCGCAGCTTAATATGGAAGAACTGGTATGCCTTCGACGCGCCCTCGACCTCCGCGACCTCCAAAAGCTCTTTTGGAATGTTGTTGAGCGCCGCCATGAATAAAATCATGTTGTAGCCGAGGTTCTTCCAGAGAAAGAGCAAAACGATGACGACCATGCAATAGTCGGACTTTAACCAGTCGATCGCCTTCACGCCGAAGACGGACAAAAACTCGTTGACCACGCCGTTCGAATGGAACAGCACCTGCCACACGAGGATGATGGATGCGACCGGGACCATCATGGGGCTCAGGAAAAACGTCCGGAACTGGCTCTTGAACGGGATCCGGCACTCGAGCATCAGCGCCAGCACCAACGCCAGCACGACCGCCAGCGGCACGGAGAGCCCCGAAAACACGGCGGTATTTTTGACCGCGATCTGAAATGCGCCGTTATTCCAGACTGCAATGTAATTTTTCAGGCCGACAAAGCTGTGATCCAGCGCACCGGCGATGAACGAATAATAGATGACCACGCAGAACGGCGCGACGAAGAAGATGAGCATGCCGAGAAAGCTCGGACCCGAGAAGCACAGGGAAGCCAGAAAGTCCCGGATTTTCACGTTTACGCCGTTCCATATTTTTTTTGCCTGCTTCACGCTTCGATCCTTTCTGTTTCCTGAGAAATTTACGTGTCCGGAAGGACAGCGCAAGCTGCCCTTCCGGATTGGGTTTCTTACAAATTACGACTGCTCGGCGACGTAGAGGTTGACTCTGGACTGAATCATGTTCGCCGTATCGTCAAGGCTCTTTTCGCCTGCAAAGTACGCGGCTGCCTCGTCGGAGATGATGTTCAGGATGCTCTCGTCATAGCCGTAGACCGCAGTGGTGGCGTTGATGAGATCGAGAATCTGGTCTACCTGCTCCTGCGTCATCGCGTAGATGCTGATCGAGCCGTCTTCGTTGACGCCCGTGCCGCCGATCACGACCGTGCTGGCTGCCGGCGCCGTGGCTGCGCCGAACGTTACGCCGCTGCCCGTGTCAGTGGTATAATAGGTCATCTTCGGGATGCGGATGGGGTTGCCGTTTTCATCCTTCACGACGTTGCCGTTCTCGTCGGTCTGGTATTCCTCCGTCATGGCGTTTTTCAGCTTCTGGTCAAACGCTTTCTGGTTGATCGGGAAGTTCCAGACGTTGCTGCCCAACTGATAGTCCTCGGTGAGGAACTGCTTCATGAAGTTCCACGCCGCGGTCTTGTCCGCGCAGGTCGAGGAGATGGCAATCGCGCCGTCAATCTGGAAGGCGTGGTTCGATGTGCCGTCTTCGGACGGATAGCCGACAAACTTCACGCCGCCGTTGAAGCCGGTCAGCTGATAGAGCATATCCTCGAAGCTCGAAACGTACATGTCGGTCATGAGCTGCTTGCCGGAGTTGATGCGGTTCTGCGCCGAGTCGTTTTCCTCGTCGGTGGCGTTCTCCCAGTCATAGGTGTCGGGGAACTGGTTGGCAAACTCCAGAAGCGCCTTGAATTCGTCCGAGTCAAAGTGCGCCCCGCCGTTCTCCCAGTCGACAAAGGCGTCAATGTTGCGGGAGATGCAGGTCTGAAGAATGTCGGACTTCGTGCGGTACACGTCGAAGACCGACGCGCCGTCCTGGAGCTTCGTCATCGCGTCCTTGACCGCTGCAAGGTTCCAGGTGTCGTAGTCGCCCGCGACCTTGTCGAGCGCGATTGCCGTGCTGACTGCGAACGTGCTCGGCAGCTGATAGAGCTTGCCGTCCGCGCTTTCCAGCGCCTTAAGCACCGGCTGGACGAAGCTTTCACGGCTCAGGTCAGCGTCTGCGTCAATCAGCTCGTAGAGATCCGTCAGGAAGCCCTTCGCCGCGTACTGCTCAATGGGCATGCTGTAGGTGTTGATGTCGATCATGTCCGGGAGCTTGCCCGAGAGCATCTCGGTGTTGAGCTTCTGGATGCCGGCTTTGTAATCGTCGTCGGTGTTATACTCGGAGTAGTCGCGCACGACGATGCGGTGGGTGTTGCTGGCGCGGTTGAACTTGACGATCGCGTCGCGCATGTTCCAGTCGAGGTACATGCAGGCGAAGGTCAGAACGGTCTTATTGACCACGCTCGCCGCATCGACGCGCGTCATAACGATCAGCTGCATGGTGTTCGTCTGCGTCTGGTCGTCGTAGGTGTTTTCAAACGCAATCACGCGCCCGTCAGGCAGGATAGAGTAGGAATTGAGGTTGTTGGAGTTGATGTCGCACTCGATCCAGTCGATCACCTTCTCCTTCGTGTCGGTGTCGAATTTATAGCCGTAGATGTTGCCGTTGTAATCGTAGTAAATATCGTACACATCGTCACCGGGGAAGAAATTGTAGGCGGAGTCGGGCAGCTTGACGGTGTCGCCCGTGAGCTTGCCGGCGGCAGGGTCGATTTCCTGGAAGACGCGGCCGCTTTCTTCCGGCTTTGCCTCGTCATTTTTGTAATAGCATACGCCCACAACGCCGGCTTTCAGCTCACACAGCTCGCCGCCGTTTTCGCCCAGGTCGACGGTCGTCTTCTGGTTGCCGTCCTGGTCATAGATGTACACGTTCTGCCAGTCGCTGAGATAGACGTTGCCGCTGTTATCGACAAAGAAGTTCGAAACATAGAAGCTGTTGCCGTTTTCATCGGTCTGGTTGAACTCGATGCGCTTGAGCTCCTTGCCGTCGGCGTCAAGATGCAGAAGGCCGGTCTTGTTTTCGCCCTGCTCATAGATCGGAAGAGCACACGTCTGAACTCCAGTCACCGC
>ENA-OWRJ01003555-OWRJ01003555.1-human-gut-metagenome-genome-assembly--contig:-NODE-3555-length-11231-cov-8.522011_pt1 | contig 11231 bp, 10 predicted proteins | sample MGYA00248269_ERZ651897 | MGnify/ENA primary metagenome ERZ651897 (study PRJEB26924, sample SAMEA4378252) | human gut metagenome | biome: human gut; feature: human-associated habitat; material: faeces...
TGTTGCATTTACGACACTTGGTATCGGCCGTCTGATCTATCAGCTCCCGATTCCGTTGTGCAAGATGTTTATCAGAGAGATTTTCGAGGGGAAATCGCCGGATGATTTTGATGAGGAGACATTGACAACGATCAATAAATTTTTTGAGAACAGTCTGAATGTATCGGAAACATCCCGGCAGTTGTACATTCACAGAAATACTCTTGTATACAGACTGGATAAACTTCAGAAGAGCACGGGGCTTGATCTGCGTGTGTTTGAGGATGCGATCACGTTCAAGATCGCGCTTATGGTTGTAAAATATATGAAATATATGGAATCATTAGAGTATTAGATCTTACAGGAGTATAAATAATTAGGAGGAACTTATGATTGAATTAAGAAACGTGACGAAAGAGTACTCTAAGGGCAATTCAGCTCTTAACGGAGTCTCTGTGAAAATCGAACGGGGAGAATTCGTTTTCATCGTCGGAGACAGCGGCTCGGGAAAGTCTACCCTGATTCGTTTGATCATGAAGGAGTTGAATCCGACTGAGGGAACGATCATAGTAAACGGGCAGAACCTGAATCGTATGAAACACCGCAATATCGCGAAATACAGAAGAGGATTGGGCGTTGTGTTTCAGGACTTCCGTCTTTTGAGAGACAGAAACATTTATGAAAATATTGCGTTTGCCCTGCGCGTGACGGAAACGCCGACAAAAGTGATCAAGAAAAAAGTGCCTGCGGCGCTTTCGCTGGTCGGTCTTGCGCAAAAATATAAATCGTTTCCGAAGGAATTATCAGGCGGAGAGCAGCAGCGAGTTGCAATCGCAAGGGCAATCGTAAACGAACCCGCTATTTTGTTGGCAGACGAGCCTACGGGAAACTTAGATCCAACGAACTCATGGGAGATCATGAGCCTTTTGAAAGAGGCGAATGAAAGAGGAACGACAGTGCTTGTCGTTACGCATAACCAGGAGATTGTAAACGAGATGAACGAGCGCGTGATCACTATGAAACAAGGTGTGATCGTCAGTGATGAACAAAAAGGTGGGTATATAGATGAGGATTAGTACATTTGGATACGTCGGAAAACAAGGCGTTAAGAATATCTGGAGAAACAAGATGTTTTCGCTCGCGTCCATTGCGACAATGTCAGCTTGTATCTTCTTGTTTGGATTATTCTTTTCGATTATTGTAAATTTTCAGCATATTATAAAAACAGCGGAGGAAGGCGTTGCGATCACAGTATTCTTTGAAGAAGACGCTACAGATTCAGAGAAGAAAGCGATCGGGAAGGCGCTGGAAGCCCGCAAAGATGTGGCAGAAGTAAAGTACATATCGGCAGAAGAAGCATGGGAAGAATTCCAGAAGCAGTATTTTGCAGACAATCCGGAGCTGGCAGAAGGATTTAAAAACGATAACCCGCTGGCATCTTCGGACAACTATGAAGTATATATGAAAACAGCGGAAGACAGTAAGAGTCTTACAGCGAGAAGCCGTTCTCTTTCGGAGACGCAGAAAGAACTTGTTTCTTATGCACAAAAACTGGACGGCGTACGAGAAGTAAACAAGTCGGACGTAGTAGCGAAGATGCTTTCAAGCGTAAATACACTTGTAGCGGTTATTTCGATCGCAATTATCAGTATCCTTCTCGGAGTTTCGATCTTCCTGATCAGTAATACCGTTACGATGGGTATTACCGTGCGAAAAGAAGAGATTGCGATCATGAAGTACATCGGAGCGAAAGACTTTGTCGTTCGTTCTCCGTTCGTGATCGAAGGTCTTATCATTGGTATTTTCGGCGCGGCGATTCCGCTTGTACTGCTGTACTTCCTGTATGATAAAGCAGTTCAGTACATTATGGTGAAATTCAGTATTCTTGAGAATATTATTACATTCCTTCCGGTGTCGACTGTATATCAGATCTTACTCCCGATCGGTGTGGTAATGGGAATCGGAATCGGTTTCCTCGGAAGTTTCTTTACGGTGCGCAAACATCTGAAAGTATAGGAGGTATACTCGATGAAGTGTAGAATGAAGAGGGTGGCGAGTTTATTTCTTGCGTTGGCGCTGTGTGCCGGAATGACGATGAACGTAGGGGCTGTTACCGTTCAGGAAGCGGAAAATAAAGCGGACGAGCTTGAAGGCAAAAAAGAACAGGCTGAGGCAGAGGCGAAAGATCTCACGGAAAAATTAAAAGGGATCGTTGCCGATATGGAAGAAACGCAGAAGAAACTGACAGAAAAAGAAGAGGAGATCGAACAGGTTGAAAATGAACTTGTTCAGGCTCAGATTGATGCGAATGATCAGTATGAGAGAATGAAAGTTCGTATCAAATATATGTATGAGAGTGGAAATACTCAGTTTGTAGCCGTTCTTGCCGAGAGTAAGAATATGGGAGATTTTCTGAATAAGGCAGAATATATTTCTCAAATCTCAGAGTATGACAGAGACGAACTTATAAGGTATCAGGATACGGTTGAAGAAATCGAGGTGAAAGAAGAAGAGGTTCAGGCAGAATATGAGGAACTGAATACGCTTCAGACAAAGCTTGTCGGTCAGCAGACGGAAGTTCAGAAAATGATCGATGAGAATAAAGAAAAACTTAGCAATATCCAGTCGGAGATCGATGCGAATGCTGCTGCATTGGAAAAGGCAAAAGAAGTTGAAAGAATCCAACAGGAGCAGGCAGGAAATAATTATATTCCTTCAACGGGCGGAAACGTCGTGAGCGGAAACGGATATTTTACGCACCCGTGTCCGGGTATGTCGTACCAATCCAGTTATTTTGGCGAGATCAGGCCATATGAGGTCGGCGGCCATAAAGGACATGATTATGCTGCGGCTGTAGGAACACCTACATATGCGGCTGCGGCAGGAACGGTTGTGATCGCCGGATTCAGCTACAGCGCCGGAAACTGGGTTGTTATTAATCACGGAAACGGACTTGTGACAAAATATATGCATCACAGCGCACTTGCCGTCAGAGCAGGGCAATATGTAGAGAAAGGTCAGCAGATCGGATATGTGGGAAGCACAGGGCAGTCAACCGGACCGCATCTTCATTTTCAGGTGGAGCTGAATAATGTACCTGTAAATCCTGATTTGTATATGTAAAGTGGTTATACATAGGAATAGCCGGGGGTAATGATTCAGTCAGTGAAATTTACTATATGGGAGATTTCCCGTATATGGAAGAAGAGGGGAGACAAGGCAGAGTATGATCTGTTTTGTCTTTCTTCTGTATAGACAAAAAGTTTGGCGACATTTCATAAAAGTCGAATGGGAAATAAAAACGGTTATATAATAGATAGAGGGGCGTTGGAAAGTAATGCGATGTGATGTAAGAAAATTTGCGGATGAACGAAAACAGGGGAATGAAAAACATGGATCAAACTAGTAATAATCAAAATGAGTCGGATGAAATCAAGATGAGTCGGGGCAGCGTGGATGCAAATGAAGGTTCTTTAGGCAGCGGGAAGAAAAAAAGCAGATTCGGGATTGGCGTTCTTGTAGGAATCGTGATCGGCGCAGTTATAATTACCGGAGTATGGGGAGCTGCAAAGGTGGTATCTGCCGTATTTTTCAAAGGCAATTTTGCAACGGAAAGTACATCAAGATCAGATATGGAACATAAACTTGACAGGCTTAACGCGTTGATAGAGAAGTATTATCTGTATGAAGATGAGATTGATAAAGATGCCCTTGTAGAAGGTATTTATTCAGGGTATGCAGGCGCGCTGGGAGATCCGTATACAGAATACTACGATGAACAGGAAGCGAAGGAGCTTTTTGAAACAACGAACGGTGAATTTTTCGGAATCGGAGCATCGATGTCGAAGCAGCTCGGAACAGATGAGATTACGATCGTCAATGTGTATGAAGATTCACCTGCAGACAAGGCGGGCTTGAAATCAGGCGATATCTTATATAAGGTAGACGAACATGAGACGGCGGGATATGAACTGGATACAGTCGTTTCGTGGATCAAAGGCGAAAAAGGTACGTCGGTTGTCCTCCATGTGCTAAGAGACGGAAAAGAAGTTGAAGTGACGGCTGTCAGGGATAAGATCGAAGTACAGACAGTCGCATATGAAATGAAAGAAGATCAGATTGGCTATATCGCTGTAAGCGAGTTTGACAGCGTAACTTATCATCAATTTGAAACGGCGCTGGAAGATCTTGAAAAGCAGGGAATGAAAGGGCTTGTAATTGATCTTCGTAATAATCCCGGCGGAAATTTTGATACAGTAACAGATATGCTGAAGCTGCTTCTTCCGGAAGGAGTGATCGTGTCGACAAAAGACAAAGAAGGGAATGTAGAAGAAGTTACTTGCGACGGAGCAAATGAATTTGATAAGCCGCTTGCCGTACTTGTAAATCAATACAGCGCCAGCGCGTCGGAGATTTTCAGCGGAGCTGTGCAGGATTACGGCATCGGAGAGATCGTCGGTATGACGACTTATGGAAAAGGGGTCGTTCAGCAGTTAATGGATCTTGGAGACGGAACATGCTTAAAAATGACAATCGCAGAATACTATACTCCAAACGGACGGAGCATCAACGGCAAAGGCGTAGAGCCTGACGTGGAAGTAGAGTATGAATACGATGAGAATAATCCCGAAGCAGACACCCAGTTAGAGAAAGCTTTGGAAGTAGTGAAAGATCAAAATAAATAAAACAAAAACAATATGGGCGGACAATATGGAACAGAATAAGTTTAACGGAAAAATCTGAGCAGAAAGTCTGAACATCTGAACAGAAAAAGCGGAACAGTGAACTGTCCGCTTTTTTCGTAATTATTCAAATTGTTTTTTAATAAGTTTTTAAATCGGTTTTTTGAATCGGTTTTTCGTGTGGGCTCATTTTGAATCGTTTAGTTTTGGACTTTTCGCCTTACAGATGAGCTGAGTCATTGTTCCCATCGGACAGTAAACGCACCAGCTTCTCGGTTTGAACAAGATCATTGTTGCAACCCCAAGTACGGTAGATGTCAGCATGACACTGTAAAATCCAAAAGCAAACTGTGCGACGCCCGGATGGAATAGTGTTCCGTGGTATGCCCAATCCCACGGGAACGAAAATGTCCAGAGCAGGGAGACTGCCTGTTTTAAGCTGTGGATTTCTGCAAATACAAGTCCTGTATTCCAAAGCATTTGGAAAAACATGACAAAGAAAAAGATTAGAAATCCATATCTGAACCATTTACTTTTCATCCACAGAGGCACGTCTTTTTTTCGGGAAAGACCGAAACGTCCTCCGATCAGACCGAAAAGCTGCCCTCTTCCACAATACCGGTTACAATATCCCTTTGTTCCATTTGCAAGAGAGATGATCAAAGGGATGAAAAAACAAAGAAGTCCGATCCATGCAAACAGGATGTTGAAAAATCCGAGAATCAAATAAGCGAGGGATACGATCCACAAATAGTCATACCAATGTTTTTCCATGACGGACCTCCTAAAAGTTTGTTCTATTAATATATAGCATAGAGGATGATAAGATTCTGTGATATAATCACGCAAGCAGATGACAATGTGCTTTTTGGCGCTTTTCGGTGATTCCTGAAGTATTTGTTTTCCTTTTATACATGACGAAACAGGAAAATTTTGATATAGTATATAAGTGCGAAAAATCGGATTGTGAGGAGTTAAGAAATGGATATATTGATTGTTATGTGTATCGGGATTTTAGTAGGAAGAGTTTCAATCCTGCGCAGGGCGAAAAAGAAAAATGAATATCTTTCTTTGTTTTGTACGTTTATTTTGATTTTTTCTATGGGAGTCATGCTTGGAAAGAAAGATCATTTTTTTGAAGAATTATCATCGCTTGGTCTGACAAGCTTTCTCTTTTTCCTTATACCGACCGTGCTTTCTATCGGATTGGTTTACTGGCTGACAAGAGTTTTTATGAAGAAAGATAAATAGGCCGTTGTAAAAAATAAAGTTTTAGGAAAGAAGGGGTTTAGATGATCGTTTTTTTAACGATATTGTCCTTAGTATCAGGACTTGTCTACGGCTATTTTGATGTGGAAAGCAGTTTCATTTCCGCAATCACGCAGAATACCCATATTGTTTTATATATATTAATGTTCTCCGTCGGAATAAGCATCGGAATGTATGACGGTATTGTGCAGAAAATACGGGAATATCATATTAAGATTTTTATTATTCCGATCGGAATTATTATAGGCTCTCTTTTGGGAGGAATAATTTGTTCTATGATCGTTAAAATGCCTGTTGGTCATGGGACGGCGATCGCGAGCGGATTAGGCTGGTACAGTCTTTCAGGAGCAACGATCAGCAAGCTGGTAAGCGCAGAAGCCGGAAGTATCGCTTTTTTGAGTAATCTGATGAGAGAGATCTTTTCGTTTTTTATTATTCCGTTTTTGGCGGTACATTTTAATTATTATACGTGCATTGCACCTGCGGGAGCGACAAGTGAAGATACAACGCTTCCGGTAATGCTGAAATATACAAATGAAGAAACGGTAGTGTTATCTGTTTTAAACGGAGTGATCTGTTCATTTTGTGTGCCGATACTTATTTCGTTTTGTTTGAATATAAAGTAAAAATATATAATCGCCGGCAGACAGGAAAAGTATAAAAGAAGAAAAGGAGACGTTGAAAATGAAACTGCAGTTTAAATATCAGAAATTTCAGGCTGATGCGGCGAAGGCAGTTGCGGATGTCTTTGACGGACAGCCATATTTGGCGCCTTCTTATATGACAGGGGAAATATCGGGGAAAAATTCGTCGTCAGAAGAGAGAAAAGGAACTTTTTCAGGATGGAGCAATCAGAAGATCGTGCCCGAATTAAGCGATGAGAGAATATTAGATAATCTGCGGAAAATACAAAAGGCGAATCAGATTCCGGTTTCTTCAAAGCTGGAAGGGCGGGAAAACGGATATCATCTGACGGTTGAGATGGAGACCGGAGTTGGGAAAACGTACACTTATATTAAGACGATATACGAATTAAATAAACGATACGGATGGAGTAAGTTTCTCGTCGTCGTGCCAAGCATCGCGATTCGGGAGGGCGTATATAAGACATTTCAGATAACGAGAGAACATTTTGCAAAAGAGTATGGAAAGAAGATCCGTTTTTTTATTTATAATTCAGAGAGACTTACGGAAATCGACCGGTTTGCATCGGATAATTCTGTTCATGTAATGATCATCAATTCTCAGGCATTCAATGCAAAAGGAAAGGATGCAAGGAGAATTTATATGAATCTTGATGAGTTTCAGGGAAGGAAGCCGATCGATTTGATCGCGGGAACAAATCCGATCATAATTATTGATGAACCACAGTCGGTGGAAGGCAGGCAGACAAAAGAGAGGATGAAACAGTTTTGCCCTCTTATTACGCTTCGGTATTCTGCAACGCATAAAGCTGACAGTCTGTATAATATGGTGTATCGCCTTAGTGCGGCAGATGCTTACAGAAAATACCTTGTGAAAAAAATTGAAGTAAAAGGAATCGCAGAGACAAAAACAATGGCGTCAGACGGCTATATATATGTAGAAAGGATCTGTTGTTCTGAGTCTGATGCGGCTGCCGTTATACAGTATGATTTTAAAATGGGAAGCGGGATTCGGAAACAATATCGAAAGGTAGGAATCGGCGACGACTTATACGAAATTTCGGGAGGTTTGGAAGAATATCAAGGCGGCTTTGAAGTAAAACAGATTAACAGACAGGAAGAATCGGTTGAGTTTGTCAACGGGATGAAACTATATGCAGGCGATATCAACGGAAAAGTGGACGAGGAACAGATTCGCAGAATACAGATCAGAGAGACAATCCTGTCTCATATAGACAGGGAACGCCGGTTGTTTGGCAGAAGAATTAAAGTTTTGTCATTGTTTTTTATTGATGAAGTTGCCCGTTATAAAAAGTATGACGAAACGGGATGTCCTCAAAACGGCAGTTATGCGGACATATTTGAAGAAGAGTACCGTAACATTATAGAGAATATGAAGTATGGACCGGGAGATGAAAAGTATCGGGATTACATAGAAATGATCCCTGTCGAAAAAACTCATGCCGGATATTTTTCAATAGACAGAAAAGGGCATGTAGTCGACAGTAAAGGGAAAGGAAAAGAAATGATGTCAGACGATCAGGATGCTTATGATCTGATCATGAAAAATAAAGAACTGCTTTTGGAGTGTGACCCGAAACAGTCTCCTGTTCGATTCATTTTTTCTCATTCAGCACTTCGGGAAGGATGGGATAATCCGAATGTATTTCAGATTTGTACGTTAAAAAACGGAGGAAGCGAAGTACGAAAACGGCAGGAAGTCGGAAGAGGGCTTCGTCTGTGTGTCAATGGAGACGGACAGAGAATGGACAGAAGTTTTCTGGGGCAGGACGTTCACAGAGTGAATACGTTGACCGTGATCGCAAGCGAAAGCTATGAAAGTTTTGTGAAGGGCCTGCAAAGTGAAATTGCAGAAGATGTTTTCGGTAAACAGAGTCGGAAGGCCGACGTCTGTCGCGATATAGAAGTAATCATACCCGAGAATGCAAGAAGCCGTCGAGTAGAACTAAAAGTCGATCAGGAAAAGCTAAATGGAGAAGAATTCAGCGCATTGTGGTCAAATATTTGCCTGAAATCGACATATACCGTAAATTTTGATACGGAAAAATTAGTAGAAGATGCGGTGAAAATATTAAACAGAGAACTGCATATACAAGATATGCGATTTAAAGGCAAGAATGAGGCGGCAAAAAGCGTCGTGAAATATGATCTTGCGGGGAAACTTGCCGATATGACAGGGCTGAAAAGGAAAACAGTGATCGAAATATTGAGCAGAGTCGAAAGTTCTGTTTTTCAACAGTTTCAAGAAAGTCCGGAAGAATTTATCGCTCAGGCAGAAAGATTGATCTTAAATGTGAAAGAAACAGCGATTTCGGAAAATATCATATATCATACGTCAGACGAAAAATATACAAAAGATATTTTTACACAGCAGACGATTCAGGGAAAACAGGGAGTGGACGCAATGAAAGTCGGGAAGCATTTGTATGATTATGTGAAATACCGATCCGGCGCAGAAAAGGAATTTATCGAACGGCTGGAAGCATCAAAAGAGGTTGCGGTATATGTAAAACTTCCGGAACAATTTTATATCTCCACTCCTGCAGGACGTTATATGCCGGAATGGGCGATCGCTTTGTACCGGGAAACGAAAGGAAAACGTTTCTTTGTTGTTGGGAAAAAAGCCGGAAAAGATAAAGACTCTAATCAGTCAAAAATAGCGGAAAACATCAAGATATGCTGCGCCTCTAAGCACTTAACGGAGATCAGCGCAGGAAAGGTCGTTTTTAAAACGACGGAGGAATACACGGATTTTATGGATTTATCGCATTTCATCAAAAATTGTCAATATACAAGAAATAGTGTCAAATAACCTTATTATTCTATATTTGTATATATCAAAAGCAATATTTCGCTTTGTAAAAGAAACTTTGCTAAGATGTAAAGGAGTTTTGATAGATTTCTAACGGAAAAAATAAGATAATGATGTCTGAAAGGAGGACAGATTTGAAATGAATATAGGAGAACAAATAAACAATCTGCGCAAACAACATGGTTTAAGTCAAGATGATTTTGCAAATTTATTTAATGTTTCCAGACAGACTATTTCTAATTGGGAGAATGGTAAAAGTTATCCGGATTTAGAGATGATTATAAAAGTAAGTGATTATTTCAAAATCTCTATTGATGAATTATTAAAAAATGATGTTCAGACTGTAAAAAAAATTGATAATGAAAAAAAGGCAAAAAAGAAGTATCTTATACTATTGCTAGTTTTATGTTTTTTAGGAACTGTTATTATCTGGGGATTATACAGTAAATATCAAGATAGCATAGAAGTTGATTTCACAATGGAAAAGCATGAAACTTATAAAAGCAATGAAACAAAAGAACCGTCTATGAATATTGCAAACGGATATTTTTCAGTCCCTAAAGACGAAAAACTTGATATACAAGTAAAAGGGACTGTTGACAACGGTAAACTTCATATTACCATTGCAGATAAAGACAATAAGATTTATTATCAATTAGATGGTCAAGAGTTGAATGATTTACAAACTTTATATTTTGAAAAAGGTTCCTATATTATTCAAATCGTTGCTGATGATTATACAGAAGACATTATAAGTCTTAACTATAATGTTAAAATAGAAAATTAACGGTAAATCTTAACGGGAAATCATCAGTCATAATAAAATGAAAAAAATTATTTCGGGAAGTACATTAAAAATACTGGCAATGATTTTTATGGTAATAGACCATTTTGGTCAAGTGGTGTTAAAAAATGGAATTATCCTACATGCTCCATATTCTATGTTTACAGATGAGCAGTTCGATATGTTAATGTCCACAGTTAATATTTGTCATATTTTAGGCAGAATTGCATTCCCTGTCTTCTGTTTTTTGTTAGTAGAGGGATTTTTTCATACACATAATCTCAAGAAATATATTTTAAACTTAGGAATTTTTGCACTTATTTCCGAGCCTGTTTATGATTTAGCTTGTGCAGGAACTTTATTCAGTTTGGGACAGCAAAATGTGCTATTTACGCTGTTATTAGGGTTGATCATCTTAACAATTATAAAAAGATCCCACAAAAATGTAATAATCTCTTTTGCAGCAATAGTAGTCGGGGCGTACATTTCATATATTTGCAATTTAGACGGGTGGTATTATGGAATAGCCTTAATCAGTGTATTTTATCTTTTTTATGATATGCCAGCATTAAAATATACTGCTTCTATTTTAGTTATGTATATTTGTGGATTGAATTTTACAATAAGTGGATTTATTGACCCTTATTTTTTAACTGCTGCAACATCTTTATTGTTTATTTCAATGTATAATGGTGAGCGTGGAATGAAAATGAAATATTTCTTCTATATTTTTTATCCTGGCCATTTGTTCATATTTTATCTTGTAAGTTTAATACTTTGACCATACTGATAGCGACTGGTGCTTGTGTACCGGTCGTTTTTCTGTATTCCGTTGTCGATATAAAATTAATCGTCAGTCGGTGAGTAGGTCGGCATATAGTGGCTCAGCATGGCAACTTTTGGTTCGTAGCTGACAAGGATTGAAAATGAGATTATAAGACTAGATAATATGGTGTTAAATGCTTGATACCATAAAAAGAAAAATTGGTGTCAAATTGGTGTCAAAACAGAAAAAATCACAATTTCAAAAGAAATAAGAT
>ENA-OWRJ01003557-OWRJ01003557.1-human-gut-metagenome-genome-assembly--contig:-NODE-3557-length-11230-cov-2.310157_pt1 | contig 11230 bp, 5 predicted proteins | sample MGYA00248269_ERZ651897 | MGnify/ENA primary metagenome ERZ651897 (study PRJEB26924, sample SAMEA4378252) | human gut metagenome | biome: human gut; feature: human-associated habitat; material: faeces...
TCTTTCTATATCACATTATACCACAAAGCACAGGCCCCTTTCAATTCATTATACGCTATAGAGTTATGAATATACACAATCTCCCATTCCGGGCCCTGCTCTTTGCTGGTCTTCCGGAAAATGAAACTGCAGCGCTGATATTCCTGCAGGTAAATCTTATAAGACGGAGTGGTCCTGAGCTGACAGCTTCCTTCGGTCAGCCACAGGCCCGGAGCCAGTTCTTTGGCCCGGTATGATTCATCGCTTATTTCACAGGGAATCAGGTGGCCCTCACTGGCATGGAAAACGGATGAAACGCATTTCTGTCCTGATGCCGACATGGTCTTCCCTGCCCCCAGCCAGAACACATCTTGTGCTAACAGAGAAAGGAGCAGGTCCAGCTGCGATTCTCCGAAATAGGAATGGATAATACGGCTGGTAAGTTCAATAAGGGCATCACGTGCACTGTTTTTCTCATTCATGTAAGGTATGCCTCTTTTCTATTCATTCCGGCCTTAGCCATAAGCTGTTTTTCACGTTTTATTTTAGTATATTTATGCTCTGTTGACAATATCTCACCCGACAACAAAACTGCCGCATCCTGAATGAGATTCAGGATGCGGCAGTTCGTCATGCCTTCTGCTGCTACCTCTGACGATGCAGGGATTCAGCGTTCGTTATGCTTTGTTCTGGGCAGCCATAGCTTTCAGTTCCGGTTTAAATTCTTCTACCAGTTTCGCTTCTGCTTTGGCGCCTTTCTGCAGGGCTTTGTAAATGATTTCTGCCATTTCATAGCGGGTCATCGTGCGTTCGCCATGATACTTGCCATCTTCATACCCCTGGATGATGCCGTTGCCAGCCAGGCGGGATACGGCTTCATATGCCCAGTGATTTGCCGGTACATCGGGGAATTCTTTGGACATGTTCGGATTGAGGACGGACAGGAGGGCATCCATCTGATTCTGCAGGGTATTGACCTGGGATTCGAGATTCTTGACGTATTTTGCGCTTTCCGCCATCTGTTTATTCCGTGCTTTGTTGCCGCCGCGGCCGATGCGGACCGATACGCCGCCGCCGATCATGTTGTCATCCGAGCCGACTGTACCGGACAGGTTGACCATGACGTCTTCATTGGGGCGATAGAAGAGGCCCAGAGCCGTAGCCGTTTCGTTCTTGTAATTACCGACGGCTGCTGCCACATTGAACTTGGAATCGGCGTCAAATTCGAGAGGATGGAGGTTGGCCATAGCTGCTGCGTTGGCACCGACTTCGTTGATGCGGCTGTCCATCTTGCTGACGCGGCGGTTGGTTTCATAGAGCTGTGATCCATTGACCGCATCCAGGCTGTTGGCCGAAAGTTCTCCCGCTGCCACGTTGGTAATCTTCTGATTATTGGCGTTGATGCCGTTATCATCAATATAGGTCTTGTCGCCGACTTTGTACGAAGAAGCTGTCATGCTTCCCGATACGCTGGCATTGCCGCCTACGCTGAGGTCTTTGGCGACGGTGACCGTATCCTGGAAGTTTGCAGCTCCTGCTACATCGAGGATGCCATCAATAGTTGCATTGTTGGTCACATGCAGTTCTTTCGTAGTGGTCGTGCCACCGACCGTGAGGTCTTTCATGACTTCGGCATAATCCATAGTCGCTTTGCCCGTTTCGAGGGTATTGCCGGAAATGGTCGTCTTCGTAATCGAACCGTCGCCGATTGCCGTGTTGTGGTCCGTATTTTCGAAAGTCGTGCCATCCGTCGTCGTAGTCACGGTGGTCTTATCTACGACATCCTGAATCTGAGTGCCAGCCGTATTGGTAATGGATTCTTCCGCCGTATTCACCAGATTCTTGGCATCGTTGGTAATGGTCCCCTGTTTTGCCGTATTGGTGATATCCGCACTTCCCTGCTTCACGCTGGTACTGGAAGTACCAGCGCTTGTGCTAACGGTCGTATTGACAAATCCGTTGTCGGCATCTTTCAGGATATCGATGATGCTGCCGCTGACCAGTTTTTCCGTCGAGGTCGTTGCCGTCTTAACAGCGGCATTGTACTGTGTGTCGCTGGCTTTAATCAGCTGTTCCGATTTGTCTACGGTGTTGTTGGTATTGTTGGACTTGGTCCCGTCGGTGATGGAGGAAGCCAGGCTCGTAGCATTCTGGTTCACAACGGTGGTGTTGGTGCCGTCTGTTACAGAGGAAGCAATCTGGTCGGCCTTTTGCAGGTCGTTGGATGTATTGGTTCCGTCCGTAATGTTGGTATTAGTCTGGCCGGCAATGGTGTCGATAGTGGTCTTCTTGTCCCCATCGGTGAGCTGGGATTTTTCTTCTGCTGCACCGCGGAGATAGGAAGCGGTCTTGCCATCGGCCTGGCTCATTTCTTCTTTAGTCTGATAGGACAGCTGGGTAGAAGTGTTGGAGCCGGCATCGTTGGAAACCTTGTTCACGATGGAGCTGGAAGCATCCGTTTCCACATCGATAGCCTTGTTGGTAATCTTGTTCTTCGCTTCGTTGGTAATGTTTTCTGCTGTCAGGCTGCTGTCACCAGTTACCGTGGTAGTCTGGCTGCCGCCGATAGTGTTGACCTGGTCACCAGTGATGCTATTGGTCTGCTTGCCGGTTACTGTCGTGCTCTGGTCGCCATTGACTTTCGTAGTCTGGCTGCCATAGGTTTCCGTCACAGCGCCTTTGATGCTTTCCGTCTTGCTGCCACTGATGGTATTGGTCTGGTTGCCAGTTACCACATTTTCCTGATTGCCGCCCACATGGGTGCTCTGGTCACCGTCAACTGTAGTTGCCTGGCTGCCATATTTTTCCGTGACACTGCCTTTGACCGTTTCCGTCTTGCTTCCGCTTACGGTATTCTGCTGGTTGCCAGCTACGATATTGGTCTGGTTGCCACCTACAGAAGTCTTCTGGTCTGTCTTAACGTTGGTAACCTGGGCGTTGAAGTTTTCCGTTTCCGTTCCTTTTACACTGACCGTACGGTCGCCGGACACGGTATTGGTCTGGTTGCCTGCTACATAATGGGTTTCATTGCCGCCCACCTTGGTATCCAGGTCAGACTTGTAGTCTTCCGTGACCTTGCCGGTAACGGTAGTTGTCATATTACCGCCAACAGTGGTCGTCAGATTCCGATCTACTGTGTTTGTCATGTCTTCTGTAGCATGATTGACCAAATCTTTTGCCTCATTGGTGATAGTTCCATTAGAAGCGGTATTGGTGATGTTTTCACTCGCCGTATTAGTGATATTCTTAGCATTAGTAGAAGCTGTTTCACTGGCGATAGTTGCTACGTTTTTACCTTGGTTGGTAAGTGTTTCGGCCGCAATATTGGTGATATTGTTGGATGCATTGTTGGTAATATCCTTTGCCGTATTGGTCAAGGCTTCTGTTGCTGTATTGCTGATATTCTTAGCCGAGCTGGTCATATCACCAGTGACCGTATTCGTCAGATTACCACCAACAACATTGGTCATATTTTCTGTAGTCGTATTCGCAATATTCTTGGCGTTGTTGGCTAAGGTGCCATTCAGTGCATTATTCGTGATATCCCCGTTAGTAGCTGTATTTGTAATGCTGTTTCCTGCTGTATTAGTAATGCTTTCAGAAGCACTGTTCGAGAGGTTTTTAGCATTGTTGGCAATAGTACCCTGTTCAGCCGTATTGGTGATATCCGTCGTAGTCTGGGTGGAAGAAGTCGTGTTGGTTCCATCGGTGACTTCGCTAGTAATGCCGTTGAGCTTCTGATCGATAGTGGAGAACGCACCATTTTGATCGTTAATCTGGCTGAGAATCTGATCTACATTCTGCTTGAATGTAGATGTCTTGCCATCTTTATTCGTTACGACACTGCTGGATTCCGTTGCACTCTGAGTTGCCGTATTGGTGTTACTATCTTTATCCGTCAGTGTGCTCTGTGACTGAGTAGATGTCTGTGTAGACAGGTTGCTGTTCTTTTCAGAATCAATAACCTTGGACGTTACCTTGTTGCCTTCTACAGTGAGAGTGCTCTTCTTCCAGTTGCCATCTGCATCGGTAGATTTTGCCCATGTAGAAGTGCCGTTTTCATCATAATCAATGGCACTTTCTTTTTCACTGCCGTCTTTCGTGCTGGTAGCTTTTTTATAGGACGTGATTTCACCGGCTGCCACTTTCGTGCTGGCCGTTACGTTGTTGTCCCCTACAATACCGTTCTTGGTCAGGTCGATTTCATCCACATTCAGTTTGCCTTTGACCGTCAGGTCGCCGCCGATGGTGGCATCGCCGCTGGTGGTGATGGTTTCAGCGCTCAGGTTCTTTACACCGGTGAGGTTGCCATTCTGCATAGTTGCCGTGCCATCAGAGATGCTCTTACCCTGGATAGCACCGCCGGCGGTCAGGTCACCGGTAATGGTGGCACTACCTGCTGTCAGAGCGCCCTGGATGGAAGCGCTGGCCCCTGTAATGGCGCCGCCTGCGTGAATGTCACCCAATGCGGAGATGTTGCCTGTAGAAGTTACGGTGCCGCCGGTAATGGTACCGCTGGTATTGATGTTGCCATTGGTAATGGTAGCAATCCCATCGGTCAGTGTCTTGCCGGTTACTGTTCCGTTGCTCATGGAAGCACCCTTACCGTCGGTTACTGTTTCGCCGGTGATAGTTGCCTTAGAAGTGACATTTCCATTTTCATCCACGGTGAAAGCCCCGTTGGCCCCTTTGATTTTGCCGTCAGCGCTCATAGCTGCCGCGGCTTCGCTATAGGTATCGCCACCGGTGTAGACGCCGTCTTTATCTACGACCGTGCTGTTGGTGCCAACCTTGATTCCATTTTCGTTCAGGGTAATCTGGTTGTCATTACCCTTGTTCAGGATCATTTCATTGGCATCGGTCTTGGAGGTGGTCACATTGCCTTGAGCGTCAATGGTAGTGGTGTTCTTTTGCAACACATTGTCATCGCTCAGGCTCAGTCCACTGTTGACGGCTTCCACCAGTTTGGTATCTGCTGCCACACGGGCCGAAGTTTCTGCCGTAATCTTATCATCCAGTGCCGCATCGGCTGCTGCCCGTTCCTGGGCTTCCTTGGCATCAGCCTGGTTCAGAGCCGTGAACCCATCAGCCATGTTCTTGTTGATGGTATTGAACCCATCCACCATATTCTGGTTGACCTGCTGGATGACCTTATCCTGGGCTGCATCGGCACCAATTCGGGCAGCCGTTTCTTTTGCTAATGCCGCATCGAGATTGGTTACGTTTTCGCCGATGGTTTTGTCCGCTTTCACGATGGCCCCATCCTGTACGGCGGCATCGGTCTTGCTGACATAATTGTCGGAAGTCTGTTTTTCCAGATATTCCTTCACATTGGTGATCCGGGTATCCAGTTTTTCATCCCCTGCTTTGATTTCATCATGGATTGCATTGGCTTCGTTTGTAATGCGTTCGTTCAGTTCATTATCTGCCGCTTCACGGGCCTTTTCTTCTGCAGCTACTTTCCGATAGGTATACGTATTTGCTGCATCAACTTTCTGATCCGTTTCAGCCTTCGTATAAACGTCAGCTGCATTGGCTTTTTCAGCAATGGCATCGGCATTGGATTTAACCTGGGTATCGAGAGCGGAAAGGTTAGCCCCCACACTATTGGTTTGGACTACGTAGTTTCCAGTCTTCGTTGTATCATCGTAAACAGCTTCCGCCTCTACTTTCCCTGCTACCGATACATCACCACTAGAGGTGATATCACCAGTAGAAATCGAACCGGAAGTCAATTGCCCACGGATTTTCATATTTTTGACTGTCTGATTTTCTTTAGTACCTACAATTAAATCGCCACTACTGGAAATGTGAAGAGCCGTACTGGTCTTATCCGTTGTAAACTGATCCGCATTGGCTTTGACCTGTGTATCCAGTGCAACGATATTTTCACCTACCGTATTGCCGGCCGTTACATAATTCCCGCTGGTAAGGGTATTATCCACGACGCCCTGCATACCGACGACTTTATTTTTAGCGGTAATATTGGTCTGGGAAACGATTTCGTTGGCTCCTACCGTCGCCTGAGACGAAATATTTCCTGTTGCCGCAATGGTTCCCTGAGAAATAATGCTGTTCGAACCAATCAGGTCTTTCCCTTTTATGGTACCAGTAGCTGTTACCGTTTTCCCTGCAATGGTTCCTGCGGCTGTAATATTTCCCCGGCTGTTAACACTTCCTGCATTGACGGCACCACCGGCACTCAGTGTTCCCGAGATGCTCGCTGATTCTGCAGAAATCGAACCGGCAACTTTCAGTCCCGTTACATCTGTCTTTGTTGTAGTTTTTGTCTTACTATCATAGCTTTCTTTCTGTAACGTATTGTCAGAAGACAGAGTCAGTTTATCCGTTCCCAAGTTATCGATAACGCTCTGATGCTGGGCTAATTCAGTTTCGACGCTCTGCATAGCAGTTTTCAAATCACCGATATCTCTTGCATTATTGGTAGCTTTCATCACGGTACCACTGATATTATCTGCATCCGTTTGAGTCCCTGTGATAACACTAGTACCATTAATTGTCGCAGAGTTTATAGTTGCATAGCTATATCCTCCGACTGGGAACAGCAGGAGTGCTGCTACGGCTGCCAGTGCAGCCCGTTTCGCCATGCGGCCCGTGCTCGTGGATTTGCTCGTTCCTTTGGCTAATTCCGAAGCTACAACGTAGCAATTTCTTGATTTACTCCAGATGACTTTAAATATCTTATTCATGTTTTCGCTCCCTTTCTGTATAAAAATTCATCTATAGCTCTAAATTTGCGTACAAAAATAAGCCCTTACAAAAAATCTGTTTTTTCAGAATTTTTATGCTTCTTTTTTAAAAATAAACTTAAAATATTCTTCCTGGAATTGGCGGTATTTCCGTTTTGCCAGCGGAATCTGATATCCCTGGATTTCGATATAATCGCTTTTGATGACATGAATGGCCGCCTGATTTACGATATACCCTTTGCCCGGTGAAATAAACTGGCCGGGAGAAATGGAATCCAGTGTCGCAAGCAGCTGTGCCAGGGCCTGGCGCGTCTCCAGAACCGCCCCATCGTGGGTATATACTTTCTGGATATGGCCTTTACTTTCTACAAACAGGATGTCATTGATTTCTTCCACCTGTATGCCGCCCCCAACAAGACGGAAAATGATTTTTTTGCTATGCCGCTGCCGGATGCTTTCCATGACCCGGTTCATAGCCTGATCAAACTGTTTTTGTGTAAACGGTTTGACGAGGTAATGCGCGGCCTGGACACCGAAGGCATCGACTGCAAACTCATCGCTCGTCGAAAGAAAGATGATTTCCGCCCGGCTTTTCTGGTTTCGCATTTCTGTTGCGACATCAGTTCCCAGCATACCGGGCATACAGATATCGAGCAGTACGATATCAAAATTCATTTCTTCTTCAAAGGCATCCAGAAACAGCATGGCATTATCATACCGGGAAATTTTGATTTCATACGTGCTGTCTGCAAAATACGTACGCACGGCGTTTTCCATGATATCCAGCTGTTCCGGTATATCGTCACAAAGGGCAATCCTCAGCATAGTATACCTCCTTTCAATATATGATATGAGCATCCGTCATTTCTCATTGCACTTGCATTATATCACGTGCTTTCCTTCGAAAAACTTTCGTGTCATTAAAAGTGCATTTTTTGTCACAAGTGGGATTTTCTCATATTCACTCAGGTAAATTTACCGTTTCTTTTCATTTCTTCCGTCCCGACATGAGCAGAAGATAGATTTCAACGTTCTTCCCTTTTGATAATGTTAGTATATAACAAAACATGTTCTGCCGATAGTATACTTTTGTATATACTTAGGGGATGCAGGACGGGAGAGCCACAAAAAATGGAACCAACTGGCACATTTTTGTCAAACCGGTTCATGCCAGGAAATTCCCGGTTCTCTTCCAGACTCCCCCACATATAGTATATGATGCAGAACTTTTTCTAATCTTTCTGCCAGAAATAGAGCCGCCGTCTGCTATCTGACAGCCAGACCGTTGGGGACATACTATGCCAGAAACTTGTCCTGACTGTAATACAAAGTGATTACTAGTTGACAGTTCAACATTTGCAGCAGAAAAGAAAAACTTCGACATCCGGCGGGAAACAGGGAACAAAACCGGCCTGCTGCCCCAGGTTCCCAGGAAGCCAGTTCGTTTCACGATAAAACTATCAAAAAGTTGGTTGCTTTCATAAAAATTTATTGACAATCCCTGTGTTTACAACTATAATGAATGTCATCAATAGAACACAGGGCGATGAAGCCCGGCTGTGCACACACCGTAGCGTGCTATAGCCGGGCTTTTCTGTTTCTCTATTGATAATCATTTATTCGTACTGCAATAGAATAAGAGCAGGCAGGTTGTTTCGAGGGGAAGTAAAAGGCTTGTCTGTATGAGGGGACAAAGAGGTCCTGCCAGCATCAACCTCCACGTGCTGTGCAGGGCCTCTTTCTTTTGCAGTCCACCAGAGGGGTGACAGGTATGAAAAAATTTTGGTGTTTATTTTCCTGGTTCCTGCTCATAGCGCCTACTGCACTGGCTGCTGACGGGAGCGGAACCATCGACACGGGGGATACGGCCTGGGTGCTGATTTCCGCCGCCCTGGTCTTCATCATGACCCCGGGCCTCGGCTTTTTCTATGGCGGTATGGTCCGCAGTAAAAACGTACTGACGACGATTATGCAGAGTTTCTTCATCGTCGCCATGATTTCTGTCGAATGGATTATTCTGGGATATGCCATGACATTCGGCACCGATATCCACGGCTTTATCGGAAGCCTCGACAAAATCGGGCTGGCCGGCGTAGGCATGCAGTGCCTTTCCGGCGGTACGATTCCCGAACTGGCCTTTGTCGCATTCCAGTGCATGTTTGCTGTCATTACACCGGCTCTGATTACCGGCGCCTTTGCCGAACGGGTCAAATTCCGTGCTTTCTGCATTTTTATCTTGTTATGGGCTATCTTCATTTACAACCCCATGGCTCACTGGGTCTGGGGCGGCGGTTTCCTGGCTCAGCTCGGCGCACTCGACTTTGCTGGCGGACTCGTCATCCACATCCTTTCCGGTGTATCGGGGCTGACGCTCTGCCTGCTCGTCGGCAAACGCCGTGGTCTCGGCAAATATCCTATCATTCCGCACAATATGCCTATGGTCGTCCTGGGAGCCACGCTCTTATGGTTCGGCTGGTTCGGCTTTAACGCCGGCAGTGCTCTCGGTGCCAATGCACTGGCAGCCAGCGCCTTCATCTGTTCCCAGGCCGCAGCGGCTGCCGCTACTGTTTCCTGGGTCCTCATCGAATGGTTCATCAATGGCAAACCGACCGTCCTGGGAGCCGCATCAGGCTGCATCGCCGGTCTCGTAGCCATTACGCCGGCTGCCGGGTTCGTCGCACCCCTTCCGGCTCTCTATATCGGTGCTATCAGCGGTATCGTCTGCTATCTGGCCGTCGCCGTCTGCAAGAGCCGTCTGGGCTATGACGACGCCCTCGATGCCTTTGGCATCCACGGTGTAGGCGGCACGTGGGGTTCCATCGCTACGGGCCTCTGGGCTACGGTAGAAGTCAATCCGGACGGGGCCAACGGCCTTTTCTATGGCGATGCCCACCTCCTGATGGCACAGGTCATTTCGACAGTCGTTGCATACGCGCTGGCTATTATCGGATCTGTCATCCTCTACAAAATCATCAGCCTCTTCACGAATTTCCGTGTCGATGCCGATGAAGAAGTGGTCGGTCTCGATATCAATGAACACGGCGAACGCGGTTATATGCAGCAGACATTATAATATGGACAGCAACGGCCAGTGTCACACCCTTACCCAAGCACTGGTCTTTGCTGCATCAGCTGCGGGATTGGCATGACGATCCCAAGACGTGTTACATGTATCTCCTTAACAAACAATCCCGCCGCTGATGCTATTTATAGATATATTTCCCAATGCAGGAGTGATTGTATATGAGAAAAATTACAAAGATAGACATCGTGACCCGTCCGAGCAAGCTGGACGAACTCAAAGCCGCCCTGAACGCCATCGGCGTCATGGGCATCACGGTCAGCCAGGTCTATGGCTGCGGCACACAGAAAGGCCACATCGAAGTATACCGGGGCAAGGAATACAAGGTAAATCTCCTCCCCCATATCAAAGTGGAAACGGTCGTCTGCGAAGTCCCTGTCGATGACGTCATCGAAACGGCCATGCGCATCTGCCAGACCGGGGAACCGGGCGATGGCAAAATCTTCGTGTTCAACGTAGAAGATGCCGTCCGTATCCGCACGGGAGACCGCGGTGCCGAAGCCATTATGGATGAAAAAGAACCGCCTGACACGGATTTCTGATACGACGAAGAGGCCGCTCTGCGAAGCAAAATGCTTCATGGAGCGGCCTCTTTTCGTATAGAATCTTATGGGATTTCCTTTATCCTTCTACCGATTCCAGGGCTTTTTTGATTTTAGCTGCCACGCCGGTCATTTTATAAGCCGGGATGGAGCAGACGCCAAGGCGGATACCCCGTGCCAGAGGAGCGGCGAAAATCAGGTCATCCCGTAGTTTTGTACAGGCATCGGCTGATTTCAGCGTCGGGACGGAGATGAAAAATCCGGCTTTGTAGGGTACGAAGTCGAGATTGCATGCCCGGGCTTCTTCCATGAAAATATCAGCACGACGGCGGATATTCTGGAAATATTCATTTTCTTCCGTTTCCAGTTCCTTGAGCAGCGCCGGATCCCGGCGTACGATGGACAACAATGTCATGGCAGCCCGGTTGATATTGGACCAGGATGTACGGGCCGAATATTTTCCCACTTCCTGAAATTCATCGATGACATCTTTGCTGGAAGAAAGACCTACGAGGGCACCGGCCCGCTGGCCGTAAAGGGTAAACCCTTTGGACATACTGTAGGCAAACATGACGAAGATGTGTTCCGGCAGATGGCTGAACTTCTTCATAAAGGTGCGGACTTCATTCTTATCGCCCGTATAGGCAATATAGGCGATATCGACGAGGATGCTGATGCGTTTTCCATTCTTTTCGTGGAACCGGCATACATCGAGCACTTCTTCCCAGTCCCGGTCCGACAGGGCAAAGCCGGTCGGGTTATTGGCCGGTGTATTGAGCATGATGAGCAGGGAATCCTGCTGGCGCAGAATGGCCGCTACAGCCGAGGAAAAGGAATCGATATTGAAGGAGTGGCTGTCATCGAGCATGGCAAAAGTCGTGAGATGACGGCCCACTTCATCGCAGAGATTGTCGTAG
>ENA-OWRJ01003559-OWRJ01003559.1-human-gut-metagenome-genome-assembly--contig:-NODE-3559-length-11228-cov-4.562248_pt1 | contig 11228 bp, 9 predicted proteins | sample MGYA00248269_ERZ651897 | MGnify/ENA primary metagenome ERZ651897 (study PRJEB26924, sample SAMEA4378252) | human gut metagenome | biome: human gut; feature: human-associated habitat; material: faeces...
CTTATTTGCCGCCCACAGCTGACAACAGTCGAGTTTGACAAAAAACGATTAGTCCGGCAGGCAATCGAAGAATTATATGTGCAGATAATAAAAGGATATATTTTAACAAAATCCGGAAAAATCAGTGTGAAAACGATAATTAGAGGTTCATGTAATTGATAAAATCGAATTAAAGTGATAAAATTTTAGAAAGCTACTTGACAAAGGTGGTGTCAATTGCTACAATAAAAAAACAGAACGCACTCTGTTTTGTAAAGTAAAGGAGTATGTTATGAGAAAACAAGCTTATTCAATTTTGGTTTATAACAATCCGGGACTATTAAGCCGTATGGCAGGATTGTTCAGCAGACGTGGGTACAATATTGAAAGTATTACCGCAGGTACAACTGCAGATCCGAGATTTACAAGGATCACGATCGTAGCAAGTGGAGATGAACAGATTCTTTCACAGATCGAGAAGCAGGTTCGCAAGATGGAAGATGTGATTGAGGTGAAGCCGTTAAATGACAGCAATTCAGTATGCAGAGAACTGGTTATGATCAAGGTTCGTGCAAATGCATCTGAAAGAGCAGACCTTATTTCACTGGCAGATATTTTCCGTGCGAAGATCGTTGATGTTGAAAAAGACTGTCTGATGATTGAACTGACGGGAACCGAATCAAAGCTGAAAGCGTTTATGGAGCTTCTGGAAGGATATGAGATCCTGGAACTGGCAAGAACCGGTATTACCGGACTGAAGCGCGGAAGCGATGATGTGATCATGTTTGATTAAAGCAGAGAGACGTTTTGAAAAGAGCGACGAGCTCGAAAGCAGCACCTTCAGGGATGCAGCAGTAGTTACATAAGAAAGCTAGGGGCATGGAGCCTTTAACTCTATAGAATCAATAAGTCATAGGAGGAAATTAAAAATGGCAGCAAGAATTTTTTATCAGGAAGACTGTAATTTATCAGTATTAGAAGGACAGACAATCGCTATCATCGGATATGGTAGCCAGGGACATGCACATGCACTGAACCTGAAAGATTCAGGATGCAATGTCATTATTGGTCTTTACGAAGGAAGCAAATCATGGGCAAAAGCAGAAGCTCAGGGATTTGAAGTATATACAGCAGCAGAAGCTGCAAAGAAAGCCGATATCATTATGATTCTTATCAACGATGAACTTCAGGCTGATATGTATAAGAAAGACATCGAACCAAACCTTGAGGAAGGTAACATGCTGATGTTCGCACACGGATTCAACATCCACTTCGGATGCATCACACCTCCGGCATATGTAGATGTAACAATGATCGCTCCAAAAGCACCAGGACATACAGTAAGAAGCGAGTATCAGGCTGGAAAAGGAACACCTTGTCTGGTAGCTGTAGAGCAGGATTACACAGGAAAGGCTCTTGACAGAGCACTTGCTTATGGTCTTGGAATCGGTGGAGCAAGAGCCGGAGTTCTTGAGACAACATTCAGAACAGAGACAGAGACAGACCTCTTCGGAGAGCAGGCTGTACTTTGTGGTGGTGTATGTGCACTTATGCAGGCTGGATTCGAGACTCTTTGTGAGGCTGGATATGATCCGAGAAATGCATACTTTGAGTGTATCCATGAGATGAAGCTGATCGTTGACCTGATTTACCAGTCAGGATTCGCTGGAATGAGATATTCTATCTCTAACACAGCTGAGTACGGTGATTATATCACAGGACCTAAGATCGTTACAGCTGAGACAAAGAAAGCTATGAAGAAAATTCTTTCCGATATCCAGGATGGTACATTTGCAAAAGACTTCCTGCTTGATATGTCTGATGCAGGTGGACAGGTTCACTTCAAGGCTATGAGAAAACTTGCTGCTGAGCACCAGTCAGAGAAGGTTGGAGCTGAGATCAGAAAGCTTTACAGCTGGAGTGATGAGGACAAACTGATCAACAACTAATCAGTTGTCTGAGATTATAGAATAAGATAATAGAAGACCGGTACTTTCAGGTTAAGACTTGGAAGTGCTGGTCTTTTTCTCGCTCATGCGAGCATGGCTCGTATCTGTATCTTTAGAACTGCCTGGCTCTGAACGTATAACAAAAGGCGCATCTGCCATGACGGTAGCAGATGCGCCTGAAAATTCTATTCTCTATTTATAATTAAGCGATAGAGTCAACAGCTTTGGAAAGACGAGCGATCTTTCTGGAAACTGTTTTCTTGTGATAAACACCCTTGCTTCCAGCTTTGGAAATCTCAACGATTGCTGTGTGAAGAGCAGCCTTAGCAGCCTCTACATTCTTCTCAGCTACAGCTGTCTCTACTTTCTTTACAGCTGTTTTAACCTTAGATTTGATTGCTTTGTTTCTAGCAGCTTTTGTCTCTGTTACTAAAATTCTTTTCTTTGCAGATTTAATATTAGCCAATGTGTGCACCTCCAAAATATTCTATCATATGATTTTCAAATGTGATTCATGTGTTCAATAGACTCGGACACGGACGTTCTATCGAAACATACTCATTTATTCTAGTCCAACAAACGTGTTCTGTCAATACATATTTTACAAAAAAATGTTAAAAATAGGCTGTAATAAGACAAATTATGGTTACTGTTCACTCCCGTGTCAATCACTCCGCTGATTGACACGGAGAAAAGGGAGGCTATGATGAAAAATTACAGTGTGCGTACGGATCTTGCACTTGAGGAGAAGGAACGTTTTGCATCTGACAATGTAGAAGTGCAGGGAGTTGTTCTGGAGGAAGAGTATGACGAGGAGAATGAGATCCGGCTGACCCGTGTGGTGATCGAGACGGAGAATGGAGCGAAGATCATGGGAAAACCGACAGGCATTTATCTGACACTGGAATCTCCGGATCTGGCATTGGAGGTGGAAGAAAATAGCAGGGTATTACAGGAACGGATCTGTGATTGCATCCGGGAATTGATTTTTCATAAAATTTCCTGTGAAGATGGAAAAGAATTAAAGATTCTTTTTGTCGGGCTCGGTAACAGAGCGGTGACACCGGATGCGCTTGGCCCTTATGTTGCAGATCATCTGGAGGTAAACCGGCATATAGTAAAAGAATACGGAAAATATGCGATGCGTACGGAGCAATTGATTGTTCTTAGTGCAATTGTTCCCGGCGTGATGGGACAGACGGGGATGGAAACGGCGGAGATTGTCCGTGGAATTGTCCATGAGACGAAGCCGGATCTGATCCTTGCAGTGGATGCACTTGCTGCGCGAAACAGCAGACGATTGAACCGGACGATCCAGATTGCCGATACAGGAATTCATCCGGGTTCCGGTGTTGGAAATTACAGGAATGCAATGACGGAAGAATCTCTGGGGGTTCCTGTGATTGGAATCGGAGTGCCTACGGTTGTTGATGCGGCAACGATCGTCAATGATACGATGGAAAATTTCATCACTGCACTGGAGCAGTCGCAGGCATTAAGGAGTACAGGAGAGATTTTGCGCTCTTATAGTGCGGCGGAAAAATATGAGTTTGTAAAAGAATTGATCTCCCCACATTTAAATGGAATGTTTGTGACACCAAAAGATGTGGATGAAATGGTTCATCAGATCAGTCATACGATAGCAGCGTCCTTGAATCTTCTTTTTTCTGATATAAATGCAGGAGAAAGTGAATAGAATGATAGAAATGAGCGGAAGGACTCTGCAATGCGTGTGTATAAGAAAAAAACAATCCGACGTATGAAATGGTATGGGGTGATTCTGGTTCTGTCAGGTATTCCGTTAGGAATTGGGATGGGCCGGTCATTGGAAGAGGGGAGAACATTTTTATTAGAAGAAAGTCAGATTTATGCGCAGAAATTGTACCTTCCGCTTTTTTCTTATCAGAAAGAACAGGAATCAGAAAGGGAAGAGATCTTCAGGCTTCCACTTCATGTGTGGATGCCGTTGGCAGGATATTTGGAAGATCAGACAGAAAAAAGGGGAAAGGAAGAACCGGCGGAAGTATTGGAAGATGAGGAGACGATCGCATGGATTCTTCAGTGTCAGGCAAATGATGAACATGCGGTAGATGAAGAGGGGAAACTGGTCGGAGCAGAGCCGGAAACTCAGGAAAGTGCTGTAGAACAGCCGGTTCCGGGAATGGATCTTTCTATTGAGCGGCTGCGTGATTTTGAATATCTGACAAGCAATCTTTATACAATAGACAGTTCTACAATGATCGGACCGGAGCAGCTTAATGTGGATGATCTTTTAAACCGGAGTATGAAGATAGATCAAAGTACAGGAGGTCCGAAAATTTTGATCTTTCATACGCATTCACAGGAAGAATTTGCCGACTCCATACCGGGTGATCCATCTACAAGCATCGTTGGGATTGGGGAATATCTGACGCAGTTATTAAATGCGGATGGGATTGAGACGCTTCATGACAGCGGAGTGTATGATATTATTAACGGGAAACTTGACCGCAGCAGGGCATATGAGAATGCAGAAAGTGCAGTACGGCCGGTTCTGGAAGCAAATCCGACGATTGAAGTTGCGATCGATCTTCACAGAGACGGTGTAAATGAGGACACACATCTGGTAACGGAAGTGAATGGAAAACCGACTGCGAAGATCATGTATTTTAATGGATTGAGCAGGACACGGACAAATGGCGATATTGCCTATCTGTATAATCCATATATCCAGGATAATCTGGCGTTCTCCTTGCAGATGCAGATTGCATCGGAACAGTATTACCCGGGATTTGCAAGGCATATTTATCTGAAAGCTTACCGTTATAATCTTCATCTGCTGCCAAAGTCTCTGTTGATCGAAGCAGGGGCGCAGACAAATACGGTAGAAGAGATGAAGAATGCAATGGAGGTGCTGGAACGGACATTAAAGCGGGTAGTTACAGAATAAACGGTTGTCGGACAGTTACAGTCCTCTCCTGTCAGAAGAAGGTTGACAGAACATATGAGCGAAAAAGAAGTTGAAAATCAGATGGTTAAATGATATCATATTTGTTGATTGACTGTATAGAACAGTTTGAGTTCGAGAAAGAAGGAGAAAGAGTAATGGCGGGAAATAATACATACGATGCAGGGAGTATCGCGGTATTGGAAGGTCTTGAGGCAGTACGGAAACGCCCGGGAATGTACATAGGAAGTGTTTCTACAAAAGGACTGAATCATCTGATCTATGAGATCGTGGATAATGCAGTAGATGAGCACCTGGCAGGATTCTGCAGTGAGATCCAGGTGACATTGGAAAAAGACGGATCTGCAACCGTTTCAGATAACGGTCGTGGAGTTCCGGTTGATATGCATCAGAAGGGTGTATCTGCGGCTCGTCTGGTTTATACGACACTCCATGCAGGTGGTAAGTTTGATGATTCTGCATATAAGACAAGTGGTGGACTTCACGGAGTAGGTTCCTCTGTTGTAAATGCTCTTTCTACTTATATGGATGTGAAGATCAGCAGGGATGGATTTGTTCATCATGACCGGTACGAGAGAGGAATCCCGGTGATCGAACTGGAAGATGGACTTCTTCCTAAGATCGGAAAGACGAGAAAGACGGGAACAACGGTAAATTTTCTGCCGGATGATACAATCTTTGAGAAGACGAAGTTCAAAGCGGAAGAGGTTAAGAGCCGTCTGCATGAGACTGCGTATCTGAATCCGAATCTGACGATCGTGTTTGATGATAAGAGAGATGGAAGTGTTGAGCACATCGTTTATCACGAACCGGAAGGAATCATTGGATTTATCCAGGATCTGAACCGTAAGAAAGAAGTACTTCATGATCCGGTTTATTTTAAAGGGGAAGCAGACGGGATTGAAGTAGAGGTAACACTGCAGTATGTGAATGAGTTTCATGAGAATGTACTTGGATTTTGTAATAATATTTATAATGCAGAGGGCGGAACACATCTGACAGGATTTAAGACAACCTTTACAACTGTCATGAACCAGTATGCGAGAGAGATAGGAATCCTGAAAGAAAAGGATGCGAATTTTACCGGTGCAGATATCCGTAACGGAATGACAGCAATTGTATCCATTAAGCACCCGGATCCGAGATTTGAGGGGCAGACGAAGACAAAGTTGGATAACCCGGATGCGGCGAAAGCAGTCAGCAAGGTAACAGGAGAAGAGATTGTTCGTTTCTTCGATCGAAATCTGGATACACTTAAGACAGTTCTTTCCAGTGCGGAGAAAGCTGCGAAGATCCGCAAGACAGAAGAGAAGGCAAAGACCAATCTCCTGACAAAGCAGAAATATTCATTTGACAGTAACGGAAAGCTGGCAAACTGTGAGAGCAGAGATCCGAAGAAGTGTGAAATCTTTATCGTCGAGGGAGATTCTGCCGGTGGTTCTGCGAAGACAGCGAGAAACAGAAATTATCAGGCAATCCTTCCGATCCGTGGTAAGATCTTAAATGTTGAGAAAGCAAGTATTGATAAGGTGCTTGCCAATGCAGAGATCAAGACGATGATCAATGCATTTGGCTGCGGATTCTCTGAAGGATACGGAAATGACTTTGATATTACAAAGTTGAGATATGATAAGATCATCATCATGGCCGATGCCGATGTCGATGGTGCACATATTTCTACCTTATTGCTCACCTTATTCTATCGCTTTATGCCGGAGCTTATTTTTGAAGGACATGTGTATATTGCAATGCCGCCACTTTATAAGGCAATGCCAAAGAGTGGAGAAGAAGAGTATCTGTATGATGATAAGGCACTGGAACGTTATAGAAAGACACATACAGGTCCGTTCACACTTCAGCGTTACAAAGGTCTTGGAGAGATGGATGCGGAGCAGCTCTGGGAGACAACACTGGATCCGGAGAGACGTATGTTGAAACGAGTAGAGATTGAGGATGCCCGAATGGCTTCGAGTGTAACGGAGATGCTGATGGGAACTGAAGTACCGCCGCGTCGTAATTTTATCTATGAAAATGCGACAGAGGCAGAACTGGATATCTAAGGAGAAGAAGAATGAGTAATGAATCACAGATCATAAGGACAGAATATTCTGATCTTATGAAGAAATCTTATATTGATTATGCGATGAGTGTTATTATCGCCAGAGCACTTCCGGATGTCCGTGACGGTCTCAAGCCGGTTCAGCGTCGTACACTTTATGATATGTACGAGCTTGGTATCCGTTATGATAAGCCTTATCGTAAGAGTGCACGTATCGTCGGAGATACGATGGGTAAATATCATCCGCATGGAGACAGTTCCATCTACGATTCTCTTGTAGTAATGGCGCAGGACTTCAAGAAGGGACAGGTTCTTGTTGACGGGCACGGTAACTTTGGATCCATTGAGGGAGACGGAGCTGCTGCGATGCGTTATACAGAGGCGCGCCTTACGAAGTTCACGCAGGAAGTATGTCTGGCCGATCTGGATAAGAATGTTATTGATTTTGGTCCGAACTTTGATGAGACGGAGAAGGAACCGCTTGTGCTTCCGATGCGTGTGCCGAACCTTTTGATCAATGGTGCGGAAGGAATTGCAGTCGGTATGGCGACAAGTATCCCGACACATAATCTCTGCGAAGTGGTCGATGCGGTTAAGGCATATATGAAGAATGACAAGATCACTACAAAGCAGCTGATGAAATATATCAAAGGACCGGATTTCCCGACCGGAGGAATTGTGGTCAATAAGGATGATCTTCCGGCAATCTATGAGAGCGGACAGGGGAAGATCAAGCTGCGTGGAAAAGTGGAAGTGGAAGAGCTCAAAGGCGGCAAGAAGCAGCTTGTGATCACAGAAATCCCATACACGATGATCGGAGCCGGAATCGGAAAGTTCTTAAACGATGTCTGCAATCTTGTGGAATCCAAGAAGACGACAGACATCGTTGATATTTCAAACCAGTCTTCAAAAGAAGGAATCCGTATCGTGATCGAATTGAAGCGTGGTGCGGATGTTGAGAACCTGAAGAACATGCTTTATAAGAAGACACGTCTGGAAGATACATTTGGCGTAAATATGCTGGCGGTTGCGAATGGCAGACCGGAGACTTTAAGTCTGAAACAGATCATAGAACATCATGTGGATTTCCAGTTTGAACTTGCAACGAGGAAATATACAACTTTGCTTGGCAAAGAGCGGGAGAAGAGTGAAGTTCAGGAAGGTCTGATCAAAGCATGTGATGTGATCGACCTGATCATTGAGATTTTACGAGGAAGTAAATCTGTAAAAGATGCGCGTGCCTGTCTGGTAAACGGTGAGACGGAAAACATTAAGTTCAAGTCTGCGATTTCCAAAAAGATGGCGGCAATGCTCCGTTTTACAGAACGTCAGGCAACGGCAATTCTGGAGATGCGTCTTTATCGCCTGATCGGTCTGGAGATTGAAGCACTTCAGAAAGAACATGAGAAGACATTAGAAAATATTGCCCGTTATGAAGATATTTTAAATAACTATGATTCCATGGCAGGCGTGATCATGGAAGAGCTTGACAGTTATAAAAAAGAATTCGGAAGAAAGCGTCGTACCGTTGTGGAGAATGCAGAAGAAGCTGTTTTTGAAGAGAAGAAGATTGAAGAGCAGCAGGTCGTCTTTCTGATGGATCGCTTTGGTTACGCGAAGACAGTGGATACCGGAGTCTATGAGAGGAATAAAGAAGCTGCAGACAAAGAGAATAAATACATTGTGCATTGTATGAACATTGGAAAACTCTGTCTGTTTACAGATGAAGGCAAGATGCATCAGGTGAAGGTGCTTGATCTTCCACATGGAAAGTTCAGAGACAAAGGGATTCCGATTGATAATGTAAGTAATTATTCAAGCAGTGAAGAACAGATTGTTATGATTTGTGAAGAAGAGCAGATGCGTTATTCAAAATTATTGTTTGCAACAGCACAGGGAATGATCAAGCGTGTGGATGGAAGTGAATTCCAGGTATCCAAGCGCACGATCGCGGCAACAAAGCTGCAGGAAGAAGACAGGCTTGTTGCAGTGAAGGTTGTGACGGAGTATCAGAATGTTGTCCTTCAGACGAAGAACGGATATTTCCTGAGGTTTTTATCTGCGGATGTTCCGGAGAAGAAAAAAGCAGCTGTCGGTGTCAGAGGAATTAAGCTTCAGAAGAAGGATGAATTAGAAGAAGTTTATCTTTTTGAAGAAGGAACAGAGACGAAGATTACTTATGGAGAAAAGACAGTTTCACTGAACCGCCTGAAACTGGCGAAACGGGATGGAACAGGAACCAAAAGCCGCTAGAAGTCTTGCCGAAAGCGGAGACGGTGAAGAAAGAAAAAGTCAAGGGGATTTCTAAGGTATTGTAAGAAAATGTGCAAAAACCCCTTGATTTCCTCAAAGAAAAGTGCTAGAGTAAATATAGTTACATAAGGAATTGGCAGAAGAGTGGACGAAAGTTCACTCTTCTTTGGTGATATGGAGAATTCTTTATGAATCAGATCACAAACTATATTATAGAAGAAAAGGAGTTTGACGCAGCGTGTCCAGAAGAGAAGATTATGAACAGCAGACAGAAGCACTTCTCGAGCCTATCGTAGAGGAACTCGGGTTTGAGCTGGTAGATGTAGAATATGTGAAAGAAGGAGGTACCTGGTACCTTCGCGCGTATATTGACAAACCAGGCGGAATTGCCGTGGATGACTGTGAGGCAGTCAGCAGGAGATTCTCCGATATCCTTGATGAGAAGGATTATATTGAAGACTCCTATATCTTTGAAGTAAGCTCTCCGGGACTTGGAAGACCACTTAAGAAAGAGAAGGATTTTAAGAGAAATCTTGGAGAAGAAGTAGAGATCCGCACATACCGTGCAATCGACCGACAGAAAGAGTTCGTCGGAATTTTAAAGAGTTATGATGAGAATACAGTGACCATCACATACGAAGATGAGACAGAGCAGACATTTGACAGAAAAGAAATCGCTTTGATCCGTCAGGCTTTGGATTTTTAATTTAGGAGGAAAGAAAAATGAACACAGAATTACTCGAAGCATTGGATATTCTTGAAAAAGAGAAGAACATCAGCAAGGATGTCATGTTGGAGGCCATTGAGAATTCACTTTTAAGTGCATGTAAGAACCACTTCGGAACATCCGATAATATTAAGATCGTTATGGACCGCAAGACATGTGACTATTCTGTATACGCAGAGAGAGAAGTTGTTGAAGAAGTATTTGATCCTGCAATCGAGATCAGTCTTGAGGATGCAGAGAAGATCAATCCGGCACTTCATATCGGAGATATCGCACAGGTTGAGCTTCATTCCAAGGAATTCGGACGTATTGCAACACAGAATGCAAAGAACCTGATTCTTCAGAAGATCCGCGAAGAAGAAAGAAAAGTTGTATATGATCAGTACTTTGAAAAAGAAAAAGATATCGTGACAGGTGTGGTTCAGAGATATATTGGCAAGAATGTCAGTGTAAACCTTGGAAAAGCAGATGCGATCCTTACTGAGAATGAGCAGGTAAAAGGTGAGAAATTCGAGCCGACAGAGCGTATCAAACTTTACGTTGTAGAGGTGAAGAACACGACAAAAGGACCAAAGATCCTTGTATCAAGAACACATCCGGAACTGGTTAAGCGTCTTTTTGAGGCGGAAGTAACCGAGGTGCGTGATGGTATTGTAGAGATCAAGAGCATTGCAAGAGAAGCAGGTTCCCGTACCAAGATCGCAGTATGGTCTAACGACCCGGATGTAGATCCGGTTGGAGCATGCGTTGGTATGAACGGTGCCAGAGTCGGAGCCGTTGTAAATGAACTCCGCGGTGAAAAGATTGATATCATCAACTGGAGTGATAACCCGGCAATCCTGATCGAGAATGCACTCAGCCCGGCGAAGGTTATTTCTGTAATGGCTGATCCGGATGAGAGAACAGCAAGTGTAATTGTACCGGATTACCAGCTTTCCCTTGCAATCGGTAAAGAAGGTCAGAATGCACGTCTTGCAGCAAGACTGACCGGATATAAGATCGATATCAAGAACGAAACACAGGCGATCGAGTCTGGCGAACTTCCGGCAGATTATATGAATATGGCTGAGAATTATGAAGATGATTATCAGGAGGAAGAGTATTCAGACGAAGAATATTCTGCTGATGAAGAATCAGAGGAAGAAGTAGCAGATGATCTTGATCTGTATGAAGAATAGACAGAGGTGATTATTTGAGTACGACCAAAAAGATCCCGATGCGTAAATGCGTGGGATGTCAGGAAATGAAGAATAAAAAAGAAATGATCCGTGTGATCCGTACCAGTGAAGGAGAATTTCTGTTAGATGCGACCGG
>ENA-OWRJ01003562-OWRJ01003562.1-human-gut-metagenome-genome-assembly--contig:-NODE-3562-length-11205-cov-10.554978_pt1 | contig 11205 bp, 10 predicted proteins | sample MGYA00248269_ERZ651897 | MGnify/ENA primary metagenome ERZ651897 (study PRJEB26924, sample SAMEA4378252) | human gut metagenome | biome: human gut; feature: human-associated habitat; material: faeces...
CGTTGGCGGCTTTGCCGCCTTACGGCTGCGCAGTGAGCGCCGCTACAGACGCAATTGGTGCATACCGTTTTCACGGCGGCCGGTACGGATCGGCAGCATTGCGCCGGGCCCGGCTGTCCCCTCCCCTACAACGCGCAAACAGCTGCCTTGCACAACTCCGGATTTTCGTCAAAATGTATTTGACATTTCGGGAGCAGGCGGATATAATAAAGATGTGGAAACCCAGACGGTTGCCACAAACATAACGTATCTCTTTCCGATTTGTGAATTAGATCATTCACAAATCAGTGAGTCGTCTGGTTGCGACAGACGGCTCACTTTTTCTCTTTCCGGAGCCAATCGGCGATCTGGCAGAGATGCCAGATGATCGAAAGAACCCAGAACAGGTCTTGAAGTGTTATGTATATCACCTCCTTTGGGATATTTCCCGCAGGAGCTATATACCTGCCTCCATTCCGCACCCGCGGGATGACAGGCAACCGTCTCTGAACCGTACACCGTCAATCGGAATCAACCATGGACGGTGGGTTTCCACGTTTCTATCGTAACATATGCAGAGAAAAAGTCAAGTATCAATTTGCGCGTTTATGAGAAAATGATACGGATTTTAGTAAGCCCCGGCGAAACGATTTGCGTTCTCGCCAGGGCTTTTTTGTGATTTGGAAGTGCCTTCCCGGGATTGCCGCGTCGGGCTTGCGCCCTCCTCGCAATGACACGGGAGGGAGGCTCTTGCAGGCTTGTCCCTGCGTCCCTCCGAAGGAAGCAGGCTTCCGGTTTTATTCGTCCGGCGGGAGGTTATCCCCGAACAGGTATCTCCAGTAATCCTGGTCGAGCACCCATGCCGAGGCGCGGAAGCGATTGCTCACGTCCTGATTGCGCTCCTCGACCTCCTCGGGCGACAGCTCGTTGCCCTGCAGCAGGATCAGCTCGTCCGACGGGGCATAATACATCGCGTTTTCCGTGATCCAGCTGTGGTCGCGCAGGAGGACGAACGGTTCCGCGTCCGAGAACACGTCCCGGCCCATATACAGCCGCGAGTCAAAGTCCAGCCCGAACAGGTTCGACAGCGTCGGCAGAATGTCGAGCGTGCAGCACAGGCTGTCCACCCGCTCCGGCTTCATGCCCTTTTTATAAAGGATAAAGGCGTTGCGGTAGCGCTCGAACCGCGTGTCGATCTCGTGCCCGGCAAGCTCGCTCTGCTCCTCGTCCGTCAGACCATAGGGATAGTGGTCGCCCGTCAGGGCGATGACGGTGTTCTCCGCCACGCCAGCCTCGTCCAGCCGCTGCAGCAGCAGCTCCAGCGCACGGTCCAGCTCGATCTGGCAGGCGAGATAGGCCCGGACGGAATCGCTGTAGGGCAGGTCCTTCACAAGGTCCTGATTCTTTTTCGCCATGGCGTTGCCGTTGAAATTATACTCCAGATGGCCGGAGACGGTCATGTAATACGCATGGAAAGGCTCGCTCCCCATATAGTCTGCCGTCGTCTTGTCGATCATCTCGATGTCGGATTCCGGCCACGTCGCCTCGACATCCAGCCCGTTTCCGAGCGCACGGTAGACATAGCCGAGGTTCGGATGCGACAGATTGCGGTCATAATAGGTATAGGTGTGGTCGTGATAGGCATAGGCGCTGTAGCCGAGGCGCTTGAGCTGCTGGGCCATCGTCAGCGGCATGGCGTTCTCCGCGCTGTCACGGAACGACCACGTTCCCGGCTTCGGGATCGTGCCGGTCAAGGCGGCATACTCGCCGTCCGAGGTCGAAACGTCCCAGTACGGCGTGTAGAAGTTCGTGAAGTTGAAGCCCTCCGTCTGCAGCTTATAGAGCGTCGGCGTCAGCTCCGGGTCGATGGCGAGGTACGAAAAGCTCTCCGCCGTAATGAGGATGAGGTTGCAGCCCTTAAACATGCCGGTCTTTTCGTTCTTGTTCGTCGGCGTGCGCGAGGAGAAGTAGGCGTTCAGCTCCGAAAGCACGTCGTTTCCCTCCGTGGGCACGGCGTCAAAATCCAGCTCCAGCACGTTCGGGCTGGTGTCGACCACCGGCTCCGGGAGGACGGTCGGCTCCGTGGCGTCCGGGAGCGCCGGCTCCGTCGGGGCCTCCGTCGGGGCCTCCATCGGTGCTTTCGTCTCCGTCGCCAGCTCGATCTCGCCGCCCTCAAAGCCGAACAGCAGCCGGTGCACGTCCAGCCGGAACGCGGGCATCAGGCCGAGATGCGCCGTCGTCTGCTTCATGTCGTTCGTGCTGTGATAGAGGTCATAGGCCGAAAGCGGCTGCGTGCCGAAGACCGGCAGCAGGGCCATCAGGCCGAAATGCACGGCGACGGCCAGCGCCGCAAACGCCGGAAGATACGGAAGGCGCAGCCGCGCCGCCGAAAAGCGCTTTCCGAGCACGGCGTGGCCCACGGGCGGCAGGAGCATCAGGCTCAGCGGCAGCCAGTTTTTGCGGATGGCGTGCAGCGTGACCTTCCAGAACTGCATGACCTGCCCGCCGTTTCCCATGGAATAGGCAGAGTAGAAGCAGTGGAAGATCGAGTAATATACGAGCTGCGAGGCAAAGAAGATGTAGCAAAGCCCGCTGCACACCGGCCCGAGCACGCGGTTCGCGCGCGGCGGGAACAGGCGGCACAGCGCAAACAGCAGCACCGCCGGAACGAGCGGATAGAGCATCAGCAGCACGAGCTCCGGCTGCCAGAACTGCGGGGCCGTGGCCGCATGGACGACCAGCTCCATAAAGCACAGCTCCGCCCAGAAAAACAGCAGGAGCCACCACGGCCCGAATTTACGTTTGTTCATGTTTGTTTTCCCTCCGGGATCAAATAAATTGTATGGGAACTTCCTTGCGCTGCGGGACTTGGCTCTCCCTTTGGGAGAGCTGGCGGCGCAGCCGCCTGAGAGGGAAATCGACCCTCCCCTTGCTTGCTATTGCCATTCAAAGGTGCCCGCGAGGCCCTCTCATTCACCTTCGGTGACAGCTCTCCCAGAGGGAGAGCCAAGGGCGCTTCGCGCCTCGCAATGGCGCAAATGGAAGCCTCCCCGGCGAAAGGGGCGCGGAAATCCGTCCCTTACTTACTTATGATATTTCGTCCCTGCCAGGATGCTCTCCGCGCGGTAGAGCTGCTCGAGCGCCATGACGCGCATAAGGTGGTGCGGGAACGTCATTTTGCTGAACGACAGGCGGAAATCCGCCATGCGCTTGATGCGCGCGTCGATGCCGAACGACGAGCCGATCAGGAAGCACGCCGCGCTGCGGCCGTTGAGCTTTTCCGCCTGCAGACGCTCGGCCAGACCCTCGGACGAAAGCTCCGTCCCCTCCGGCGTGAGCACGCAGAACCACGCGCCGCGCGGGAGCTTTGCCTCGATCTGCTCCGCCTCGCGCGCAAGGCCCGCTGCGATCTGCGTCCCGTTCGGATCGTCCGGCAGGCGGCACTCCGGCAGCTCGATCAGCTCGAATTTGCAGTAGGCCCCGAGCCTGCGGATATACTCGTCCGCCGCTGCCGCGTAATAGCGCTCCTTGAGCTTGCCGACCGTGATGAGCGTGATGTGGAACATCGCGTTACCCTCCGTCATTCCGATTTTCCGGGCAGCACCGCGCGATTCAGCGAAACCCTTCCGCTGTGCGGGCTGCTTTTGATTTTGCTGATCATTATAGCACCTTCGAGCCGGTTTGACAACCTTCGACCGGTACCTTCCAAAAGAACGTTAAGAATCTCCGCCATTGGATGTCCTTTTTATATAATGTGTCTACTTGCATAACGACCGCTTTTGTGGTAAAATTAGAAGGAATAACTATGCAGGAAAGGAGCCCTCTATGTATTCCAACGCCTATGTATGGTCACGCGTTCTTTCCTATCTGGAGCAGCATTCCCCGGCCATTGCGATCGCCTCGTATTTTGACGATGCCGAGGTCATCGAGCTGACGGAAAGCAAGCTCGTCATCTACTCGCCGTCGCCGTTCCGCAAGGACGTGATCGTCAAGCGCTATATCGATCAGATCCGCGAGGCCATGCGCGACCAGTTCCAGACGGAGGTCGAGGTCGTCGTCCTCGACGAGACCGAGCTGCCGCAGTACTCCAAAAACAAGAAAAACCGCAATTTCGTCGAGTTCAACTCGCAGTATACGTTCGATAAATTCGTCGTCGGTTCTTCGAACCAGCACGCGTTTTCCGCCGCCCGCGCCGTCGCGGACAACCCCGCGGACGCCTATAATCCCCTTTTCATCTACGGCGAGTCCGGCCTCGGCAAGACGCACCTGCTCTATGCCATCGCCAACCAGATCCAGCGCGAGCACCCGGACTATAACATCGTCTACATCAAGGGCGACCAGTTCACAAACGAGCTGATCGACGCCGTCCGCAGCGGCAAGAACTTTGAGTTCCGCGACAAATACCGCAATGCCGACCTCTTCCTCATGGACGATATCCAGTTCATCGCAGGCAAGGACGCCACGCAGGAGGAATTTTTCCATACGTTCAACTCGCTCTACGAGAACAAGCGCCAGATCGTCCTGACGTCCGACCGCGTCCCCGGCGACATGGTCCGTCTGGAGGACCGGCTGCGCACCCGCTTCGAGTGGGGCCTCATCGTGGATGTCCAGCCGCCCGATTACGAGACGCGCTTCATCATCACGCGCGAAAAGGCGCTGGAGCTGGGCATCGAGCTGCCGCAGGACGTCGTGGATTACATCTCTGAGAATATCACGAACAACGTCCGTCAGATTGAGGGCACCGTCAAGAAGATCAAGGCCTATCACGACCTGACCGGCATGCCGCTGGACATCACGAACGTCTCGCGCGCCATCAAGGATATGTATAAGGGCAAAACGCAGGCCATCCCCACGCCGGACCTCATCATCAGCGAGGTCTGCCGCTTCTACTCCATCGACGAGAGCACCCTGCGCAGCACCCTGAAGAACAAGGGCACGGCCGAGGCCCGCCAGGTCGCCATGTACCTCATCCGCAAGCTGACGAACCTGTCGCTGCCCGATATCGCCAAGGAATTCGGCAAGAACCATACCACCGTCCTCTATGCCCTGAAAAAGGTCGAGCAGGAGCTGCCGAATTCCTCCAACGGCCTGCAGGATAATATCCGCGATATCACGTCGAATATCAACTCCCGGCTGTAAAAGCCCGGATGCGGCAGGTTCCCAGACCTGTCATTGCGCAGCTTGGCTCTCCCTTTGGGAGAGCTGGCGGCGCAGCCGCCTGAGAGGGAAAATCAGCCCTCCCCTTGATTGCTATTGCCATTCAAAAGTGCCTGCAAGGCCCTCTCAGTCACCTTCGGTGACAGCTCTCCCAGTGGGAGAGCCAAGGACGCTTCGCTCCTCGCAATGACACGGGAGGGAGGCACTGCCAAGCTTGTCCCTGCTCCCCTCCGGATGCGGCAGGCTCCCAGACTTGTCATTGCGCAGCTTGGCTCTCCCTTTGGGAGAGCTGGCGGCGCAGCCGCCTGAGAGGGAAAATCAGCCCTCCCCTTGATTGCTATTGCCATTCAAAAGTGCCTGCAAGGCCCTCTCAGTCACCTTCGGTGACAGCTCTCCCAGTGGGAGAGCCAAGGACGCTTCGCTCCTCGGAATGACACGAAAAGGCGGCGCTTGCCATTCTGGCGATGGCCTGAGCTTATCGGCAGCACCTTTCCTGCCCTTTTCTGCCCAAATTTTTCTGCACACCCCCTGTGCAATGTGCAGAAGTTTCCTGTTCACAGCTTTTCGCCCGATTTTTCCGCACAAGCCCTGTTCAGAACGCTCTCCTTTTTCCACAGCCCCATGTGCATGGCCGCGCGTTGGTATCTCTGGGCTTGCGGGACTTTTGCACATAAGTTTTGCCTACGGACTACGAATACTAAAAATTATCCTACCTATCTTCTCAGATAGAGAAAGCGAGTGTTGTTATGAAGTTTACCTGTGAAAAAGCGCTGCTGGTCTCTGCCCTGTCCGTTGCGAGCCGCACCGTCGCACAGAAGAGCACCATTCCCTGTCTCGAGGGCGTGCTTCTCCGGGCGGGCGTCGCGCTGCAGCTCACGGGCTACAATCTGGAAACGGGCATTACCGTCCACGTCGGCGCCCAGATCCAGGAGGCAGGCTCGTGCGTCATGCCCGCTCGCCTGTTCTTTGATATCGTCCGGAAGCTGCCGGATGAGATGGTCTCCATCACCGTTGACCACAAGCAGCAGGTCTCCATCCGTGCCGGTGCAGCCTTTTTCCAGATCACGGCCATGGATTCCGAGGACTATCCCGAGCTGCCGGACGTCAACGGCAAGAGCGGCGTGACCATGCCGCAGTCCGCGCTGAAGGCCATGATCTCCGGCACGATCTTCTCCGTGTCTGAAAATCAGGCCCGCCCCATCCAGACCGGCTGCCTGATGGAGGTCACGGAGGATTCCGTCACCATGGTCGCCGTGGACAGCTTCCGGTTGGCCCGCCGCACCTGGCACACGGAAAACGCCGCGAACCATACCCTGAAATTCGTCGTCCCCGCCGCCGGCCTCAAGGAGATCGAGCGCATTCTGGAGGATTCCGACGAGCCCGTCACCTTCACGCTCGGCGACAAGCACATCCTCTTCTCCATCGGCGACGCCCTGCTCGTCAGCCGCGTGCTTGAGGGCGAATTCATCGATTGGCGCCGCGTTGTCCCCACAAACTGCGGCACCGTCCTCACCGCGAACGTCGCGGAGCTGACGTCCTCCATCGAGCGCGTGAGCCTCATCATCTCCGAAAAGGTCAAAAGTCCCGTCCGCTGCGTCTTCGGCGACAATATGGCCGATTTCCGCACGGCGAACACCATCGGCTCCGCGCACGACACCTGCTCCATCGCCGGGAACGGCGGCGAGCTGGAGATCGGCTTCAACAGCCGCTACCTCCTCGATGCGCTGCGCGTCATCCCGAGCGAGGAGGTCACGCTGGAGCTGCAGAACGGCCTGAGTCCCATCGTCTTCACCCCGTGCGACAAAAAATATGACTTTGCCTATATGGTCCTGCCGGTCCGCCTGCGCAGCAACAGCTAAGACCGGATGAACGTTCCATTTCTCGTCAGCAATATTCTCTCCGGCGTGGGCATGTGCGCGATGCTGGCAAGCACCGCCCTGCGCAGCCGGAGAAAGATCCTCGCGGTCCAGTCTGTGAACCACGCCCTTTCCATGGCGGCCTGCTCGCTGCTGCGCGGCTGGAGCGGCGCGGTGCAGGAGGCCGTGAACCTCGTGCGTGACCTCGCCATTCTGCTGTTCGGCAAATTGAACCGCTTCTGGCAGATCTCTTTTGTGGCGGCGGCGCTGGGACTCGGCGCGGCGGTCACGTTTGCGGGAGGCTTTCAGTGGTACGGCCTGCTTCCCGTTCTGGCCACGGCCCTCTATTCCGCCGTCGTCGTCCACCCGCGGTGCAATGCCCGCTGGATCAAGGCCTCTACGGCCGTCTGCACGATGATGTGGGCGGTCTACAGCCTCTTTATCCGCAATTACGTCTACGTTCTGACGAACGTCATCACCTCGGCCTCCGCCGTCCTTTTCCTGCTGCGGAGCCGAAAGCAAGGAGAAACAACCGTATGAAAGTTCGTGTCCGGCGGGTGTCCGCCGAGGATGTCCCCGTGGCCATCACCACGGAATTTATCAAGCTGGAGAGCTTTTTGAAGCTGGCCAACGCCGTCCCGTCCGGCGGCATGGCGAAAAACTTCATCCAGAACGGCGAGGTGCTCGTCAACGGCGAGCCGTGCACCATGCGCGGCAAAAAGCTCCGCCCCGGCGACGACGTGCAGTTTGACGGCGTGACGTACTGCGTCCGCGCCGCGCATGCAGATTGACCGCCTCAGCCTGCGCGGCTTCCGGAATTATGAGGATGCGCAGGCGCAGTTTGTCCCCGGCGTGAACCTGCTGGTCGGCGGGAACGCCAACGGCAAGACGAACCTGCTCGAGGCCGTCAGCTATCTCTCCACGGGCCGCTCGTTCCGCACCCGCCGCGAGGCGGAGCTCATCCGCTTCGGCGCAGACTTTGCGGAGCTGCGCGCGCAGGTGCAGTCGCAGGAGCGCACACGCGAGCTGCGCGCCGTGCTGTTTTCCGGCAGGCGGCCGCGCCAGCTGTGGCTCGCCGGGGTAAAGCAGCGCAGCCGCGCCGCCCTGTCCGGCGTGCTTACGAGCGTGCTGTTCTGCCCGGAGGACCTTATGATCCTCAAAAAGGGCGCGTCCGGCCGCCGCAGACTGATGGACGGCGTCATCTGCCAGCTCCGCCCGAATTACGAGGCCGCGCTGGCCGAATACGGCCGCCTGCTCGACCAGAAGTCCGCCCTGCTGCGCGAGCGCTATGACAATCCCTCCCTCCTGCAGGTCCTGCCGGAGTATGACCTCCGCATGGCCCAGACGGGCGCGCTCGTCATTTCGTACCGCGCCCGCTATGTCAAGGCGCTGGCGCAGGAGGCCGCACGCTATCACCGCGAATTTTCCGGCGACAGCGAGTCGCTCGAGCTGACCTACCGCACGGTCTCGACTGTGACGGACCCCTTTGCCCCGCCCGAGACACTCTGCGCCCAGCTGCAGGAGCATCAGCGCAGCCACGCCCGCGCCGAGCTCGAGAGCGCGCAGTGCCTGTCCGGCCCGCATAAGGACGACTTCGAGGCCGTCATCAACGGCCTGCCCGTGGCGCAGTTCGCCTCGCAGGGGCAGACGCGCACGGCCGTCATCTCCCTCAAGCTCGCCGAGCGCGCCCTGCTGCGGCAGGGAACGGGCGAAACGCCCGTGCTGCTGCTCGACGACGTGCTGTCCGAGCTGGATGCCGGGCGGCAGGACTTTGTTTTGAACCAGCTCCGCGAGGGGCAGGTCTTTATCACCTGCTGTGAAACGGACCGCCTGACCAGCCTTGGCCAGGTGCTGTCCATCCGCAGCGGCACCATCGGAGGGGCGCAGTAATGTATCTATCCATCGGCGGCGATATGGCCGTGCGGGACCGCGCCCTGATCGGCATATTCGATCTGGACAATACGACCTGCTCCCGCGACACGCGCGCGTTTTTAACGGCCGCGGAGCAGGGCGGTCAGGTGGTCGACGTCTCCGGCGCTCTGCCGAAGAGCTTCGTCCTGACCGAGGAATTCGGCATGGACCGCGTGTATCTCACGCAGTTCAACGCCGCAATTCTGGAAAAGCGCATGGAACAAAAGGAGAACACAATTCATGTCTGAAGAACTGCTGAATACGACTGTGGAACAGGAATACGACGCCTCGCAGATCCAGGTCCTGGAGGGGCTGGAGGCCGTCCGGAAACGTCCGGGCATGTATATCGGCTCGACGTCCGCCAGCGGCCTGCACCATCTCGTCTATGAGATCGTGGACAACGCCATCGACGAGGCGCTTGCGGGCTACTGCACCCACATCACCGTGACGATCAATCCCGGCGACACCATCACCGTCACCGATAACGGCCGCGGCATCCCCGTGGACATTCAGGCCCAGACCGGCCGCCCCGCGCTCGAGGTCGTCTATACGGTCCTGCATGCGGGCGGCAAATTCGGCGGCGGCGGCTATAAGGTCTCCGGCGGCCTGCACGGCGTCGGCGCGTCCGTCGTCAACGCCCTGTCCGAGTGGCTCACGGTCGAGGTCCATAAGGATGGCAAGATCTATCAGATGAAGTTCGCCCGCGGCAATATCACGCAGGAGATGCGCGTCATCGGCAATACGGACAGGCACGGCACCATCGTCACCTTCAAGCCCGATCCCGAGATGTTCGACACCCTCGTCTATGACTACGAGACGCTTCACACCCGCATGCGCGAGCAGGCCTTCTTGAACGCCGGCCTGCGCATCGAGATCGCCGACCGCCGCACGGAGGACGGTCCGTCCGATTCCATGTGCTACGAGGGCGGCATCCGCGAGTTCGTCCTCTGGCACAACCGCCACAAGACGCCCCTGCACGAGGAGGTCGTCTATATGGCGGGCGTTCGCCGCGACGCCGAGGCCGAGGTCGCCCTGCAGTACCACGACGGCTATAACGAGACCATCGTCTCGTTTGCCAATAACATCCACACGCCGGAGGGCGGCATGCACGAGACGGGCTTCAAAACGGCCCTGACTCGCGTGCTCAATGCCTACGGCACGAAGACCGGCGTCATCAAGACCGACGCCGACAAGGTCTCCGGCGAGGACTGCCGCGAGGGCCTGACCGCCGTCATCTCCGTCAAGCTGACGGACGCCCAGTTCGAGGGCCAGACCAAGGCCAAGCTCGGCAATGCCTATATCCGCACGCTGGTCGATTCCATCGTCAACGAGCAGCTTTCCACCTATTTTGAGGAGCACCCCGCCGTCGCCCGCACCATTCTCGAAAAGGCCATGACCGCCAACCGCGCCCGCGAGGCCGCCCGCAAGGCCCGCGAGTCCATCCGCTGCAAGACGGCGCTCGGCGGCGCGGCCATGCCGGACAAGCTGCGCGACTGCAACGAGACGGACGCCAGCCTGACCGAGATCTATATCGTCGAGGGCGATTCCGCAGGCGGCTCGGCCACGCAGGGCCGCGACTCCCGCTTCCAGGCCATCCTGCCGCTGTGGGGCAAGATGCTCAATGTCGAGAAGGTCCGCGAGGACAAGGTCATCGGCAACGACAAGCTCCAGCCCGTCATCACGGCCCTCGGCGCGGGCATCGGCGAGGAATTCCACCTTGATAAGCTCCGCTATCACAAGATCATCATCATGGCCGATGCCGATGTCGACGGCAGCCATATCCGCACCCTGCTGCTGACCTTCTTCTTCCGCTATATGCGCCCGCTGATCGAGCACGGCTATGTCTATTCCGCCATGCCGCCCCTGTATAAGCTCACCCGCGGCAAGACGTCCCGCGTCGCCTTCTCCGACGACGAGCGCGACCGCATCTCCGCCGAGCTCCGCGCGGACAATCCCAATGCCAAGGTCGATATCTCCCGCTATAAGGGCCTCGGCGAGATGGACGCCCACGAGCTGTGGGAGACCACCATGGACCCCGAAAAGCGCACCCTCAAGCAGATCCGCCTCGAGGACGCCGTCAAGGCCGATGAGATCTTCACCCTCCTCATGGGCGAAAAGGTCGAGCCGCGCAAGGAATATATTGAGCAGAATGCAAAGTATGTCGTGAATCTGGATTATTGATTCTGTTTCCGGGCCTGTCCCTGCGCCCCGGCGAATGCGGCAGGCTCCCAGACTTGTCATTGCGCAGCTTGGCTCTCCCTTTGGGAGAGCTGGCGGCGCAGCCGCCTGAGAGGGAAAATCA
>ENA-OWRJ01003565-OWRJ01003565.1-human-gut-metagenome-genome-assembly--contig:-NODE-3565-length-11195-cov-5.534829_pt1 | contig 11195 bp, 6 predicted proteins | sample MGYA00248269_ERZ651897 | MGnify/ENA primary metagenome ERZ651897 (study PRJEB26924, sample SAMEA4378252) | human gut metagenome | biome: human gut; feature: human-associated habitat; material: faeces...
GCTTCGCTCCGGCATCCGGCACTGATCGGTTATCTCGTCTCGCGCGGCATCGTCCCGTCTGTCGCCGCGGCATTCTGCCGCGAAGTCCGCTACGAGGTAAACGGCCGCGCCTTTTTCGCCGTCGGGTTCCGCAACGATGCCGGAGGGTGGGAGCTCCGCTCCGAGCGGTTCAAAGGCGGCTCCTCGCCCAAACATATCACCACCATCGACAACCGTTCCGATACGGTAATCGCTTTCGAGGGATTTATGGATTTCCTCGCTTATCTCTCACTGAAATACCCCGAACGACTGCGCATCGACGCCGCGGTTCTGAACTCGGTCGTCAACCTGCCCAAAGCCATCCCGTTTCTCTCCCGGCATCCGGTGATTCACGCCTTCTTTGACAACGACGAAGCCGGGCGTAAAACGACCTCCGATCTGATCCGTCTTTGCCCCCGCAGCGAGGTAATCGACCAAAGCAGTTTTACAAGGACGTAAATGACTATCTGATCGCCCATATAAAAGACCGGCCGAATCTCCCGAAAACGACATCCGACCGGCAGGGTCACCTTTGTCGGAATAATCTGCAAGCCCTGAAAGCGGAACCGGAGGAAATTGAACCACCGCGTCGGAAAGGGATAAAGGTTTAAGGAAGGCAAGGTTGTGTTTTCGTAGACGAAAACTGCGCCTTCCCCGCTGGCCGGCGTAAAATCCCGCTGGTCTGAACAACCTATATAGCATGAACAATCTATCGAAACAACCTGTCATGGAAACACCGAAGAAAACATACAGCAAACAGGGCGGTCGGCCGAAAGTCGGCATCGGCCGCATCTGCAAATACGTCGTCAGCACACGACTCAGCCCCGAACGGAAACTCCGATTCTCGGCCCTTTGCCGCGAGGCCGGGCAACCGCCGGCCGAAGTCCTGCGCCAACTGATCGACCGAGGAACGGTAAGAGCACGGATCACCCGCGAACAACTGGATTTCATGGCCCAACTGAAAGGCGTCGCCCGGAATCTGAACCAGCTGACCCGGCTGGCCAATGCCAAAGGTCTGGCGACTGTCAGGGCACGGCATGCGGCGATCGTCACGGCTATCGAAAAACTCCTGAAGCAGATATGCGATGGTCGGTAAGGTAATATCCGCTTCGTCCTTTTCGGGGACGGTGGGTTATGTGATGAAAGAAGAATCCCGGATCTTGGAAGCCGAAGGCATTATGCCTCCGGAAGTGAAGGACATGGTGCAGGACTTCAAAGACCAGACCTTATTGAACCCACGGCTGAAAAACAATGTCGGCCATATCTCCTTGTCTTTCTCACCCAAAGACGCCCCGCGGATGACCGACGCCCTGATGACGCAGATCGCAAAGGAGTACATGCAGAAGATGGGCATCACCGATACGCAGTATCTATTGGTGCGCCATCTCGACCAGCCCCATCCGCACTGCCATCTGGTCTACAACCGGGTCGGAAACAACGGGCAAACCATTTCGGACAAGAACATCAAAATCCGCAACGCCAAGGTCTGCCGGGAGCTGACCGAGAAATACGGGCTATATCTCGCGCCGGGAAAGGACGACGTACGGCGGGAGCGGCTGCGCGAACCCGACAAGACCAGATACGAAATCTACGATGCGATCAAAGGCTGTCTGCCCAAATGCAAGAACTGGAACGAGTTGGAAGGTAAATTAAAGGAACAGGGCATCAACGTCCGCTATAAGTATTGCGGAAATACCGACCGCAAGCAGGGTATCCTCTTCTCGAAAAACGGCTTCGAGTTCTCCGGATCGAAGATCGACAGGGCATTCAGCTTTACGAAACTCGACAACCGGTTCACCCACCTGCAACAGCAGGCGCTGCATCGGGCCGAGCTCCTCGGAAACCTCTCGGCGGCGGCAGGCAATTACCGTTCGGCATTTGCCGGGTTGTTCGGCGGCATGGGCGGCGGTACGCGCGAAGAGCCTGCGGCGCCTAGCCCCGGCGGAAAGATCGACGCGATTCCGCTTCCGCCGGCCAGTTCGCCGGTCGGAGTATCGGCCGCACAGTTGCAGCGCAAGCCGGGAGAAAGTCCCGAAGAGCATATAGCACGAATCACGGCACTGCTCGATGCCGCTGCTGCAGCGATGGCCATAGCCGCAATGGAACGTCGCCGCAGGCTCGAAGAACAGAAAAGAAGAGCCAAAATGAAAATATAACCTTAAAACCGGAAAGCCATGAACGACAAAAATAAGATCGACCTCTCGATTGAGATGTACGAAGACCTCAAGGAAACACTTGTCAAAGCCATTAAAAACGCCAAAGCAGGCGGCGTAGGGAACGCAGGTTGGGAGAATACGCAGCTGGAACGGATCGAACGGCTGATAGAGGCCGCAGAGCTCTCGCAGGGGCAGATCGCACAGCTGCTCGAACGCCTGCAACGGCATACGGCCTTGCCCGGAGTAAAAACCGAGCAGATGCAGGAATTTACCGACAGATACAACGCGTTGCTGGCGCAGTTGGCAGGGAGACTGGAGGTGATCGACAAGGAGAACAGGCAGACACATACATTGATCGAGCAGGTCGGGCAAGCCGTCGAAGCATTGACAAGGCCCGACGCCCTGCCCGCACAGGAACACCGCCATACCTATACGCTCGACATCAGTTCTTCGAAAACATTTCTGATGATGTTCGCCATGCTGGGATGTATTTTCCTGCAAGGCGCATTCATTTACCGAATCTCAGAGAATAATCGGCTGTTAGCTGCGAACGACCTGAAATACCGCTACGTGAAAATGCGGGGTGAGATCAAGGAAAAGGAGCTAATGGAGTTGGAAACGATATTCAGGGATAAGCAGCACACGGCCATGCGCGATACCGTCCGAAACCAAGTTGAACGGTACAAAGAAGCCGTAAGGCGGCGGGCAGAACAACTAGAGCGGGCTGCAAGCAAAGAGCGCAAAGCGAAAAAGCTACTTGATGATGCAGCACAGTTGCGGGGAAAATAATTTATTTTCCCCGCTATAATGATTCGTTAATTTTGATTGACCACCTCCATGTTGTTTTGAAAATCAAGCAGTTGTGTTAATCTTGGATTTGTGGGCGTAAATGGTTTGGAGTCAATAATATAGGGGCGAACTTTTGCGTTTTAAAAATACGCATAAAAAAGCCCCTGTTCTTGAAAAGAACGAGGGGCAAAGGATTTTTTGAGGGGGCTGTGTGGGCCCCGGCATGATTGCCGTCCGCAGGCATCGCCCGTTATTTCAGCTTGCAGAGTTTGCGGTCTGCGTCGGTTGCCTCGCGTATGGAGATTGCAAAGCCTCCGCCGCGCGCCATCTCCACGTCGAGTTCCGTGCGTTGTCTGACCTTCCCGGTGCGGATGACATATGCCTGCGGATTGGTCTGGTAATCGGCATCGGGGGCATCGGCGTAGAGCGTCGCCACGTACTCCTTACCGGGATCGAGGTAGTCGAACGGGAGCGTCACCGTACGTCGGTTCTCGTCCGTCACGCCGCCCACGAACCACTCGCCCGTGTCTTTGGCCTTGCGCGCCACGACGATGTAGTCGCCCGGTTCGGCCAGCAGGTAGCGGCTCTCTTCCCAGTCCAGTGCGACGTCCTCGATGAAACGGAACGCATCCATGTATTTCTCATAGTGCTCGGGCAGGTCTGCCGCCATCTGCAGCGGCGAGTACATCGTCACGTACAACGCCAGCTGGTTGGCGAGCGTCGCGTTGACGTGCGAGTGGTTGCCGGGGTTGACCTCCGCGACGTCCATCACGAAGATGCCGGGCGTGTAGTCCATCGGGCCGCCCTGCAGGCGCGTGAAGGGCAGGATCGTCACATGGTGGGGCTTCGAGCCGCCGAACGCCTGGTACTCCGTGCCGCGTGCCGACTCGTTGCCGATCAGGTTGGGGTAGGTGCGGCAGAGGCCCGTCGGGCGCACCGCCTCGTGGGCGTTGACCATGATCTTGTGGTCGGCGGCCCGGCGGACGGCATAGAGGTAGTGGTTGTTCATCCACTGCCCGTAATGGTGCTCTCCGCGGGGCAGGATGTCGCCCACGTATCCGCTCTTGACCGAGTTGTACCCGTATTTGTTCATCAGGCGGTAGGCCGCTTCCAGGTGGCGTTCGTAGTTGCGCACCGAAGCAGACGTTTCATGGTGCATCATCAGCCGGATGCCTTTCCCGTGCGCATATTCGTTCAGTGCGGCGATGTCGAAATCGGGGTAGGGGGTCACGAAATCGAAGACGTAATCCTTCGTGTGCCCGAACCAGTCCTCCCAGCCGACGTTCCAGCCTTCGACGAGCAGCTGGTCGAACCCGTGTGCCGCCGCGAAGTCGATGTACCGCTTCACGTTCTCGTTCTCGGCGCCGTGGCGGCCGCTGGGCCTGCATCGGGCGTAATCCGTCACGCCGAGCTGTACCGACGGCACGTCGCGCGTATAGGCCCAGTCGCTCTTGCCGGTGATCATTTCCCACCATACGCCCATGTATTTCACGGGCTTGATCCACGAGGTGTCGTCATAGGCACACGGCTCGTTGAGGTTCAGGATCAGCTTCGAGGCGAGGATGTCGCGGGCGTCGTCCGAGACCGTCACCGTGCGCCACGGGGTATGGCAGGGCGCCTGCATGTAGCCTTTCCACCCCTGTGCGTCGGGCGTAAGGTGCGAGGTGAAGATGAGATTCCGGTCGTCCAGGTCGAGGTGCATGCATGCATAGTCGACCAGCGCCGCTTCGTGGATGTTGATGTAGAGCCCGTCGTCGCTCTTCATCTGCAGGGCCGTCTGTACGCCCGTGGGCGAGAAGGGCGTCTGCGACGAGTTGGGCGTGATGGCGCCGGGCATCAGCTCCCGTATCTGCGAGAGCTTCGACTCCGTGTAGTCGTACTCCTGCGTGTCGTAGTCGCCCGGGATCCAGAACGCCGTGTGGTCGCCCGCCATGGCGAACTGTGTTTTCTCCTCGCCGATGACGAAATAGGTCAGCGACTCCTGTTCGGGGAATTCGTAGCGGAATCCGAGCCCGTCGTCGTAGAGCCGGAAGCGGATCGTCATGTCGCGGCCTGTCGCGGCCTGCCGCAGCGTGACGGCCATTTCGTTATAGTGGTCGCGGATCTCGGCCTGCTCGCCCCATACGGGACGCCATGTCTGGTCGGACTCGCTGCGGGCCACCTGCCCGAGGGTGAACCCGTCGTAGAGCGATACCGGGCGCCCCGGTTCGCCCTTGCGGATTTCAGCCCCGAATTCCAGCTTCGGGGCTTCGCCGCGCAGTTCGAGCCCCATGCCGCTGGGCAGGATCACGGGGCGCTCCTTGTAATCGAGCGTATAGGTGGGGCGGCCTCCGTCCGCCAGGCTGAATTCCAGGCGGAGGCGGCCGTCGGGCGAGAGGAGCGTCTCCTGTGCCGAGCAGGCTGCACCGGCCAGCAGCGCGGAGATATATAAAAATATTTTCTTCATAGTTCGATCTTGTTATTTACGTTTGAATTCTACGATCAGCGCTTGCCGCGGGCCGACCGTGGTGGTATCGTCCACTTCCGTGGCTTCGCCTGTCAGGACGTTGCGCCCGTCGCTCAGCCCCGAGGCGATCTCGGCATAGTGCGACCACGGCACCTGTTTCTTGCCCCGCGAGTTGTTGATGAAGACGAATACCGCGTCGGTGTCGTCATAACGGAAATAGGCGTAGGTGTTGTCGCGCGAGAGGAAGTGCATCGTGCGGCCGTTGTGGATCACGGGCTTCGACTTGCGCCATTGGAAGAGCCGCTGCGTGTAGTCGAAGAGCCCCGCCTGTACGGCATCGCGCTGCGCGGGGTCGAAAAGGTTCACCGCGTCGCCCTCCCAGCCGCCGGGGAAATCCACGCGCAGCCCGCCGTGTCCCTGCGAGAGGTCTTTCGAGGTGAACATCATCTCGTCGCCCGAGAATATCTGCGGGATGCCGCGCATCGTGGCCAGCATCGCCATCGAGAGTTTCAGCCGGTCGGGGTTCCCGCGTACGATGTCGCCGATGCGGTCGGTGTCGTGGTTGGCGACGAAGATCATCATTTTCGACAGGTCATGGTAGACGAAATCGTGCGACAGGCAGTCGTAGACGCGCGTCATGCCCTCGCCCCAGCGGAGCGAGTCGGTGGGCAGCGCCCGGCAGATGGCCTCCTGCAGCGGGAAATCCATGATCGACGGCAGGTGCGAGTCGAAGCCGTCCTTGTTGGGATTGCCGCCCTGCCAGTATGCCAGTTGCGGGATCGACGACGTCCAGCATTCGCCCACGATGTTGAAATCGGGGTATTCCCTGCGTACGGCCGCGCACCACTCGCTCATCGGCACCTTCTCGTTGTAGGGGTAGGTGTCGACGCGGAACCCGTCCAGGCCGGCATACTCGATCCACCACACGGCCCATTGCTTGAAATATTGCAGCACGTAGGGATTGTCGAGGTTCATGTCGGGCATCGACGGCACGAACCAGCCGCTCTCCTGCAGGTCAAGGTCGTAGCGCGAAGCGTTGGGATCCATGTTCGTCGAGAAGCAGACGTTCGTCCCGGTGTATTCGGGGAACTGGTGTATCCAGTCCCTGAAAGGCAGGTCTTTCATCCACCAGTGGCCCGTGCCGCAGTGGTTGGTGACGATGTCCATAATCACCTTCAGCCCGTGCTCGTGGGCTTTGCCTACGAACTCCCTATACAGTTCGTTCGAGCCGAACCGGGGGTCTATGCGGTAGTAGTCGCCGCAGGCGTAGCCGTGGTACGAACCTTCGGGTTCGTCGTCCAGCAACAGCGGCGTGGGCCATACGGCCGTGGCGCCCAGCCCTGCGATGTAATCCAGGTGGTCGATCATCCCCTGCAGGTCGCCCCCGTGGCGGCCGAAGAAGGCGCTGCGGTCGGCGCGCTCCCGCGTGTGGGGCGTCGAGTCGTTCGACGCATCGCCGTTGGCGAAGCGGTCGGGCATCAGGAGGTAGATCATGTCGGCCGTGGTGAAACTCTTGCGTGCGGCCGAGCCTTCGGCGCGTGCCGCGATCTCATAGGGAACCTTGAACTGCCGTTCCCCCTGCGAGAATACGAGGTAGTAGGTGCCCGGCTCCGCGTCGGGCTTCACCTCCACGTCCACGAATAGGTAATTGGGACTGTCGGCCTTGTGGCGGGCCTTCACCCCGACGCCCTGTCCGCCTTCGATGCGGACGTCGTATGCCGCGATGCCGGCCCCGTTGACGAGCAACTGGAGCGGGGTCTGCATTCCCGTCCACCACGAGAGGGGTTCGACGCGGGTAACCTCGCCCGAGGCGTCTGCCACCGAGGCGGGGTCGAATACGGACTGTCCTGTCCCTGTGCAGGAGAGCAGGCCGGCTGCTGCGAGTGTCATGAAAAATCGGTTCAAAATATCGTCGTTTGTAAAGTTAGCAAAAAATCGGTTTCCAGCGATTCCCGTTTCGCCCGGGGCATCCTTGTGCTTCTCATGCGCATCCCCGTGCTTTTCGGATGGTTTACTGTCTATTCCCGTCGGGTGCTATCGGGGTTCCTGTCGCTGTTTCCGCGCATCCCCGGCGCATGTCCGCAACCCTTATCTCCTGTCTTGTGCGAAGACCTGCCACTGCCATGCGGGAAGCACGGTGCGGGTGCCGCCCGTGTATTCCTTCCCGGTGAAGAACTCGCGGCGCGAGCCCTCGAACGGCAGGTCGAATGCGACCTCCTCCGCGCTGAGGTTCGCAGCGACTGTCACCTCGTTGCCGCCGGCCGTGCGGGAAAACAGCATCAGGCCGTCGGGTGTTCGTTCTCCGAGCGGGTATGCGGCCTGCCCGCCGCGTTCTCCGGCCGCGAGCGCCGGGTTCTCGTGGCGCAGCCGGATCAGTGCGGTGTAGAAATCCGTAAACCCGTTATGTTCCCACGCGGGTACGGGGTCTTTCTCGAAGAACTCGAAGCGGTGGTCGAACCCCATCTCCTGTCCGGTATAGACGAGCGGCTGCCCGTTGGGCAGCGTGAAGGTCAGCAACGCCATCACGCGTGCCGCGTCGCCCATGCGCTCGAATTCCGTCCCGGCCCACGAGTTTTCGTCGTGGTTCGAGGTGAACATCAGGCGGAACGCCTCGCGCGGCATGGCAGCGGAGTCTCTGGCGACGTAGGCACGCAGGTCTGCGGCGCTTTTGCGTCCCTGTGCGATGTCGTTCAGCAGGTGGTGCAGTTCCCACGCATACGAGGCGTCGAACGCCCCGTCGTGCAATGCGGGGGCTTCGCCCTCGGCGAGCAGGTAGATGCCGGGGTACTCCTTCCGCAGTGCGGGCAGCGTCTGCTGCCAGAAGTCGTTGGGTACCTCGCACGCCATATCGCAGCGGAATCCGTCGATGCCGCGGTTGAGCCAGAAACGCATGGCGGCCGCCATTGCGGCACGCATGTCCGTGTTGCCGTAGTCGAGCTTGGCGATGTCCGTCCAGTCGTACTGCACGATGGTGTTGCCCAGCGAGTCGCGCACATACCAGTCGGCCGGATGCTCCTCGATCCAGCGGGCATCGGGCGAGGTGTGGTTGGCCACCCAGTCCAGGATTACGCGCAGCCCGAGTCTGTGGGCGTCGGCTACGAACCGGTCGAAATCCTCCAGCGTGCCGAATTCGGGGTTGACGGCTTCGTAGTCGGAGATGGCGTAGTACGAGCCGAGGGTTCCCTTGCGCTCCTTGACGCCGATGGGGTAGACGGGCATCAGCCAGACGATGTCCACGCCCAGTTCTCTGAGCCGGGGCAGGTGGCGTGCGGCCGCCGCCAGCGTCCCTTCGGGGGTGTACTGGCGCACGTTCATTTCGTAGACGACCGAGTTGTAACTCCAGTCGGGGTGGGCGGCCGGTTGCTGCGGCCGTGTGCCGCAGGCAACCAGTACCATTGCGAGTAGTAATGCGGGCAAGCGTTTCATGGCGTGTCGTTTAGAGCGTGAATACCACCGACGACCAGGCGCCCATGAGCAGTTTCGACGAAGCGTCGCCGCGCTGAAGTTTCACTTCACCTGAGACGCCTACGGCCTTGTCCGGTTGGTCGGTAAGGGTCAGTATCTGCTCCTCCCGGCCGAAGTTGTGCACGACGAGCATCCGTTCGCCGTCCAGCTCGCGGTACCAGGCCGCGATGGATTGCTGCGAGGTGTTGCCGTCGTTGTAGACCGGGTGTTTGACCATCTTGCCCTGCGCCAGCACGGGGTAGGTGTTGCGCAGCCGGGCGAACGTGCGGTAGAGGTTGAGCAGCGAACCGTCGTCGTCGGCCTGTGCCTCGACCGAGATCGCCGGGGTCAGCATCTGCATGTCGATCTTGCCCGAGAGGCTTCCCGAAGCCAGTTCGTTGCCCGCCTTGTCCCACAGGATCGGGGTGCGGACATATTCGTCGCCGTTGGATTTGGTGCCCCAGTACCCGAGCTCTTCGCCCTGGTAAATGTAGGGTGCGCCCTGCGCCGTGAGCAGCACGGCGGCCGCCACCTTCATCTTTTCGGCGGACTGTCCCAGGTCGGAGCCCGTGCGATCCTCGTCGTGGTTCGAAAGTTTCGTGGCTTCGATATAATCGCTGCGGTACTGTGCGTAGAGGGGCTGCACGTCGAGGATGTCCTTGACGAAATAGCATCCGATGCCGTTTTGCAGCGCCCATTTGAGCTTGTACCAGAACGTGAATTCGAACAGCGCCGGCAGCCCCCGGTAATAGGGTGCCGCCTTGTCCGCTTCGTCGAGCATCTCGCCCACCATGTAGAAATCGCCCTCTCCGCCGGCGGCCTTGTAGCTCTCGTTCATGCGGTCGTAGAATTTCTTGAGGAACGTGGGGTTCTCGTCGTTGTAGGCGTTGTGGTAGATGTGCTTCACGGCATCGAGGCGGAACCCGTCCACGCCCATGCGTACCCACTTGTCGGCCGCTTCGGTGACGGCCTTGAACGCCCCGGACTGCTCGGCCTCGGCGGCCTTGCCGTAGTTGAGGTCGGCGAATGCCGCCGTCCAGAAGTGCGAATGGTACATCGTCGGCAGCGAGAACTGCACGTTGGCCGGATCGGCCGAGCGGTTCGACATCAGGGTGAAGGGCTCCCCGAACCGGATGATCGTCCGGTTGTCGGGGGCGCCGTATTTGGTGCCTGCGGCCCACGACGTGGTCGAGGTGCGGACGAGGAATCCCCAGTCGGAATCGAAGTCGAGCGTCAGTTCGTAACTGTTGCCGCCCCTGGCGTAGAAGCGTTTGCTCGTGCCGTTGCCGAAATAGAGGTATTTGTCGTCCGCGCCGCCCTGCGTATTGTCCGCATCCGCGGCATCGGTCGTTTCGGTAACGGTCACCGTCGGGCTGTCGGCATTTGTCCAGTCGAGCACGAACTTGAAGCGCCCGGCGGCACCCGCCCCCGTGTCGGTCGAGAACCATTGTCCGGCATCGTAGCCTGCGGCGCCTTCCGTGGCGATCTGGTCGATCCGCCCGGCCGCGATGTCGGCCTGCGGGTCTTCGGAGAAGATATAGCGGTCACGGTAAGGGCTCCCTTCGGACGCGGCGGCCGATTTGAACCACGGGTGGTCTTTGCCCGTATGGTTGAGCACGTAATCCAGGTAGACCCGGATGCCGCGGGCATGGGCCGCGTCGATGAATGCCCTCAGGTCGGCGTCCGACCCGAAGGCGGGGTTGACCGCCTCGTAGTCGAGCACGTCGTAACCGTGGTACGAAGCCGCCGGATGGATCGGTGAGAGCCACACGGCCGAGGCGCCGAGTGCGTCGATGTAGTCGAGCCGCCGGGTCAGCCCCGGCAGGTCGCCCACCTTGTCGCCGTTGCCGTCGGCAAAGCTGTATACCAGCAGCTGGTAGCTTATGTCGGCGCGTTTGCGGTTGTCCCACGCATCGGGCTGGGCGACGACCTGCTCGCCCTCGAAATCCTGGGAGGCATCGCCGCTCTGTGTCACGGTGACGACGACCGGATCGCAGCCCGGGGCGGTGAAGGTAAGCGTCGCGGAGCGTTTCGACGACTCGTTTGCGGTCGCCGTGACCGCGAACGACGTGGAGGTTTTGCCCGATGTGAGGGCCGGTGTGCACCATGCGGTATTGTCGCTCTGCGTCAGCGACCACGCGCCCGCATCGGTGCGCAGGTCGAGCAGCCGGCTGCCGCCTGCGGCTTCGAATTCTATCTCCGTGGGGGTCACGGAGAGCATACTGCCGCCGGTATCGCCGGTCTTGTCGTCGCTGCACGACACGGATACGGAAAGTACGAGTGCCAGCAGCAGGAAAAGAAATTTTTTCATAGCGGAATCTCGGTTAAAGTTCGTTTCGGGG
>ENA-OWRJ01003575-OWRJ01003575.1-human-gut-metagenome-genome-assembly--contig:-NODE-3575-length-11176-cov-3.655337_pt1 | contig 11176 bp, 7 predicted proteins | sample MGYA00248269_ERZ651897 | MGnify/ENA primary metagenome ERZ651897 (study PRJEB26924, sample SAMEA4378252) | human gut metagenome | biome: human gut; feature: human-associated habitat; material: faeces...
AAAAAGAAAAGAGTTCGCATTCCACCTGTACTGCAAGATTCCAATATCACCCGAAGATATAACATTTTCGATCAACAAAACTCCCCCGGCGGGGCGAACAGGCGGCTGCCGCCGTAACACTACCCTTTTCACACTTGAAATCGGGGCGTAAGGTCAGCGGCAACCCGCCGCTGTATTTATGCGGAAACCCCTTCACCGTCTAATAGCGGTTCCCTTCCCTTTTTAGGGGAGGCTTTTTTGTCTTGTAAATTTTTGTCAACAAAACTCCCCCGGCGGGGCGAACAGGCGGCTTCCGCCGCCGTAACACTACCCTTTTCACACTTGAAATCGGGGCGTAAGGTCAGCGGCGACTCGCCGCCCTCTTGCCAAGGTTGTCGAAATATGCTATAATAGAATCAGAAGTGATTCCGTCAATGGATTCCAAAAGAAAGAGGTACAAAAAGATGCGTAATACCACAAGTTATGAAAGCCCGTTCTGCACTCGCTATGCCAGCGAGGAAATGCAGCACGTTTTCTCCGCTGACAAGAAGTTCTCCACATGGCGTCGCCTTTGGGTGGCTCTGGCTCGGGCAGAAATGGAACTCGGTCTGCCCGTGACACAGGAGCAGGTGGACGAACTGGAAGCCAATATCGACAACATTGACTATGACGTGGCAGAAGCAGAAGAAAAACGTCGCCGGCACGATGTCATGTCCCACGTGTATGCATACGGTCAGGTCTGCCCCAAGGCTGCCGGCATCATTCATCTGGGTGCAACTTCCTGCTATGTCGGCGATAATACAGACATTATCGTGATGCGTGACGCTCTGGAGATCGTTCGCCGCAAGATGATCAACGTGCTGGCAAATCTCGCTCACTTCGCCATGGAATATAAGGGCATGCCGGCTCTGGCATATACCCACCTCCAGCCGGCACAGCTGACTACAGTGGGCAAGCGTGCTACACTGTGGATGAACGAACTGCTCATGGACTTCAATGAACTGGAATACCGTATCGCAAACCTGAAGCTGCTGGGCTCCAAGGGTACCACCGGTACACAGGCTTCTTTCATGGAACTGTTCAAGGGCGATACCGATAAGGTCAAGGAACTGGAAGCCAAGATTGCCAAGGAAATGGGCTTCAACGGCGTTGTTCCGGTTTCCGGTCAGACTTATTCCAGAAAGATCGACTCGCAGATTCTGGCAACTCTTAGCGGCATTGCACAGTCCTGCAGCAAGTTCTCCAACGATATGCGTCTGCTCCAGAGCTTCAAGGAAATGGAAGAACCTTTCGAAAAGACTCAGATCGGTTCCTCTGCAATGGCATACAAGCGGAACCCCATGCGTTGCGAGCGTATCACTTCTCTGGCTCGCTACGTGATGATCGACAGCCTGAATCCGGCATTTACCGCAGGTACCCAGTGGTTCGAACGGACACTGGACGACTCTGCCAATAAGCGTGTTTCCGTACCGGAGGCATTTCTGGCAGTCGATGCGATCCTGAACATCATGCTGAATGTTACCGACGGTCTGGTGGTATATCCGAAGATGATCCGTCAGCGGATCATGCGGGAACTGCCGTTCATGGCAACCGAAAATATCATGATGGACGCTGTGGAAAAGGGCGGCAACCGTCAGGAACTCCACGAAAAGATCCGTCAGTATTCCATGGAAGCCGGCAAGCACGTCAAGGAAGAAGGTCTGGACAACGACCTGTGCGATATGCTGCTGGCAGATCCGGCATTCATGATCACCAAGGAAGATCTGGACAAGATCCTGAAGCCGGAAAACTTCACCGGCCGCAGCGAACAGCAGACCGAAGAATTCGTGGCAGAGTGCATTCAGCCCATTCTGGACGCAAACAAGGATATTCTGGGCGAACACTTCGAGATGAAGAACTAAGGCAATACCGCATAAAGCCCGCCTGACGGCTTTATTCTTGCGTATCCCATAGAAAACAACCCTCGGCGGAATCCAACGTCGGGGGTTGTTTTTTCGTGGGACGAAAAATCACCGCAGGTCTTGACAACTTCCTCAAAAAGGTGTACCCTAGACAGAGAATCACCAAGGAGGTACGATCATGTCGATTCAGCTCCGTTCTGCAGTGCCGGCAGATGCACCGGCACTGCTTGCCATTTATGCCCCTTATGTGGAGCAAACTGCCATTACATTCGAGTACGATGTTCCCGCAGAGGCGGAGTTTACCCGTCGCATTGCGGACACCCTGCAAAACTACCCCTATCTGGTGGCAGAACAGGACGGCGTGCCGGTGGGGTACGCCTACGCCGGAAAATTCCACGAACGTGCCGCCTATGACTGGTCTGTGGAAACGTCTATCTATGTGGAACAGCACCGGAAGCGGCAGGGTATTGGCAGACTGCTCCACGATGCACTGGAACAGGAATTACAGCGGCGGCATTTCCTCAACATGAACGCCTGCGTTGCCTGTCCCATAGGGGAAAATGACCCCTACCTCACACGGGACAGCATTTGTTTCCATGAAAAACTGGGGTATCGCATGGTGGGCGAATTCCACCAGTGCGGCTATAAATTCGGACGGTGGTATCACATGGTGTGGCTGGAAAAGCATATCGGCAGCCACGAGGAAACGCCGCTGCCGGTACTGCGGGGATAATTTCAACAATGGATTTGCGTGAAAATTTTCCATGAAAATCAATTTTCAAAAATATGTTGATTTAAATTGTGCAAGATTATGAAGCTTGACGAGTAAGGCTCCCCTGAAAGGGGAGCTGGCAGTGCGTAGCACTGACTGAGGGGTTTCCACTTATGCCGAAAACGTCATAAAAAGATTTTACGAAAAAACCTCTCCACCGCCTAACGGCGGTCCCCCTCGTACTGAGCGGTCCCCTCTGCCCTGCGGGCATCTCCCCACCCCGTGGGGAGTCACCCCTTTCAGGGGAGGCTATCATGAAAATGGATTTGCGTGAAAATTTTCCTCGTCCTATTGACTAATCTGCCGTTTTCGGGTATCATAAGAAGTAGGAAATTTTTGCAGTATCCCCTGCACGGAATACGGAGGACACATACATGAACAAACAAGGACGGTTCACAGCCGTTTTGCTGAGCGGAGTTATCCTCTGCGGCATCGGCACCGGCTGTGCCGCGGACGGCTCCAAAACTGCCAAGGCAGACTACACATGGAGCAATGTTGCCATTGGCGGCGGCGGATATGTCACCGGCATGGAGTATAACCCCAAGGAAGAAGGGCTGGTCTATGCCCGCACAGACATCGGCGGACTGTACCGCCGGAAAAAGGATACTGACTGGGAACCGCTGACGGACTTTCTGGGGGCGGACGAATGGGGCTATATCGGGATCGAGAGTATGGCGACCGATCCGGTGGAGCCGAACCGCGTTTATTTTGCCGGCGGCACGTATATGAGCGATGATGCGGCACTGTTTGCCTCGGACGATTACGGCGAAACGTGGACACGCTTTGATGCTCCGTTCAGCTGCGGCGGCAACCAGTCCGGACGGGGCTGCGGCGAACGCATGTGCGTCAACCCCAATAACAACAAGGAAGTCTGGTTCGGCAGCCGTGACAGCGGTCTGTGGAAAACCACCGACTACGGCAAGAACTGGGAAGAGGTCACCTCTTTTCCGGAAAAGGGCGACTATAAACAGGAGAGCAACAGTATTGGCATTCTGTGGGTGACTTTTGATCCGACTTCCGGCGACATGTACGTCGGCGTGGCAATGACAGACGGCACCTGCATTTATAAAAGCACAGACGGCGGCGACAGCTGGACGGCACTGGCTGCCAATGCGGCAGGCATGTACCCGCTGCATGCTGCATTCTCCGGCAGCGGAAAGCTGTATCTGGCGTACTCTGACAATTGCGGTCCGAATCTGTCCCCCACGGCTGGGGCAGTCTATGTGTACGATACCCAGTCGGACCGCTTCACGGATATTACGCCTGATCTGAACGACGGCAGACAGGGCGGCTTCGGCGGCATTTCCGTAGATGTCCGGAATCCGGATACGGTGGTGGTTTCCACGCTGGGCTGGTGGTCGGACAACGGCGACAATCTGTACTATACCACCGACGGCGGCGACAGCTGGAGCGGACTGTTCAACCTGAACACCAAGGAAAACCACTACCAGATGGATACCGCACAGGCGGAATGGCTGGACTGGGGCAGAGGTGAAAATCAGGCGAAAACCGGCTGGTGGGTGGCAGATGTCAACATTAACCCGTTCAATTCTGACGAAGTGATGTACGGCACCGGTGCAACGATCTATTCCACCCAGAACATGACAAAGATCGGCACAGAGCCGGTGACCATTGCCTTTGATGCCTACGGGCTGGAAGAAACGGCAGTGTTCAAAATGCTGGCACCGCCCAGCAAGGACGATTCGCCCCAGCTGTATTCCATTATGGGTGATCTGACCGGCTTTGCCCACAAGGACGTGACCCAGTGCCCCGATGATGCCCACTTCATGAAAAACGGCAAGCCCACAGATTTAGATGTGGCATTCCAGAACCCCAACACGGCGGTATACCTCAGCGAGGAAAAGACCACCACGATCAATTTCACGCAGGACGGCGGTGCTACATGGGAAACCGTAAAGCACAAGCCCGACCCCGCCACCGGCGGACAGGTGGCGATGTCCGCGGACGGCAGCTCCACGATCTGGGTGCCCAACAGCATTTCCGGAAAGCCCTATGTGACCACTGACCTCGGAAAGACGTGGTATTATGTGGAAGGACTGGGCTTTAACGCCAAAATTGCCGCCGATCGGGTGAACCCGAAGGTGTTCTATGCCACCTGTGACGGGCTGTTCTATGTGTCCAGGGACGGCGGCGTGACTTTCGAATCCACGGGACAGATGGTGGCAGATTCTGCCGAACCGGTGGCGGTGTTCGGGCAGAAGGGCAACGTCTGGATCTCCAGCAGCACCATGATTATGTACACGGAGGACGGCGGCGAAAGCTTCCAGACCGTAAAGACTCTGCCCACCGTGGACAGCATCGGCTTCGGCAAGGGCAAAGAAGAGGACAGCTATCCGGTGATCTATGCCGAGGGTGACGACGGTGAAAACGGCTACGGCATCTATCGCTCGGAGGACAAGGGCAAAAGCTGGATAAGAATCAACGACGAGCAGCATAAGTTCGGAAACCTGAACCCTAAGTACATCACCGGTGACAGCAATGTCTACGGCAGAGTGTACTTCTGCACAGACGGACGGGGAATCGTAATGGGTGATATTGCTTCGTGAAAAAAAGACATTATGGAAAATACATTTTTCGCTGGCTCATGACCTTGCTGTTGCTGGCGGGGCTGGTGTTTGCCGGCATCGGCGGCACAAGGCTGCTGCACATCTATCTGACCAGCACCGGCAGACAGGCGGCAGATGTTCCCAGCAAACAGGATTATCCGGTGCGTGGAGTTGATCTGTCCTACTATCAGGGCAATATCGACTGGGACGTGCTGGCATCGCAGGACGTGGACTTCTGCTTTATCAAAGCGACCGAGGGCGTTGACCACAACGACAGCCAGTTTGCACAGAACTGGCAGACAGCACAGGCAGCGAAGATCTACGTGGGAGCATATCACTTTTTCCGGTTTGAGGACACGGGAAAGGAGCAGGCGGAAAACTTTATCCGCACAGTGCCGGTGACGGAAAACACCCTGCCGCCGGTGATCGATGTGGAATTGTACGAGTCGCTGGGCGGCAGCATGCCGGACACCGGCACCGCAAGGCAGAACTTACAGGAAATGCTGGACCTGCTGGAAGCCCATTACGGGGTAAAGCCCATTCTCTACGCCGCCCCCAACACCTATCGGGCATATGTGAAATCGTTTGCAGAGGACTATCCGATCTGGATCAGCAACTACTATTATAAGCCCTATTTCGACTGGACATTCTGGCAGTATACCGATTCCGGCGAACTGGAGGGCTATGACGGCTATCAGACTCACATTGACCTGAACGTCTACGCCGGAAGCATGGACGAGTTCCGGCAGCAGTTCGGCTTACAGGCATTTTAGAAAGGAACTATTATGACAGAACCAATTTTTTTGCAGGGAATCTGCAAGGACTATCTCTGGGGCGGCAATCGCCTGCGGGAGGAATTCGGCAAGGAAAGCGATGCTGACAAGATCGCTGAAAGCTGGGAACTCGCCTGCCACAAGGACGGCAGCAGCATACTCACTTCCGGCAGTGATGCAGGGCTGAACCTGCGGGAATATCTGGACAAGAACGGCACCGCATTCCTCGGCACCAACTGTGCGGACTGCACCACTGTGCCAGTGCTGATCAAGCTGATCGATGCCAAACAGGACCTGTCCATTCAGGTGCACCCCGATGACGACTACGCCATGCGGGTGGAGGGAGAAGCCGGCAAGACGGAAATGTGGTACATCGTAGATGCGGCTCCCCACGCTGCCCTGTACTACGGACTGAAACAGGAAGTGACCAAGGCGGAATTCGAACAGCGGATCCACGACCAGACCTTGACAGAAATTCTCAATCGGGTGGAGGTCAAGCCGGGAGAACTGTACTTTATCCCCTCCGGTACGCTGCACGCCATTGGTGCGGGGATCCTGCTGGCCTACCGTGTCTATGACTACGGCAGACGGGGAGCAGACGGCAAGCTGCGTCCGCTGCACATTGCAAAGGCTCTGGACGTGACCAATCTCCGTCCCATTGCTCCTACGGTGCAGTATCCTGCGGAGGCGGTTGCCGGCGGCACGGTGCGGAAGCTGGAAGCGTGCAAGTATTTCGCTTCGGACGTGGTGACTGTGCACGGCACGGTTGCATTTACCGTAGGGACAGAATCGTTCCACCACCTGCTGTTCCTGTCGGGAGAAGCCACTCTGCAAACAGAATCCGGCAGCTATCCGGTGAAAAAGGGCAGCAGTGTGCTGCTGCCTGCCGGACTGGGAGCCTATACCGTGACCGGCGAAAGCGTACAGTACGTGGTTACCCGCGTGGACGAAAAATTGAGTTGACAATTCCACATGATGGATTTGCATATTGAGGAGGAAACATATATGAAGTATTACATTGGTATTGATCTGGGCGGCACAAATATTGTTGCCGGCGTAGTCAACGAAAGCTATGAGATTCTGGCAAAGGCAAGCGTCAAGACCAACCTGCCCCGTCCGGAAGAAGAAATCGCTGCGGATATGGCAAAGGTTTCGCAGGAAGCTGCGGAAAAGGCTGGCCTGACTATGGCGGACATCGAGTGGATCGGCGTAGGCACACCGGGCGTTGCCAACAGTGCCACCGGCGTGATCGAATATTCCAACAATCTGGGCTTCAACAACACCCCCATGGTGAAGTATCTGGAAACTGCACTGGGCAAGCCCACCTTTATTGAAAACGATGCCAACGCTGCTGCATACGGCGAATATGTTGCCGGTGCTGCAAAGGGTGCCAAGAATGCAGTCTGCATCACACTGGGTACCGGCGTAGGTGCCGGCATCGTCATTGACGGCAAGATCTACAGCGGCTCCAACTTCGGCGGTGCGGAAGTGGGTCACACTGTCATTTCCGTAGACGGTCCGCAGTGCACCTGTGGCAGAAAGGGCTGCTTCGAGGTATACTCCTCTGCAACCGGTCTGGTTCGCATGACCAAGGAAGCACTGGCAGCCAATCCGGAAAGTGCCATGAAGGACGAGGAACGTATTTCCGCACGGACTGCGTTCAACTACATGCGTGCCGGCGATGCTACCGCAAAGCAGGTGGTTGACGATTACATCAAGTATCTGGCAGCTGGTATCACCAACACCATTAACATTTTCCAGCCGGACATTCTGTGCATTGGCGGCGGCGTGTGCAACGAGGGCGATCCGCTGCTGGTTCCCATGAAGGAGATCGTCAAGAAGGAAGTCTACACCCGCAACTCCGCAAAGAATACCGAGATCGTGATTGCGAAGCTGGGCAATGATGCCGGCATTATCGGTGCGGCATTCCTGGGCAACGCACACGACTAATGGCAGCACTGCATCAAGCCGCCTGACGGCTTTGCACGATTTGTGCCACAACAGCATAAAAATCAATCTGATAAGCACCCCGAAAGCCAAATGCACCGGTTTTCGGGGTGCTTTTGTATCAACATTCTGTACAATTCCCTAAAATGAGATTTGTGCATCTTGCCGGTTTCTTGGAAAAGGGAGGGAGTGAATGGGGAAAATCTCTTGACAGCTTGCACAAAAGGTGGTAGAATAAAGTGGATAAGGTGAGCACTGCTTCAGACGGCAGAGGACTGTTCTGTGCAGGTTACACAAAAAAGATAAGGAGTTCGATCACATGAAGTTTATGAAGAAACTGCTCAGCACCATGACGGCTGCGGCAATCGGGCTGTCCATGACCACTGCACTGTCTGTGGGAACCTCTGTTGCATCTGCGGCAGACAAGACCGCGGTACAGATGGTGGAGGACATGGGTCTGGGCTGGAATCTGGGCAACGCTCTGGATTCGACCAACACATGGACCAGCAATCCCTCTCCGGCAGATATTGAAACTGCCTGGGGCAACGTGGTTACAACCGAAAACATGATCAAGGAAGTCAAGAAGGCTGGCTTCAACACCGTCCGGATCCCTGTCACCTGGTGGGATATGACCGGTGCTTCCGGTACCGCAAAGATGGATTCGTTTGACGGTACAGTTGCAGATCAGTATCTGGCAAGAGTTAAGGAAGTTGTAGACTACTGCGTGGATAACGGTATGTATGCGATCATCAACACTCACCACGATGAGGACTGGGAAAAGGATACCTCCAAGATCGCAACATTTGAAAAGCTGTGGAAGCAGATCGCGACCTACTTTGAAGGCTATGACGAGCATCTGGTATTCGAGGGCATGAACGAAGTCAGCTTCTCCACCAGCGATGCCATGACCTATAATCAGGCGTTTGTAGACACCGTCCGTGCAACCGGCGGCAACAACAAAGACCGTCTGCTGATCTGCACCGCAGACAGCAACAACACCGCAAAGGCACTGTCCAGCAGCTTCTCCATGCCGAAGGACGACTCCAATATGCTGGCGGTTTCCGTACACTATTATGAACCGCCGACGTTCTGCGTTGCAGACACCACTTCCACCTGGGGACATCGGGAAACATGGGGCACTGCCGCAGACCTAAGCAAGGTGGAAAAGGATTTCAACGACCTCAAGACCAAGTTCACTGACAATGGCTATGGCGTTGTGATCGGTGAATACGGTGCATGCAATGCCGACAAGTACGGCGTAAATACCACACCGTATAACAAGGACGAAGAATCCATCAAGGCATTCTATCAGGCAATTGCTTCTACAGCATACAAAATGGACGGTATCTGCCCCGTTGCATGGGACGACTCTGACTCCGGTACGATCTGCCTGTTCAGCCGTAAGAATATGAAATGGTTTGACGAAGACCTGAAGAACATCTTCTCCAACATTGCTTCCGGCGGAAATGTAGACCCCGGCAAGCAGAAGACCGACCGTCTGACATTCCAGGCAAGCGACGTTGCAGACGGCAGCGATCTGCTGATCGACCTGAAGCCCTACAAGGATTACGGCGTAAACTTGACTTCTGTTGTCATCAACTATACAATTAAGGGCAACAAGGCTGCTTATGGTACCGGCGGTGCAGTACAGTACAACATTATAGACAGCAATGACGGTTCTTCGCACTGGGCATACCAGCCGTATTCTTTCACAGTCGGAGAAAGTGTAACGACAGTAGACATTCCGGCAACCACCAAGGCAACTGACGAGGACGGAAACGAATTCGAAGGTCCGCTGGATATGGACTACCTGAAGATCGGTCACTGGTATGACTGGACCGACCCGAAGGGCGGCAAGGTAGAATGGTCTTATGTTGATGTCACTCTGATCTTTGACGGCTTCTTCTATGTAGACGGCGATCCGGATCAGACAACAGCAACAACACAGACTACTACCGAAGCACCGAAGACCACTACTACAGAAGCTACCACAACTGCACAGCCGCAGGGCGACCCGATCGGTAAGGCATACTTCATTGGTATGATCGGTGCAGCAAACAACTGGGCAGAGGGCGACGATGAAGGTGCCGCAGTGACACCGATCACCGGCGACGGCACATACAGCGTAGACTGGGACGTTACCGGCGGCGGTACCGATACGGTTCAGTTCCTGGCAGTTTTGATCACACCGGACGGCGAAACCGAAAACTTCACCACCGATACCTTCAAGGGTCTGAAGGTTTCTCTGGACGAAGTCTGGGTTGACGGCGTAAAGATCGAAGATTACACCGTTAGTGAAAAGGCAATCAACACCCGCTATTATGAAGGTGAGGGTCCGGGCGTTACCCGTCTGTACCTCCACGATGACTGGTCCACCAAGATCAAGGATCTTGCAAGCAAGACCACCATTGCAAAGGATATTCGCGTAGTATTTACCATTTCCGGCACTGGTCACGAAGGTCCGGCAGTGACTACCACAGAACAGACTACCACCACAACCGAAAAAATTACTACCACTACAACCACCACAACTACCGAAGCAACTACTGAACCGACTACCACCACAACCACTACCACAGCGATCGAAACAACCACCACTGAAGCAACTACTGAACCGACTACCACTACAACCACTACCACAACACCGGAGCCGACTACAACAACGACTGCGGAAACAACAACTACCACCACCGAAGCAACCACAACTACAACAGAAGCAACCACCACTACCGAAGCAACCACAACCACTCCGGAACCGACGACCACCACAGCAGAAACCACGACTACAACCGTGACGATGCTGACTACCACAGAAACCACTACAACGACAACCACCACCGAAGAAACTACTACCACAACAACTACCACTACTACAACGACAACCACCACCACTACCACCACAACCACGACCACGACCACCCAGTATGAGGGCCCGATGCCGAAAACGCTGTTCGGCGATGTGAACATGGACGGCAGAATCGACATCACAGATGCTGTTCTGCTGAACAAGATGGCAGCTGGTGTAGTTGAAGCAAACCAGTCCCAGCGTCTGAACGGCGATGTCAACGGCAACGGCGAGATCGATTCCGCTGACGGTCTGGTACTGTTCATGTTCGTGATCCAGCAGATCAACACCCTGCCGTATCAGGCAGAAATCTGATCGGTGAAAGGCTGTTAAAAGTTTAGGCAATACCGCACAAAGAGCGTCTGGCGACTTTGCACGCCATCTGCTTGCAA
>ENA-OWRJ01003580-OWRJ01003580.1-human-gut-metagenome-genome-assembly--contig:-NODE-3580-length-11156-cov-3.604630_pt1 | contig 11156 bp, 7 predicted proteins | sample MGYA00248269_ERZ651897 | MGnify/ENA primary metagenome ERZ651897 (study PRJEB26924, sample SAMEA4378252) | human gut metagenome | biome: human gut; feature: human-associated habitat; material: faeces...
TGAAGGAGAGCGGCGTCCGCACGTTCGAATCCCCCAAGACCTACTGGATGGCCATTCCGTTGAGCGAAATCAATATCAACTACAACCTCGTGCAGAATCCCGGTTACTAACCTTAATAATCCGATTGCGATGAAGAATCTTGCGATATGCCTCCTGCTTCTGCTGGGAGCCGTAGGGTGCGGCGACGATTACGTCGTCTACGAGACGGTGGACACTATGGTCTGCATCCCGAAGAACGATTTCCAGGTCCTCGAATACGATGCCGCTTCGGGCCAGGCGTGCGTTTACGATCTCTATCTTTACAAGGGCGGTTACAATGACGACGGAATCACCGTGAAACTGGTGGTCGACCCCTCCGTGCTCGATGTCTATAACGTGGAAAACAGACTCGAACTGAAGGTGATGCCCGACAGGTATTTCGCCTTCGACCCCGAAGTGCGCTTGTCGGGGGACAGGGTCATGGACCGCGCCGAAATCCGCTTCGATGCCGCTTCGATGCTTGCCGACGGCATTGATTCCTCCTATGTGCTGCCGCTTTCCGTCAGGGCCGATGATCAGGGCAAGGTGCGTCCCGAAAAGAACAGCGTAATCATCCGGGTCGTGATGAAATAACCGTGATGCGGAGGAGGTCCGGCCTCCTCCGCATCCTCAATGCAAAAAAATATGTCAAAATTCTACATGCGGCTTCTGTCGGTGTGCCTCGCCGCCCTTGTCCTGGCGGCCTGCTCCTCCTCGGAGGGCGGCGGTGACGACGGCCCGACCGCCGGACAGATTCCCGATAAGGCCGGAATGACGGTGAAGGGAATCGTGAAGGACAGCGCCGGCAATGGCATTGCCGGGGTGGTGGTGAGCGACGGCCTGGAGGTGACGGCGACCGACGAACGGGGGATTTACTATCTGGCCTCCGACCTCGCGCGGCGCAATTTCGTCTTTGTCTCCGTGCCTGCCGACTGCGAGATCCCCGCCACGCAGGGCTGTCCGCGGTTCTACCGCAAAATCGACCGCAAACAGGCCGTCAACCGGGCCGATTTTACGCTGACACGACGCAAGACTCCGTCCGACCGCCATTCGCTGATCGTTATGGCCGACATTCAGCTGGCTGCCGATAACACGTCGGTGGATTCCTATCTCGGTCATGTCGTTCCCGATGTGCTGAAAACCGTGCAGGGGCTTCCGACGGAGGTTTACGGAGTCAGCCTGGGCGACCTGGTCTGGAACGATATGTCGCTTTTCCCGAAGTACCGTCAGGGGCTGGAGACGCTTGGCTTCACGACCTTCAGCCTGCCGGGCAACCACGATCACGATCCGGCCGAGTTGACCGATTCGCTCGCCTTGCAGAGCTACGAACGCTATTTCGGTCCGGCGAACTACTCGGTGAACATCGGGAAAATCCATTATCTGTTCCTCGACAACATCCTTTTCGACCATGCGCCGACCGCCGAAGAGGAGTATACGATCGGTCTTACGGACGAAATTTGCCGTTGGATCGAAGCCGATTTGCGCTACGTTCCGGCGGGCAGCACGCTCGTCGTCTCGTCCCATTGCCCGATTCTCTATCACACGAAGAACACCGCAGCGCGCAACCACCGCAATTTCCAGCGTTTCCTCGATGCGATAAGCCCCTATAAGGTCCATGCCTTCGGGGGGCACAAGCACTACCATGACATTTACCGTTACGACGACGGACGCAAGGTCATGCACTGCATCGCCCGCACGCCGGGCGACCTGTTCATCAACGGCGACGTCAACTGCGACGGCACGCCGCGCGGCTATGCCGTGGTCGAGGTCGATGGCGAACGGCTCTCGTGGTATTACAAGCCGGCGGGCGGGAAGCGCGATATGCAGATGCGCCTCTATGCACCCGGACGCACCAATTCGGCCTGTGTCTATGCCAATGTCTGGGGTTATGACACGGCCTGGAGCGCCGTGGAGTGGATTCCCGCTTCGGGCGGGCAGGCGGTGGCAATGGAGCGGACGCAGCGCACCGATCCCTATTACGAGGAGGTGCTGGCGACGGGTGTGCGCGGAGGGACGCCGACCAATACGTGGCATATGTTCCGGGTCGATCCGGGCAGCGAGCGGGGCGGCATGGTGCGGGTCACCGACAGTTTCGGGCATACCTACGAATCGTCCGTGTCCTGGTAAATACGACATTCGAACAAAACCTTAAATACAACTTCAACGATGAAGAGACTTTTTCTTTTTCTGACCGTCGCGGCAGCCGTTTGCTGTGCGGCGTGCAGCGACGATCCCGAGGTCGCCGAATCCAACCTTTCACTGCTCGAGGATAACGTGACGTTCGATATGTTCGGAGGGCGCAGCGTCCTTGAAATCACGGCCGATTCGCCGTGGACGGTCTCCTGCGACGACGATTGGTGCCGCACCAACGTCGCCGAAGGTTCGCACACGAAGAAGATCGTTCTGACGGTCGACCAGAGTTTCCTGCCCGAGGAGCGCACGACCGCGGTGCGTTTTTACGCCGCGGGCGAAGAGAAGCACACCGTGACCGTGACGCAGGAGAAGTTCGAGCCGATCCTCGTGCTGGCGGAGAACGGCGCCGATATAACCGTCTACGGCGCCGGGAGCGAACCGGCCCTGAACCTGCGTGCATCCGTGGCATGGAAAATCGAGGGCGCGACCGACTGGTGCGCCGTGTCGCAGTCCGAAGGGACGAAAAGTTCGGTCGTGAAACTGTTGCTGACCGACGACGGCGAGGGCGTGCGTCCGCGCAGCGCGACGCTGACCGTCTCCTCCGAGATGGAGGGCGTCGAACCGCAGCAGGTGACCGTCGTGCAGCGGTCGACCGGAGCGAATACGGTCGTGGTCCGGGCGGGTGAAACCCGTGCGTTTCCGGCGCGGCGCACCGACGGCGCGTATGTGAAGGGCGTTGCGGCGGACTGGGTCTGGACCACCGACGCAGAGTTGCTTTCGGGGCTTGACTACGACGCTTCCCGGAATGAAATCATCTGCACTGCGGCCAAGTCGAAGCAGGGCAGCGGGCTGGTTGCGCTGTTCGACGCCGGAGGCGCGGTTGTCTGGTCGTGGCTGGTCTGGGTCGTGGACAAGATGCCTTCGGACGTGACCGTCGGCGGTATCGCCTGGCAGGACCGCAATGTCGGGGCCGAATACCATTCGACCGATCCGAAGGCCTGTGTGCAGGATTTCCGCTCCTACGGACTGTTCTATCAGTGGGGCCGCAAGGAGCCGTTCATCGGCGCGAAGATCCTCTCGAAGAACAAATATTACGAGGGGCATGCGGAGTATCCCGATGCTTTCGGCGCGATGACGCGCGAGGTGGTTTTCAACGCCTCCCGCACCGCCGGCTGGCAGGTCAGCGGCGAGGAGATGACAGCCGCAACGGCAAACGGCAATCCGACGACGTTCTATACCCGGTCGTCCGCAGCGATGTCCGAAGGCTGGACCGAGGGCGGCAAGGGGCTGAACGATCCCTGCCCGGTGGGATACCGGGTGCCGACGGCGGCCGAATGGCAGTCGCTGCTTGCCTACGTGGACGGCAACGCCGCCAAGAACCAGGACTCGGGCGACACGTACAGCCGCTGGTATGCGCTCAATTCGGGCGGAACCCTCATCGGCCCGTCGACGATGTTCCGCAAGGGCGATAACGGCCGCATCCACTATCCGGGGCGTTCGGCAGCCTATTGTTCGTCGACGCTCGCCGGCGGCAAGCCGCTCCCGATGTACGACTGGAAGGCGGGCGACGCCACGGGCGAGGGGACCTATTACGAACGGAAGATGACCACAGCCTACGGCATGCGCTGCGTGAAGGAGTGACGCCGCTGCGATCGCGGGGGCTTCGGGCGGGAGTGAGTTTATTCCGTCCGAGGCCCTTTTTTTGCGGTATTTTCATTACCTTCGCATGTCTTTTCAAACTTTTACCGATGAAAAATAGCATCTTTACCGTATTGGCGGCCCTCGTGCTGTATCCCGCCGGGGCGCAGCCCGTCACCCCGCAGGACCGGCGGCGCGCCGCGGAACTGGTCGAACGCATGACGCTCGACGAAAAGATCGGCCAGCTGGTCCAGCAGCGCGGAGGCGGCGCCGTCACGGGACCCGACAAGACGGAACTTTCCGTCGAACGGCTGGTCCGCGAAGGGCGCTGCGGCAGCGTATTCAACATCAAGTCTTTCGAGGAGACCGAGCGGTTGCAGCGGATCGCCGTCGAGGAGAGCCGGCTGGGCATCCCGCTGCTGATCGGCGCCGACGTGATCCACGGTTTCCGGACGATCTTCCCGATCAACCTCGCCGTCGCCGCCTCGTGGGACCCTGCCGCCGCGGAGTCGCTGGCCCGCGTTTCGGCCCGCGAAGCCTCGGCCATGGGCATCCATTGGACCTTTTCGCCGATGTGCGACGTTTCGCGCGACCCCCGGTGGGGCCGTGTCTCCGAGGGCGCGGGCGAAGACCCCTATCTGGGCGCGCGTGTCGCCGAAGCGATGGTGCGGGGCTATCAGGGCGACTTGTCCGACCCCTCGTCGGTCCTTGCCTGCGTGAAGCATTTCGCCGCCTACGGCGCTCCGCAGGCCGGGCGCGAATACCATGCGGTCGATATGTCCGAGCGGGTTTTCCGCGACAGCTACCTGCCGCCTTACCGGGCGGCGCTCGATGCCGGGGCCGCGACGGTGATGACCTCGTTCAATGACCTCGACGGCGTTCCGGCCACGGCCAACCGCTGGCTGATGCGCGACCTGCTGCGCGACGAACTGGGCTTCGGCGGATTCGTGGTGACCGATTACGGCACGATCGGCGAACTGAAAGCTCACGGCGTGGCGGGCGACGATGCGCAGGCTGCCGAACTGGCCCTGCGCGCCGGGGTCAACATGGACATGATGAGCGCCGCCTACCTGTTCCATGCCGCCGAACTGGTGCGGGAGGGGCGTATCCCGGAGTCGCTGATCGACAGCCTTTGCCGTGAGGTGCTGGCCGTGAAGTTCCGCCTGGGGCTGTTCGACGATCCTTTCCGCTACCAGGCGAAGGAGCGCGAGAAGTGCTATTACGCCCCGGAACATCTCGATGCCGCGCGCCGCGTGGCCCGCAGTTCGATGGTGCTGCTGGAGAACCGCGGCGGCGTGCTGCCCCTGAAAAAGGGGAGCCGGATCGCGCTGGTGGGACCTTTCGCCGATTCCCGGTGGGACCTGATCGGCTCGTGGGTTCATTTCGCCGAGGCCGGCCGGACCTCGACCTTTCTCGACGGACTGCGGGCGCGTTTCGGAGCCGACCGTGTGACCTATGCCCGCGGATGCGACCCGCACAAGGCCCTCGAAGGCGGTATTTCGGAGGCGGTGGCCGCAGCCGCGAAGTCGGACGTGGTGCTGGTTGCGCTCGGATTGAAGGCGGGGGAGAGCGGCGAGGCGGCAAGCCTTGCGTCGCTTGCGCTGCCCGACGCGCAGCGTGACCTGCTGGAGAGCTTGAAGCAAACCGGGAAACCGATTGTCGTACTGCTTGTTACGGGTCGTCCTATGGAGCTGGCCCGTGAAGCGGAACTTGCCGACGCCCTGCTGCTGACCTGGTATCCGGGCACGATGGCGGGCGAGGCGCTGGCCGATGTCGTGTCGGGCGATTACAACCCTTCGGGGCGTTTGCCGATGACCTTTCCCCGCACGGTGGGGCAGATTCCGATCCATTACGACATGAAGAGCACGGGACGTCCGGCCGACGAGTCGGGCAAGCCCAACAAATACACTTCGCGCTATCTCGACGTACCCAATTCGCCGCAGTATTGTTTCGGCTACGGGTTGAGCTACACGACGTTCGGTTATTCGGACCTGCGGGTGCTGACGCCCGAAACCGCCGTCGGCGGCGAGGTTCGCGTGTCGGTCCGCGTGACCAACACGGGCGGCCGCGACGGCGAGGAGGTCGTGCAGCTCTACGTGCGCGATCTGGTGTCCGGTGTGACGCGTCCGGTTCGTGAACTGAAAGGTTTCCGGAAGGTCATGCTTCGCGCCGGGGAGAGCCGCGAGGTGACCTTCACACTGACGCCCGACGACCTTTCGTTCTGGCGTCTCGACAAAAAGTGGGGCCAGGAGCCGGGCGACTACCATGTCTGGGTAGGGCACGACTCCGACTGCACGCTCGGCGGCAGTTTCCGGATCACCGAATGATTCGTCTCTCCGGCACGGCGGCCGACGCCGCGGGTGCGGGACAGCTGCAAGGGAGCAGCGGCTTCGGCCGCCGCTCCCTTTTCCGTGCCCGGCGGGACGGTCCGGATGTCCCGGAAAAACCCGTTCGGAGATGTTTCGGACAAAAGGTTCCGGGGAATGGCTGGGCTTTCGCAAATTTTTTCTACCTTTGGAGGTCAAAACAGTACGCAATGATGGATTTGAAGACGATACGTGCCGAACTGCGCAAGCTGACCGCGATTGTCGACGGCTGGGAGCCTTCCGGGGAGATTCCGGCCCTCGAACGCGACCTGGCGCTGGAAAAACTGCGGACGCTCTACGATGCGGTGCGCTTTACGGAGGTGGAATCCCTTCCGGAATTCCCGGTTGCGGAGACGGAGCCTGCGGCGGCTCCGGTGCCCATCGACCTCGGGGCGGTGCTTTCGCTCGACCCGACGGACGAAGCCGTGTTCGAACCCGGTCCCGATGCCGTTTCAGGACCCGCGTTCGATGCGGAGGCGGAACCCGCAGAGCCGTTTTCCGAACCCGATACGACGGTCGCGGCCGATTCTGCCGGGGCGTTTGCCGGGGGGAATCCCGATACGGAGACGCCCGGAATGGCGGAGCCTGCGGTGTCGGATTCCGAGCCGGAACTTGAGGGGGAATCCGGATTTGAGCCTGATCCCGAAGCGGCGTCCGAAGCCGCATTCGTCGCCGGAGAATCCGAACCGGCCGCCGAATCCGGACCGGTCGCAGCATCCGAATCCGAGGCCATGCCCGAACCGTCTGCGAAGCCGGTCGCTGCGCCCGGACCTGCCGCTGCGGCTGAACCGGTCGTCGTTCCGGAACCCGCTCCTGCGGAGAAACCCCAATACATCGCGCCCACGCTGTTCGGGCTGGAGGAGGAGACCGTCCGCCACCGTCACAAACAGCGCGTCATCATGTCGCTCTACGATACGCCCGCGCCCGCCGAAAAGCCCGCCGAAAAGCCCGCAAGGCCCGAAACGGCGGAAAGACCGGCGGAGCGTCCCGAACCTGCTGCCCGTCCCGAACCTGCTGTGACGCTCGAACCCGCTGCCCGTCCCGAACCCGCTGTCCGTCCCGAACCCGCTGTGACGCTCGAACCCGCTGCCCGTCACGAACCCGCTGCGACGCCCGGACCGACTGTCCGTCCCGGGTTTGCCGCGACTCCCGAACCGGCGGCTGCGCCTGCGTCCGCAGGCCCCGTGCCGCAGTCCGGAATGTCCGTGCCGCAGTCCGCGGCGGAGCCCGTCACCGTTTCGGAAGCGCCTGCCGCCGCCGAGCCGGAGGAGGCCGAATCCGGAGCGAGGGAGGTTGCGGTCCCTGTCGGGGCCGTGCTGGGCGAGGTGATCAACCACGACGTGCAGACGCTGGCCGACACGATCGCTCCGCGGCGCGACATGGCTTCGGAACTGCGCCGCGGCGAACCGGTCGCCGACCTTCGCAACGCCATCGGCATCAACGACAAGTTCCTGCTGATCCGCGATCTGTTCGGCGGCGACGGCGAAGCCTATGAAGAGGCGATCGCGACGCTCAACGCCTTCGACGATTTCGACGAGTGCATGATCCACATTGCCGAGAACTACGCCTGGAATCCCAATTCGGACGGCGCGAAGTTTATGATGGAACTGCTCGAACGCAAATTCGCCTGACACGATGGCCAAACTCTATATCGTACCTACGCCGATCGGGAATCTGGACGACATCACGCTGCGCGCGGTGAACGTCCTGCGCGAGGTGGATTTCATCCTCGCCGAGGACACGCGCACGACGTCGTTCCTGCTGAAGCACCTCGGCATCGAGCAGAAACTCCGTTCGCACCACAAGTTCAACGAGCACGCCACGGTCGAAATGGTTGCCGGGGCGATCGCCGCAGGACGCAATGCCGCCCTGGTGTCGGACGCCGGGACGCCCGGCATTTCGGACCCCGGGTTCCTGTTGGTGCGCACGTGCGTCGAGGCGGGAATCGAGGTCGAGACGCTGCCCGGCGCCACGGCGCTGATTCCGGCGCTGGTGCAGAGCGGGTTTCCGTGCGACCGTTTCTGCTTCGAGGGCTTCCTGCCCCAGAAGAAGGGGCGGATGAAGCAGTTGCAGGCGCTTGCCGGCGAGGAGCGCACGATGATTTTCTACGAATCGCCCTACCGCGTGGTCCGGTGTCTCGAGCAGTTGGCCGAGGTTTTCGGCGAAGACCGCCGGGTTTCGGTGTCGCGCGAGATCACCAAGAAGTTCGAGCAGACCGTGCGCGGAACCGTCGCCGAGGCGCTCGGGCATTTCCGCACGACCGAACCCAAGGGCGAGTTCGTGATCGTCGTGGCCGGAAAACCCAAAGTCCGCCGCGTCCGGGAGGACGGGGAGGAGTAACTCAAATCGAAACGCATTGATGGAAGAGAACCGTACAGACGATACACAAAAGGTAAAACGTTCGTTTTCGGCGTGGCTCGGGGAGCTGCGCGAATTTATGAAGGGCCGTTTCAGCCTCGACGAGGACAAGGCGCAGCGCGACGAGGTCGTGGCCTCCGTCTCGAAGGGCGTGGAGTTCCGCGGCGTCAACCTCTGGGTGCTGATCTTCGCCACGATGATCGCCTCGCTGGGCCTGAACGTCAATTCGGCCGCGGTGATCATCGGCGCGATGCTCATTTCGCCGATCATGGGCCCGATCATGGGTGTCGGCCTCGCGCTGGGCATCAACGATTTCGAACTGCTCAAGAAGTCGCTGCGCAACCTGGCGCTGATGTTCATCGTCGCCATCATCACCTCGACGGTCTATTTCTTCATCTCGCCGCTCTCGTCGAACAGCAGCGAGCTGCTGGCGCGCACCGTGCCTACGACCTACGACGTGCTGATCGCCCTGTTCGGCGGCCTGGCGGGCATCGTGGCGCAGACGCGGCAGGACCGCACGTCGACCGTCATTCCCGGCGTGGCCATCGCCACGGCCCTCATCCCGCCCCTCTGTACGGCGGGCTTCGGACTGGCCACGGGGCAGTTCCGCTTTTTCATCGGCGCTTTCTACCTCTTCTTCATCAACTCGGTGTTCATCGCGCTGGCGACCTATGCCATGGTGCGTTTTCTGCAATACGAGAAGAAGGTCTTCATCGACAAGGTCCGCGAGCGCACGGTCAAGCGGCTGATGATGGTCATCACGCTGGTGACCTTCATCCCGAGCGTCGTCATCGGGTTCCACATGGTCCGCGTCTCGTTGTTCGAGGCCGTGGCCGACAAATACGTGTCGCAGGTCTTCAACTTTCCGCATACCCGCGTGATCGAGTGCAACAAACACTACGCGCAGGGCAAGAACCCCTCGCAGATCGAGCTGCTGCTCGTGGGCGAGCCGCTGGGCGAGGAGGTGATCGAGAATGCCCGTACGCAAATGCGCAATTTCGGGCTGGAGGAGGCCGAACTGGTCGTCCGGCAGGCCAATACGGAGGACAAGGTCGACGTGGTTTCGCTCCAGAAGAGCTATCAGGAGCTGCTGGAGGAGAAGAACCGCCGGATCGGCGAGATGTCCTCGCAGCTGAAACGCTACCGGGTGACCAACGTCGAGGTGAACGACATCTCGCGCGAAGTGGGGGCCATGATGGACAACATCGGGGCCATTTCGCTGACCAAGGGCATCACCTTCGACGTCGAGGGCACGCCCGGCGATACGACGCTCGTGTGCGTGGTGACGCCCCGGGATTCCGCGCTTCCGGTCGACCGTGAAACGCTGATCCGCTGGTTGAGAATCCGCACCAAGGTCGAGAACGTCAAACTTTTCGTGGAACCCTAATCCGGGCGGCAGGCATGAAACGAACCGATCTGACCATTTTGCAGCGCTTCTGGCTGGAGACCCTTTGGCTGGGCGCACGCGTGTTCGCCGTGATGCCTTACTGGTTCAAGTACTACGTCGTCGAAAACCTGCTTTTCGTCCTGCTCTACTACTGCCTGCGCTACCGCATGAAGGTCGTCAAGACCAACCTGCGGAACTCGTTCCCCGAGAAGAGCGAACGCGAACTGGCCGTCATCCGGCGGCGGTTCTACCGCACGCTGTCCGAAATCTTCGTCGACACGATCAACATGGCCTACATGAACGAGGAGAAGGGCCGGACGGTGCTCACGGTCAAAGACGTGGAGAAACACGTGGAAGCGGTGCACGGCCGCGACTGGATCGCCATGACGGCCCATTTCGGCTGCTGGGAGTACTGCTCCTACTGGGGGCTTTACGAGCGGTCGCAGATGCTGGTCGCCGTCTACCATCCGCTGCGCAGCAAGGTGATGGAGGAACTCTACCGGCGGCTGCGCAATTACGAAAATTCGATGACCGTCTCGATGAAGGAGAGCCTGCGTTTCTACCTGCGCAACCGGACCGGAGGCATCGCCGGCAAGAACCTCGTGATGGGGCTTATCGCCGACCAGAATCCCCCGCGGCGGCCCGACAGCCGTTGGTTCCGCTTCCTCAATCAGGATACGATCTTCTTCGACGGCGGCGAGAAACTGGCACTGCGCTGTAACCTGCCGGTCTATTTCGTCCGGATGGAGCGCTTGCAGCGGGGACGTTACCAGATGTCGTTCGAACCGATCTATGACGGTGTGGAGGAGGTCGCCGAATACGAAATCACGGAACGCTACGTTAGACGTTTGGAAGCCATGATCCGCGAGCATCCCGAGCTCTGGATGTGGTCGCACCGCCGCTGGAAACACAAACGCACGAATGCCAATCGTTAAAATCGTCATACTCAACTGGAACGGCGCGGAACACCTGCGCCGCTTCCTGCCGAGCGTCGTGGCCGCGGCTCCCGCCGGGGTCGGGGTCGTCGTCGCCGACAACGGTTCGACGGACGGGTCGCTGGCGGTGCTGGCGGAGAAGTTCCCGACCGTCGCTGTGGTGCGCCTCGACCGGAATTACGGTTTCGCGGGCGGTTACAACCGCGCTTTGGCGCAGGTCGAGGCGGATTATTACCTGCTGCTCAATTCCGATGTCGAGACACCCCGGGGATGGCTGGAGCCGATCCTCGGCGTTCTGGAGCGTGAGCCCGACGTGGCGGT
>ENA-OWRJ01003581-OWRJ01003581.1-human-gut-metagenome-genome-assembly--contig:-NODE-3581-length-11154-cov-2.654654_pt1 | contig 11154 bp, 11 predicted proteins | sample MGYA00248269_ERZ651897 | MGnify/ENA primary metagenome ERZ651897 (study PRJEB26924, sample SAMEA4378252) | human gut metagenome | biome: human gut; feature: human-associated habitat; material: faeces...
TGAAGAAACGTAACGAAGAAAAAGCAAAAATCTTATATGATTTCTTAGACCAGAGCAGCCTGTTCAAGGGAACTGTAAGAAAAGAAGACCGTTCCCTTATGAATGTTCCATTTGTGACCGGCAATGAAGAGTTAGATGCCAAGTTTGTAAAAGAGGCAGCAGCAGCCGGATTCGTAAACTTAAAAGGACATCGTACCGTAGGTGGTATGAGAGCATCCATTTACAATGCAATGCCGAAAGCGGGCGTTGAAAAATTAGTAGAATTCATGAAGAAGTTTGAGGAGGAAAATGCATAATGTTCAAATATAATTGCTTAAATCCAATTGCATCCGTAGGATTAGATCTTTTCTCAAACGACTATGAAAAAGTAGAGGACTTAGGTCAGGCAGACGCAGCACTCGTAAGAAGTGCTGCCATGCATGATCTTGAACTTCCGGATTGCCTGCTTGCAGTAGCAAGGGCAGGAGCTGGTGTCAACAACATTCCTCTTGATAAATGTGCAGAAAAAGGAATCGTTGTATTCAATACTCCGGGGGCAAATGCAAACGGTGTAAAAGAACTTGTTTTTGCAGGAATGCTTTATGCATCCCGTGATATTGTAGGTGGTATCGACTGGTGCCTTGCAAATCAGAATGATGAGAACATTGCAAAAACAGCAGAAAAACAGAAAAAGAACTTTGCAGGAACTGAGATTTCAGGTAAGAAACTCGGCGTCATCGGACTTGGTGCTATCGGTGTGTTAGTTGCCAACGCAGCCATCCATATGGGTATGGATGTATATGGATATGATCCATACATTTCCGTCAGTGCAGCATGGAATCTTTCCAGAAGTGTCAAACATATCAGCAATGTGGAAGATATTTACCGAGAGTGTGATTACATTACGATTCATGTTCCACTTTTGGATTCTACAAAGAAGATGGTCAATGCAGAAGCAATTGCCATGATGAAACCAAATGCAATTGTTTTAAATTTTGCCAGAGACCTTCTTGTGGATGAAGAAGCTATGGTGGAAGCTTTAGCTGCCGGAAAAATCAAAAAATATGTATCTGATTTCCCAAATCCAACCACAGTCGGAGCAAAGGGATGTATTGTGACACCACATCTTGGAGCATCTACAGCAGAGTCAGAGGATAACTGTGCGATCATGGCAGTCAGAGAGATCCGTGATTATATGGAGAATGGTAACATTGTCCATTCCGTGAACTTCCCGGATTGTTCTATGGGCGCATGTACTACCGCAGGAAGAATCGGTATCCTGCATCGGAATGTAAGTGGTATGATCAGTCAGTACTCCACAACATTGGGAGATGCCGGAATGAACATTGCAGGAATGACAAACAAATCCAAAGGTGATTATGCATATGTATTGATCGATGTGGATTCACCTGTAACAGATGAAGTCATTCAGAAGTTAGAGAACATTGAGGGCGTCTTAAAAGTCCGTAAAGTAAAATAAAAAATGAGGGCAGAAAAATGTTGCTGACAGTTGGTACAACAGAGGCAGTGGAAGCCATTGCCGAAGCGCAGGAAAATCTTCAGGAGGTTGCAAAAAATCCCGGGATTCTCCGCACTTATTTTCAAAACCTTGTTCCGGATCTTTTGAATTTTGCACTGCAGGTTGTCATTGCGGTCATCGTATATGCAGTGGGAGCTAAACTGATCGGTCTGATCGTTAAGATCGTAAGAAAAACGATGGAGCGCAGAAATGCAGATGTCGGAGTGATACAGTTCCTGTCTGCAGTCGTGAAATATGCACTGTATTTTATCCTGATCCTGACAATCTTAAGCCTGTTTGGGATAGCAACTACCTCAGCGGTGGCAGTGCTCGGTTCCTGTGGTGTGGCGGTTGGTCTTGCACTGCAGGGAAGTCTCTCCAACTTTGCAGGCGGAGTGCTGATCCTTTTGCTAAAACCTTTTGTGGTAGGAGATTATATCATTGAGGGCTCAAATGAAGGAACGGTATACGAGATTTCTGTTTTCTATACCAAGTTAAAGACCGTAGACAATAAAATGATCGTGATTCCAAACGGTAATCTGTCCAACAGCAGCCTGGTCAATGTATCGCATATGGATAAACGGCGGGTGGACATTGTGGTAGGTATTGGTTATGAAGCAGATATCCGTACTGCAAAAAATATTTTATATGAGATCGGCAGAAATGATCCGGCAAGACTGCCGGAAGAGGACGTTGTGGTGTTCGTAGATAATCTTGGTGCATCTTCGGTGGACCTTGGTATCCGGATCTGGGTCAAAACAGCAGATTACTGGGATACGAAGTGGCGGTTGATGGAAAATATCAAATATGCACTGGATGAAAATCATATTTCGATTCCGTATCAGCAGATTGATGTGCAGATCAAGCAGTAAAATTTATTAATAGTTGTTGACAAAAAATCCGATGTATGCTAACTTCAATTTGTGTGACATGCACAAAAACATGTCAAATTTACAAAAAGGTTTTAGAGGTATTAGGAGGATTTTGTTATGCAGCAGGGAACTGTAAAATGGTTTAATGCAAAAAAAGGCTACGGATTTATTTCCGACGCAGATGGTAACGATGTATTTGTTCATTTTTCTGCATTAGACATGGATGGATTCAAAGAGTTAAAAGACGGTGAAAAAGTTGAATTTGAAGTGACAGAGGGAGCAAAAGGACCTCAGGCAGCAAATGTAAGACGCATCGGCTAATTCATAGATGAGAATCTGAAAAGCGGGGGACTGTAACACGGTATTCCTTAAGAATAGGGAATGGTTGTTACAGTCTTTTTTTGTTTCAGAAATTTTCGAAGATAAAAATAGGATAATGCCGCGAAGTGTGGTATACTATAGAACAGTATGTATTAGAGAGAGGACAGACAGATGCAGTTAAAAGATTTACAGGCATATGAAATTTTAGAAAAACGCCCGATCAAAGATCTCAATTCCGAAGGAATCATTCTCCGCCACAAAAAAAGCGGAGCGCGGATCGCAGTGATTTCCAACGATGATGACAATAAGGTCTTTTATATCGGTTTCCGCACACCGCCGGAGGATTCCACGGGGGTGGCACATATCATTGAGCACACTGTTTTGTGTGGTTCTGACAAATATCCGGTCAAAGATCCTTTTGTGGAACTGGTGAAGGGTTCCTTGAACACCTTTTTGAATGCAATGACTTATCCGGAGAAGACAATCTATCCGATCGCAAGCTGCAATGATAAAGATTTCCAGAATCTGATGAGTGTCTATATGGATGCGGTTTTTCATCCGAATATTTATAAATATCAGGAGATCTTCCAGCAGGAGGGATGGCACTATGAATTAGAGAGCGAGGATGCTCCGGTGACCATCAACGGTGTTGTATACAATGAGATGAAAGGCGCTTTTTCCTCACCGGATGATGTCTTAAGCCGTCAGATCATGACATCCCTTTTTCCGGACACGACTTATGCAAACGTTTCCGGCGGAGATCCTCTGCATATTCCGGAACTGACTTACGAGGAATATCTGGATTTCCACCGCAGATATTATCATCCTTGTAATTCCTACATTTATCTCTATGGAGATATGGATGTGGCAGAGAAGCTTGCGTGGATGGATGAAGCATATCTGGGGAAATATGAGGCAATCGGGCTTGATTCAGAGATAAAGCTTCAGAAACCATTTGAAAAACCAATCGAAGTGACACATAAGTATTCCATTTCTTCCACGGAATCCGAAGAAAACAATACCTATCTTTCTTATAACACGGTGATAGAAACAGCACTGGACGAGAAATTGTATCTCGCATTTGATATTTTGGATTATGCGCTGGTCAGTGCGCCGGGAGCACCGTTAAAACAGGCATTGATCGATGCCGGGATCGGTTCAGAGATCACAGGCGGATATGACAGTGGAACGCTGCAGCCGACATTTTCTGTGATTGCAAAAAATACCAATCCGCAGGAAAAAGAGCATTTTCTGGCTGTCATCCGTGAGACATTAGAAGGGCTTGTAAAAAATGGATTAAATAAAAAATCGCTGCTGGCAGGGATCAATAGTTCTGAATTCCGTTACCGTGAGGCTGATTTCGGACATTTCCCAAAAGGACTTTTATATGGGATCCAGTGTCTGGACAGCTGGCTTTATGATGATATGCGTCCATTCCTTCATCTGGAGGCATTAGATACTTACCGTTTCTTAAAAGAGCAGGTGGAGACAGATTATTTTGAGCAGCTGATTCAGAAGTATTTATTAAATAACAGGCATGCATCTGTCGTGATCATTGAGCCGGAGAAAGGCTTAAATGCAAAAAATGAGGCTGCCTTAGAGAAAAAACTTGCGGAATATAAAGCGGGGTTATCAGAAGATGAGATCCGAAAGCTGATCGCAGATACAAAACACCTGAAGGAATATCAGGAGACACCTTCTCCAAAAGAAGATCTGGAAAAAATTCCGATGCTTGCGCGCTCTGATATGAAAAAGGAGGCAGCACCTTTTTATAATACAGAACTTTCAGTGAAAGGTATCCCGGTGGTACACCATGATATTTATTCGAATGGGATCATTTATCTGACCATGTTGTTTGATATTGCGCACGTTCCGGCAGAGGACATTCCGTATCTTGGCGTATTGAAGGCGGTACTTGGCTATGTGGATACAAAAAATTATTCCTATGCGGATTTTGCAAATGAGGTGAACATCCATACCGGAGGAATCAGCAGTACGATCGGTGTGTATCCGAGCGTGAAGGATAAAGATGATTATCAGGTGAAATTTGAGGTGCGCACCAAGGCATTATATGACAAATTGCCGGAAGCAGCTACATTGATGAAAGAAATGCTTTTCACCTCAAACATTGATGATGAAAAGCGTCTGTATGAGATTATTGCCGAGTTGAAATCAAGACTTCAGGTAAGCATCAGTTCCGCCGGACATTCCGTGGCTTCGACAAGAGCCATGACTTATTTTTCCAAGGCGGCTGCTTACAAAGATACGATCACATTCTATGAGACGCTGTGTGATCTGGAAGCACATTTTGATGAGAGAAAAGAAGCACTGACCGCAAAACTAAAAGAGATGGTTTCCTCAATTTTTACAAAAGAACATCTTCTGGTCAGCGTCACCTGCGAAAAAGACGGGCTTTCTATCGTAGAAACAGAGCTGGAAAAATTTATTCCAATGTTATATGAAACTTCCGGGGAGGAAAAACAGGCAGAGATCGTCCCGGTCCGGAAGAATGAGGGATTTATGGATGCCTCCCAGGTGCTGTATGTGGCGAGAGCCGGAAATTTCCGTGCACATGGCTTTGACTATCACGGTGCACTGCGCATTTTAAAAGTGATCATGGAGTATGATTACCTCTGGATCAATATCCGTGTGAAAGGCGGAGCATACGGCTGCATGAACGGTTATATGAAGAATGGAGACACTTATTTTGTCTCTTACCGTGATCCAAATCTGGAAAAAACAAATGAGATTTATGACGGAATCCCTGCATATATTGAGCAGTTTACTGCGGATGAACGTGACATGACAAAATATATCATCGGGACGATCAGTGATATGGATGTGCCAATGAATCCAAGCACGAAGGGCGATCGGTCCATGGCAGCTTATTTACAGAATATTTCGTACGAAGAGATCCAGAAAGAGCGTGATCAGGTGATCGGTGCGACGCAGGAGGATATCCGGGGACTCCGGGATATGATCGCATCTGTTCTCGCAGAGAATAATCTCTGTGTAGTCGGAAATGAGGAAACCTTGCAGGCAAGTGAAGGAATGTTTGGGGAAGTAAAACACTTGAATGAATCAGAACGATGATTGTGAAATTTACAATTATCTGAGTAAATAAATACAAAGAGAGGAAGTTTATGAACGAAAAATTTAAATCCGGATTTGTGACGATCATCGGAAGACCAAACGTGGGAAAATCCACATTAATGAACCATCTGATCGGACAGAAGATCGCAATCACATCGAACAAACCGCAGACGACCAGAAACCGCATCCAGACGGTCTATACGGATATGGAACGTGGGCAGATCGTATTTCTGGATACACCGGGGATCCACAGGGCAAAAAATAAACTTGGGGAGTACATGGTAAATGTGGCAGAGCATACCTTAAATGAGGTGGATGTGATCTTATGGCTTGTGGAACCGTCTAATTTTATCGGAGCCGGCGAGCAGCACATTATCGAGCAGTTGAAAAAAGTAAAAACACCGGTCATTCTGATCATCAATAAAGTGGATACCGTAGACCGTGAAAAAATCGTGGAATATATTGACACATACCGCAAAGTGTACGATTTTGCGGAGATTATTCCGGCGTCTGCACTGCGTGCAAAGAATCTGGACACGGTCATTGACATGATTTTCAAATATCTGCCGTATGGACCGCAGTTCTATGATGAGGATACGGTCACCGACCAGCCGGAGCGCGCTATTGTTGCGGAGATCATCCGTGAGAAGGCACTGCATGCGCTCGATGATGAGATTCCGCATGGAATTGCCGTTTATATCGACCGGATGAAGGGCAGAAAGGGACAGAATATCATTGACATTGACGCAACGATCGTCTGCGAGCGTGATTCCCACAAGGGAATTATCATCGGAAAAGGCGGTGCAATGCTCAAAAAAATCGGAAGCAATGCGCGTTACGAGATCGAGCGGTTATTGGATACAAAAGTAAATCTGAAACTTTGGGTGAAAGTGAAGAAAGACTGGCGTGACAGCGATTTTCTGATCAAAAATTTTGGATACAATAAGGACGAAATTTAAACCGTTGCCAATATTTAACGTGTATAAGGTTTTTCACAACGCAAATCCTATCTGTATACAGATGGCAGGAGGGAAAAACGATGGAGAAAACCTGGAACACTTTTTGGGAAACAGGACGGATTGACGATTATCTGGAGATATGCAGAGAAAAAGAGAGTGACAGAGAGCAGGAAGTAAGGCAGAATGGGGCAGAACCTTGTAATGACCGGAATGGTTTTAAATGCGATGCCGATTGGCGATTATGACAAAAGAATAACACTGCTCACGAGGGAGAGAGGAAAAATCACAGCATTTGCCAGAGGGGCAAGAAAACCAAACAGTCAGTTTTTAGCTGCGACAAATCCTTTCTCCTTCGGGGAATTTGAACTTTTCGAGGGACGTTCTACATATACAGTTGCCAAAGTGTCCATCCAGAATTATTTCCGGGAGCTTGCAGCAGATTTCAACGCTGCCTATTATGGATTTTATTTTCTGGAATTTGCAGATTATTATTGTCAGGAAAATAACGTTGTAGATGAGTTTATGCAGACAGAAATACCGGGTATTTTTTCAGCAGGAAATGTGCTGCATGTGCATGATCTTGTGGATTTTGTTTCCATGGAAGCAGAACATCTGGCAAAGTGTGCGGCGGAGTATGTCGAAGGCAGAACTTTACCGGCATGCAATATCAATGTAAAAGCAGGAGATGGAGTAGGGCATACCATACCACAGAAAATAAGTGGAAAAAATGATTTCCAGCTGTCAATGCGTGTAAATCATCATTATGGTGCGTGCAGGATCGTAGTAAAACAGGACGGCAGGGAAGTAGCCGTAAAGAAAATGAAAAAAGCAATCCCGGCAGAAATGATCCAGTTTAAGGTCAAGGCGGATAACATAAATGGAACGGGTGATCTGGAGGTGATGGTAGAATGTTAAAAAAATATACATGCATTATTTGTCCAAATGGCTGTGAAATAGAAGCAGAGGTTTTAGACGGAGAAATTAAATCCGTAAGTGGATTTACCTGCAAACGTGGTGAGGAATATGTCCGTCAGGAAATCCTCGCGCCAAAGCGTACTATTGCAAGCTCTGTGGCAGTAAAAAATGGTGAGCTGCCGGTAACAAGCGTGCGGATCACAAAGGCAGTCCCGAAAGAACTGATCCCGGAGGTGATGAAAGAAATAAAGAAACAGGCCGTGACAGCGCCGGTGGAAGCCGGAACAGTTTTAATCTCCAATATATGTGGAACAGACAGTGATGTAATTTGTACTAAGACGGTCAGAGAGAAAAGATAACAGGAATGTGGTTGTTATATCAGACAGGTATAACAGCCACATTTTTTATTTTACAAATAAATAAATAAATTATATAATAAAACCACTTGTTTGTGACAAAAAAGTCAGGAAGGTTAGAAAAATGAGAATAGGAAGCAGGGATTTTGCAACAATAGGACATACTTACATTATGGGAATTTTAAATGTGACACCGGACTCTTTTTCCGATGGTGGAAAGTTCGATCAGATCGATGCGGCATTAAAGCATGCGGAAGAGATGATAAGAGACGGTGCAGATGTGATCGATATCGGTGGGGAATCCACACGGCCGGGATATACAAAGATTTCCGATGAGGAGGAGACAGGCAGGGGGGTTCCGGTCATTGCGGCGGTAAAAAAAGAGTTTGGGATTCCAATCTCTGTGGATACTTATAAAAGCGGCGTTGCAGAGGCGGCGGCACAGGCAGGAGCCGATCTGATCAACGATATCTGGGGACTGAAATATGACCCGCACATGTCAGAAGTCATTGCAAAATCCGGGCTGGCGTGCTGTCTCATGCATAACCGGGACAATACTGAGTACCGGAATTTTATGGAGGACGTGAAACAGGATCTGAGGGAGACAATCGCACTTGCCAAAGCGGCTGGAATTGCGGACGATAAGATCATCTTAGATCCGGGTGTTGGGTTTGCAAAAAGTTATGAGAATAATCTGGAAGTGATCCGCCGCCTGAAAGAGTTCAATGAATTAAAATATCCGGTGCTGCTGGGCACCTCAAGGAAGTCTGTGATCGGATTGACACTCGACCTTCCGGCAGCAGAGCGTGTGGAGGGAACGATTGTCACAACGGTCATGGCGGTGGAAGCAGGCTGTATGTTTGTCCGTGTGCATGATGTAAAAGAAAATCACCGGGCAATCCAGATGGCAGAGGCGATCCTGGACAGAAAATAAGCAATTGCCAAACACCTGTTTTTTCAGGAGTTTTGCAGGCTTTAGATAACAGGAAGATAGAAGTGCTGAAAGGAAGTATCGGGATGACAGGAGATTTTATTAAAATAACGAATTTAAAAGTATTTGCACATCATGGGGTTTTTCCGGAGGAAACAAGGGATGGACAGGACTTTTACGTGAATGCAAAACTTTTTTTGGACTGCAGAAAAGCTGGAAAGACAGACAATCTGTCGGATTCTTTGAATTATGGCGAAGTCAGCCATTTTATCACAGATTTTCTACAGGATCATACATACAAATTAATTGAGAGCGTCGCAGAGCAGTTAGCGGAAGCGATGCTTCTTTCTATGCCGGTGTTAAAAGGAGTAGAGATTGAGTTATGTAAACCGCATGCTCCAATCGGGCTTCCATTTGAAAATGTGTCGGTGACGATGAAACGGCAGTGGCATGAGGTGTATCTTGCGGTCGGTTCCAATCTTGGGGACAAGAATGCCTATATTGGGAATGGAATCGACGAACTGCGCCGGATCAAAGAGATCAAAGAGGTAAGAGTGTCAGAACTTCTGGTGACAAAGCCTTACGGCGGAGTGGAGCAGGACGATTTTGTTAACGGGGCGATCGCATTAAAGACGCTGTTATCACCACAGGAGCTGTTGGAGAAACTGCATGAGATCGAGCAGCACGCTAACAGGGAGCGTATCATTCACTGGGGACCTAGAACATTGGATCTTGACATTATTTTTTATGATAAGCTTGTGTACGAGGATGAGAATCTTATCATACCGCATATTGATATGCAGAATCGTGACTTTGTGTTAAAACCGCTGGCAGAACTTTGCCCGAATTACCGCCATCCGGTTTTTGGAAAAACAGTGTCGCAGTTACTTGGAGAACTGAAAGAGAGGTAATATGATAAAAGCAGTCTTATTTGATCTGGATGGTACGATCATTAACTCAGAAGAGGGAATTACAAAGTGTGTACAATATGCATTAAGCAGTTTTGGAATTGAGGAACCGGACCGGAAAAAGCTGTTGTGTTTTATCGGACCGCCGCTTGATCCTGTTTTCCGTGAAAAATACGGCTTTGATGCGGACAAGGCATGGCAGGCGGTATTAAAATACCGGGAGAGGTTTGATAAGACCGGAATTTTCGAGTGTGAATTATATGAGGGTGTCGCAGATACGATCCGCAAGTTAAAAGAAGCAGGCTGCGTCATCGCACTTGCTTCCTCCAAGCCGGAGACAGCGTGCAGACGTATTCTGGAACATTTTTCCCTGACACCGTATTTTGATGAGATCGTCGGTTCCACTTTAGATGGAAGCATCAGCACCAAACAGCAGGTACTAGAGGAGCTTGGCAGACGGATGGAGCATATGCAGATCACAAAAGACCAGATGTGCCTGATCGGAGACACTGAGTATGACGTGATCGGAGCGGATCAGTTTGGAATCCGCTGTATCGGCGTATCCTATGGATTTGGAAAAAGAGAACTGTTAGAGCGTGCAGGGGCATACTGTGTCTGCGACAACATGGCAGAGGTTGTGGAAGCACTGCAGCAGATGTGATAGAAAGGAAGATATCATGAAAACGACAGGCGGTTTTAAACTCTGGCAGATCATTTATCCGATTGGTATTTATTATGTTGTGTCGAGCCTTATGTACTTCGTGCTGGGACTTTTTCTGGGGGATGGGCAACAGACCTATATGCTGCGCCAACTGATCTGCTCGGCGGCAACGGTCCCGGCGACGATGAGTTTTTATAAGCAGGATAAAATTGCAGAGCAGGTTGTCTATGGAACTGAAAAAGAAAAATTGGATACAAAATGGCTCACAGACGCAGCTTTGGCTGTTGTGGGTGCAGCAACACTTGGCATTGCCGTGAATAACATCATTGCAATGACGCCGTTAGTGCAGATATCGGAGGGGTTTCAGGAGGCAAATGAGTCCTTTTTTGCAGGAACAGTCGTGTTTGAACTGCTCGGTTCCTGCCTTGTGATTCCAATCGCAGAAGAATTGCTGTTCCGCGGTGTGGTGTACAAGCGTCTGAAGCTTTATTTTGGCGTGACACCGGCATTGATCGGTTCAGCACTTATCTTTGGTATCATGCATGTCAATCTGGTGCAGTTTTTGTATGCGGCGGTGATCGGATTGTTTCTTGCGTTTGTGCTGGAAAAAACAGGAAAGCTTTCCATGGTAGTTTTGGGG
>ENA-OWRJ01003588-OWRJ01003588.1-human-gut-metagenome-genome-assembly--contig:-NODE-3588-length-11142-cov-3.178588_pt1 | contig 11142 bp, 5 predicted proteins | sample MGYA00248269_ERZ651897 | MGnify/ENA primary metagenome ERZ651897 (study PRJEB26924, sample SAMEA4378252) | human gut metagenome | biome: human gut; feature: human-associated habitat; material: faeces...
AGAGAGAAACAGAAAGCTGTCTGGCACAGTGGCCGGTGCAGATTCAGTTGATTTCTCCAGTCGCTCCGTATTTGCAGGGGGCAGATTTGCTGATTGCTGCGGACTGCACCGCCTATGCATATCATGACTTCCACGAACAGTTTATGCGGAATCGAATCACTTTGATTGGATGCCCGAAATTGGATACCGTGGATTATGCAGAGAAATTAACTGAAATTTTTGCAACTTGCTCCATTCGGAGCATCACTGTGGTACGAATGGAAGTGCCTTGTTGCGGTGGACTGGTGCAGGCGGTACAGCGTGCATTAACGGCAAGCGGTGCAGAAATCCCTTGCGAGGTGGTGATTCTTTCCACCGATGGCAGACGAAAAGCATAAAATCAAAACAATGGGAAACCATAGATGAAAATGGAGGAATCGAAATGGAACAGAAGATGTTTTGTTATCAGTGCGAACAGACCGCAGGATGTACCGGATGTACGGGAAACCGTGGCGTTTGCGGAAAAACAGCCCAGACAGCTCAGCTGCAAGATGAATTGACTGGGGCGTTGATTGGTCTGGCACGGGCAACCGTTGGCGATACGCTGGCAACCGAGGAAACTTGGAATGTTATGATTACGGGCTTGTTTGCAACGCTGACCAATGTTAGCTTTGACGATGCTGCCATTCGGGAACAGATTTCCGCTGTGCATCGGGCAAAAGATGCTTTAGTACCGCAGTGCCAAAGCTGTGGAGCACCTTGTGGCAGAAATGATGATTATGATTTACGGCAGCTTTGGGAAGAGCCGGATGAAGATATTCGTTCGCTGAAATCCCTGATTCTGTTTGGTCTGCGTGGTATGGCAGCGTATGCCTATCATGCAATGGTGCTGGGGTATCGAGATGCAGCGATTGACACGTTCTTTAGTGAGGCACTCTGTAAAGTTGGCGAAGCGTTTCCAATGGAAGAACTGCTGCAAACGGCTTTGAAAGTCGGTGAAGTGAACCTGCAATGCATGGCACTGCTGGACAAAGCCAACACGGAAACTTTTGGAACACCGTCCCCGAAAACGGTTTCGATGAAGATTGAAAAAGGGCCATTTATCGTGGTAACTGGGCATGACCTGCGAGATTTACAGCTGTTGTTGGAGCAGACCAAAGACAAGGGCATTTCCATCTATACGCATGGAGAAATGCTACCGGCACATGCCTATCCGAAACTGAATGCGTATCCGCATTTAAAGGGCAACTTTGGAACAGCATGGCAAAATCAGCAGAAAGAATTTGCAGATTTGCCAGCACCAATTCTCTTTACTACCAACTGTTTAATGCCACCAAAGGGCAGCTATGCCGACCGCGTGTTTACAACAGAAGCGGTTGCTTTTCCGGATGCCGTACACATCGGGAAAGAAAAAGACTTTACGCCCCTGATTGAAAAAGCGTTGGAACTGGGCGGTTATTCCGAAGACCGGCAGATGACTGGCATCAATGGCGGAACGACTGTCACAACCGGCTTTGGACATGGAACGATTTTGTCTGTTGCAGAGCAGGTAGTTGCAGGCGTTCGTTCGGGAGCAATTCGGCATTTCTTCTTGGTTGGCGGTTGCGACGGAGCAAAGACCGGACGGAATTATTACACGGAATTTGTAAAGCAGACCCCGAAAGATTCCATTGTCTTGACGCTGGCATGCGGAAAGTATCGGTTTAACGATTTGGATTTGGGAACAATTGACGGTTTGCCACGTCTGATGGACATGGGACAATGTAACGATGCATATGGTGCCATTCAGGTTGCTGTCGCATTGTCGCAGGCATTCGGCTGTTCTGTGAATGAATTGCCGCTGTCCTATGTGCTGTCTTGGTATGAGCAGAAAGCCGTCTGCATTCTGTTGACGCTGCTGCATCTGGGCATTCAGAACATTCGGCTTGGTCCATCGCTGCCGGCGTTTCTCTCTCCAAACGTGCTGCAATATCTGGTAGAACACTATGGCATTGCACCGATTACCACACCGGAGGCAGATTTAAAGGCATTGCTGGGAGAAGCATAATACTATAAAATGATACAAAAAACCAGTCAGAGCAGATGATAAAAAATGCTCCGACTGGTTTTCTTTTTTGGTGCGGATGACAGGACTTGAACCTGCACACCTTACGGCACAAGAACCTAAATCTTGCGTGTCTGCCAATTTCACCACATCCGCATATTAAAAATTAAATGATGCAACTTTATTAGAATAAAACCATTCCTGTACCTAACCCTGCTTCTTCACGAGTAACAAAACCAAATTTTTTATAAAATGCATCTTTGCCTTTAGAAGCACCTAAGTAAGTTCTAATACTAGGGTTATCTATTTTAAATTCATTAATCTTATTAATTAGATATTTCATAATGTTTGTGCCGATTTGTTTCCCCTGATATTCGGGCAAAACCATAACGTCCTGAACATATAAGAACATTGCAGTATCACCTATAAGTCTTCCAAAACCTATAATCCTATTATCATCATATGCACAAATTGAATAAACAGTATTTTTTAATGCTTTTTCAACGATTTTTCTATCATCACATCCCCAGCCAACTGAATCGGTCAGTATATTAAATTCATCAGCGGTTGGTGTTATTTCAATGTATTGGATCATATTATTACCTCTATCATTTATGCACTATAGTAACTCAAACGAAATCTTGCGTGTCCGCCAATTTCACCACATCCGCATATTTTTATTTAATTTTTGATGTTGAAAGAATTGCAAACATCATTCGAGCCATTGTATAAACGCAGTTTTATCAATGCTGTTGTAGCCTGCATTTTTATAAAATGAAAGTGTTCTTTCATCTTTTGAATCTGTGAGAAGCATTATTTTATAACATTTATTTGTCTTTGCTATTTCTTTAGCATAGTTTAAACATTCTGTAGCATAACCATGTCCTCTATATTTTTCAAGAGTGACTACATTTTCTACAAAAGCATATGGACGTATGCATCTTGTCAAATTAGGAATAATGACACATACACAGGATGAAACAATTTTTCCATCAATTATATTTACCAACAAATGATGATTTTTATCGTTCAGTATTTCAGTCCATACTTTTTCCAAAGTTTCTGATTGTTCAGGGACAGAGTCTTCATGTAACGACAAATATAATTCCAATAATTCTTTTTGTTCATCATATTGTATTTCCCGAACCATAAATTCCTTACATTCGACATTTAAGTCAATATTGTATATTACATAATTTCACTGTAGTAACTCAAACGAAATCTTGCGTGTCTGCCAATTTCACCACATCCGCAGAACGAGGCGGTAAGCAGTTCTTACCGCACACGAAACAATGTTATTGTAGCATAAAACGGAGCGTTTGTCAACTGTTTTCTGCATATTGTTCAATTTTTTTTCGGAAGTCCTCGCTCCAGTCGGTGTGGCTATCTGCGAACCGCACATGATTCATGAAAAAGCCGGAAACATTTTCAAAGATAACGTTTTCCGGTTGGCTGTGGAAAATCAAGAGCTTTTCCGTATCTGAAACGGGCAGCAGCTGAGCAAGATTCCACTGAAAAACTTTTCCATTTGCTCCGGCTGCAAATAGCGTATTGCCAGCTGTTTGCAGGTCTAAAATTGGCGTATCATGGACACATTTGAGGATGATTGTGGCGTTGGTCACTTCTCTGACAGCAAAAATAATGATTTGATAGGAATAGGTTGCAATGGCTGCATACAGTTCCCCTTGATAGGAGATAAACAGTCCGGCAGTTACGCCGTTGTAGTTGTCCAAAGCATCGTGACGGGAAACAGAAATGGGGGTGTCTGCTTCTGGGCGATAGAGGTATTGTTGATTTTGGTCGGTTTGCAGGGCAAAGAAATTATTTTGGTATTGCTGATAAGGGCTGCCGCAGAACAATGCACAGCGGGTATGTCCATCTTTTAAAAGAGCAACGTCTACATCTCTTAAAATGACATTTTCTGTGACCAGTTCATCCATACTGCAACAGCGGTTCAGCTGTAATTCCTGTTGGTCGTTCTCTGTCAGCTGATAGACAACCGTTGTGTGGTTCGCCGTCCAGACTAGGAGAAACAGCAGCCAAGTACCATCTGCTTTTTTTCGCATACAGAGTTTTCGGGTGCGTGCAAAAGAACATTCCGGCATTTGTTGCAACTCAAACAGAGAAAGCGTTTCCGCTTGCTGGTGATTCAAGTCAATTCGATAGTGTCCGATGATACCATTTCGGGTAACGCCAACTACTGTACCATCGGGAAAAAATCCAACAGCAATCACCAGATAGGGCATAGAAATGGTACAGATGCAAGTTTCTGTTTTGGCGTTCCAAATGCGGATGGTGTGGTCATGGGAGCAGGATGCCAGAACCGGAACACCATCTATCGAGAATTGCTTGACTTGATGCACCCAGTTGTTATGGGCTGGAATCGCATGCACACAGTGCCAGCTGCCTGTAAACCAGCTTTCCCGTGATAATTGATGCAGCGTACCATCATAGGAGCTGGTATAAAGAGTGTTTTCATTGACGGGAAAGAGGGAATGAATTCCGGCATCGTAGCCGAGAAACTGACAGCAAATCGTTTCTGTACGAGTGTTGATAATCTGAAGCGAACGGTCTAACGAACTGAGCATGATGGAATCAGAGTCCAGATAGCAAGCGGTTTCAATCTCAAAATTTTGTTTGCCATAATAGGGCTTGCAGATGATATCTTTTTCAAAGATGGAGAGCAGCACTTCGCTGATGCAGGGTTCTCGATTTCCGTAAACCTTGTTGCAGATGCAGAATTTGGATGCATCCGGCGATAGAATCAAGTCATTAAAGCCATTGAATGTGTCGGTATGTTCTTTTCGCTGAATTTCAAAGTTACCGTTTGGCGTTGCAAGCAGGACAACAGAACGAGATTTTCCCCGTAAGTTGATGAGAAAACAGGGTTGATGCAAATAAGAGAGCACCTTGAAGTCATAGATAAAAGCGTCATCTGGCTCTGGGGCTTGCGTGGAAACGGTCAAGAATGGCTGAATCTGTTCGGAACAGAAGGATTCTGCATGCATGGGAATTTGATACAATGTTTTCCCACAAGAGAAAATCAGCACGTCTTCCACAGCAGCAAGGCGATACTTGCGGAAATTGCGGCAGTGTTCCGGATAGGGGACAAATTTCCGGTTTTCCGGATGGAGAAGCGGAATCCGCCAGATACCTTTCCCCTTGATGGCAGCAAAACAGCAGTCCTGTGCAGCGTCATATAACAAATGCTGAATGGTATTGTTCAGAGAAATGGTGTGTTCTGGTTGCTGTTGAATCGAGAGCAGCTTGTCTTGAAATGAAACGCTCCAAAAAGAGAGATTCCCGTTTTTATCGCCTATCAATAAGAGCTGATGCTGTGGAACAGATACCGAGGTAGAAACATATGTACCATTATAAGCGGAGAGAAACCGAAATTGTCGGGTTCGGTTGTTGTAGCACCAAATGCCACTACCGGAAATAGAGAGCACATTGTTTTGAATCGTACAGAACGTATGAACAGCAGCAGAATGTCCGAGTGGCTGGAATGTATACGCATTGAGAAAGCTGCCGGAAAAGTCCGCAGTATGCAGCGTGTTGCACTGGAAATCATATAGACGTGTACCATTTAAATTGACGGTTTCCAGATGCAGACCGTTGAAATGGAACGTGCTGAGGTTCTGGTGACGGGTTTGCTTGACAGCGAAGATAAGCTGTTCAATGGATTTTTGCACAGCGGAATTGGCTGGCAATTCGGATAGAATTTGCAGAGCCTGTTCCAGCAGAGAACCTTGTGGGTCGTTCATGCGAGGCTGTCCGGGCAGGTAAAGGCGTTCCAGCGTGCTTTCCCCTAAAAATTGCAGGATTTCTTCTGGAATTGGTTCTGAAAAGAACCGACAGAGCAGCTGTCCGGCAGATTGTGAAGGGGTAGCATATTGTTGCATCCAGATTGCAGTTTGAATGATTTCTAATAGAAAGTTGGCATAGAAATAATCTCGGAAATTCTGGTGGTAGAATCGGAAATCTTGGTCAGCATGCTGCGGTTCAATGAGAAAGCCCATTTTGTGTTCGATTTCCCAGAATGCAGCGGTGAACGTGTCCGGCATGGGATGCGGGGAATAAGTCTTATAAAAAGCAATGGCATCTTGAACAGTGTTCCGCATGGAAAATTCATCCATACGAAAGCTGCCGTTTCTGGTCATGCAATAGGCGATATAATAGAGCATCTGCATGGCGAAATTTGTCTGTTCCCGTTCTTCTGGCATTCCATTCAGTGTGGGCGTGCGTTTCACCTGTTCGATGAAGTTGCAAATGAGTTCTCCTGTTGTTTCCGGTAAGCGATGGGGCAGCGGTGCAGTTGGGATGACATCTTTTTTCAGCGTGTAGGCATACATCGCAAGAGCCATAGGACTTCGTAAAATATCCATGCAGTTGCTATGCGTCAAGGTCTGCCATTCCTGTTCTGCCCGTTCTGTTCCGAATAACTGCTTGAAAAAGTCTTGGATTTGCGTATCTTGTAGGGGATTCACTCGCTTACAGAGAAACGGCAGTTCTCCGCCCGTTGAAAAGCAGTCGGCAAGATTGTTTCTGCTGGTAATCAGAAAGCGAATGGCTGGGTATTTGCGTTTCATTTCCTTGATTTCTAAGAGAAGTTGATTTTTTGCAGTTTCGCTGGAAATTTCGTTGTAGCCATCCAGTAAGAAGAAAAGAAATACATCAGATTCCGCTTGTAACATGGACAGAAATTGTTCATAAGGGAGTTGTTTTTCTTCTGAGAGAATCTGATAAAAATGGTGGAGAATCGGCGATTCTTGTTTTCCGATGGTGTTGTAGTTCAGCAGGTTTAAAGGGATATAAATTGGAATCAGCGAACTGTTTTCCCGTAAGAGAGATTCGCCCAAATCCAGCAGCAAAAAGGTTTTTCCTGCTCCCCCAGTTCCCGTTAGCATGATATTTGGATAGGGAGGATTGGAGAAAAGCATCCGGAGCGATTCGCAGTTATTCTGTTCGTTTTCCACTAGAATCGAATCAATGTGATGATTCTGAACGCCGAGAGCAGTAGAGAGAAGATTCCCAATTCCAGGCATATCAATTTTATGGGAAACGCTTTGAAATGCCAGCATTCTGCCTTGTTCTTCTGCAGCATGGTGGAGCATTTGCACGGCGGCATTTCGAATTGCCGGAATGGTTTCACAGGTATCTGTTTTGGGCGTCAGCCAACAAAATACATCAGAAATGGTTTCCTGAAAAATTGCAATGAGGACGACAACTGCAATGATGCGGGAAATTTTATTCTGTCTATATAATTCTTTGATGTCATCAAGCAGTTCAGAACCATAGACCATTTCAGCATTGAGCATCTTAAAAATAGAAATTTGTACCGTTCGCCAGTCTGAAACTTTTGCTTCTGACATCATCGTATCGATGTTATAAGCAAGCTGGTGTAGGGTTTCATCTTGTAACAATTGCGTTCGTTCTGTTATTTCAAATATTTCTTTTAATAATTTTGTACCATGGTAGTTGGCATATGTGCGTTTTTGCTGGAGATTTCTTCGACGGTTGCCCTGCATAAATGCTTTCAGATTGGATGCAGATTTGCAGATCAATTTCTTTTGCATCACAGATTCATCGATGATATTGCAGAATAATTTTTTTAAAAACAGTGCATCGGGGCAGTTTTCTGCATCTGATTGCAGGAGTAGCGGTTTGAGCATGTGGAGTGTCAGTTCCTGTTCCAATTTTGAATCCTCCCTTTCGGAATCATATAAAAATCGTTTCCTTTATTTTACAACAAAATTGCTAGGGATTAAAGCAAAGAAATCTGAATTTCCATGACGAAAATATATTGGAACTGCAAAAATCAGCTAAAATGGATTTTTTATCCATTTTCTATTTTTTCAATAAATTTCCGAATCCATCCATGCAAAACAGAAATGAAAATCAAGCAGAGGAAATGTTGCACAAAGCACAGGAACAATTTTTGTGAAATAGATAGATTTTTCGGGCTGAAATCAAAATTCTATTGACATGCATCTTATTTTATAGTAAAATAAATCAAAAAGTATGTATGGAAATTGTGCAAATTGCAACAAAAATCCATGCAAAATTGATTGGATGGTTTAAAAACAAAAAGGAGGATTTTTGAGATGAAAATCAAAAAGAAAGTATTTGCTGCCAGCCTGGCAGCTGCCATGGCATTGAATGCCGTTTGTGTTTCTTCGTTTTTTACGGGTGTTTCCGCTGCCGGAGAAACAAAGTATGAATTTGAAAGTGGCAAGATTACCGGAACTTCTATGAAAGAAGAAGACGTGGAAGGTGCAAGCGGCGGTAAAGTCGTTCACATGAAAGAGGCTGGCGAATCCATTAAGTTGACAGTTAATGTTGAAAAAACTGGTATGTATGACCTGAACATTTGCTATGCAACCGATGGCAGTGCAAAGACCCAGAAGCTGAATGTCAATGGCAGTCCGGTGGGCGATATTGCGTTGTCGAATCATGTTGATCTCAGCGAATCAAATGTTGCTAGAATCAAATTGAATGCTGGCGAAAATGAACTGGAATTTGTCAGCTACTGGGGCTGGACACAGTTCGACTACTTCACCCTGACCGAACCGAATTATCCGGAACTCTCTGCAACGAGTGACCTGGCAGACAAGAATGCAACACCGGAAACACAGTCCCTGATGAACTATCTGGCAAGCGTTTATGGGGAACACATCATTTCTGGTCAGCAGGAAATTTATAAGTATGGCCCGCATGACTTCGACTATGAATTCAACTACATCAAGGATACCACTGGCAAGCTGCCGGCAATCCGTGGCTTTGACTTCTTGAATACCAATCCGCTGTATGGCAGTGAAGATGGTACAGTTGACCGTATGATTAGCTGGGTAAAGGACAGCAAGGGTATCGTAACTGCATCTTGGCACATTACTGTTCCGAAGGATTTCTCTAACTATAACATTGGAGATAAGGTAGACTGGGCAAACGGAACTTATAAGCCGGATGAAACAGACTTTGATACCGCTAAGGTTTTGGAAGAAGGTACAAAGGAACGGGAATATTACATGCTCTGCCTGAAGATGCTGGCAGAACAGATTCAGAAGTTGCAGGATGCTGGTGTTCCAATGATTTTCCGTCCGCTGCATGAAGCAGAAGGCGGCGGCGGTGAAGATAAATCCTGGTTCTGGTGGGGCAAGTCTGGTTCTGCTGTCTATAAAGACCTGTGGAAGCTGACTTACAAGACCTTGACCGAAGACTATGGTCTGCACAATATCATTTGGGAATGGAACAGCTATACTTTCGAAACTTCTACCAACTGGTATCCGGGTGATGAATATGTAGACTTGGTAGCTTATGACAAGTACAACTGCACCGATTATTCTACTGGCACTCCCGTTCTGGTACACAATGACAGTGCAATCGGCGGTACATTCTACAGCTTGGTGGAACAGTATGGCGGTAAGAAGATGGTTGCCATGGCAGAAAACGACAGCATTCCGACACTGGAAAATCTTCAGATGGAAAAGGCTGGATGGCTGTATTTCTGCCCGTGGTATGATGGCGGACAGGATAACACCAACTTCCTGAGCAATGAAATGTTCAACAAGAAGGAAGACCTCAAGGAAATCTACACCAGTGATTATTGTATCACACTGGATGAACTGCCGGAAAATCTGTACAGCAACAGCGGTGCAATCATTACTACTACATCCGGCACTGGTCAGACAACCACATCTACAACCACTACAACCACCACAACCATGACCACCACAAAGATTGATGGTGCAACCATGGCGGACATTGAAAACAATGACGGCGTTGTAAATATCATCTTTGACCGTTCGATGGGCAAGGAAATTCATTTGATTGTAAATCTGGATGATAGCCTCGGCTATGCAAATGGCTGTGTGGGCGTTTCTGTAAAGGTTGATGGTGTTAATTATTGGGTTTCTTACAAGTGGGAAGCAAGCAAGTCTGATGATATTATCGTTAGTCTGGATGCTGATAATGTTTATAACATTACTTATAACAACGGCAGCGACGAGGTTGAAGATGAAGCTTTGATTGCAAAGATTGCAGAAGCTGCACAGAAGGAAAAGCAGGCACAGTTCCAGGTATGGTGGGCAAACGATGCTGCTGGCAAAAAGGCAGACACTGCAAAGGCAAAGCTCGTAGCAGCTTATCTGAAGGATGAAAGCGGTGAAACCACCACTACAGAAACCGCAGTAACAACGACAGATGCAGGCACAACCACTACACCGGAAGAAACAACGACAGAACCGACTGAATCTACCACTGCTTCTGCAGAAGGAACGACGACTGCACCGAGTGAAACTACCACAACTGTTACAACCGCTGCTACAACAGGTGGCGAAAGCGAAGCACTGTATGGTGATGTCAACATGGATGGTAAGGTAGACCTGACCGATGCCGTTATGTTGAACAAGTATCAGGCTGGTCTGGTTGTATTGACCGATGCACAGAAAGTAAATGCAAACTGTGATATTTCAGATGGTACTGAAAACATTACAGAAGACGACACTTCTGCTTTGATGAGATTTGTCCTCATGATGGAAGGTTATGAAAACCTGCCGTACAATTCTGCAATTAAATCGTAATCATTTTTAGAAGTGAGCAGATTTTCACCGCACAGAGAAAGAAATTTTTCTGTGCGGTGATTTGTTTTCGATGAATGGTTGACAAGTCGGAAAAGTTGTGTTATAATCAAATTTGCGACAGTTCGTTTGCACCATCCTGTCGTTAAACAAAACCAGGGCTGCCAAAATTTTTTCGTTGTTTCAACAGGCGGTTGCCTGTTTTCTATCAAACGATCGGCGGTCTTTCTTTTTGCAGAAAAGACCGCCTTTTTTATGGCTTATTTTTAGAAAGAGGGATGCAATTTATATGTATCAGCTGAAAGCAAAAGCAGCATTTGACAGTGCTCATTTTTTAAGTGGTTATAAGGGAAAGTGTGCGAACCTGCACGGACACCGCTGGACGATTGAAGTAATCGTAGAGCAGGAAGACTTGCAGACAGAGGGGGTCTGTCGGGGAATGTTGATTGATTTTGGGGACTTGAAAAAAGCCCTGCGGGCATTGGCAGATTTCTATGACCACGCTTTGATTTATGAGGAAGGCTCGCTGCGTCAGACAACCGT
>ENA-OWRJ01003591-OWRJ01003591.1-human-gut-metagenome-genome-assembly--contig:-NODE-3591-length-11130-cov-2.653454_pt1 | contig 11130 bp, 9 predicted proteins | sample MGYA00248269_ERZ651897 | MGnify/ENA primary metagenome ERZ651897 (study PRJEB26924, sample SAMEA4378252) | human gut metagenome | biome: human gut; feature: human-associated habitat; material: faeces...
ACCCTCGTCAAAGAGCTTTGAACGCTGACCAACATATGGGTTGATCCATACGCAAGTTTTCAGACCCTTGTTTTCGTGCAATCTCTTGAGCATTGCAGGTGGGTCAGGGAACTGTGACTTGTCCCACTCAAAGTTACACCACTCAAAGCCCTTCATCCAGAAGCAGTCAAAGTGGAATACCTGAAGAGGAATATCTCTCTCAGCCATGCCATCGATAAATGATGTGATAGTCTCCTCATCATATGTTGTTGTAAATGAAGTTGTGAGCCACAGACCAAATGAGAATGCAGGTGGCAGTGAAGGCTTGCCTGTAAGGTCAGTGTAGCCCTTGAGTACGTCAGTTAGGTTAGCACCGCCGAATACATAGTATTCAAGGCTCTCACCTGGAACTGTCATGGATACCTTAGAAACAGTGTCAGAGCAAACCTCATATGAAACCTTGTCAGTGCTGTTTACGAATACACCGTAGCCCTTTGAAGAAAGATAGAATGGGATAGACTTGTAAGACTGATCTGAACAAGTGCCTCCGTCAGCGTTCCATATCTCAACGTTCTGACCGTTCTTTGTGAATGTTGTGAATTTCTCGCCGAAGCCGTAGAAATATTCGCCAACAGAAGTGTCAAACTGCTCTCTGATGTATGTTCTTGTAGGATCGGCAGGGTAGCTCCAGAATGTGTCGTCGAGCTGTGTCTGAAGTCTTGCCTGCTGCTTGTAAGCACTCTCAAAAATAACGCCTGTCGATCTCCAGCCACCACTTGTGAGTTTCTTATCCTTATAATAGTATGTGAAGCTCCAGTTTTCCTTAGAAACAACGAGCTTTGTGTCGCCTGTAACAAGTACGGCTTCCTTTTCTGTAACAGTTACCTGTGGCTTGAAGCCCTTATCCTCGAGAACAAAGTGCGGACCATTGTCAACATGACCCTTGTGGTGTGTGATGCTTACCTTTACGCAGTTCTCCTGAGTTGAAGTGTAAGCGATCTCAAGGTTAGCACTTCCGAGCATCATAGCTCTGTTGTATACAACGAAAGGTGTTGCCACAACGAGGAATCCGTTTTCGATCTCTTCGATCTCGAAAGCCTGATTTGCATAGTTTACTTCGTAGCCTCTCTGGTTGAGCCAGAAACCGTCAGCAAATTTCATTTAATAAACCCTCCTGTAAATTTAAAATAGTTTTCAGAATATAAAAAAATGAAAATTTTATCGGGAAGTCCGTTTCTCCCCCTTTATGTATATTTTATAGCATATTTGCCTAAATTGCAATAGTAAAAAAGTGATATGTGCAAGTATTTTAATGGATTGAGCATATTTTAGTGTAAACATTTCATGAATTGATATTTACATTATATAAATTTATTAAGATGTATGTAAACCTTTACACAATACCCAAAAAAACGGACGGCATAAAAGTCGTCCGCAGAAATATCATATTCTTTATCAACTTTGCAAACGGGACGTCGAGGGCGCCGTCCCCTACATATTGCCCCGACTACTCAATACTAAGAAACTCATCAGGTATGTAAGACAAGCATTGCTTCACGCTCTCACGAGTGAAGCCCTCTACATAATTCTTGGCAAACAGCTCGTCAGTGTATTCCGCATAAGGATAAACAGTGCAGTTGTACCAATCGCCATAGTATGAATCACCCTCAAAGTGCGATATTATCGGTATCGCCTTAACGTTCTCGAATGTCACCTCATTGGTGTCAGGGTCTTTAACAACATTGAGCTTGCCAATAAGTCCCACAAGCGACTTTGTGTCATACATAGTCGAAATAAAGTTGCCCAAACCGTAGTAAACGAAAGCCTGTCCGCCCTCAGGCTTGTCAAGATATCCGCAAGTGCTGATAGTGTGCGCCTGCGTGCCTATTATCAGGTCAGCACCCCACTCCACAAGCTTAGGCGTTATCTCTGTCTGCTGTTCGTTAAGCTCGTTCTGTATCTCTGTGCCGTAATGACATGAAACCACAACAACGTCCGCCATTTTGTCAGCCTCTTCTATCTGAGCCTTTATCTTGTCCTCTTCATCAAGATATATCACCTGAGCACCGTCACCGCTGAGATAATTGCCGTTGGTGTGTTCCATATATCCCAGGAAAGCAAATTTTATGCCGTTGACTTCCATGGTCTTGATAGTGTCAGCGTCCTCCTGCGAACGGTAAGCACCATAGTGTACAATGCCCTTTGTGTCCCAGTAATCAAGAGAGCTTATAAGCCCCTCTTCACCTTGGTCGAGAACATGATTGTTTGACATAGAAACCACATTGAAGCCCATGTCAACTATTTTGTCGCCCACAGCAGTTGGCGATGCGAACATAGGATAGCTTTGTGGTTCAACGCTGTCTGTAACAAGCGTTTCCTGATTGATTATAGCCACATCAGTGCCTTCTATGTACTTTGTAACGTGTTCATAAGCCTGCGTGAAATCATATTTTTCACCACCGCCAAGCTTTAGCGCTTCATTATAAATGTTGTCGTGTATAAGGTTGTCGCCCACGCAAACCAGCGAGCAGGTGTAGCTTGGCTGTTCCTTTTCTTCTTCATTCACCTCGACCTCTTTTTTGCTGGAGCTGTCCTCAGTTTTTTTGACTTCCGCTTTGCTCTCGGTTTCGGTCACTGTCAAAGCGTTTCCGTCAAGCTTGCTCGTGTCAAGCTTACCGCATGATACAGCACTCAGCGACAACATCGCCGAAAGAGCCACTACTGTGATCTTATTGTATAAAAGTCTGTACTTCATATAAATTCCTCTCATAACATTTAAAAAAAATACAAATTTACTTATAGTTTAATTTTAACACATTTTTAAATAATAATCAAGTCGAATTTTCAAAATGTCGAATGCTTTATGTTGACCTATATATTATAATGTATTATAATAAAAATATAACAATTTGTACAAATATTTGTTTATGTGTACAAAAATTTTCCCCACAAGTATTAAATTGTATGCTATAATAAAAATATAGATAGATTTGTCTATCTAAAAAAGGAGGAATGACCATGGAATATTACGCACACACCCGTGAGGATGGTGAAAGGCAAACTGTAAAAGCCCACCTTATAGGCGTAAGCAAATTGGCGGAGGACTTTTCAGTAGATCTTTTGAAACCCCTTGCGAAAAAAGCGAGCCTCTATCACGATATAGGTAAGTATGCTATTAACTTTCAGAAACGGCTTGATGATGACAAAGTAAAATTCAGCCACGCTGCCTGCGGAGCGATAGAGTATAAAAATCTTGCAGATAAAAACGATTGTTTCGCACCCCTTATGGAGTATTGCATCGCAGGACACCACACAGGACTTATGGACGGCGGCACACGCGCAGACAATTCCGACAGCCCGACTCTCAGCGGCACTTTAAAAAGAGAAAATGAATACACGGGCGATAATGACTACAGTGCATACACCACTGAGATAGACTTTGCCACACTGACTCAGGAAGAAAGAACGCCGCTGCGTAATGAACTGCTTTCTACAAAAGACCCCACCGAGCTTATCGAGCGTTACGCCTTTTTCACCAAGTACGTGTTCTCTTGCCTGACAGACGCAGATTTTCTCGATACCGAAATATTTTGCAATAAAAATGTTGAACGTGGCATGAGCGGTGATTTTGAAAAGGCACTTGATAAACTGAACAGAGAATTAAGTGATATGCCGTCAGATAACCCGTTAAGGCAAGCAAGAAGCCGTATCCAGCAACAAGCTTTTGATAATTCGGTCAATAAAAGTCATATTTCAATTCTTGATATGCCAACAGGTAGCGGAAAAACCTTATGTAGTTTGAAACTAGCCTTAGAGAGCGGAAAGAAGAGAATCATATACGTCATACCTTACACAAGTATAATAGAACAGACCGCTAATAAGTTTGAAAAAATGTTCGGCGACGTTCTCCCTGTCCTACAGCACCATTCAAACTATTCCTATGACGGCGACACAGAGGAAGAAAAGAAAACCGCAGAGAAGCTCAAAAGGACCTGCGAAAATTGGGACGCACCACTTATAATCACCACAAGCGTGCAATTTTTCCAATCCATATACCATTATAAAGGTTCAGCACTGCGAAAGCTCCACAATCTCCGTGACAGCGTGATAGTTTTTGATGAAATACACCTTATTCCAACAGAACTTCTTCGCCCCTGCCTTAAAGCTGTGGGCTATATAACAAAGTATCTTAACAGCGAAGCACTTTTTCTCTCCGCCACAATGCCCGATTATTCTAAGCTTTTTGATAAGTTCCTGCCTGATGTGAACTATAATAAGCTTGTTACCGACCGAACCAATTTTAAGTATTTCAAGAAATGCGAATATAAAGACATGGGCAAAACCACTCTTGAGACCATTGCAGAAAATGCTTCTAGGTGTAAAAATGCCTTGATCGTTGTGAATACCAAGAAAACAGCGGCAGAGCTTTATAGCCTTGTTCAAGGTGAAAAATATCACCTTTCCGCCAATATGACACCAGCCCACAGAAGCCGTGTCATAGAAGTAGTAAGAAAGAAGCTTAAAAATGGCGAGCATATCACAGTAGTTTCAACTTCACTTGTAGAAGCAGGCGTTGACCTTGACTTTAACACAGTTTTCCGCCAGCTTTCAGGTTTAGACAGTATTTTGCAGGCAGGGGGCAGATGTAATCGTGAGGGCAAAGATGACAAGGGCTATGTGTACGTTTTTGACATTGACGAAACATATCGCAAGGGAAGCGACCTTGCCATGAGAATTAACAAGACTAAAGGTTTACTGGAAAAGTACCAAGACATAACTTCCTATGATTGTATTAAAGAATACTACGACGGCATTTTCGACTTCAACCAAAGTCGTATAGCTGAAAACTCTATTGCGAAATATAACGAACAAAGCAACTCATTCGATCGCCAAGGCTTAATGTCACCATACAGCATACCATTCCGAAGCTATGCAATGCAGTTTGAATACATCTCCGCAGACACTATCTCTATCGTTATCGACGATCCTGACGACCAGGCTTGCCATGAACTTGTTGAAACCTTGCGTAATGGTGATATGTCAGTAAGAAGAGCATTGCAGAAATATTCAGTGTCCGTCTATATGAATGTTTTCAAGGATCTTTATTCTCAGGGTGTTCTCAAAGATCACGGCACAGGCATATTCATTCTTGAAAATCAAAGCTATTATAATAATGAAACAGGTTTGAACACCCAAGCCGCAATGCAGGATTATTTCATCTAAAACAAATGGCAGGCTGCCACCAAGACAGTCTGCCACTTGCTGCATTCCATATCGTACCGAATACGAATATTTTTCAACTCACATATGCGTAAAGCATAGACAAATATATTATACAAACATTATTTTAAAAAGTCAACTTTTTTATACCACAAACCATTGAACGTGGAATTGTGAAATATGCCTAAAATCCGACACTTTTTTTATACATGAAAACTATTGACATTTTATTCATAATGGAGTATCATATATGTAGAGCAAAAACAATGTACCAAATACTAATATAAGCATAAAAGGAGTGATGTAAAAATGAGCTATGGTTTTAAGATCATCGTGACAGGTGACTATGCTTGCTTCTCAAGACCTGAAATGAAAGTTGAACGGGTAAGTTACGACGTACCCACCCCAAGCGCACTGGAGGGACTTATCAAATCAATTTATTGGAAGCCTGCCGTGCGCTATCAGATAAACAAAATAGTGGTGTTCAACCCTATCGAGTTTACCAATATCCGACGAAACGAGGTCAAAGATAAGCTGCTGTTATCATCAGTGAAACAGCAAATGAAAGGCGGAGGCTCGGCGGAGATGTACACCTCGGAGATACGAAGTCAGCGTGCGGCAATGGTGTTGAAAAATGTGAAATACGGTATCGAGTTCACGTTTGAGCGCACCTATCTTAAATCAGACCACCCCGACGAATCTGATGAGAAGCATTATAACATAATGCTCAGACGTCTCAGAAACGGCCAGCATTTCAGACAGCCATGCCTTGGCTGCCGTGAATTTGCAATAAAGAGTATTGAACTTGTTGACGACTTTGACCTTACGCAGATAGCACCACAAAATATGGGCGATAAAGACCTTGGCTTTATGCTTTACGGCATGAAGTTTGAGGACGGAGGCAAGCCTGTCAATAATGATTGGAATGACCCTAAGTTTTCTGACAAGGCCGACGCAGTTTTCTACCGTCCGCATATGATAGACGGTGTTATCGATGTTGCAAAATACAGGGAGGAGATTAAATGCTGATAAAAGCCTTGTGCGATTACAGTGCTTTGCAGGAGAATAAAACTCCTGCAGGCTATTGTAAGCAAGCCATACACTTTGAAATTCTTCTTACCCCCGAGGGCAAGATAGCCGCAATAAACGATTTGAGAGTACCCCGAGTTATCCCTCTGAAAAATAAAAAGACAAAAACAGTCTATGATCCAGTAATGGAACAGCTTCCTGTAAGAACGCAGAAACCGGGCATAGACAAAAATACGATCGAACACAGACCACTCTACATATTCGGTCTGAACTATGATAAAGGAACTTTGACCCCTACAGACGCTACCAACAAAGCGGCAAAATCACACAATTGCTTTTGCGAATGGAATGAGAAGTTCTTTGAGAATATCGACTCACCTATCTGCAAAGCCTATCTTAATTTTATCCGTACATGGGAACCTGAGCAGGAAACCCAAAACCCACACCTTCTTGCCCTAGGCAAGGAGTATTCAAGCTCCTACTATGAGTTTGGACTTGACGGATCACCTGAAACTAAGCTTCACAATGACAGCAAATTCAAAGCCGCCTATGAGGATTATCTCGCCCAGCTTAACGCCGACATCGACAGTGACGATACCGAACTATCCACCTGTTCCATTCTTGGTGAGAAGCTCCCGCAAGCCCGTATCCATGATAAAATAAAGGGTATCAAAGGTGGAATGTCCTCAGGCTGTGTCCTCGTTGGCATGAAAGAATCTGCCTTTGAGTCCTATGGCAAGAAGCAGTCATACAACAGCAATGTTTCTGAGAAAGCCATGAAAATGTATACCTCTGCGCTTAATTCTCTGCTTGCTGACAGAAGCCATTACAAGACTTTTGACGATATGACAATAGTTTATTTCGCAATGAAGAAGAACGATGCAGAAGAATGCAATATGTTTGCCGGTATGTTCAGCGGATTTGAGGACGAATTAAATAAAACCGTTGTGACCGAAGCCGACCGAAACATAAACACTGTCATGACCCAGCTTAAACAGGGCAGGACAGCCGATATGCCTTATGACCCTAACGTAGAATTTTACGTTGCAGGCTTCACACCAAACAGCTCCAGAATATCCCAGAAGTTCATCTTCCACGATAAGTTCGGCAGGATATTTGACAATGTACTCAAACATCAGCAGGATATCTCGTTTACTGAGAGTCAGCATCAAGTAAGCATTGAACGTATCAAGCGTGAGCTTATCTCACCAAAATCGTCCAAAGAAAAAGTTCCGTCACCTCTCACCGCCGCACTTTTTGAAGCAATACTCAAAGGCACAAGATACCCTGACGAACTGCTTTCTACAGTAATAACAAGGGTCAAGACCGACAGCGACGAGGAGAACAACCATTTTATAAAAATCAATGATACAAGGGCAGGCTTGATAAAAGGCTGCATAAACCGTAAACAAAATAAGGAGGAGATCAAAATGTCATTAGACCTTGAAAACAAAAATCAGGCTTATCTCTGCGGAAGACTTTTCGCAGTGCTTGAAAAGATCCAGCAGGACGCTTCAGGCGGAGGACTTAACAGAACAATTAAGGACTCATACTTTGCTTCTGCGTGCTCAAAGCCGTCAACAGTTTTTCCAAAGCTGTATAAGCTTTCACAAAACCATATCAAGAAGCTTTCAAGCCCAATATTCTATAACAAACTCTGCGGAGAGATACTTGACGGACTTGACGGCAAATTCCCGTCTACACTCTCCCTAGACGATCAGGGCAGATTTATTGTAGGCTATGCACAGCAGAATAAAGCGCTTTACACCAAAAAATCAGAAGAATAAAGAAAGGACGAAATATTATGGAAAATGTGATCAAGAACAGATATGAATTTGTAATGCTTTTTGACGTTGAGAACGGCAACCCAAACGGCGATCCTGACGCAGGCAATATGCCTAGAACAGACCCTGAAACAAGCCTTGGCATCGTTACAGACGTGTGCCTTAAAAGAAAGATAAGAAACTTTGTGGAGCTTACCAAAGAGGGCGAAGCAGGCTACAATATCCTTATCAAGGCAGATAGGGCACTCAACACAAAGTTCACAGAAGCATATAACGAGTTAGGCTTAAAGGGAAGCGGAAAGGAAACTCCTGCTGACGTACAGCGTCAGGCTCGTGATTACATCTGTCAGAACTACTTTGACGTAAGAACATTCGGTGCAGTAATGAGTACAGGTGACGATCCATGCGGCATTGTAAGGGGTCCTGTACAGCTCAACTTTGCAAGAAGTATCGACCCCGTTTTTGCGCAGGATATCACAATCACAAGGCAGGCAAAAACAACAGAAGAAAGAAAAAAGACCGGAGATACCGAAATGGGCAAAAAGAGCATAATTCCATATGCGCTTTATCGTGGCGAGGGCTATGTTTCCGCAATGCTCGCTCAGAAGATAACAGGCTTTAGCGAGGACGACCTTGAGCTTCTTTGGACATCTATCATCAATATGTTCGAGCATGACAGAAGTGCCGCAAGAGGAAAGCTCTGTATGCGTAAGCTTATCGTGTTCAAGCATGACTCCGCCCTGGGCAATGCCCCTGCACATATTCTCTTTGACAAGGTGTCAGTTAAGCTCAAAGACGGTGTGACAACTCCAAGACATTACTCAGACTATGATATCTCCATAGATAAGGATATGCCTGAGGGCGTTACCCTTATCGAAAAGCTCTGATGAGCGAAGATGTAACTATCAATATCCGTGATATACAGCATTATATGTATTGTCCACGCAGGTTTGCTCTTTTAGAAGTTAATGACGACTGGGCTGAAAACGCCTTTGTCGTCAAAGCAAACCTCCTCCATGAGAACGTCCACAGCGGCGAGCGTAACTTTGAAAATAAGCATAAGATCGTCCGAAGCGACGTGTCAGTGTATAATGATGACCCTAAGTACAATATTTTCGGAGTTGTAGATTGTATCGAGTTTGTCCGTGACAAATGCGGCGACTATATAGATACCCTGGACGGCACATTCCGTGTGGAAATTGTGGAGTATAAACCCACCAGACCCAAAGCAGGGGAGTTCAATCAGACCGACGCTATACAAGTCTATGCGCAGAAGCTTTGCGTGGATAACGTATTTCATTGCAATAGCCGATGTTTTCTGTACTATGCAGATGTGCGCAGACGATCAGAATTGCCCTTTGATACTCAGGGCGCAGAGTATGATAAAATGCTTTGCGACTATCTTGGAAAAATGCGTGAGATACTTGCAGCGGATATTATTCCAAAGCGTGTAAAAGGTCAGAAATGTTCAGGCTGTTCACTGTCGGATATGTGCTTTCCAAAAGTGAAAAAATATAGCGTGAAAAATACGATTTTCTCCATGAACGGAGGCGAAAACAATGCGTAAACTGCTCAATTCACTTTATATTCTCGAAGAAACTGCCTACCTCACACTTGACGGCGAAAACATAGTGTGCAGGGCAGAGGACAGCGAGAAGTTCCGTGTGCCTTTTACTAATATCGAGGATATCTATATTTTCAGCTATTCGGGCTGTTCACCTGCGCTTATGGGCAAGTGTGCAGAATATGGCATAGCCGTTAATTTTATTTCTCCTCAAGGTAAATTTCTCGCAAGAGTTCAGGGCAAAACAAAGGGCAACGTTTATCTGCGAAAAGAGCAGTTTGAGCTATTTTCTATTCCTCAGCTCGACCTTATCAGGAATACTGTCGCCGCAAAGCTTTCAAATACACGTTATCTTATCAGACGTTCGCTCCACGATAACCCGGATATAAACAGTGACGGAGCGCTTACAGATTGTATAAAATATCTTGAAAACGGCATAAAGACTGTCTATGAAACTGCCGATAAAGATATCATCATGGGTATAGAGGGAAGCTGTGCAAAGGCATATTTTGATATATTTGACCGACTGATACTTCACCAAAAAGAAGATTTTTACCTTGCCAACCGCACCAAACGCCCACCCCTCGACAGAGTAAACGCCATGCTCTCGTTTCTGTATACTATCGCAATTTCATCATATACATCAGCCCTTGAAAGCGTAGGACTTGATAGCTGCCTCGGCTTTTACCACGCCCTGCGTTCAGGCAGAAGCAGCCTGTCCTGCGACCTTGTAGAGGAATTTCGTTGCGTGGTGGAGCGACTTGTGCTTACCATGATAAACTTGAAAATGATAAAGCCCGAGGACTTTGAAACTCAGGTCAGTGGCGCAGTATACCTCTCCAAAGAGGGCAAGAAAAAAGTCCTCACCGCATGGCAGGAGCGTAAGCGCACAAGCATAGTCCACCCATATCTGGGTGAAAAGATACAGCAAGGGCTACTCCCATATGTGCAAAGCTCGCTTCTCGCAAAATATATCCGTGGCGAGCTAGATGAGTACCCGAACTATTTGCTGAAATAGAGGTGATATAAATGATGACCTTAGTAAGCTATGATGTATCAACAACAGATAATAAGGGTAAAACAAGGCTGAGAAAAGTGTCGAAAGAGTGTCAAAATTATGGTCAGCGAGTGCAGAACAGCGTGTTTGAAATAGACGTAGACTATGGCACTTTTCTAAAAGTGAAAGATAAACTTCTGAAAATAATAGACCCAAAGCATGATAGTCTGCGGATATATTACTTAGGCAACAATTGGAAGCATAGAGTAGAACACTACGGCACCAAAGAGACCTATGACCCCGAAGGCGTCCTAATATTTTGACCAGCGTACCCCAAGTGATCCACAAATCCCTAGTAAGTTCGCATGAAAATGCCATGCTATTTGTGAACGCACAGTGAACAAAATCAAACCGATACCCATTAAATAAAAAAATAAGTCCGCATCACGTTGAGCAAGCACCAGATATACACAACATCAAGTGTCACGCTCCACGTGAGCGTGTGAGTTGAAATATTCAAAAAATTCTATGAATAATAACTATGATAGTCACGCTCC
>ENA-OWRJ01003601-OWRJ01003601.1-human-gut-metagenome-genome-assembly--contig:-NODE-3601-length-11084-cov-14.911325_pt1:0-5000 | contig 11084 bp, 4 predicted proteins | sample MGYA00248269_ERZ651897 | MGnify/ENA primary metagenome ERZ651897 (study PRJEB26924, sample SAMEA4378252) | human gut metagenome | biome: human gut; feature: human-associated habitat; material...
CTTCGAAGCCGAGCCCGGCAAGATGCAGGAAAGTATCTTCCGCCTGCCGCTCTGCCTGGAAAATGGTGAAGCACCGTCTGCCAATCCCGCCGACTGGTCGGAAGAAAACGTCTTTGCCCGCCATGCCTTCGCCACCCTGCGCATCCGCGTCGATGCACAACTTCGTCCCTGCTCTGAGGAAGGCTCGGTGCTCCTGGACAATGTCCGCTTTGTGGGCCGCTCTCTGGGCGGCTATGACTTTGCTACTGAAAAAAGCGGTAATGGCGTGGCCCTGGCCACGGCCTGGTATGCCGCCCAATGTGTGTAAGGCAGGTGTATGATGGCTCTCAAACATCCCAATCCTGATGCCTGTATCGCCTGCACCACCTGTGTGGTACAGTGCCCGGTGGCCCAGGCCACCACGAACTTCCTTGGCCCCCGCATGATCGGCCCCGCCTATGAGCGTTTTCGTCTGCTGGGGCTTGCCGAAGAAGAATCCCTGCACTATTGCGCCAACTGTAAGAACTGCGACATCGCCTGCCCTCAGGGCGTCCCGGTCTCCAGCCTGAACATGATGGCCCGTGCCGAGCAGTGTCGCAAAAAGCGCCCGCCCCTGCGAGACTGGATCCTTGGGCATGGTGAACTGATGGCCAAGCTGCTGCGCTACGTGCCTGCCAAGCTGAAGAACTTCGGCATGCTCAATCCCGTGACACGCTTTGCGCTGGACAGGCTGGGCATCTCTGCCAAAGCTCCCATGCCGGCCTTTGCCGAAAAGAGCTTCCGGCAACAGCTGAAAAAAATCTGGCAACCCCACACCAACAAATATGTGGTCCTCTTCCCCGGCTGCTATCTGGATGTCTACGATCCGCAGACCGGGCTCGATCTTGTCTGGGTGCTGAACCAGGCTGGTTATCATGTCATCGTTCCCAAAGAATTCGTCTGCTGTGGTCTGCCCATGGTCGCCAACGGATTCTGGGACGACGCCCGCGCCAATGCCAAAAAGAATATTGCGGAACTACAGCGCTGGCGCAAGGAAGGCATCCCGGTCATCACCGGTTGCCCCAGCTGCGCGCTGATGTTCTCTTCCGATCTGCCGGAGTACTATCCCGACCTGATGATCGATGGCGTCTCCACGACGCTGCTGGATGCGCAGGCTTTCCTCCTGGATTGCGTGGATAAGGGAGAGCTGCGTCTGCCCGAAAAAACTGTGGACAGCTCCACTATTCCTTCCGAGCTCATCTACCATGCCCCCTGCCATTTGCGCGCTCAGGGCAACGGTCTGCCGGGCCTCGATCTGCTCCGCTCCCTGCCCGGCATGCATGTCAGCAATGCTGACGCCGGCTGCTGCGGTATCTCAGGCAGCTATGGCTTCAAGAAGGAAAAGTATCCTATCGGCATGCAAGTGGGCTCCGCCCTTTTTGATGCCGTTCGTAAAAACCCCGCGCCTGTGGCTGCTTCGGAGTGCGGCACCTGCCGCGTCCAGATCAAGCACGGCTCCGGCAAAGATTGCCTGCACCCTGTTTCCATATTGCGGCGCTGGCTGGAAGCTGCCCGTTAGTTCCGAAATCTCGGGCAAACAAAATAAACAGCATAGAAAAGGCTTCTGTTATACAGCAGAGGCCTTTTCTTGTTTTACAACGGCGTGTATCTCTTTTCAGCATCCTTTCAGATGATCCACCGGAACTGCCCAAGACCTCTCCCCTATCCGGTGATGGGACAATTTCCTCTAAAAATTGTATTTCTCAAAATTTACATAATTATAAACAAGGTAGAACACCTCTCTGCGGATAGCTGCAGACCGCGCCCATCAATTTATAACGTGAGGAGAACGACAGAGCATATGCCAAGTAACAAGCCCGCCTTTACCATCTCAGTGTCGCCGTGTTCAGCCGTGCGAGTGCAACGCATCGCCTAGGCACAGCCATTGTTTGCCCCAGGGACTATCATCCCAGAAGCTCCTGGCGCACCAGTCGCAGGGGCACATGTCCACTGGCGACTGGCGCATCCGCAGGGCCTGCGGGCAAGGTCACGAAGTCACGGGTACCGAGAGCTGCCCCGGGGATGGTCTGTTTCCAAAATCTCCCTGCCCCGCCAATGTCCGCCTGATCGTCAGGCTTTCCAGCCGCCTCCCTGCGCCCCGTCCCATCTTGCCCCAGCGGTATCAGGTCTGGCCGCCAGCCCTGCCACGTCAGGCGCCCTGGTCCTCGCAGCGCCACGCCTTTGGGTACAGCTCCATTTGCCCTCTGGAGGCCGTACCCTCCTGGGGGACTTGGGAAGTTCCTCCGCACACATATGACGGCGATGCCCGGCAAGGTGGCATGTCTCTATGCGATCTGCCTGTCCGGCCCCGGCTCTCCCCTGCCGTATGTCTCTGTCCTCAAAAGCCATACATTCAGGTTCTTGCAGTGCCGTGACATGGCCCTGCGGGGTGGCCGCGGCCCGGCCTCTCTGCGGGCTTTTCCATCCTTGCGCAGGCCCATCGGCAAAAATTTTTGGAAGGGTGGGGCACGGGGAGGGAGGACCTTTTTCCAAAAAGGTTTCCCTCCCCGCAGAATTTTCTCCAAAAATTTTCGCCTGCTTCAAATCTTCCGACATCCACCTGCCGTCTTTGCCGCGTAACGTTCCCCCTGGGAAACGACCATGAGACGACCACTCCAGTCAGCCTGCCACCAGGTACTGTCCTCCTGCCGGGGAGCGGCAGGCATAAGAGGCTGGGACAGGCATGGGTGGCAGGCCAACATCTCATTCCTGCCCCAACAAAAAATCCCCGGCTGATACCGGGGACGATCGACAACACTCGCAGAGCGGGGGATCTTTTGTGTCGTGCTGTGGCGCCAACAGGCTCACGCCATATGGACGCCTGCCCGCAGGGCGGGCGTGCAGGAGGCGATGGACGTCCCCTGCCTGTTGTGCACGACGGTACTGGAGACTTGCATCACGGCCAAGACAAAAGAACGTCCCCTGCCGTTCTGCACGACGGGACACCACAGGCGTCCGGCAGCAGGTACAAGGGGATGCTGGGCAAAACCAGAAGACAACGCCCGGTCCAGGTTCCGGCAAGGGCACAGGAAGCTGATACCGGGAACAAAAAAGACCCCCTCGCGCTGTGAGCTGCAAGGGGGTCTCGAACGATCTTTGGCAGCGGCCTACTTTCCCACATGACGTTATGCAGTATCATCGGCGATGGAGAGCTTAACTTCCGAGTTCGGAATGGGGTCGGGTGTACCCTCTCCTCTATGGCTACCAAAGAAATTTCAGTGCATCTTTTGGAATCTGACCGCGTTGCGCAGCGCCTCGTGCTTGGTCATGGGCCAGATGCCCACTCCCGTCGCCCTCGGCTGGCGCGCCTTGTCACATTCCAAAATCTCCACTGAAATGTGACGGCCGTTTATCCGCGATGCTATTGTCAAATGTATTGAAACAGGGATGGAAGGATTTTTTCGAGAAACAAGACGCACGGGCTATTAGTACTGGTCAGCTCCACCCCTCACAGGGCTTCCACCTCCAGCCTATCGACGAGGTCGTCTACCTCGGCCCTTCAGGACTTGCGTCAGGGAGAACTTATCTTAAGGCAGGCTTCCCGCTTAGATGCTTTCAGCGGTTATCCCTTCCACACATAGCTACCCTGCTGTGCCGTTGGCACGACAACAGGTCCACCAGTGGTGTGTCCATCCCGGTCCTCTCGTACTAGGGACAGGCCCTTTCAATTCTCCTACGCCCACAGAAGATAGGGACCAAACTGTCTCACGACGTTTTAAACCCAGCTCGCGTACCACTTTAAACGGCGAACAGCCGTACCCTTGGGACCTGCTTCAGCCCCAGGATGTGATGAGCCGACATCGAGGTGCCAAACCGCATCGTCGATGTGAACTCTTGGATGCGATCAGCCTGTTATCCCCGGCGTACCTTTTATCCAATGAGCGATGGCCCTTCCATTCGGGACCACCGGATCACTAACACCTACTTTCGTACCTGCTCGAGATGTCTCTCTTGCAGTCAAGCTCCCTTCTGCGTTTGCACTCGACGGCTGGTTTCCAATCAGCCTGAGGGAACCTTTGCATGCCTCCGTTACATTTTGGGAGGCGACCGCCCCAGTCAAACTACCCACCAGACACTGTCCTCTTACCGGATCACGGCGAAGAGTTAGGGACCTGAACAAACAAGGGTGGTATTTCAACGATGGCTCCCTCCATACTGGCGTACAGAGTTCTCAGCCTCCCACCTATGCTACACATGCAGGCTCAAATCCCAATGTCAAGCTATAGTAAAGGTGCACAGGGTCTTTCCGTCTTTCTGCGGGTACACGGCATTTTCACCGCGACTTCAATTTCACCGAGTCTCTGGCCGAGACAGTGTGGAGATCGTTACGCCATTCGTGCAGGTCGGAACTTACCCGACAAGGAATTTCGCTACCTTAGGACCGTTATAGTTACGGCCGCCGTTTACTGGGGCTTCAATTCGGAGCTTCGCTTGCGCTGACTCCTCCTTTTAACCTTCCAGCACCGGGCAGGCGTCAGTCCGTATACGTCGTCTATACGACTTGGCACAGACCTATGTTTTTAGTAAACAGTCGCCACCACCATTTCTCTGCGGCTTTTCAGGGCTCGACAGAGTGAATCGCTTCACCCTAAAAAGCACCCCTTCTTCCGAAGGTACGGGGTTATTTTGCCGAGTTCCTTGGCCAGAGTTCTCTCGAGCGCCTTGGATTATTCATCCCACCCACCTGAGTTGGTTTCCGGTACGGTTTGCGTGTCCTATACTTAGAAGCTTTTCTAGGCAGCATAGACTCGACAACTTCAGCCCTTGCGGGCACGGACTCGCGTCTCAGGATAGAGAGAAGCGGATTTGCCAACTCCTCATCCCTACACGCTTGCACCGGGACAACCAGCGCCCGGCTTGCCTATCTTCCTGCGTCCCTTCATCGCGCGAACACACAAGTACGTGAATATTAACACGTTTCCCATCAGCTACGCCTTTCAGCCTCGCCTTAGGGGCCGACTAACTCCGGGAAGATTACCTTT
>ENA-OWRJ01003601-OWRJ01003601.1-human-gut-metagenome-genome-assembly--contig:-NODE-3601-length-11084-cov-14.911325_pt1:10000-11084 | contig 11084 bp, 4 predicted proteins | sample MGYA00248269_ERZ651897 | MGnify/ENA primary metagenome ERZ651897 (study PRJEB26924, sample SAMEA4378252) | human gut metagenome | biome: human gut; feature: human-associated habitat...
GCACGGCCCAGGCATCGCCCAGGGCCTCGTCATGCTGGCGGTTCTCGCCGCGCAGCATGGCCTTCAGCTCTTCTTCCGAGGGCTGACGGGCAGCGTCGGCGCCTTCCATCTGTTCCGCCTGTTCGGCAGCGGGAGCAGCGTCCTGCACTTTTTCTTCGACCTGTTCGGCCTTGCTCTTCTTGGTCATGGCTCGTGCCTCCGATTAACGACGGTCGCCCCTGCCGCCACGGTCGCCACGGTCGCCGCGTTCACGACGGCCGCCACGATCGCCACGGTCACCACGATTGCCGCGGTCACCGCGATCGCGCTGGGGACGGGCGGTCTCTTCGGGGTTCCAAGGATGGCCCTGTTCTTCCAGCAGCACAGCCTTGCGGCTGGCGCGGATGCGGTCACCGTTGATCTCGATGACCTTGACCACCATGTCTTCGCCCAGACGGGCCACATCGCCGGGCTGTTCCACACGGTTCACGTCCAGCTGGGAGACATGCACCAGGGCTTCCACGTTGGGCAGCACTTCGACGATGGCACCGATCTCCATGATCTTCTTGACCTTGGCGGTGTAGTTCTTGCCCAGTTCGGGACGCTGGTCATAGTAGGTGACCATCTCGCGGGCCTTTTCCAAGGCGTCGGCCGTGGGGGCGAAGATAGACACGCGGCCGGAATCTTCGATGTCCACGGAAGCGCCGGTGGCGGTGGTGATGGCCTTGATGTTCTTGCCGCCGGGGCCGATGATCAGACGGATGATGTCGGGATTGACGAAGATCTCGGCATGCTGGGGGGCGTAGCGCGACAGTTCCTTGCGCGGCTCGGGCAGGGCCTTGGCCATCTCGGCCAGGATGTGCAGGCGGCCTTCGTGGGCCTGCTGCATGGCCTGGCGCATGATGTCGGTGGTCAGGCCGGTGATCTTGATGTCCATCTGCACGGCGGTTACGCCTTCGGCGGTACCGGCAATCTTGAAGTCCATGTCGCCGAGGGCATCTTCGTCGCCGAGGATGTCGGTCAGCACGATGAAGTTATCGCCTTCCTTGATGAGGCCCATAGCCACGCCGGCGACCGGATCGGAAATCGGCACGCCCGCGTCCAT
>ENA-OWRJ01003604-OWRJ01003604.1-human-gut-metagenome-genome-assembly--contig:-NODE-3604-length-11073-cov-5.024596_pt1 | contig 11073 bp, 9 predicted proteins | sample MGYA00248269_ERZ651897 | MGnify/ENA primary metagenome ERZ651897 (study PRJEB26924, sample SAMEA4378252) | human gut metagenome | biome: human gut; feature: human-associated habitat; material: faeces...
CTGCTCGCCCACACCTCGGCAGCATTTTTGAAAAACTGCTGCACCGAAAAACTTTCAGTTGCCTGTGGCTCGGATTTTATTACATATTCTGATTTTTATTTTATATTGCAGAAAGGAGGAAATCGTATGAGCGAAAAATTTGAAAAGTTACGCTTTCGGGTCGCCAAAACCGGAAGAGCAAAATATATTTCCCATCTGGATTTTGTCCGCTGTGTGCAACGTGCCATTCGACGTTCCGGTCTGCCCGTACACTACACCAACGGCTTTCATCCGCACATGGAAGCAGTTTTTGCTACAGCCCTGCCGCTGGGCATGGAAAGCATTGGAGAAGTCTTAGAAATTCGCTTTGCAGAGCCAGTTGAACCAGAAGCAGCCAGAACTTGCTTACAAGCAGCCCTGCCAGAGGGCATGGAACTCCTGAAAGTTTACCAGCCCGTGCACAAAATGGGAGAACTGGCATATGTTCGCTATCGGGTGACTATTCCAAGTGAACAGCCGGAACAGCTTTTCGAGCAGTGGCATGCGTTCTTGCAGCAGCCGGAAGTTCTGGTAGAAAAGAAGTCAAAACGTGGCATGCGGACAGTGGACTTGCTATCGCAGATTGACTGTCAGGCGGAGCAGGTGATTGTAGGGGCGTTGGTGCTGGAATGGATGCTATCGGTCGGGCAGCCGGAGAGCGTCAATCCAAACTTGATTGTAACAGCGTTTGCAGCGTTTGCAGGGGTGTCAGCGGAACAGGTGCAGATTTGCCGAACACAACTATGTACAACAGAACGAACGGAATTTTTATGAGATAGGCTGCAAATTTCGAGCCGCAGGCAATTGCGGTCAAGCTGGCTCAGCTTGGCGGAGGAGGATTGTTAGGGAGGACAAGCTGTCCTCCCTAACAGAGGTATTGATTAGATGAAATTGGAATCTAAGAGAAATATGTGAAACTGCTGTTCGCCATTCTGAAAAACAGAAAAAATTCCTGTAAACTGCAATCTAAGAAACATTCATAGGCAATTCGGACAACGCAACACCGGCGAACAGCACAAAGGCAGACAGCGAAGCAATTCTGCCGAATTGTACGCAATTGATTTTCCTAGGAGCAACCTCACTTAGATAAAACGGTCTTCAGCGTCCGGCAAAAGGGGGTTTCACCCCTGCTTTTGCCTGCCAGCGTGCTGCAATTGCCCCGTTGCCTTGTCTGAATTTGCAACCTTCATCCTTATCATTCAACTTTGTTTGAATTGGAAAGTTTCAAAAAATGCAATTGCAGCAGGGAAAACAAGTTGCAAAATTCAATTTGCTTCGCAAATGTGGGCTACTCGCCCACACCTCGGCAGCATTTTTAAAAAACTGCTGCACCGAAAAACTTTTCAGTTTGCCTGCGGCTCATATTTTGCAACCAATGCAAGATTTCGTTTTCGTGCTGTTTATTTATTCCGCTTCATCTAACGACAAAATCATTTCCTGATACGGCAAAACTTTATATCCCATTCGCTCATACAGTGCTTTCGCCCGCACATTGTCTGGCTCTACTTCCAATCGCAATTGTTTTGCTTTTCCTTTCCATTTCTCTGCAACAAATTGCAAAAACTGTCTGCCGATTCCCTGCGAACGAAACGCCTCCCGTACATACAGGCATTCTACCCAGATAATGATTCCACCTGCTTCCTGCTGCATCATTTGATTCAAAATTGCAAATCCTGCCGGTTCTCCATCCACTTCCATCAGATACCCAAACAAATACGTATCTGATTGTAAGAGTTCCTGAAATGTTGCAACATGGTGTGCCATCGGGATTGGATGAGATACGGCGGAAGAATGAAAAAATTCCTCGCACATCTCATAAAATATAGGTTCATCTGCTGCTGTCAATCTCTGAATTGTCATAATAATCCTGTCTTTCTCCTTTATGCTGTCTTGTAATCGGGTCTTAAATTTGTACTGGAATCGGGCTGCTGATTGCACCGTACTGCTCTGGTCGTCGGTCACGGAACAAGCCCCATTCCAAGCGGTCTTTCTGAATCGCATCCAAGTCAAATGTGTGCAGCAAAACAGTATCTTCGGTTCGTCCTGCCTGCTTTAAAACTGCTCCTGTCTGGTCGGTAATGAAAGATGTTCCGTAAAAAGTCAGTTCAGACTGCTGATTCTGGTTTGCTTCACACGGTTCTACCGTTTCTGTTCCAATCCGATTTGCTGCAATTACAGGCATCAGATTTGCTGCTGCATGCCCCTGCATACACCGCTGCCAATGTCCGGAACTATCCATGCCCAGCAGCGGTTCTGAACCAATTGCAGTCGGATAGAATAACAATTCTGCTCCCTGCAATGCCATGCAGCGAGCCGTTTCCGGAAACCACTGATCCCAGCAGATTCCAACGCCAATGCAGCCATAACGTGTATTCCACACCCGAAAACCAGTATCGCCCGGCGTAAAATAAAACTTCTCCTGATAAAAATGGTCATCTGGAATGTGCGTCTTTCGATAACAGCCCAGTACAGAACCATCTGCATCCAAAACCGCAACACTGTTGAAGGTATTATTTCCGGCATGTTCGTAAAAACTAATCGGCAGAACCACTTGCAATTCTGCTGCAACTTTCTGAAACCGCTGTACCGCTGGATTTTCTAACAGCGGCGTTGCATACTGATAATAATCATACTGCCGCTCCTGACAGAAATACTGCCGCTCAAACAACTCCGGCAATAAAATCACATTTGCTCCCTGTGCAGCTGCCTGCCGCACCAGCTGTTCTGCCCGTTCCAAATTGTCTGTGACATCTCGGCTGCAATGCATCTGCACAGCCGCTACTGTTACCATTCTCATGAAAAAACTCCTTTCGTTCAAAAAAAGCTGCCCACTTTTTCAAGAAGCAGGCAGCTGTTCCGATTGTTCAATTCTTACAAGGCTTCCCGTAAGGTGGAAACCGGTGTGGAAACTTTTTGAATATCTGCTCCCACCTGCCGCAACTTTTCATCTAAACAAGAATACCCACGTTCAATGTGATAAATATCTTCAATCTCTGTAATGCCCTTTGCTGCCAGACCGGCAATGATCAACGCTGCACCTGCTCGCAAATCGCATGCCTTTACCGGTGCACCTGTCAGCTTTCCAGTCCCTTCGACAACGGCAACTTTCCCATCTACAGAAATATCTGCACCCATCCGGCGGAGTTCATCCACATAGCGGAATCGCTGTTCCCAGACCCCTTCTGTAATAATGCTTGTCCCCTCTGCCAAAGTCAGCAGCGTGGTAATTTGCGGCTGCATATCGGTCGGGAATCCCGGATGCGGCATCGTCTTGACGTTGGTGCGTACCAACGGACCATCGACCCAAACCCGTACGCTATCGTCAAATTCCTCGATGTTCACGCCGATTTTCCGCAGCTTCATGGTGATTGGTTCAAGGTGCTTCGGAATTACGTTCTTCACCAACACATCGCCATGTGTTGCCGCAGCGGCAATCATAAATGTTCCGGCTTCAATCTGGTCTGGAATTACAGAATAGGTTGTTCCGTGGAGATACTGCACACCACGAACCTTGATGACATCCGTTCCTGCTCCCATAATATCTGCACCCATGGAATTCAGGAAGTTGGCAAGGTCTACAATATGCGGTTCTTTTGCTGCATTTTCAATGACGGTCAAGCCCTCTGCCCGAACGGCTGCCAGCATGGCATTCATGGTTGCACCAACTGAAACCACATCTAAGTAAATCTGATTTCCGGTCAGCTTCTCTGCCGCCAAATCCACCATGCCGTGTTGAATGTCACACTTTGCACCCAGTGCAGAAAAGGCTTTCAGGTGCTGGTCAATCGGGCGGTCGCCTAACGGACATCCACCTGGCATTGAAACTCTGGCTTTGCCGAACTTGCCGAGCAGTGCACCCAAGAAATAATAGGAAGCCCGCATTCTTCTGGCACTTTCATACGGCACACAGAAATTCTTCAGTCCAACGGTCGAAATCCGAACGGTTGTCCGATTGATATAATCCACCTGTGCACCCATCTCATATAGAATCCGCAGGCTGATGGAAACATCGCTGATTTCTGGTACATTTTCCAAGATACAAGGTTCATCACACAATAAAACGGCTGGAATCAATGCAACTGCTGCATTCTTCGCCCCGCTGACTTCGATTTCACCGGACAGCCGATGTCCGCCATGAATTACAAATTTATCCACTTTATTCTCTCCTTTTGCATCTGATACGGCTTTCTGACTCTTTCTTTTTTGCAGCCGCAAGCGACCTGCAAGTGCCTGAATGTGCTACGCTGCATCGTCCGAAGTCTCCGATGGTTCGGTAGCACTGGAGGCATACCAGTGCAGTTCACTGCCGTCATACGGTTCTACGGTCACGGAATCCATGATGATAGACGTATACGGTTTATTGTTACTGTCTGTTTCCTGTTCTGAAATGGTGATGGCAACATCCAAACCGTCTACCACCTGTCCGAATACGGTATACTTCCCGTCCAGCCACGGAGCACCGCCGATGGTGGTATAGAGTTCTTTTTGTTCTTTCGTATAAGAGCCATCGCCGTGTTCTTCATACTGTTTCAGCGTGTCCATCGAAACAGCTCCGCCGGTTACAATATAGAACTGGCTGCCGTCTGTATCCGTTCCGCCGCTGTTGGCGTATGCAACTGCTCCTCGGACATGAATCAGGGAATCATCTACGCCGCCATCAAACTTGCCGCCCCAGATGCTTTCTCCACCCGTTCCATCGCCTTTCGGGTCGCCGCCTTGAATCATAAAATTTTCAATCACCCGATGAAATGGCAGACCATCATAATAGCCATCTTTTGCGTGCGTCAAAAAATTCTCGCACGCCTTTGGCAGCAAATCAGAAAATACTTTGATTTTAATCGTGCCATAGTCTTTCACATGGATGACAACCAATTCCTCGCCTTGTTCCGGGGCGGTAAAATTCTTGACCGCAGTTTCCTGCTGGCTGCCGCATCCCGTCAATCCCTCCAAAAGTAACACACTGCTCAACAGCAATGCTGGGATTCGTTTCATACTCTCACCTCTGTTATCCGGATTGGTTCGCCGGTTACACATAGTTTACATAAGAACACCCTTTATTATACACGATTTTTCAGGGCTTGTAAAGTATCCCTACAGGATTTTTCCACGAATTTGTGATGTTTGACGGAAACAGAAAGCGTTCTGCTTTTTCTTTTGTCACAGCACCGTGCAAAAAACGAAATGTTTTTCTCTGGATTCGTATATTTTTCACAAAACAGGTAATTTTTAGAAAATCAACCAGATGTTTCACACATCAGGAAATGCTGTTTTCCGGTACATAGGCATCCTGCTCCGTTTCGCCCCAAGTGGTGAGGGTAATCGTTTCAATCTGAATCGGTGCATCGGATTTTGCAGTGGAAATCGTTGTTGCGGTTGTGCCGTTTTCTGATGGCGTTGCTGCTCCGGTGATGATATCAATTACAGAAAAGCTTTCTTTTCCATATGCCTGTGCAAAAATGGTCATCTGCTGGGCATAGTTCGGAATACCGCCCCAGCTCAAAAAAGTATCCGTCACCGCAGCTGCACTTTCGTCTGTATCTGCCAGTTCGGTTTTGGTTTCTTCGTCAAATTCAATGGTATTGCAGACCAAAAACCGTGTTCCGCAGTAGGAAACATCGTTTCCAAACAGCATCTTGAAAAAGTTATTGTCTTTCTCGGTCACCGGTGCACAAAATGCCCCCCGAAACGGCCACAAATCCGCAGAGGTTTCGGTTTCGACTTTCTGTCGGCTCTCGTCCAGCTGGTCATCCAGTGTGCCATCTGCATTCGGACTGCCAGCCCGAAAATAAACGCCCGGCTCGGTTTGGTAAACATACGTCCCGTCATAATAGCCCTTTTCCACCAGTTCTGTAAACTGTGCCACATAATTTGGAGCAACTTCCGGATAAAGCACCGCCGTAATATCTCCGACGGATGTATGTACAATCATTGCAGGGGCATCATCTGCCGGAGTTTCCAACTGTAACAGATGTGCTTTTCCCATATCAATATAGGTACTGTCTTTTTGTGCCATCCGAATGGTGCATGAGAACATGGTTAAGCTGAGCAGCGAAACGACAACCAGCAGAACCAACAAGGTGGAAATGCCTTTTTTACTGAGTTTTGCCATAGGATTCCTTTCTATTCGAGTTGGGATGGAATACAGAAACCGGCTGCGGACAGCCGGTCTGCTCGGTTTTTTCAGAGGGCGTTCTTCTGCTTACAGCTTTTCAATCTGCGTACCCTGACGGGTTTCCTTGACCCGATAGCCCAACGCTGCAATCGCATCCCGCAAACGGTCTGCTTCCGCAAAGTTCTTTGCCTTTCTTGCAGCTGCCCGTTCTTCGATCAAAGTTTGCACTTCTGCCGGAATGGCGTCTTCCTGCTTTCTCTGATACAAAATGCCCAGTACATCGGTCAGACTGTCAAACAGTTTTGCACCAGCTTCCAGCTGTCCCTTTGATGTGGTTGCATCCGCACTCATCCGGTTCAGTTCTCTTGCAAGTTCAAACAGGGCTGTAATGCCGTCAGCAGTGTTCAAGTCATCGTCCATTGCCGTGATGAACTGCTGTTCCCGCTGTGCAAAGAGTTCCTTTGCAGCTTCGCTGCAATCGCCAGCCGGAGCGGCTGCAATGGCACGGTCTAAGGTGTTCCGGCAGGTATAGAGCCGTTCCAGAGATGCCTTGCAAGCATCCAGCAATTCCTTGCAATAGTTGATTGGGCTGCGGTAGTGTGCCTGAATCATCATATAACGAATGACTTCATAGCCATACTGTTCTGCAACTTCCCGAACCGTGAAGAAATTGCCCAGCGACTTGGACATTTTCTTGTTGTCAATATTGATATAGCCGTTGTGCATCCAGTAATGCGAGAATGCCTTGCCTGTAGCAGCTTCGCTCTGTGCAATTTCATTTTCGTGATGCGGGAAAATCAAGTCCTGACCGCCGCAGTGCAAATCGAGCGTATCGCCCAGATAGTGCGTAGACATTGCAGAGCATTCAATATGCCAGCCCGGGCGACCCTTGCCCCATGGAGATTCCCAGTATGGTTCACCCGGCTTTGCAGCTTTCCAAACAGCAAAGTCCAGCGGATTTTCTTTCTGGTCATTGACATCAATTCGAGCACCTGCCTGCAATTCTTCCATCGGCTGACCGGAAAGCTTGCCATAGTCAGCAAAAGAAGTGGTACGGAAATAAACATCACCGTTGGATTCATATGCATGACCGCTTTCCACAAGTTTCTTCACCATGTCAATAATCAAATCCATGTTTTCTGTTACTTTCGGATGGATGTCTGCATCCATAACATTCAAGCCGTGTGCATCGGTCTTGTATTCCCGAATATACCGTTCTGACAGTTCAGAAGCTGGCACGCCCTCTTCGTTTGCCCGACGGATGATTTTGTCATCAACATCGGTGAAGTTCTGTACATAGGTCACTTCATAGCCACGATATTTCAGATACCGCCGCAGCACGTCAAACGCACAGATTGGGCGGGCATTTCCGATATGAATATAGTTATAAACAGTTGGCCCGCAGGCATAAATGCGGATGTGATTCGGTTCAATCGGAACTAATTCCTCTTTTTTTCTGGTCAAGGTGTTGTAAATATGCATGTCTTTGCATTCCTTTCTTTCTTGCATAATTGGAGAACAGAACGCCCGCCAAGCGACAGGCATTCTCGGTCTGTCATAAATTATTTGTCCTCTGTTTTCTGGTCTTCCAGTGCAGATAATTCCTGATGCAGGGCAGTGACACTGCTCTTCAGTGCATCAATATCCTGTAAGTTCAAGTCTGGGCAGGTCATCTGATCCAAATCTTCCACGATTTTCTTTCCGGCACAGCGTGCCACTCTTGCCGGAACACCAACAGCGGTACAGTTATCCGGAATTGGCTTCAAAACAACCGCATTGGCAGCAACCTTTACATTATTTCCAATGGTGATTGGCCCTAATACTTTCGCACCAGCTCCTACCATCACATTATCTCCTAAAGTTGGGTGACGTTTTCCTTTGTCTTTTCCTGTGCCGCCCAGTGTCACGCCCTGATACAGCAGACAATTTTCCCCGATTTCGGTGGTTTCTCCAATGACAACGCCCATGCCGTGGTCAATAAACAAACCTTTTCCGATTTTTGCACCGGGATGAATTTCAATGCCAGTACGATGACGGGCACGCTGCGAGATGATACGGGCAATGGTAAAGAACCCGTGTTCATAAAACCAATGTGCTTTCCGATAACTGCGGACAGCTTTTAAACCGGAATACGTCAGCAGAATTTCCAGTGTGCTGCGGGCAGCTGGGTCTTTCTGCTTGACGATGGCAATATCTTCTTTTAATGTTCGGAACAAGGCAATCCCTTCCTTTCAGTCAAAAAATGAATCCATACATAAAAAAATCCTCTGCCGGACACAAAGATGCCCATGCAGAGGTGGTAAGGAAGCACCACGGTTCCACTCTGATTTTTCACTCATACACCCGTAACGAGGGCTGACGGAATTGGATACTTTACAAGCTGAGCTTACAGTTCCCCGCATCAACTAACAGTGGCACTTCGCAGCTGCTGGATATGCCGTTTCACCTGCCCGACACTCTCTGTTATCCGAATCATGCTGTTACTCTTACTGCTCCGTTTTTTCCTTATAGCAGCCGAATGGCTGTTGTTCTTTATTATTATACGCAACTTTTGTAGATTTGTCAATCCTGTTTTTTATTTTTTCGGAAGCGGCTCATATGTTGCAGCCATTCCTCTATAAAAAAGCCGCTATGTGAATTTCTTTCACACAGCGGCTCTTCTTCACGTTATTTCATTCCATACAAGTTCCTTACTTGCCCAGTGTTACCACGATTTCATTGGTATCCTGCAACTTTTCTGCCGGTACATAATCTCCCTGCAATGCTTCCCCGTTCAGGGTCATTGCACAAACACCACTTTCTACATGGTTCGGATTCTGTACAGTAATGTTCAGCTGCTTGCCACGGAATACCTTATGCATTTTCATGCCGTCCCATTCTGCCGGAATGGATGGACGAATTGCCAAACCATCTGCATCCGGACGCATACCGCAAATACCTTCTACACAGCCAACCATAACAGTAGAAGCAGTTCCGGTCAGCCAATGTACGTGTGCCCGTCCAGCATACGGAGATGCAGAAGACTCGGTAAACTGTCCGTGAACGTATGGTTCCATAACCCGAATTTCTGCCTTATCGTTCATTGCAGCCGGAGAACTTTCTGTGAAGTACCGGAATGCAGCGTTTCCGTGTCCCAGCAAAGCTTCTGCAAGAATCAGCCAGCCCTGCGACTGCGAGAAAATACCACCATTTTCCTTGGTATCCGGATTGAAAATATGCATCAATGCACCGTCAAAATAATGATGCCGATACGGCGGTTCGAGCAGCTTTGCACCATATGGAGTATCCAGAATGTCTGCAACCGATTGCATTGCTGTGTCTGCCTGCTCCTTGCTGGCAAATCCAGAAATTACACTCCAGCTCTGCGGATTCAGCCACATATTTGCTTCTGGGTCTTTCTTCGCTCCAACAATCACACCATCTTCCCGAATGCCACGGATGAAGCGATCTTCGTCCCAGCAGGTTTCCAGTGTCTGTGCCAGCTTTGCCTGTGCATCTTCCAGATAATCCACATAAACAGCATCGTTTCGTTCTGCTGCCAGCTTCTTCATCATGGTCATTGCATAATAAAGCTGGAAAGCAACGAAAGTTGATTCGCCCTTCTTACCGAGCCGCAGGCAGTCGTTCCAGTCTGCATGCAGACCAGCCGGCATATTGTGGTCGCCCAGCCGTTCCATGGAGAACTGAATGGCACGCTTCAGATGGTCATAAACGGTATCTTCTCCGCCGTTTGCGTAAACAATCACTTCATCATAGAATGCAGCGTTTCCGCTTTCACCGACATACTTCGCAATCGTCGGGAACAACCACAGAGCATCATCTGCCCGATAGGACGGATGTCCGGTTTCCTTAACATATTCTGGGTCATCCGGTGTATTTTCATGGCCAGCATTGTGATTGAACTTGACCAGTGGCAGACCACCGCCATTGTCTACCTGTGCAGACAGCATAAACCGAATCTTTTCTGCTGCAAGTTCTGGGTCGAGGTGAATAATACCTTGAATGTCCTGCACGGTATCCCGATAGCCATAGCCGTTCCGCAGACCGCAATAAATAAAGGAAGCTGCTCTCGACCAGATAAAGGTGATGAAACACTGATAAGCGTTCCAGACGTTAATCATATTGTTAAAGGCTTCAGATGGCGTTTCTACAGAGAAATGATTCAGCTTTTCATGCCAGAACTGCTTGAGAGCTGCAACTTCTGCATCCACTTTTCCAGCAGTTTCATAGGTGTGCAGGATTTCGTCTGCTTCTGCACTGGTCTTGCGACCCAGTACGAAAATCAATTCCTTGGATTCGCCCGGCTGCAAAGTCAATTCTGTCTGCAATGCACCGCAGGAATTGGAGTTATAGTTCAGTTCATTGTCACAGCGTCCGCTTTCCACGGCAATTGGATTGGAATACGTCCGATAAGAACCAATAAAGTGCTCTAAGCTGCCGTTGTATGCGGTAATCGGTGCACCAACCATACCAAAGAACCGGCTGGTTGCATCCTTTTCGCTGTATTCGCTGATGTACTGCATCATCTTGTTCTGTTCAAACGCTGTCCGAGAGATGAACAGAGAATATTGCAGGTTGACTTGATCCTGTTCGTAATTGTCTTCGTTGGTAAATTCCACAAAGCCAAATGCAGACAGATTTCTTGGGCGGTCGCTATTGTTGGTGATGATTGCCCGCCAAACTTCATGCGTTGCCCCATCCGGCACATAATAAGTGACATCGGAACGAATACCGCTATATTCCGCAGAAATTACGGTATAGGCAGTACCATGCCGACAGGTGCTTTTATAGGTATCCAGCGGCTTTCCAACTGGCTGCCACGATGCCGACCAATAGTCGTTGGCATCGTTATCCCGCAGATAGATATATCTGCCCGGCAATGCCATATTGGAATTAAACCGATAACGAGTAATTCTGCCGTTTGCACCGGACTTGACAAAGCT
>ENA-OWRJ01003606-OWRJ01003606.1-human-gut-metagenome-genome-assembly--contig:-NODE-3606-length-11070-cov-3.413255_pt1 | contig 11070 bp, 8 predicted proteins | sample MGYA00248269_ERZ651897 | MGnify/ENA primary metagenome ERZ651897 (study PRJEB26924, sample SAMEA4378252) | human gut metagenome | biome: human gut; feature: human-associated habitat; material: faeces...
TTCCCACCAATGGCACACCTCGGCAGCAGGCTCGACCGACACAACCGAACCCATACGAGCAGCCAATCAATCAAACTCACACCATTCCCACCAATGGCACACCTCGGCAGCAGGCTCGACCGACACAACCGAACCCATACGAGCAGCCAATCAATCAAACTCACACCATTCCCACCAATGGCACACCTCGGCAGCAGGCTCGACCGACACAACCGAACCCATATGGGCAGCCGGTAAGCAGAACTGCTCCGCCGAACCGCTCCAACAACCCGTATGCTCGCCCGAATACCATCCAGCGTTCCGGCAGCAGCCAGAATGAACAGACCAGAATGTACCGAAACAGCAGCGAACAAGGAGGGTCACATAATGAAAAGTATTAAACGTGGAGAACGGCTCACCATCCTGCTGATTGTCCTCTTTCTGTTGGGCATGGTGCTTTTGGTCGCAAGAATTGTATCACAGGCAACTTTCTATATGTCCCATTCTCACAACGTGAAACTCGGCTATATCTACGACCGAAATGGAGCAGTTCTGTTTGATGAAAACGCAACTGCGGAAAAATATGGAGCAGATTATTTTCTGGATATCGGCAACCTCATCGGCGACAACAGCGGACGCATGACGAACACACTCGTTTCCGAAAATCTGAAGGACTTGCAAAATTATAACCTGCTCTTTGGTGCAGTCCAGAACGGAAAAAGTGCGATTTATACCACCCTCGACCACGATGCAAACCAACAGGTTTATCAGTCGTTCGGCGAGAAAAACGGAACTGCCATTGCCTACAACTACCAGACCGGAGAAATTCTCGTCTGTGTCAGCAAGCCCAGCGTGAATATTTTAAGCGATGTCGATGTCAGCACACTGGAAACGGGCAGCCTGCTCTGCAAGGCGTTTTACCAGACCATCCCCGGCTCTACCCAGAAAGTCTGCACTACTGCCGCTGCCATTGAAACCATCGGCTATGACGCTCTCATGCAGAAAAGCTATGACTGTCAGGGCACTTATTACAACAATTATGGCTCTCCAATTCGTTGCTATCACGGCAGTGTGCACGGCTGGCAGAATATCTCGCAAGCGTTTCAGCACAGCTGCAACCCATGGTTTGCTCAGCTGGTAGAGGATTTACCCCTTGACGGCTTACAGACTGCGTTCCGCAAAATGGGCTATCGGGTCAACGGCGAAGGCAATGCACAAATGGATTTAGATGGCATTTCTGTTTTCACCGCCTCCACAACCTTAGAGGATACCAACGACAGCATCACCCAATGGGGCTGCATTGGACAAGGCGAAACGGTCATCAGCCCACTTCAACTGATGATGTGGGAAAGTGCCATTGCCAACGGCACGGGACAAGTCACCCAGCCATACTTGATTTCCTATCGGCAAGATTTATTCGGAACGGTCAGGGACAAAGCCAAAACTACCTATTCCAATGAAATTTTCTCTGCGGAAACTGCCCAGCAGGTACGAGCAATCATGCGAGAGAACGGTGACTTGGCTCGTTATAGTACCATCAATTATCCCGTTGGCTTAAAGACTGGAACAGCTGAACAGGGCGATGATACAGACAATTCTCTGTTAGTCGGTTTCTGTGATGACAGCAACCTCCCAATTGCCTTTTGTATCGAAATCGAAAACTGGAATCAAGATGTGGATACCATCAACACCAACAACATTGCTCGCACCCTGCTGAATGCACTCTCTCAATAAAAACCATGCACAGCATTTGACATTTCCGGAAAGATATGCTACAATAACAAGTAGGACTGTTTATTTTTGAAAGGAGCTTTTCCCATGCCTTTTTGTGGAAACTGCGGTCATCCGTTATCGGATACTGACCTTACTTGCCCGAACTGCGGCGAAATTCGACCAAATGCCATTCCAAAGCCGGATTCTATCAACCAAGAACCGACTGCCCCAACACCAGACACCCCAACAGAACCAAATCTCCATCCGGAACAGAGCGATTCCAACGCTACCGCTCAATCGGCAGATACTGCGGTTGCCCCTGAGATTCCAAGAGAAGTTTCGCAACCGGATAATTATGACCATGTCGCTGCTTATCAGAACAACGCTCAAGCAGATACTCCCGTTGTGAACGATATTCCGAGAGAAGTTCCGCAGCCAAACACTTCCGCCACACAGAATACAACGGCGGAAACCAACGCTGCACCGGATTTTTCCGCTTATGACATCCGCAACAACAACATCCCAAATTCAAACACTGCCAACCAGCAGCAACCAAATTTTTCGGGACAATCTTATCAGCAGTCAACTGCTGGTCAATCTCCTTACACCTACAATGATCCCTACTCGACCCCGAATACACCATTGACCAACAACAATAACAATAGTATGGGGATCGCCTCTTTGATTCTGGGCATCTGTTCCATTGCCATTTGCTGCTGCTATGGTGTTGGTGCAATTCCTGCCATCATTGGCTTGATTCTGGGCATTCTCCAGAATAAGAAAAATGCCAACGGCATTGCAACCGCTGGCATCATTCTGGGCATTATCGGCATCCTGTTAAATGCAGTATACCTGATTTACATGGTTGTATTTCTCTCAGATGGTGGTCTACAGGAATTTATCGACGAATTTTCCAGTTCGTATCCTGATTATTCCTACTTTGATGATTCCACCCTTTAAGCACAGATTTGAAACATTCAAAAAACGCAGTCCACCGTCTGCATGCCTTGCAGAATTTTCGGGAACTGCGTTTTTTTCGACCAAAAAGGAGTTGACATGTATCCGATTGTTTCTCTCTTCGGGCTTTCTCTTGGTACATATGGGATTTGCTGCGTGATTGGCGGAGCACTTGCCATCTGGCTTGCCATTCGCAACGGAAAACGATTCCAGCAAGACCGATTCGCCATGTTAGAGGCTTGTGTCTGGGCACTCATTGGCGGATTTCTGGGAGCAAAACTGCTCTATCTTCTGGTTTCGTTCTCCGACATCGTGGAGATGTTCCAGACTTCCGGTTTTAACTGGAACACGATTTCCTCTTTATTAGAGGGCGGATTTGTATTCTATGGCGGATTGCTGGGTGGTCTGGCTGCCTTGCTGCTCTATCTGCATCATTTTCAGCTGCCCTATGGGGTCTATCTCAGCAGCATCACGCCTGCCGTTCCGCTTGCCCATGCATTCGGGCGAATCGGCTGTTTCTTTGCAGGCTGCTGCTATGGCATCCCCTATGACCCACCGATTGGCATCTGCCTGAAAAACGCCATCGGGACAGCCCCGACAGACATTCCGCTCTTTCCGGTGCAGCTTCTGGAAAGCGGACTGGATTTTCTCCTTGCTGGATTGTTACAGCTTTGTTTCCGGAAACGAGCACGAAAAACCGATGTCATTCCGTTCTATTGCATCGGCTATGCAGGCATTCGTCTTTTCACGGAGCGATTTCGCTATGATACCGAACGGGGCATTTATTTCGGCTTGGCAACGTCTGAATGGATCAGCCTTGCACTTGCTATCTGTGGTGTGCTACTGTTGCTCGTTCCATCTCTTCGCAGAAAAAGGGCATCTCATCAATAAACCGTCATTGCCCGCTTATGCATATCCTCGTAAATCTGGAAATATCGCTCCATAGAATACGTTACATCGCCGTTCAACGGGTCACACACATAAACCAAATCATTTTCCTTGTCATATCCATGCAACAAAACACAGTGCTCCAAATCGCACCACATGACGGTTCTGCCGTCCTCCGTCGTCCAGCCCTCTTCCTCATATACATCATATAGACCAATTGTAATCCACATCACAACGGGATAACCGCTTGCAATGTAACGGCAAATGGTTTCTTCGCTGCTGCCCGTCAAGTCCAGACCTTGCTTCTCGCTATCCTGTGTCTTTAAATAAGCATCCGCTGTCTTGACCAGAACCGGAGCATAACAGCCGAATCCATCGCTCGCCTGCGGCAAGCCAATGTATGCATCATCCAACGTATTCTTGGCTGTATCATAGCTGCATGGCAGAAAATCTTCCGCCATAGTGGTCTTATCCACATCGAATCCCAGATATTGCAGTAGAGCCGTCAGGGACGTGACCTCGCATCCAGTTGGCAACTCCGGACGCTGATAGATGACATCGACATCCAGAACATGTTCTGCCGGCACTTCTTCGACCAAATCCGGTTTTCGTTCTGTGGTAGTGGTGGTTGTTTGCGTTGTCGTCACGGTTGTTTCTGCTAAAATAGAAAATTCTTCGGATTCGTCCTGACTAATTTTCATGGCAACAGATTCCGGCGAGGCAGTACAGGCACAAAATAAAATCGTTGCTGCCAGCCCACTGAGCATCAAACCAATGGGATACTTCATAAAAAACGTCAACCTCCAAAATGGCGGAAAAAAGAACCCGCCCAAAATCAAATAAAATGACTGCTTTCATTCGCAGCTATTCGACAAAATTTATTATACACAGATTGCAGCTGTTTTTCAAGCCTTTATGGAGAATGTTCAGAAAATTTCAGATGGATTCTCACAACAACCGCCCTGTGTGCCAATTCGCATCACAGGGCGGTTGTTTCTTTGTTACAATTGTTTCAAAAAGAATCAGTCTTTCCGCAGCAGGAACTTCGTCATTGCGACAACGTCCAGAACGTCGCAGATTTCATCCTGATTCCAGTCCCAAACGGTGTTGTAAGTTGCATCTTCTGCATTTTCAGCTAAGAGATACCGCTTTAACAGCATTGCATCGACAACGTTAATCACACCATCGCCGTTGACATCACCAATCACAACTTCTGTTGTTCCGGTCGTTGTGGTAACGGTTGTCGTGGTAGTCGTTCCCGAGCCTTCTGTCGTGGCTGTAGTGGTTGTCGGATTTTCACTGCTCTTATAGTTCTTCCAATCCGGCAATTCGCTCAAGGTGATGCAATAATCGCTCTGATACATTTCTTTCAGTGTTTCCGGATCGTTCTTGTCTGTTCCAGACAGGAAGTTATCCGAACCGTTGTCATACCAGATGCAGAAATACAGCCAGTTTGCCTTTTCTACTTCGATGTTTTCCAGACTCGGAACGGTGTCGTTTTCCGGCATGGAAACCAGCTTCTTGCCGTTGGTCAGATTTACGAGTGTATAGAACGTGCTGGAGATGGCATCTTCGTTCGGGCCACTGGTCTTTCCATCATGGCGGTTATAAACGCAGTTGTACTTGTCATAGCCGACAATATCCACGCAGTCATCGCCCGGATACCACTGCGGAGAAGTCGAGTAGTCATAGCTGTTGTATTCCCAAATCAGGTTGTGAATGCCATATTCTTCCGTCAGGGTCGTATACAGCTGCTTCCAGAGCTTCTTGTAAACTTCTGCACCGCTCTTGCCCCACCAGAACCAAGAACCAGAACCGTTGGTATTGGTGTTGCCCTCTGCTTCGTGATACGGACGGAAAATAATCGGCACGCCTGCATCCTGTACCTTTTTCAGTTCTTCTGCCAAGGTCTTGATGGTCAGCATGACATATTCATATTCCTTTGTACCCTCTACAATTGCCTTGGAGGTATCAAAATCGGTTTCATCCGGCTTATAAGTGCATTCCTTCCAGTCGACTGCATCGCCCAGTTCGTAATTTGCGAAATTCTTCGGAACATTGATGTGCCAGCAAACAGTTGGAATGCCGTTCCGTTCTGTACCCCATTCAATGATTCGTTCAGTTGTCTGGTCATCCCAGCCATAGAGCGGATTATAGTTCATATAATCGAATCCACGGATTGCCGGATAATCGCCGTAATTCTTCTTGATGTATTCAAATTCGGTTTCATAACCCTGCAAATCTGCACCGCTGTAGCCATTCGGGCTGCTTTCGGTGTGACCGCCGCCATAGATTTCCTGCTGTCCGGAGAGCATGTGCTTTCCGTAAACATCACAGAGATAATTCATCAAGCCCTGTGTTTCGGAAGTTGCCTTCGAGTCGCTCAGCGTCGGGGAAACGCTCAGTTCCGGCAGGTCTGCTTTCTTTACGGTAATCGTATCATAAGCACCATAACCGTACTTTGGCAAAAGCTGAATTTTATTTGTGCCTTTTTTCAGGCGGTGAATGCCAAAGCTGAAATCTGTCCAGCTATCAGAATACGGCATTTTCATCATGAATTCCGAACCATTGATGGAGATGGTCTGTTCCCGTCCATTTTTGTCCAAAATCTGTGCAGAACGAGTCGTGAATTCATACATTCCATCTTCTGGTGCTTCCACCTCAAAGGTCAATGTTTCACCGGTCAGGTAGCAGAAACCGCTGCCGGAATACCCCGGAAATTGCTGCCCATAAATATCCGTCCAAGTGGTTGCACCGTCCAAATCTTCGCCTTCTGCCTGAAAAATGATGTCCTCATCGGCTGCATCTGCTAAGCTGCCAAACGGCAGAGAAGCTGCCATACCAACAGTCAGAACGCCACTGACTGCCAGTGCGATTCCTTTTCTTGCCCATGTATGCATCTTGTGTTCCTCCCATCTAAATATCCATGCCTGTTTTCTTGAACAGGCGTTCCCATAAAACTTATCATTATGATAACACATTTTTGAAAAAAAAGCAAGTTTCGCCTTCCGTTTTCCACAAAATGCACAGCTTTTCCCCTGCTTTTTTAGTGAACATGCAGAATTTTTACGCCAACGTCATCTGCCCGACATCCGGCAAATCCTTTGCCAGTGCTCCGAGTGCCGGCAAGGTTTTCGCCTGATACCGCTTTCGTTCTTCTGCCTGCTCCGCAGTCAGAATTTCCGCAGAGAGGATGGTCTGCTTGCCTTTCAGCGTCATCACCTGTACACCCTGCGTATTACGGGCGGTTTTCGGCAGCAGCTCTTCCGTCTGGAACAACAATGCCCGATTGCCGCTCGAACGCAACAATACATTCTGTTCTTCTGGAAGCGGCAACGCTGTCACAAGCGGTGACTTATCACTGTATGCATTCGCCAGCTTTTTCCGGTTGGTCTTGGTTGCATAGGATTGCAGCGGTACTTTCGCCACTTTCCCGTTCTCATAGACGAACAGCAGCATGCCGCTGTAGTCATTTGTGAGAATCACAGAAACGACAAATTCCCCTTCGTCAAAGCCCAGCTTCGCCGGAATATAGTCGCCCAACAGGCTGGCTTTGCTGTCCTCGAACGCACTCGCTTTCGTCTTATAAACCTGCTGCTGATTCGTGAAAAACAGCAGTTCTATCCGGTTGGTAGTTTCCCAGTGAGCGATGATGCGGTCATCCTCTTTCAGCTTCTGTTCTGCATTCATTCGCAGCGATGCCGGAGAAATCTTCTTGAAATATCCGCTCTCAGACAGGAACAAATGTACCGGATAATCTGGAATATCCATAGTCGGGTCAGATTCTGCCTGCAAATCCACCTCGCAGAACTGGGTTTTTCTCGGCTGTCCGTATTTCTTTGCAGTTTCTTTCAGTTCCTTGGCAATCACTGCCCGAATCTTCTTCGGGCTTTCGAGGGTCTGCTGCAAGCTGTCAATATCCGTCCGCAGCTGTTCCATTTCCTGTGTCCGGCGGAGAATATACTCCCGATTCAAATGCCGCAGCTTGATTTCTGCCACATATTCCGCCTGAATTTCATCCATCGAAAAGCCCTGCATGAGGTTCGGAACAACTTCGGATTCTTCCTTTGTTTCCCGAACAATGCGGATTGCCTCGTCAATATCCAGCAGAATCCGCTCTAAGCCCTCTAAAAGATGCAGCTTTTCCCGTTTTCGCTGCAGGTCATAGACGATTCTCCGCCGAACGCATTCCTCCCGAAATGCAATCCATTCGGTCAGGATTTCTTTCACGCCCATAACATGAGGCTGCCCGTGAATCAGAATGTTGAAGTTGCAGGAATAGCTATCTTGCAATGGTGTCATGCGGAACAGTTTTTGCATGACTTTTTCCGGGTCTGCCCCTCGCTTCAAGTCGATGGCAATCTTCAGACCGGAAAGGTCGGTTTCATCCCGCACATAGGAGATTTCTCGCAGTTTTCCCTGTTTAATGCCGTCTACGATTTTATCCATAATGGCTTCAATCGTGGTGCTGTACGGGATTTCTGTGACCTCAATACAGCCACCGGCTTTGTCATAGTTCCACTTTGCCCGTACCTTGACGCTGCCCCGTCCGGTTTCGCAGATTTTCCGGAACTCGTCTGCATCTTTCAGCAGAAATCCGCCGCCTGGAAAGTCTGGGCCAAGCAGCGTTTCGGTGACATCTGCTTCTGGATTTTTCAGCAGGGCAATGGTCGTATCACAGACTTCTGTCAGATTAAACGGACAGACATTGCTCGCCATGGAAACCGCTATGCCCACGTTGGCATTCACCAGAACCGATGGGAATGTCGTCGGGAACAGGGTCGGCTCCATCATGGTATTGTCATAGTTCGGGACAAAATCCACGGTATCCTTGTCAATATCCCGAAATAGCTCGTTGCAAATCGGCTCTAACTTGACTTCTGTGTATCGGCTGGCAGCGTATGCCATATCTCTGGAATACGCCTTGCCGAAGTTGCCCTTGGAATCCACATAGGGATACAATAGCGATTCATTGCCCCGTGCCAGCCGCACCATGGTGTCATAAATCGCACTATCGCCGTGCGGATTCAGCCGCATGGTCTGCCCGACCACGTTTGCGGATTTGGTACGTCCGCCGTTCAGCAAGCCCATTTTATACATCGTATACAACAGCTTCCGGTGAGAGGGCTTAAACCCGTCAATCTCCGGCAGAGCACGGCTGATGATGACGCTCATTGCATAGGGCATATAGTTCTTTTCGAGGGTATCGGTAATCCGTTCTTCTTCTACAATTCCAGCCTTTTCGATATAGGCGTTGGGAATTGGTTTGATTTTTGGGGTGGTTGTTCTTTTCTTTGCCAAATCGGACGCTCCTTTTTTGTTCTTCCAGTTCCGATGAACGGTTTATTCTGCCTGTTTCAGCTTGACAGCTGCCCAGCCTTCTTTCTCCCGACAGTCGGTTACCACAAAGCCCTGTGCTTCCATTGCTGCAATGACTTCGTCTTTTCGTTCTACGATAATGCCGGAAATAATCAGTGTACCTGTCTTTTTCAGGAACTGCGGGAACAGCGGTGCCATCGCTTTCAAGACATCTGCCACAATGTTAGCAGTAATCAAGTCATAACCGCTGCCGATTTCTGCCCGTAACGCTTCATCCGAGAGCACATTTCCGCAACGTACTGTGTACTTTTCTTCCGGCAGGTGGTTTTCTGCTGCATTTTTCTTTGCAATGCGAACAGCGTTTTCTTCGATGTCCACAGCAAATACTTCCTTTGCACCGAGCAGCATTCCGCCGATGAACAGAATGCCGCTGCCGCAGCCCATATCCAGCATCTTGCTGCCAGCTGCTTCCGATTCCATCAGTTCCAGACACAGACGGGTAGTATGATGCTGCCCCGTTCCAAAGCTGCTTTCCGGGTCGATTTCCAGCACGGTTCTGCCTGCTTCTGGTTCGTCATGCTCCCAGCTTGGACGGATATACAGCTTTTTGCCGACCGGAAACGGCTTGAAATACTGTTTCCAGTTGTTCGCCCAGTCTTCTTCCTTGACGCCCGTCAGAACGGCTTCCAGTCTGCCAAATTTGCCTTCGGTATCGGCTGCCTTTTTCCGCTTCAACAGTTCCTGCACCATTTGCAGCGTTTCTGCACCCTGTGCATCTTCCGGCAGATAGATGGTCACGCAGCTTTCGCAGTGCGACAATCCCATTAAATCTTCGTCAATGTAATCCCACTTGCCATCTTTATTCTGCAAAAATTCGTTGAAATCTTCGGCATCCTGAATAGAAAAGCCCCGAATGCCCAAATCCATCAAATCACTGCACAGCAAATCAATGCCGTCCGTGGTGGTATAAATATCTACTTGTGTCCAGTTCATGCGTTCTGCTCCTTTTTGGTTTCTTCTTTTGCTGCTTCGTTTAACAGCTGTGCACGCTCTTCGAGTGCCCGTTTCCGCTTCCGTACATTCTCTTCCTGTACCCGTCTGCCATCAGCAATCAACAGCTGCAACGCTGATTCGTCCTGCAATTCCAATGCCGTTCGGTATTCAGACAGATGAGCAATCAGCAGTTCCAAGTGATGCAGCAACAGCAAACGGTTATCCATAAACAAGGATGCCCACATTTTTTCGTCCATGGTTGCAACACGGGTCATATCTTGAAAACTACCGCCGGAAAAAGACACAGCATCATCCATACAGTCATCTTTGACATAGGCACTCGATACGATATGGGCAAGCTGTGAGGTATAAGCAATCATATCATCATGCCGATGCGGCGTGGTCAGAACTAGTTTCCCGAATCCGATTTCCTTTGCCAGAGCGGAAACCCGTTCCACTGCCTCGTTGCTCGTGCCGTAGGTTGGGGTAATGATGAAATTTGCTCCATCGAACAGATTTGGAATGCTGGCATAGTAACCGCTTTTTTCTCTACCTGCCATGGGGTGTGTTCCGACATAATACAGCCCTGCCATCCGGCAAGCGTTTGTAAATTCCAATACCATTTGTCCCTTTAAGCCGCACATATCCATGAGAATCGAGCCTTTTTTCAGGAACGGCAGAGCCTGCTTGATGCAAGGCTGAGCAATCCGGTGATGCAGGCAGACAATGCAAACATCATAAATCCCATCTTCCATTTTTCCGGTACCGTCAATGGCATGGTCTTGTAATGCTTGCTGTAAAACGGCTTCATCGACATCGCAGCCGTATACTTCATATTGCGTTTTGTTTTTCAAGGCTTTGCAGACAGAACCGCCGATGAGCCCCATCCCTACAATTAAAATCTTCATGTTTTTTGCCTCCGATTTTTTTCAATTGTTTTCATTTTAGCACAGATTCTGGATTTTGTAAAGAGTTGGCGGAAAACGCTGCTGAAAATAAAAAGTTTTTTGCTCCAGCAATTTTTTTAAAAATGCTGGCGAGGTGTGGGCGAGTAGCCCACATTTGCGAAGCAAATAGAAACTGCACAATGAAAATAAAACAGAAATCTAAGAGAGAATCGAAAGAATCGCAATTGCCTTTTAAAATAAAAAGGATGCAATTACGAAACAAGGTTTCAGGGGCAATTGCGATTCCCTAGGCAAGCTGGGGATGTGCCCCAGC
>ENA-OWRJ01003609-OWRJ01003609.1-human-gut-metagenome-genome-assembly--contig:-NODE-3609-length-11056-cov-7.017998_pt1 | contig 11056 bp, 7 predicted proteins | sample MGYA00248269_ERZ651897 | MGnify/ENA primary metagenome ERZ651897 (study PRJEB26924, sample SAMEA4378252) | human gut metagenome | biome: human gut; feature: human-associated habitat; material: faeces...
CAGTGAAACGGGTCTCGTTTGAGAGCTTGTCAAAAATCCTTTTTTGACAAGCTCAAGGGCAGGGTCGTTTGGCCCTGTCCGTCGTTTTTTCATTTCCCGCATTTGCCGCAGCTGCAGCAGGCCGCGCCGTTTTCCGCCGTGCGGCAGCGGCGCTTGCGATACTCCGTCGGCACCTCGCCGTAGACCTCGCGAAATGCCTCGGTGAAGCGGCTCTGGCTCTCATAGCCGACGGCCTTGGCAATGGCCGCGATATCGTCCTGCGTCTGCGTCAGGCGTGCGGCGGCCGCCTCCATGCGGTGCTGCTTCATATGCTGCGCGATGGACGAGCCGTAAACGCGCTTGAAGGCGCTTTTCAGCGTCGTTGTATTCATCAGAAACTCGCGCGACAGCGCCTCGATCGTGATGCGCTCGGAAAGATGCTCCGTGAGATAGGTGTGCACGCGGCGAATGATCTCCTCCTGCGAGGCCTGAAAGTCCACGGTCTTCTCCGGACAGGCGATCTCCATGACGCGCTCGACGATCTCGTGCAGCAGACGGCTCTCCTCCGTGTCTGCCGCGCGGTAATAGACCTCCTTGCCGTCGCGGCGGCTGACGAGCAGGCCGCTCTCCGTCAGGGAGCGCAGATGGTGCGACACGGCCGGGCTGGACATCTCCAGCATGGCGGCCAGATTGATGACGCATGCCTCCTGATGGCTGAGCAGCCAGAAAATGCGCACGCGCGTCGGGTCGCTGAGCTGCTTGAATACCTCGGCGGCAGCCGCAAAATGCGCCACCTGCATGACCTCCTGATGCAGGCTTGCCGCCTGAGACGACGTGCCGTGGTCGTGTGGAAGCTGAAATTCTGCCATAGTCTCTCTCCGTTCTCCGTTTTGGAAATTCCGTTCGCCCGTTCCGAAACAAGCCGGCCAAACCGCTTGCATTTTGGGTCCGCATCCAGTATACTACAGTCACAACGATTAAGCAAGCATTGAATCGTTCCAATACTCATTCCTTCCGGAGCGCCGCTGGCGCGCAAGGAAAATTTTCAGGAGGTTTATCATGAAGAAAACGTATCCGATCGAAGTTGACTGCGCAAACTGCGCGAACCTGATGGAGCAGGCCACGAAGAAAACCGAGGGCATCGCCGACGCGACCGTGAATTTCATGACGCAGAAGATGATCGTGGAGTTCGCCGAGGGCGCTGATCCCAAGGACGTCATGAAGCGCGTTCTCAAGGCCTGCAAAAAGGTCGAGCCGGACTGCGAGATCGAGCTTTGACCCTCCCGGCGGCGCATCGCAAGATACGCTGCCTTTTCCTTTGGGGTGACCTCTAAATCGATCTGCGGCGGTGGATGACGGAGCTTTTTCGCCAATCCATCGGTTTGGAAGGTTTGTGGTACACAAAGTACAACTGCACCTTCCAAACCTCGCCTTGACAAAAAAGTCTCTCGCCGTCCACTCTTGCAGATTGATTTCGAGTTCCCCTTCCCTTTTGAAAAATAGAAAATCAGAAAGAGAGGTAAACCGAGCATGAACAAAAAGCAGAAAAAAATGCTTATCCGCATCGCGATCACGGCAGTCATGCTCATCGCGCTTGCATTCCTCCCCCTGACCGGTATCTGGCAGCTCTTGGCCTATGTGGCCGCCTACCTCGTCATCGGCTACGATATCCTCCGCAAGGCAGGCATCGGCATCATCCACGGCCGCGCATTTGACGAGTGCTTCCTGATGGCTATCGCCACGCTCGGCGCGTTCTTCCTCGCCGTTTGGACGAAGAACGGCGACTACGTCGAGGGTATCTCCGTTATGCTGTTCTACCAGATCGGCGAGCTGTTCCAGAGCTACGCCGTCGGCAAGAGCCGCCGCAACATCAGTGCGCTGATGGACATCCGCCCCGATTACGCCAACATCGAAAAGGACGGCAAGCTCGAGCAGGTCGACCCGGATGAGGTCACCGTCGGCAGCATCATCGTCGTGCAGCCCGGCGAAAAGGTCCCGCTGGACGGCGTCGTCGTCAGCGGCAATTCCACCCTGAACACCAGCGCCCTGACGGGGGAGAGTCTTCCCCGCGATGTGGCAGAGGGCGACGAGATCATCAGCGGCTGCATCAATATGAGCGGTGTGCTGAAGATCCGCACGACAAAGGCCTTCGGCGAATCCACCGTCTCGAAAATTCTCGACCTTGTGGAGAACGCCAGCTCCCGCAAGTCCCGCTCCGAGGCGTTCATCTCCCGCTTTGCCCGCATCTACACGCCTGCCGTATGCATCGGCGCGGTGCTGCTGGGCGTTGCCGTGCCGCTGCTGCGCATGGCCTTCGGCGCAAGCGCCCAGTGGGTCGACTGGGTCTACCGCGCGCTGACGTTCCTCGTCGTGAGCTGCCCGTGCGCCCTTGTCATCAGCATCCCGCTGAGCTTCTTCGCCGGCATTGGCGGCGCAAGCAAGGAGGGCATCCTCATCAAGGGCTCGAACTATCTGGAAGCCCTTGCCGCGACGAAGGTCGTCGTGTTCGACAAGACCGGCACTCTGACGCAGGGCGTGTTTGAGGTCACGGCCGTCCATCACAACGAGCTGGACGCCGATAAGGTGCTGGAATATGCCGCGCTGGCCGAGTGCGCCTCGTCCCATCCCATCAGCAAGAGCCTGCAGAAGGCCTACGGCAAGGCCATTGACCGCAGCCGCGTTACAGGTATCGAAGAGATCAGCGGCCACGGCATCACGGCGACCGTTGACGGCCACAGCGTCGCCGCAGGCAACGCCAAGCTCATGAAAAAGCTCGGCATCGAATACCACGACTGCCACTGCGTCGGCACAATCATCCACATGGCCATCGACGGCGTCTACGCCGGGCACATCGTCATCTCCGATATCATCAAGCCGCACTCCGCCGAGGCCATTGCCCGCCTCAAGAAGTCCGGCGTCTCCAAGACCGTCATGCTCACGGGCGACGCGCGCCGCGTAGCCGAGCAGGTCGCAGGCGAGCTGGGCGTCGACGAGGTCCGCAGCGAGCTTCTGCCGGGCGACAAGGTCGCCGAGGTCGAAAAGCTGCTGGCAGAAAAGGCCCCGAAGGACAATCTCGCCTTTGTCGGCGACGGCATCAACGACGCGCCCGTCCTGACCCGCGCGGACATCGGCATCGCCATGGGTGCCATGGGCAGCGACGCCGCCATCGAAGCCGCAGACGTTGTGCTGATGGACGACGATCCCCTGCAGATCGCCAAGGCCATCCGCATCTCGCGCAAGTGCATCGGCATCGTGCGGCAGAACATCGTGTTCTCCCTCATCGTGAAATTTGCCTGCCTTGCCCTGACGGCCGCCGGTATCACGAACATGTGGGCCGCCATCTTCGCCGACGTCGGCGTGATGATCCTCGCCGTGCTCAACGCCATCCGCGCCCTGCGCGTCCACAATCTCTGAGTTGGAATGATCCCGAAAAAATTCCGGGCCTGCTGCTTTTTTGGGCAGCAGGTCCGGATGCTTTTTACCGGTTATTTTAAGGCAGCGCCGTCGTGAAACGCGCGGCCGACGACCGCGCCGAGGCGGACATAGGTCTTGTTGAACGAATCATAGGTGATGGGCGCGACCTTGTCCACGTCGACCTTGCCCTCCGGCGTGAGATAGGCCTCGTCCACGCTGACGTTCACGATCTCGCCGACGAGGCGGCAGCTCTCCGGGTCATAGCTCACGACGCGGCAGGAAACGGCGATGGGCAGCTCATCGATGCAGGGCGCGTCGACGAATTCGGACTTTGTGGCATGGAAGCCGGCACGGGCGAACTTGTCCGGCACCTGGTTGCCGGACACCAGCCCGACATAGTCGCAGGCGACGACCTGCTCCGCCGTGCCCATGCTGACGGTGAACGCGCCGCGGGCCAATAGGTCCTTCACCGTGCGGTGCGACGGACTGACGCAGAACGACAGCTCCTGATCATCGCTGATGCCGCCCCAGGCGGCGTTCATGGCGCAGGGCGTGCCGTCCTCGCCATAGGCAGCCAGAATGAACACCGGCTGCGGATAAATGCTTGCATGTGCGCCAAAATTCTTTCTCATAAAGAAAAGCACTCCTTCTAAATATCAAAATTCGCAAAGCAGGCAGAAGCTGCTCCGGCGGCAGGTCAGCAGGCCGTCCCGCTGCATTTTGGACAGCTCATTGGACAGTGCGCTGCGTTCCACATTCAGATAATCGGCAAGCTGCTGGCGGTCGAACGGGATCGTGAAGCTGCGGCTCCCCGCCCGCTGCGCCTGCTCGCCAAGGTACGACAGCAGCCGTGCGCGGATGGTACGCGGGCCGGTGTGCAGGCTGCGCCGGGAAAGCGCCAGATTTTTATGCGCCAGCGTCCCGACGAGATTACGGATGATGCGGCTGTGGTGCTCGCAGGTGCTCGTGCACTGCGTCAGGATGCGCTTTGCATCAAGAAACAGCACCTCGCAGGCCTCACTGGCCACAACGTCGACAAGCAGCAGCTCGTCCGGTGCACAGGCATAGGCCTCCGCAAACAGGTCGCCGGGCTCCGCGCGCCCGAGCAGCGTGACCGCGCCCTGCATGTCCGTGTGCTCGATCAGGACGCTCCCCGTGAGCACCAATCCCATATACCGCGTAGGCTCCCCCGCCCGCAGGATCCGTTCCCCGCGCGCAAAACGCCGGGGCGACGCGCCGAGGCAGGGCAGCATGGCCGCGATCTCCTCCGATGTTGCCCCGCGGAACAGCGGCGAGGCCAGCAACGCAGCATCCTTCATTCTTTCTTCCTCTGTTGGTATTCCAACATACTTTCTCTTGGATTTGGGGTATGCTATCTGGTAACAGGGTCATGCAAACGCGCGGCCGGAAGGAGGATCATTATGGCTATTCTGAAAAACATCGCGCAGGAGCAGGTGCTCCCGCTTGCACAGCAGGTCGAGGCCGAGGCCGGGCAGATCGTCAGCAAGACGCTTGCCCAGAATGACGCCGTCAGCATCACGCTGTTCGCCTTCTCCAAGGGCGAGGAGATCAGCACACACGCCTCCGGCGGCGACGCAATGGTGCTCGTGCTCGAGGGCCGCGGCCGCTTTACCATCGACGGCAGAGAGCATTTCTGCTCCGCGGGCGAGAGCATCGTCATGCCCGCCGGGAAGCCCCACGCGGTCTATGCCGCCGAGGACTTCAAGATGCTGCTGACCGTCGTGTTCCCGCAGAACTAAACCCGCACCCCGCCGAACGTATAGTCGTAGAGGCCGCTCCACGGCAGCTCCCCGCGGATGCAGGGCAGATACTCCGTGATGAGCGTGACCGCCTGCGGCACGGCCTCGTCAAACAGGCGCTGCAAGACCAGATTGCTCTCGGCGCACTTCGGGTTCGGCTCGTAGTTCACGATCATGCCGTGCAGACCGTGATACGCGCCGGCAAGGTGCATGCCGGCATACAGCGCCGTGCGCTTGGCACGGCCCGGCGCAAGGAACAGCGCGTTGCCCCACAGGAACGTCCGGATCGCCTGCTCCGTCTGCCGGGGCGTCAGCTCATCCGGCAGCAGCTCCGCCATCACGGCCGCGCTGCGCGCCGAGGCATGCAGGTGGCCAGTCAGGCTCGTGCGGATCGGGTCCAGTCCAGCCTGTACCAACAAGCTGCGGTCAAATTCGACCTCGATCTCCGTGTGGGCCACGCCGCTGCGCGCGATCTGCCCGGCAATGTAGCCGTGGCAGGCGCGGTCCAGCGCAAAGTGGCACAAAAACCCATAGAGATACGCCGTTTCCGGCGCCGGAAACTCCAGTGCGGCCAGCTTCTCCCCTGCGGGGCGGAAGAAGGCCGCGCCGCTTTGTTTGTGCATCCGGTGGCCGAGGCGGCTGACGCGCCCGAGCAGCGGATGGTCAAAGAACAGAATATCCGGGCCGTGCAGCCCGATGGAAAACAGCGCCTGCTCCGGCCGGAGCAGCTGCTGCATTTCCTGCGGCAGTGCCGCAAGCACCTGCCTGCCGAAGCAGCGGTGCGCATAAGTTGATGGCATGAAGCCCACCTCATGATCTGGAATCTGTGCATAGCATACCACATTCCGGCAGTTTTGAAAAGCGTTTTTCGTGCAGGACGGTCATTTGTTTTCAAATCCTTCACAGTTCCGACATTTGATTTTCACGCCGCTTTATGATATACTTATTGTTTAGAAAAACACATGTGAGGGTACCCGTTATGAAACACTGCTATCGGGCGGGCATCGACATCGGTTCAACCACCGCAAAGCTCGTTATTCTGGACGAACGCGGCGTCCTGTGCTATGGCGATTACCGCCGCCACTGTGCGCACACGCAGGAAACACTTGCCGAGCTGCTGGAGGACGCCTGCGCAAAGCTCGGCCCCTGCGACCTGCGCCTGAAGATCACCGGCTCCGGCGCCATCAACCTCGGCAAGGCCCTGAACATCGGCTTTGTGCAGGAGGTCGTTGCCGTGGCCTCCAGCCTGCAGGCCATTGCCCCGCAGACGGACGTCGCCATTGAGCTGGGCGGTGAGGATGCGAAGATCATCTACTTCCGCGGCGGGCTGGAGGAGCGCATGAACGGCGTCTGCGCAGGCGGCACTGGCTCGTTCATCGACCAGATGGCCGCGCTCCTGCAGACGGATGCCGAGGGTCTGAACCGCGCCGCAGCGGACTACCACGAGCTCTACCCCATCGCCGCGCGCTGCGGCGTGTTCGCCAAGTCGGATATCCAGCCGCTCATCAACGAGGGCGCAACGCTGCCCGATCTGGCGGCCTCCATTTTTCAGGCCGTCGTCAACCAGACCATCTCCGGCCTTGCCTGCGGCAAGCCCATCCGCGGCTGCGTCGCCTTCCTCGGCGGCCCGCTGCACTTCCTGCCGGAGCTCAAAAAGGCCTTCATCCGCACGCTGCACCTGACGCTGGAGAATATCGTCGATCCCGACAACTCCCATCTGTTTGCTGCCATGGGCGCTGCCCTCGAGGCGGGCGATGCCGAGCCGGCAGATGCCGCAGCGCTTGCCGCAAAGCTGCGCTCCGGCGTACAGATGGCCTTCGAACTCAAGCGTCTGCCGCCGCTGTTTGCGGACCGCGCAGAATATGACGCCTTCCGCGCTCGCCATGACCGCGCGCAGGTCCATAAGGCAGCGCTTCATCCCGGCCGGTGCTTCCTCGGTATCGACGCAGGCTCCACCACGACGAAGCTTGCCCTCATCGATGAGGACGGCGCGCTGCTGTGGTCGTTTTACGCCAACAATCAGGGCTCGCCGGTGCAGACGGCGATTCACGCCATGCGTATGCTGGGAGCGCAGCTCCCGCCGGGCGTGGAGATCGCGCGCTCCTGCTCGACCGGCTACGGCGAGACGCTGCTGAAGTCCGCCTTCCTGCTCGATGACGGCGAGGTCGAAACCATCGCCCACTATGAAGCCGCCGCATTTTTCGACCCGGACGTCGACTGCATTCTGGACATCGGCGGGCAGGATATGAAGTGCATCCGCATTCGCAATCACTCCGTGGATTCCATCCTGCTCAACGAGGCCTGCTCGTCCGGCTGCGGCTCATTTATCGAAAATTTCGCCAATTCCCTCGGCTACACCGCCGCGGTTTTCGCGCAGGAGGCGCTGTTTGCCGCCCATCCCATCGATCTTGGCACGCGCTGCACCGTGTTCATGAACTCCAACGTCAAGCAGGCGCAGAAGGAGGGCGCGACCGTGCAGGATATCTCCGCTGGTCTCGCCTACTCCGTCATCAAAAACGCGCTGTATAAGGTCATCAAGCTCGCCGATGCCCGCGACATGGGCCGCCATATCGTCGTGCAGGGCGGCACGTTCTACAATCAGGCCGTGCTGCGCGCCTTTGAGCGCATCGCGGGCGTCGAGGCCACCTGCCCGGATATCGCAGGCATCATGGGCGCGTTCGGCGCGGCCCTGATCGCCCGCGACCGCTGGACGGGGCAGCGATCGGCCATGCTCCCCATCGCGGACATTCTGAAGCTGCAATATACGACGCAGACCACGCGCTGCTCCGGCTGCGGCAACCGCTGCATGCTGACCATCAATGAATTCTCGAACGGCCAGCGCCACGTCACCGGCAACCGCTGCGAAAAGGGCCTCGGCGGCACGCCGAAGGAGAACCGTGCGCCGAATGTCATGGCCTATAAGCTCAAGCGCATGTTCGACTATCCCCCGCTGCCGGAGAAGGACGCGCCGCGCGGCCGCATCGGTATCCCGCGCGTGCTGAATCTCTATGAGAATTACCCGTTCTGGGCAACATTCTTCCGGCAGCTCGGCTTTTCTGTCCTGCTCTCGCCCCGCTCGACGCGTAAAATTTATGAGCTGGGCATGGAGTCCATCCCCTCAGAGTCGGAGTGCTATCCCGCGAAGCTGGCCCACGGCCATGTGCAGTGGCTCATCGACCACGGTGTCAGGACCATCTTCCACCCGTGCGTGTTCTATGAGCATCAGGAGACGCCCGGCGCACAGAACCACTTCAACTGTCCCATCGTCGTCTCCTACCCCGAAAATCTTAAAAATAACGTCGACGCCATCAGCGAGGACGGTGTGACCTATCTGCGCCCCTTCCTCGCCTTTACGGACGAGAAGACCGCTGCGAAGCGCCTGGCTGACTTCTGCAAAGAGACGTGGGGCATTTCCGCCTCGGAGACCCGTGCCGCCGTCCATGCCGCATGGCTCGAGCAGCAGCACGCAAAGACCGACATCCGCGCGCAGGGCGCGGCGGCGCTCGCGTGGATCGAGCAGAATCACGGCCGCGGCATCGTGCTGGCGGGCCGCCCGTACCACGTCGACCCGGAGATCAACCACGGCATCCCGGAGCTCATCGCCTCCTACGATCTGGCCGTGCTGACCGAGGATTCTCTTCCCATCGACTTCACGCCTGCCCGGCCGCTGCGCGCAAACGACCAGTGGGTCTATCACTCCCGCCTCTATACGGCGGCGGAGTTCGTCCGCACCCGGCCGGAGCTCGAGCTCGTCCAGCTCAACTCCTTCGGCTGCGGGCTCGACGCCGTCACGACCGACCAGGTCGCGGAGATTCTGGAGAAGAGCAACCGTCTCTACACCGTTCTGAAGATCGACGAGGTCTCGAATCTCGGCGCGGCGCGCATCCGCATCCGCAGCCTCATCGCCGCCATGGACCTGCGCGCCCGGCAGGGCATCCTCCCCACGGCAGGTCCCGTCCGCTATGAGCGTGCCGTCTTCACGGAGCAGATGCGCCGCGAGCACTGGACCATCCTCGCGCCGCAGATGTCCCCCATCCACTTTGATCTGCTCGGCCCGACGTTCCGCAAATACGGCTATCACATCGAAATTCTCGGCAACGACAACCGCAGCGCCATCGACACGGGCCTGAAATACGTCAATAACGACGCCTGCTTCCCCTCCATCACGGTCGTCGGCCAGATCATGAGCGCCATTCTGTCCGGAAAATACGACACAGATCGTCTCGCCGTCGCCATGACGCAGACCGGCGGCTGCTGCCGCGCCAGCAACTATGTCGGCTTCATTCGCCGCGCGCTGGAGAAGGCCGGGCTCGGCCATATCCCCGTCATTTCCATCAACGCCAACGGCATGGAAAAGAATCCGGGCTTCCGCGCCTCCCCCGGCCTGCTGATGGATGCGTTCCGCTCTCTCGTCTACGGCGACCTGCTCATGCGCTGCCTGTACCGCGTACGGCCGTATGAAAAGGTCCCCGGCAGCGCGAACGCCCTGCACGCCAAGTGGCGCGACCGCTGCGTCGCCTCGCTCACCGGCAGTCACGCCGGGCGGGACTACCGCCGCCTCTGCCGCGAGATCGTCGAGGATTTCGACGCGCTCCCGCTGGACGAGACGCTCCGCAAGCCGCGCATCGGCATCGTGGGCGAAATTCTCGTCAAATACATGCCGCTTGCCAACAACCACCTCGTCGACCTGCTCGAGCGCGAGGGTGCGGAGGCCGTCGTGCCGGACCTCATGGACTTCATGAATTACTGCGTCTACAACGGCGGCTACAAGCATGAATTCCTCGGCGGGAGTCTGGGCGGCGCGCTTGTCGGCCAGCTCGGCGTCAAGGCCATTCGTTATCTGCGCCGCCCGGTGTTCGACGCGCTCCAGGCCAGCCGCCGCTTTGAACCGCCTATGGAGATCGCGGACGTCGCCGAGCTGGCAAAGCCCTTCCTCTCCCTTGGCAACCAGTACGGCGAGGGCTGGTTCCTCACCGGCGAGATGGTCGAGCTCATCCGCAGCGGCGTGCCGAACATCGTCTGCATCCAGCCCTTTGCCTGCCTGCCGAACCACGTCGTCGGCAAGGGCGTCATCAAGTCTCTGCGCCGCGCCTATCCCGAGGCCAATATCGTCGCCGTGGACTATGACCCCGGCGCATCCGAGGTCAACCAGCTCAACCGTATCAAGCTCATGCTCTCTACCGCGCGCAAAAATCTGAACGCCCGGCCCGCCGACCCGCAGCCTGCTGCCGTCGGCTGACCGTCCCCGCGAAAAATCCGAAAAAAGCCAAAATAGTGCTTGCAAATTTCATCCGGATGTGCTATGATATCTAGGCAAAATGAAATCCGGGTGTAGCGAAGTTTGGTATCGCGCTTGAATGGGGTTCAAGAGGCCGCTGGTTCGAATCCAGTCACTCGGACCACGGGTGAGTTCTGAGAGAGCTCACCCGTTCTTTTTTTAAATTTACTACTGGTCCATCTTCGATAATTTCAAGCTTTTTTAACTCAAAATTTCCCCAAAGGGTCAATTTACCCTCTGAGGACTCTCTTTTTCTTGGCAGCATGCAGTCAAAATTTAATACTGGCGCGGGAGCGCCCTGCCTTCCCCCGGGGGTAGGCGTGAAGCGCCATAGGATCTCATCACTTGCCAGTGGGATGATGTTGCCCACTGAACCTGTTTCCGTGTCCGTGCATATACTACGTTACCCCGTCTTGTAAGAAAAAGGAGTATTTGTCATGGATCAATCTCAGGATTATGTTATCCATTCTTTGGAACAGCATCTGTTTTTTGCCCGCATTATGAAGGAGCACGCCCTCTTTTTAAAGCTGGGCTTCCTGCCCCCCAACCAGAACCTTGCCCAGGATGCGGAGCACTTTTTGCGGGAATTTGAAGCCCTGCTCTCCCGGGCCATTGCCTTCAGCAA
>ENA-OWRJ01003613-OWRJ01003613.1-human-gut-metagenome-genome-assembly--contig:-NODE-3613-length-11050-cov-5.193179_pt1 | contig 11050 bp, 10 predicted proteins | sample MGYA00248269_ERZ651897 | MGnify/ENA primary metagenome ERZ651897 (study PRJEB26924, sample SAMEA4378252) | human gut metagenome | biome: human gut; feature: human-associated habitat; material: faeces...
TTGAACCCATGATTACGCCGTGAAAGGGCGTCGTCTTAACCTCTTGACCAACGGGCCAACAAAGCTGCCGATATTTCAGCAGCCCGTCTGGTAGCGGCAGTGGGACTTGAACCTACGACCCCCTGGGTATGAACCAAGTGCTCTAGCCAACTGAGCTATACCGCCATATTCTTTTTGTCGTTTGTTTTTGTTTCAGTTTCAAGCGACTTGTTTATTATACGCTATTATTCGCTAAAAGTCAAGGCTTTTTATCAAAAAAATCGAGTTTTGTAAAATATCACAATCAAAGCCACGATTTTAGCGGAGCTATACAGCACATCATACAACTCTGCAAACTTATTTCCAGAGAAACGCCCAGATATCCACATACGGGATGACCAGGTACATCACCAGAGCCGCAGTCGCTGCCGCAGCCCCTACACGAAACAGCGAACGGAACATGGACTTCCTGGTGGATACATCTATCTCCCTGCAAAACTCATTACAGTTTTCCATATACTCCTCCGACTCCAACAGCCTATTGTAAGTTACAAATATAATATAACATATCCGAATGTGTTTTTATATCGTTTTTATTGTATCATATGTAAATATTTCGGCAGTCTTTCGCACCTTTTTGTATATATTGCAGTGTAATCGTGTCAAAGTTTATGTATACTTGTAATTGATGACAAAATTAACAACATAAGTTTATGCACATTTTTTTGTCAAAATTGGTTGCTGTAATTTGAACAATGTGTTATAATAGGTGTATTAAGACGGGCTGAGGTTAATCTACCGTCAGACTCGCAATTTTTCTATTTATTTTTGGAGGTATTTTATCATGGACGGAACCGGATTCCTCAAAACAGTCAATTTCGGCGGATTTGATAAAAAAGACGTACTTGCTTATGTAGATCAGCTCAATACAAAGATATATACTCTTGAAAACGAGCTTGAAGAAAAGAAGGCGCTTCTTGAAAACAGCGGCGGAAACATGGAAGACAAGGAAAAGTATGAGCAGCTCCTGGCTTCCGATAAGGCTAAGATCACCGAGCTCCAGACCAGCAATGACTCTCTCAAGAATCAGCTCAAGAACTGCGAAGATGAGTCCGCTGAGAAGGATAAGGAGATCGAAGAGCTGAAGAAGAAGCTCGCCGATATGGAAAACGAGCTTGTTGAGGCTAAGAACAAGGCAGCAGCTGCTTCCTCTGCCGAGAACAGCGCTATGGACCTCACAAACGTATTCGTTGAGGCTCAGAGAACTGCAAGCACCATCGTTACTCAGGCTAAGGAAAACGCAAGAAAGATGGACGAGGACGCTAAGAAGCTCGCTAACCAGGTAGTTGACGACGCTAACAGCAAGGCTTCCACCATCGTTAAGTCTGCTGATGAAAAGGCTTCCAAGATCCTTACAGACGCTGAGGACAGATCTGCTGAGATGCGTACAGCTGCCGACAACATGAAGGCTGTTGTTCTTTCCGAGATCGCAGATATTGAGTCCAACGTTACACAGCTCAAGGGCATTCTCGATTCTCTTACCAAGGACAGCCTTGCTAAGGTAAACGAAACTGCTGACCTTCTCACCAAGACCCAGGATACTCTCAAGAAGAACGGTATCCCTCAGTTCACAGCTCCCAAGAGCAACGTAAGAACAGCTGCTCCCGTAAATAATGTTAAGCCCGCACCCGCTCCTGCACCTGCTGCAAAGCCTGCATCTGCGCCCGCTCCTGCTCCCGCTGCAAATAATGCGGCAGCAAAGCCCGCACCTGCACCCGCTCCTGCGCCTGCACCCACACCCGCAGCAAATAACGCAGCTGCAAAGCCTGCTTCCGCTCCCAAGCCTACTCCCAAGCTCAACAACAACTTCGGTTTTGACCTGAGCGAGATTGAGAAGATGGCTAAGGCTATCGAGGCTGATGCTTCCAAGCACAACAAGGGCACTCCCGTAAACGATGATTATGACGGAACCGTTGATGCTAAGAAGATCAAGCTTTCCGACATGGGCTGATTTTGAATCGCTTCAATACATAAAAAATCAAGGCATTACCGCTTGGCGGTAATGCCTTTTTTTGTGTCATATATACTTACAAGCTTATAATACTAATCACCAATAAAACTATAGACAAAAAAATCTTCGCATAATCCACACACGCAAGATTATGCGAAGATTTTTTGTATAGTTTTTAATTGGTGCTTAGTATAAAATAGTGAACACCGCAACGGAGCATGCGGGAAGCACTGCCGACAGCTTTCCATTGGAGACGGAAGCGCTCAGAGCCTCGGGAGCTACCTTTTCGGGTGCATCAAAGCTGTTGAAGCTGTGTACCTCATCGGTAAGGATACGGGCGCTTACGCTGCTGCACTCAAATCCACTGATATCGCAGTCAAGCTCAGCAGACTCTTCCAGTGAGCAGTTGGCAGCGGTAACGGTCATCACGCCGTCCTTTACAGAGGCAGAAACGGACATCATGGGTATCTCCCCTGTCATTACATTTTCGCAGAAGCAGTAAACATTTTCGCCGTCCTGATGCTCCTTGAACATATCGAACACATGATATGTGGGAGTTTTCACCAGCTTCTCGCCCTCGGTAAGCAGAAGCGCCTGAAGCACATTAACTGCCTGAGCAAGATTTGCCATTATCACCCTGTCGCTGTGGCGATTGAAGATATTCAGGTTGCATGCTGCCACGATAGCGTCACGCATGGTGTTCTGCTGATATAAGAAGCCGGGATTTGTACCCTTTTCAACGTCATACCAGCAGCCCCACTCGTCAACTATCAGCCCGATCTCATGTTCGGGGTCGTAGCGGTTCATTATCTCGCCGTGGCGGGTCACAAGTTCCTCCATGTAAAGGGTCTTGGAAATGGTTGCGTAGTATTCGTCCGTTGTAAAATCCACCGCATCGCCCTTGTGTCCCCAGTCGCCTGTGGGAAGGGTGTAGTAATGGAGCGATATGCCACGGGTGTTCCATTTGCCGAGATTTTTCATAATAGTCTCTGTCCAGCCGTAGTCGTTGGAGTTGGGACCGCAGGCGATCTTGAACAGCTTGTTGCCCGAAAAGTCCTTGCAGAAGCTCTGATAACGGCGGTATTCGTCAACATAATATTCGGGGCGCATACTTCCGCCGCAGCCCCAGTTCTCGTTGCCGATGCCAAGATATTTCAGCTTCCAGGGCTTTTCCCTGCCGTTCTTTCGGCGCAGATCTGCCATTGGGGAAACGCCGTCAAAGGTGATGTACTCTATCCATTCGGCAAGCTCGCTGATAGTTCCGCTGCCAAGATTGCCCGCAAGATAAGGCTCACAGCCTATCTCCTCGCACATATTGAAAAATTCGTGAGTGCCGAAGGAATTGTCCTCGGTAACGCCGCCCCAGTTGGTGTTTATCATTTTTTTGCGGGCACTTTTTTCGCCGATGCCGTCCTTCCAGTGATATTCGTCCGCAAAGCAACCGCCGGGCCAGCGGAGAACAGGCATTTTTATCTGCTTGAAAGCCTCGATAACGTCCCTGCGCACGCCGTTTATGTTGGGAATAGACGAGTTCTCGCCCACATAAATGCCGTTATAGATACATCTTCCCAGATGCTCGGAAAAATGGCCATATATCTCGGGATTGATGTGTCCCTTTTTGTCCTTTGCGTTGATTAGCATTGATATTTTCTTCATTTATCGCTTCCTCCTGACGTTTTTAGCGTTCCTAACGGTAACATATTATATTTACGCTATTTATACTATAGCCTATTGACAGCTGCTTTTCAATGACATATAATATTTTTAAACTAACAAATAATACTTTATGAGGTGATGATATGATAAGTCTCAACGCCATAGGAAAGGACACGAGACATACGGGGGATTTCTGCATATGGCGGCCTGACGGCTCAGGGGACAATCTGCTTGTTATCTTCAAGACCTCCGCCCTGCTCATCATTGACGGCAATGAGATCATCGTCCCACCCGACAGCCTTATCATCTACAAAAAGGACACGCCCCAGTATTATAAGACCATCTGCGGCAACTACGCCAACCATTTCATTCACTTCAACGTGACCGATGATGACAATATTCTCGACACCGTGGAGACGGACAGGCTCATAACCTCGGTGAACATCTCCGCCGTGGAAGAGCTGCTGACCATACTCTGCCGTGAGAATATGTCCCCCTCGGAACATCGTCGGCAGTATGCCGATATGCTCATACGAATGATACTTATGAAAATATCCGAGGGCGGAGGCGAAAGCAGTGACGGCGAACACACCTACAGTGAGCAACTGCGGCAGCTGAGAGCGGATATTTACAGCAATGCGGGGGGATTTGGCTCCGTCAGGCAGCTGGCAGACAGGATAAATCTCAGCCCGTCCTATTTTCAGACGGTGTACAAAAAGCAGTTCGGGGTCAGCTGCTACGAGGATATCATTTCTGCAAGGGTACAGTCGGGGCAGTATTACCTTGCCACCACTGCCCTGCCCGTGAAAGAGATATCCCAGATATGCGGCTATGACACTGACATCTGCTTTATGCGTGTGTTCAAAAAGCACACGGGACTTACGCCCTGCGAGTACAGGAAAAGGGCGGCGGGGAAAGAAAGGGCTGTTTGACACTCCCCTATACCCATGATATAATAATAATTACAATTTACTGACCAAAGGAGCTATCATATGCCTGATATTAACGATGTTATCAAAAAAGCCGACAGCCTTGTTCCACCTCTGCCAATACTCAGGCTCAGACCTGTGGCAGGCAAAGGCGGCATCTTCGACAGCAAGCTGGGCGGAACGCCTTATTTTCCAAAGTCCATGGAATACCCCAGAGGAACTGATGGCAGCTACAAGGACAAGCCTCTGCGCCTGCTGGTGCAGCTGAATTTTGAAAAACTTCCTCACATTGAGGATTTCCCCCGTCAGGGAATTTTGCAGATATTCCTCGCCTGTGAAAATGACTGCCTGTATGGCTTTGACTTCAACTCCGCAGATGAACAGACCGATCAGAACGGCTTCAGGGTAATATATCACAAGGACATCATAACCGACACATCTCTGCTCATTTCAGATGACGATATCCCCTGCGACAGCTTTAGCAGCGATGAGTACGATTTTCCGCTGAAAAAGGAATTTATCCTATGTGCCGAAGAGCCTGACAAATGCCCTGCCACTCCCGACGACTATCGCTTCAGCAATGCTCTTGTCAGCAGCTATAGTGAGATAATGGGTCAGGAAGTATCAAATTACTGGAATATAGACGGCTATGACACCCTTTATGACCGCTGCCCCGAAAGCGTGGCATTCATCGGCGGATATCCCCGTTTTACCCAGTCCGACCCACGGGAGGACTGCCCGTCTCTGGAAGGCTTTGACCGTGTTCTTTTCGAGCTTGGCAGCCTGCAGGGTGAAGAGATCACCTCATGGGGCGGTCATGACTTTGACATCATATGGGGAGATGTGGGCACAGGCGTGTTCCTCATTCCCGCAGAAAAGCTCAGGGCTTGCGACTTCTCGGAAGTGGTCTATAATTATGACTGCGGCTGATATACTTGATTTGTTCATTTTCAAATCCTATAATATTTGTATGATATTATGAAAGGACTGCTTCAAATGAGCGATATAACTATCAGAAACGTAACTCCCGACGATGCGGAGGAGCTGCTTGAAATATACGCCCCCTACGTTGCCGAGACTGCCATTTCCTTTGAAATAGATATTCCCACTGCGGAGGATTTTCGCAGCAGGATAGAACACACCCTGAAAAATTACCCCTACATCGCCGCCATAAAGGACGGTCATATCGTGGGATATGCCTATGCCTCTGCTTTTCACCCCCGTGAGGCATACAACCGCTGCGCCGAGCTGACGGTATATATCAAAAAGGATATGCGCCGCTCGGGCTGCGGAAAGCTGCTTTACACAACGCTTGAGGATATGCTCAAAAAGCAGAACGTGCTGAATGCCTACGCCTGCATCGCATACACAGAGCATGAGGACGCTCATCTCACCAACGACAGCATGAAATTTCACGAGCACATGGGCTACCGCCTGATAGGCCGCTTTATTTCCTGCGGCAGGAAGTTTGACAGCTGGTATGACATGATCTGGATGGAAAAGCTCATCGGCGAACACTCCGACTCCCCTGCCCCCTTTATCCCCTATGAAAAGCCGGGCAGGTAAGTTATATTAACAAAACGGTCAAAGAGAAACGCTTTTATTGCCCGATGAAATATGATATATTGTTACAGGAAAGATTTTATCGGGAGAAGTGCATATGAGCTACAAAATTATATTTCTTGACATTGACGGAACGCTGACCAATGCTGAAAAGAAGGTCACGCCCGCCACAAAAAAGGCGCTTTTTGAAGCGCAGGAAAAAGGATACCTGGCGGCAATAGCCTCCGGCAGACCCGACAGGGGCGTTGAGGGCATTGCCCGTGAAATAGGGCTTGACAAATTCGGCGGATTTACTCTGTCCTACAATGGCGGCAGAGTGCGCAACTTCAAGACAGGCGAGCTGCTGGTGCAAAAGAGTCTTGGCAGTGACGCTTTCGGGATAGTTGCCGAGTTTGCACGCCGCAACGGCGCAGATGTGATGACCTACGAGGGCGACACTATCATCTGCGAAAATCCTGACAACGAGTTTATTCAGATCGAATCACGGATAAACGGTCTGCCCGTAAAAAAGGTGGACAACATCGGCGAATACGTGGATTTCAGCGTGCCTAAGTGCATCATCGCAGGCAAGGGTGACAGAATGGCAGAGCTGGAACCTCAGCTGAGAGAACATCTTGCAGGCAAGGCGGACGTTTTCCGCTCGGAACCGTTTTTCCTTGAAATAATGCCCTATCACACCGACAAGGCGGTTTCCATCGGCGAGCTTATCAAAAAGCTTGGCATAAAGCGTGAGAAGACCATTGCCTGTGGTGACGGCTACAACGACGTTTCCATGATAAAATATGCAGGTCTGGGCGTGGCTATGGAAAACGCCTGTGACGCTGCAAAGGAAGCGGCTGATTTTATCACGCTGTCAAACGAAAATGACGGCGTGGCTAATGTTATTGAAAGGTTTATGAAGCCATAAAACGAAAAAAAGCTCCCGTTAGTGGGAGTTTTTTTATACTAATCTTTGATCGTTCTATAGACAAAGCCGACAGAATAGCCGAGGATTTGTCTGTAGTCTGATTGAAGATTAGTATAAAATATCGGCTCCCGCAGATAACGGGAGCCGATACTTATTATAACCAAAATTACTTTTCGATAAGAGACTTTCCTGTCATTTCCTTGGGCTGAGGAAGCTCCATGATCTCAAGCATTGTGGGGCACAGGTCAGCAAGAACGCCGCCCTCCTTAAGCTTGCAGTCATAGCCTACAACGATAAGGGGAACAGGATTTGTGGTGTGAGCGGTAAAGGGTGAGCCGTCAGCTTCAAGCATCTTATCTGCATTACCGTGGTCTGCGCTGATAAGTGCAACGCCGCCCTTTGCAAGGATAGCATCTACCATTCTGCCTACGCAGGTATCAACAGCCTCTACAGCTGCCTTTGCTGCGTCGAAAATACCGGTATGACCGACCATATCGCAGTTAGCGTAGTTAAGGATAATGGTATCGTACTTATCGGACTCGATAGCCTCAACTACCTTGTCGGTTACCTCGTATGCGCTCATCTCGGGCTTCAGGTCAAAGGTAGGAACGTCGGGAGACTTGACAAGTATTCTGTCCTCACCCTCGAACTGCTTTTCCTCGCCGCCGTTGAAGAAGAAAGTAACATGTGCATACTTCTGGGTCTCGGCAATTCTCAGCTGAGTCTTGCCGCACTTTGCCATATACTCGCCGAAGGTCATGGTGAGCTGCTCGGGAGGATATGCAACGAGAACGTTGGGCATTGTAGCATCGTACTGAGCCATGCAGACGAATGTTACGGGGAAGTAGCCCTTCTTTCTCTCAAAGCCCTTGAACTCGGGGTCAACGAAAGCTCTGGTTATCTGACGTGCTCTGTCGGGGCGGAAGTTGAAGAATACAACGCTGTCGTTTTCCTTTATCATGCCGTCCTTGTCGATAACGGTGGGGAGCATGAACTCATCGGTAACGCCGTTTGCGTAGGAGTTCTTTATAGCCTGAACGGGGTCGGTCTCCTGAACGCCCTCGCCCATAACAAGAGCATCGTATGCCTTTTCAACTCTGTCCCAAGCGTTATCACGGTCCATAGCGTAATATCTGCCTGAGATAGTGGCTACCTTGCCCTTGCCGATCTTCTTCATCTCGGCAACAGCCTCTTCCATAAATTCAGCTGCGGAGGAAGGGGGAACGTCTCTTCCGTCCAGGAATGCGTGAACATATACCTTGTCAACGCCGTGCTGCTTTGCCATTTCAAGCAGGCCGTACATATGCTCCATGTGGCTGTGAACGCCTCCGGGAGAAAGCAGACCCATGAGATGAAGAGCGCTTCCCTTTGCCTTGCAGTTTTCCATAGCGGTCACAAGTGCCTTGTTCTTGAAGAACTCGCCGTCCTTGATGTCCTTGGAGATCTTTACCAGCATCTGGTAAACGATCCTGCCTGCGCCGATGTTTGTATGACCTACCTCGGAGTTGCCCATCTGACCGTCAGGGAGACCTACGTCAAGTCCCGATGCGCCGATGATAGTGTGGGGGCACTCTGCGAAATATTTATCCAGGTTGGGCTTCTTAGCCGCAGCGATAGCGTTGCCGTAATCGCTGGGGTTGATTCCGTAACCGTCCATGATAATGAGAGCTACAGGTCTTTTGCTCATAATTTTCAAATCCTTTCAGAAACTACAGTTGAAAAAAACAAGGCGCTGCGGCATAAAACCGCAGGCGTCTTGAACTTGAATGTTTATATCAGCCGTTTACAGCTGCCTGAACGATGGTGTTGAAGTCCTCAGCCTTGAGGGAAGCACCGCCGATAAGGCCGCCGTCAACATTGGGCTTGGAAAGAAGCTCTGCGCAGTTCTTTGCGTTCATGGAGCCGCCGTACTGGATCGTAACAGCGTCAGCAGTAGCTGCGTCGTAAAGCTTAGCGAGAACGCCACGGATAAAGCCGCAAACCTCTTCAGCCTGGTCAGCGGTAGCAGTCTTGCCTGTACCGATAGCCCATACAGGCTCGTAAGCGATGATAGTCTTCTTGATATCGTCAGCGGAAACGCCTGCAAAGTCAAGCTTGATCTGGCGGGAGATAACTTCCTCGGTGATATCAGCCTCACGCTCTGCAAGAAGCTCACCTACGCAAACGATAGGCTTGAGACCTGCTGCGAGAGCAGCCTTTGTTCTCTTGTTAACGGTCTCATCAGTCTCGCCGAAGTACTGACGTCTCTCGGAGTGACCGATTACAACGTACTCAACGCCAAGCTCAGTGAGCATATCAGCGGAGATCTCGCCGGTGAAAGCGCCGCTCTTTTCAAAGTGAACGTTCTCAGCGCCTACCTTAACATTGGAACCTGCTGTGGTGTTAACAGCGGTCTCAAGGTTGGTGAAAGGTACGCAGGCGATAACCTCTACCTTGCCCTCAGCGTTTGCAACCAGGGGCTTGATAGCTTCGAGAAGAGCCTTAGCCTCGGGACGGGTCTTGTTCATTTTCCAGTTTCCGGCAATAACTGCCTTTCTGAGATTTTTGTTCATGATATTTTCTCCTTTATATTTGGGCTTCCGTTAAAAGAAACCCATATTAGAATAAGGATACTGCATAATAACAGTCTCCTATACAAAATTATCTGATTTTATTTTACCACATCATCGGGGACTTGTCAACAAAAAAGCGGCATTTTCTGCCGCTTTTCAAAATCAGATTTACTTATAATACTTTTCCAGCAGCTCGCTAAGGGGAATGCCGTCAATGGTCACACCCGACACCTGACATGAATTTATGGCAAGACCTGTAAGATTGCAGTTTTCAAAGGTAACGTCCGAAAGGTCGCAGCCCACAAAGCTTGCCTTTGAGACATCGGTGCTTTCCATTCTTGCATCGGTCATATCGCCGTTGGTCATGCGGAACTTGCTCATGGAAACGTCGGTGAATGCCGAGCCTGACATATTTGCGTTGACCACGGATGTGTCGGACATCATAACGTTGTCAAACTGGGTGGATATCATATTGCAGCCGCTGACAGTCACCTCCGAAAGGTCGCAGTCGGCAGCGGAAACGCCTGTGAAATCCGTATTTGCTATGTTGGAATAAGAAAAATCACAGTCACGGCATATATCCACTTTCTGATTTTTAAGTATCATATTATCTCTCCCAATCTAATATTCTAAAACTTTTATTTTAATCTTTTTGCAGTTAACAATATTGTTAAAAACACACATACAAACGTAAGGTTAGCATATATAACAGCTAATGTTTTATCAATATTGTACCGGGATAATAATGGAGCAAATAACGCGATCAATGAACAGGTTAATATACAAACAGATATACGAAAGCCTAATTTTTTTAGGTGGTTTTTTAATATTTTATTGTCATAGCTCTTATTCTTATCATATCCAGAGATTAATTCATATGCTTCATATTTAGCAGCTATAAAAAACACAGTATTTATCATAACGGCTGCAAATGAATTTATTACTAAAAAAATAAAGCAATCTTGACACAACTGAATGCTTGTCCAAAAATAATTGCATAAGAAGCCATAGAGTATAGTATATATAACAGTAATTATAACTATAAACAAATTCATATTAAACCTCCTCTGCTTTTTGCCAATCATAGCCGGCATCGGTATTATTGTCAGCGGACTTATCCGCATAGAGCATTGCCCCTATAAATAAAAATCGGGACGAAGCACGCCGCTCCGTCCCGAAATAAAGTGATCTTACTTTTCAGCAATAGCTGCAACGCCGGGAAGAACCTTACCTTCAAGGTACTCGAGGGAAGCGCCGCCGCCAGTGGAAATGTGAGACATCTTATCTGCAAAGCCGAGCTGCATAACTGCTGCTGCGGAATCGCCGCCGCCGATGATAGTGGTAGCGTCTGTTTCTGCAAGAGCCTTAGCTACTGCAATGGTACCCTTTGCAAGAACGGGGTTCTCAAATACGCCCATAGGACCGTTCCAAACAACAGTCTTTGCGCTCTTTA
>ENA-OWRJ01003639-OWRJ01003639.1-human-gut-metagenome-genome-assembly--contig:-NODE-3639-length-10962-cov-3.909874_pt1 | contig 10962 bp, 9 predicted proteins | sample MGYA00248269_ERZ651897 | MGnify/ENA primary metagenome ERZ651897 (study PRJEB26924, sample SAMEA4378252) | human gut metagenome | biome: human gut; feature: human-associated habitat; material: faeces...
ACGAGACCTGCCGCCGCACCCTGACGGAGCACATCGACCAGCTCCATGCGCTGGCACAGGCTCTGATGGAACGCGAAAAGCTCAACGAGCAGGAGTTCAACACTGTGATGGCCGGCGGCAAGCTGCCCCCGCGTGACGGTGACGAGCCTGCACAGGAACCCGCCGCACCGGCAGCCCCGGTGGAGACCGCAGAGCCTGCCGAGAGCGCAGAGCCCGCTGAACAGGCGGAGCAGGCCGTGCTGGGCGAGGAAATGCCCGACCCGGCGCAGGATGCCCTGCAGGAAAACGAATGATCGAAGGGAGCGAGTGTCGTGGAGGAAAATTTTAACCCGGTCGCACGCACCCGGGCCAACTATTATACCCCGGGCAGCCCGGTGCAGTTCGTCTGTGTGGAACTGCTCAAGGGCGAACTCAGCGGCGAGAACGCAGTCTGCCTGACCTTCAAGAACATCTCCAAGGTCACCCTGACTGCACTGGAGATCCACTTCAAGTGCAAGGGTGTGGACGGTATCATCCTGTGTGAGGATGCCTTTGAATACCGCGAGATCGAGGTCAAGCCCGGTGAGAGCTTTGGCATGGACGATGCAGTGTTCGTGACCCAGAAGGCCATCACCAGCGTGGATGTGGTCCTGAAGAACGTATACAGCGGCAAAAAGGTCGTGCATCTGGATGCCATCAAGCGCGTCCGCCTGCCGGCCCCGCGCCGCTTGAGTCCGGAGCTGGAAAAGGCACTGGAAAGCCGGATGAACCGCACCGGCCTCAAGTATATGCCGCAGGTGTTCGAGAACGGCTGGTACTGTGCCTGCGGTTCCTTCCACCCGAAGGAAGAGGACACGGTCTACTGCACCGAGTGCGGCTGTGACCGCATCCTGCTGCAGAACGCCCTGAACACCCTGCTGCAGCCCGGCCAGAAGGCCGCCCCTGCAGAGCAGGCCCCGGCGGCGGAGGCCACCCGCGTGGCGAGCGCCGCTCCGCAGGAGGAGCCGACCCGCATCGTGGCCAGCGCGCCGGTGCAGGCAGAACCCACCCGGGTCATCCAGACGGCCCGCCCGGCAGAGCCTGTCGGCGCTCCGACCAGCTTTGCACCGCCGGTGGAACACGCCCCTGCTCCGGAAGCAGAGCCTACCCGGGTGCTGGATGCCGCCACCCGCGCGGCGTTCCCCGGCAGCGGTGCAGCGGCTGTGGATGACGAGGGCACCCGTGTGATGCCTGCTGCTGCCCGCCGTGCCGCCCCGGCCCGCCAGCCGGAACCCGAGGTGGAGCAGTACGATGAGGAGGACGATGCGGAAGAGAGCCGTGACGGCATTGCCGAGACCCTCATCCGCTGGGTCCCGCCCATCACCGCCATCGTCTGCGCAGGCATTGCGCTGTGGGGCTTCGTCTATTATCAGTTTATGATGTAAATGAATGACGGAGGAGGCTGCGCTTCCTCCGTTTTTTGGTTGTACGAAGGAGAAACGTTATGCCCGACGAAGCACTGCAAACCGCCTTTGAGATCAAAACTACCTGCGATGAGATCAGCCGCAAGCTACTGCGCTGGCACTGGGAGAACAAGCCCGGGGAGCACAGCCTGGGAGCCCTGCTGGATCACATCCGTACCCGCCAGCAGGAGAGCCCCGAATATTATGACCGTCTGCCCGATCTGGCGGGCCGAAACAGCTGGCAGCAGCTGGATACCACCCTGTGTATGCGGGTGCTGCTGGACCCTGAAAAGGATGCTGCGCACCAGCTGGATCTGCTGGGCAATACGGAGCACCCCGCTGCTGCCCGCCGGGCCTGCAACGCGGTGCGCACTGCCCGCAATGAAGCGGCCCATGCCTCCGACCGCACGGCGGCTGCGCAGGCGGCGATCCTCTTCAACGAGGCCGTGGAAGCACTGGAAGAGGGCTATGCGGGCGCGCCCCTGCGCACCAGTGAGCTGGGCCAGTATTACCGGCTGGCTGAGGATTACCTGAGCCGCTGCGGGGCCAAAAAGCCCATTGCGTCGGCAGCCCCGGAAGAGAAAGCACCCCGCGCGGCAAAGTCCGGCCAGAGCACTGCGGGCAGGAAAAAAGAGGGGACTTCCGGCAGCACTTCCCGCCGCAGCACAAAGCAGAACACGAGCGGCCGCAGTTCCGGCAGCGGAACCCGGAACCGGAAGCAGGGCAGCGGCCGGAACAGCCGTGCCCGGGCCAGACAGAAGCAGAAACAGGCCAACCGCACCGTTTTGCTGGTGCTGCTGGCGATCCTGGCCGTGGGCCTGCTGATCCGCGGATTTACCATGAACTGGCAGTGAAAGAGTGAAGGAACTATGAAGCAAAAACTGATTTTTCTGGATATTGACGGTACTTTGCTGCCTCCCGGTGAGATGACTGTTCCGGCCAGTGCCGTGGAGGCCATCCGGCAGGCCCGGACCAACGGCCACAAGGTGTTTCTGTGCACCGGACGTAACCTGCGCATGACGAAACCGCTGCTTGCCTACGGCTTCGATGGCTTTGTCTGCTCTGCAGGCGGCTATGTAGGCTGTGATGGGAAAATTCTCGTGGATCTTCCCATGGAGCCTGCGCAGGTCGAGGGCCTGCGGGAGGTGCTGGGGCGTGCCGGTGCCGAGTGCACACTGGAAGCCCGGGACGATACTTATGGCGGCATCAGGATGATCGAGCGGTTCGCCCATTTGTTCCCCCGCAAGCCGGGGCAGCTGAACAGCGAGGCCGAGCGCTGGCGCAAAACGATGGAGTATGGCTTGACCATCCGGCCCATTGAGGAATACCACGGGGAGCCGGTTTACAAGGTGGTGTTCATCGCCCCCAACGAGGCCTGCCTTGCCGAGGCGAAGCAGCTGTATGAGGATCAGTTCATCTTCTGCGAGTCCCGGCTGGGGGATAACCCATCAGCCATCGTCAACGGGGAGCTCATCAACCGCAAGTTCAACAAGGGCACCGGCATCAAGGCCATCTGCGATGAGCTGGGGTGTTCGCTGGCCGATACCATCGGCTTTGGCGACAGCGACAACGATCTGCAGATGACCGATGTGGTAGGCATCAGCGTCTGCATGGCCAATGGCTCTGACAACCTGAAAAAGCTCTGCGACCGCATCTGCCCGGCGGTGACGGAGGACGGCGTGGCAAAGGAGTTCAAGACTCTGGGCCTGATCTGAGCGCAGCCTTCCACAAAAGAAGAGATGATAACAAAAAATTCCCGCTCCATCGAGCGGGAATTTTTGTTAGAGAGGGTTATTTCTGATGGACTGCCTTGTGATATACCGCGTAGGCGATCACGGCAGAGAGGGCCTCTGTGATCCAGAAGGCGTGCCAGACACCGGCAGGGCCCATGCGGCCGCACAGCACCCACGCAATGGGCATGATGAAGATGATGTAGCGGCAGAGGGAGATGACCAGCGAGGGCACGCCCTTGCCCAGACCCTCCAGTGCGCCGGAGGAGGTGGTAGACACTGCCGAGACGATGAATCCCAGGCAGATGACCCGCAGGGCGGTCTGGCCGATGGCGATGGTCTCGGGGTTAGAGGTGAACAGACCCATCAGCGGGCCTGCAATGGTCAGGCAGAGCAGGGTGCCAATGGCCATGATCCCGGCGCTCAGGCCCAGTGTCAGGTTGTAGAGCCTGGACACACGGCCATGCTCCCGGGCACCGTAGTTGTAGCCCACCAGTGGGCGCATCCCCTGCACGATGCCGTTGGCCGGCAGGTAAAGGAAGGTCTGGAGCTTGTAGTAGATGCCCAGCACCGTCACATAGCTCTGGGAGTAGACCGCCAGCAGGCCGTTCAGGAAGGTGACCAGCAGGCTGGGCAGGGCCAGATTCAGGATGGCCGGTACGCCGATGGCATAGAGCTTGCCGTCAAGGGCGGCATCGAACCGCAGGCAGCGGCGGGAGAAGCGGACGGCGACTTCGGTGGTGCAGTAGACATAGAGGTAGACCACAAGGGAAACGGCCTGCCCGATGCCGGTGGCAAGGGCCGCACCGGCAATGCCCAGGGCGGGCACCGGCCCAAGGCCGAAGATGAGGACGGGGTCGAGGGCGATGTTGGTCACGCAGCCGGTGATCAGCGCCACCATGGCAACGTTCATCCGGCCCACGGACTGGAAGATCTTCTCAAAGGCGAGGTCTGCCATGTTGACCAGCGAGAACAGGAACACGATGGTGGAGTAGGTCACGCCCATGTCCACCAGAGTGGGATCGGTAGTGAAGCGGCGCAGGAAGCCGGGCATGATGGCAATGCAGAGGACCATGCCCAGCACGCCGTGCAGCAGGGAAAACATCATGCCGTGGGTGGCGGCCCGGTTGGCGTTCTCGTGGTCGCCTGCGCCGAGGTAGAGCGCAATCTGGGCATTGATGCCGATGCCGAAGCCGATGGCCACTGCATTGACAAAGTTCTGGATGGGAAACACCAGCGAAAGCGCCGTCATGGCCTGCTCGCTGATCTGGGCCACAAAGAGGCTGTCCACGATGTTGTACAGGCTGTTCACCAGCATCGAGATGACGTTGGGCAGGGCCATGGAGAGCAGCAGCGGGAACACCGGTCTGGTTTTCATAAAAGTATCGTTCATTTTCATTGCTCCTGAGGGTCAGATTTGGATTTGAAGGCAAAGCAAAAGCCACACAATGGCTTTTGTACCATTGTGTGGCGAAAAGTTGCAGAATGCTGTAAAAATCCACACGATATTTTATTGGTTCAAAGATACCACATCACAGGGATACTTGTCAAGGACTTTTTAAAATAAAAGTATGACTTTTTTACAGCGGACCCTTGCCCTTGACATGGGGCGCGGCGGCGGTAAAATAAGAACAGAACGCACAAAAGGAGGATCTGCCATGAAATGGATGATCGCGTCCGACCTGCACGGGTCGGCTTACTACTGCCGCAAAATGCTGGAGGCCTTTGAGCGGGAGGGAGCCGACCGGCTGTTCCTGTTGGGCGACCTGCTCTACCACGGCCCCCGCAACGACCTGCCCCGAGAGTACGCTCCCAAGGAGGTCATCCCCCTGCTGAACGGGAAAAAGGAGAAGCTGCTCTGCGTGCGGGGCAACTGTGATGCCGAGGTGGACCAGATGGTGCTGGAATTCCCCGTGCTGGCCGATTATGCGGTGCTTCCGGTGGGGCAGCGGCTCATTTATGCGACCCACGGGCATATCTATCATGTGAAAAATCTGCCGCCGCTGGCCCCGGGAGATGTGCTGCTGCATGGGCACACCCATGTTCCGGCCTGGACAGAGTTCGGGCAGGGAAATCTTTACCTGAACCCGGGTTCTGTGAGCATCCCCAAAGAGAACAGCCCCCACAGCTACATGACCCTGGAAGGAAACACGATGCAATGGAAAGAGCTGGAAAGCAGCGCTGTTTTCCATGAACTGACCCTTTGATAAAGTCCCCCGGCCGGTTTTGCGGGCAGCTTGAAATTTGCCCACCGGTATGGTATGATAAAACTGAAAACAGATCGGCAAAGTTCCGCAGAGCAGCGCTGTGCGGGGCAGGAGCCTTTTTGTTTCCACAACGAGTTAGCTGAAACTAACAAAATGACGAAAACAGCGGGCTGGACTTGTGCAGTTTGACAGGGGTGCCCGCAGATACAGCATGGAGGGGACAACAATGGTAGAAACGATCCTGAGGGTCGATGGCATGATGTGCGGTATGTGTGAGAGCCACATCAATGATGTGGTGCGCAAGACCGCCCGGGTGAACAAGGTGACTTCTTCCCACACCAAGGGCGAGACGGTCATCATCTCGGAGCAGCCGGTGGATGTGGAGGCGCTGAAGGCTGCCATTGCCGAAACGGGCTACACCGTGACCGGCGTGCAGACCCGGCCCTATGAGAAAAAGGGCTTCTTCTCGTTCCTGAAAAAGTAACAGCCCGATGTTTCTGGCCGGGCTGATCATGCAAAACAGGAGGTATCTCGTTATGAGGATCTTGGTGTACGGCGCAGGCGTTCAGGGCTGTCAGCTGGCCCACAGTCTGGCACAGAACAAGAAAAATGTGGTCACCCTGCTGGCCCGGGGCGAGTGGAAGGCAGTCATTGACCAGAAGGGCCTGACCATCCGCCACATGCTCCAGCGGAAAACAACGGTGGATCGGATGCAGACAATAGACGTGCTGGCCCCCGAGGATGTGTATGACCTTGTGTTTGTCACGGTGCAGGCCGGGCAGCTGGCCGATGTGCTGCCCATCCTCAAGGCAAATCGGAGCCAGTACTTCATCTTTGTGGGCAATGATCCCTATGCGCAGGAGATGCTGCAGGCCATGCAGCGCCCGGTGGATAAGATCGCCTTTGGCTTCCAGAACAATGCGGGCCGTCGGGAACATGACCGGCTGGTCAGTGTGCACATGGGGATGGGAATGACTGTCGGCGGCGCAACCGCACCCCTGTCCGGCGCGTTCCGCCTGCGGCTGCAGGCTGCCTTTGAGGGGACTCATTACAAGCTGACCTATTACAGTGATATGGACGAGTGGCTCAAGAGCCACATCGCCTTTATCCTGCCCTGCGCCTATGCCTGCTATGCGGTGGATGGGGAACTTTCCCGCACCACAGTGGAACAGCGCAGGATGATCGTGGATGCCGCCTGGGAGTGCTGTGAGATGCTGAAAGCGGCGGGTGTACCCGTGAACGATGCGGAGAACACCGACCGCTACCGCGAGGGCACCAAACAGCGGAAAAAGACCGAGCGGATGGTCTACTGGATGGCGCAGACGGTCGTTGGGAAGTGGTGCATTTCGGATCACGCCATGCGCGCGGTGAGTGAGATGCAGTATCTGGATGAAGCGTTTGCCGCCCTGCGCGCCACCACATTGGTGGAGATGACTGCCTGGGATGAACTGCGCAGATCCCTGCCCAGAAAGAAGTAAGAGCCGGAAAATGTCCGGAGCATGAGAAAAAGCCTGTCGGTTTTTGCGCCGACAGGCTTTTTTCTATTGGTTCAGCGCCCAGAAGGCGGCAAGCTGCTGCTCCAGCTCTGTGGTGCTGCGCAGGTATTGGAGCTGGTGCCAGTGGCGGGGGAACAGGCGGGTGTATTCGGCGCGGGCAAAGCGGTCATCCAGCAGAAGCACCACGCCCCTGTCTTCCTGCGTGCGGATGACCCGGCCCGCTGCCTGCAGCACCTTGTTCATGCCCGGGAAACGGTAGGCGTAGTCAAAACCGGTGCCGCCCGCCTCGTCATAGTAACGGCGCAGGATCTCCTGCCGGGGGTTCACCTGAGGCAGGCCCACCCCCACGATGGCACACCCGATGAGCCGGTCGCCCACCAGATCCACGCCCTCGCCGAAGATGCCGCCCATGACCCCGAAGCCCAGCAGTGTTTTTGCGGGGCTTGGGCCGAACTGTTCCAGAAAGGCCGCCCGGGCCGCGTCGTCCAGACCACTCTCCTGGGCCAGCGTCTCGATGTCCGGGTAACGGGCGGTGAAGTCCTCATATACCTGCCGCAGATAGGCATAGCTGGGGAAAAAGGCCAGATAGTTGCCCACCTTGGCCCGGGCCAGTGCGGCCAGCGCATCTGAGACGGCCTGCACACTGGCCTCCCGATCCCGGTAGCGGGTGGAGATGCCGGGCAGGCAGTAGAGCCCCAGATGTTCGGGCGGAAATGGGCTTTCCAGTGCCACAGCCCGGGCATCGGGACAGCCCAGCACGGAGCGATAGTAGCCCGGCGGGGTGAGCGTTGCGCTGAACAGTGCTGCAGCCCGCCCGGCGGCAAGGCTGGCATCCACAAAGGGGGCAGGGTCAAGGCAGAGCAGCTCCCATTCCAGCTCGCTGCCCCGGGCTGTCAGCTGGGTGACAAAATGCGCGTCGTACCGCTCTGCTGCCCGGGTGATATCCTGCACCGCAAAGTAGAGCTCCAGCAGCTGGGCGTGGGCATCAGCCTCCGGGTTGGCCTCCAGCCAGTCCTGCAGGGGGGCCTGCAGGCTGAACAGCAGTCGGAGCAGCTCCTTCGGCAGCTCTTGCAAAAAGACCGTGCCATCCTGCGCCAGCAAAGGCTCCGGCAGCGAGAAGACGGCTTCTGCCGGTTCGGCGTCCAGAAGGCTGGTCTGTTGGGCGAGATCCTCTGCCGGCGATTCGGTGGGTGCTGAACCCCGGCGGGGGGCCAGCTTCGTTACCGCCCGGCGCGCTTCCAGAAAGCCTTTGTCTGCCTTTGTCAACGCAGTTTTCAGTGCGCTTTTTCCTTTGCCGATGGCCCGTCTGGCATCGGTCAGGCTGCTCTTGCAGAACCGCGCCGAGTACATGGCTCTGGCCCGGTCCGGCAGGTTATGAGCCTCGTCGATGAGAAAAATGTAGTCGCCCGCCGCATCGAAAAAGCGCCGCAGGTGCACGGTGGGGTCGAACAGATAGTTGTAGTCTCCGATGACCACATCACACCACTCGCTCAGATCCAGCCCCAGCTCAAAGGGGCAGACCCTGTGCCGCCGGGCAGTCTCGGTCAGGGCGGCCCGGTCATAGGGGACGGCGCTGTCCAGCAGGTTGGCCAGCGCATCCTTCAGCCGCTCGTAGTAGCCGTTGGCGTAGGGGCAGGCTTCCGGCAGGCAGGCGGGACGGCCCTCAGCATCCTTGCACAGGCAGGCCTTCTCCTTGGCGGTCAGGGTCACGCTGCGCAGGGAAAGCGCCGGGTCTGCCGCCCGCAGACGGGCCAGTGCATCCTCAGCAGCGGCCTGTGTCGTGTTGCGGGCGGTCAGGTAGAAGATCTTTTCCCCCGTGCCCTCGCCCATGGCTTTCAGGGCAGGGAAGAGGGCACTCATCGTTTTGCCGATGCCGGTGGGTGCCTGGCAGAACAGCCGGGTACCGCCCTTCTGCTCTGCCTTGCCCGCAGCACAGGCGCGATAGACCTCCCCGGCAAGGGCACGCTGCCCGGGACGGTAAGCTGGAAACGGAAATTGCAGGGCCCCAAGGCTCCGGTTCCGGGCTTCCACCCAGTCCAGCTGCCGCCGTGCCCAGGGAAGATACTGCCGCAGTAAGTCGTTGAGAAACGCATCCAGCTCAGCGGCAGAGAAGTGCCGGGTATAGCGGATGATCTCATCGGTGTCGATCTGGTAATAGGTCAGCCGGACATCCAGTGTTTCCAGCTCCCGCTGCTCGGCGCAGATGGCCCCGTAGACCATGCCCTGCGCCCAGTGGCAGGGGTTCATGTCCTCCGTGATGGCATCGGTGGGCGCGGCGGTGGTCTTGATCTCGTCGATGACCACCGTGCCGTCCTCATCGGTAAAAATGCCGTCGGCACGGCCCTCGATGGTGAACCCGATTCCCTCCATCGTCCGCTCTGCCGTGAGGAACACCTCGGCGGCGTAGCCTTCACCCTCCGCCTTCTGGAGCCTGCGGTGGATGCGTGCGCCCTCGTTGGCCCGGTCAAAGCCGGTAAAGCGGCTGTCAATGCTGCCGGTGCGGAGCAGGAACTCCACCAGTTCCCGGACAGAGAGACGGATGGCAGGCATGGGGTTCACTTCCTTTCTCTTGAGATTCTGCGCTTCAGTCAGGTTGTACAGAGCAGGGCCTACCCGAGACCCAGGATCTTTTGACAATTTGCTGCAACAGCATTCACCTGGTCAAAATCCACGGTGGCCCGGTAATAAGTCTCCAGCTCATCATGGCAGTTCTTGGCCTGAGCCATCAGGGCGACAGCCTGGTCGATGAGCTCGGAGGCGGCACGGTCGTTGAAGCGCAGGCGGGCGCGGAAGCCGGACAGGTTCTCCCGGTCCACAAAGCGGGTGCAGCGCACGGCCTGCACGCCGGGCAGCTGGATGGGATGCCAGAGGTTGTCGGTCAAAAAAGCCAGCCGCAGGGCCGGGATGAAGATGTGGTCGATCTGATCTTCAGGGTGCATGGCACAGGGGCAGGTGATGATGTGGTAGCCCCGGGCCAGTGCTTCGGCCCGGATGAGTTCCAGCAGCAGGCGGGAGACCGCCCCGTAATCATCCCGGAATACCACATACCGGTCGGCCAGCGCTTCCACCGTGCCCCGGTAGAATACCATCCCCTTGGGGGTGATGGCTGAGAGCAGCCGCAGCTCCTCGCTGGCGGTGCCCTCGGTGCGGGGAAGCAGCCGGGTGCAGAGCCGCTTGACGTAGCGGCGCACCTTTTCAAAGTTGGCGCTGCAGGCTTCGGCCCGGCGGCTGTCCAGCATCAGGCTGCCCGCCGATGCGATATACCGAGCTGCCCGGCCCCGCAGGGCGGCATTCCGGGCAAACAGGGCCTTGACCTCGTCCCGGTGGGGAGCCAGCTTTCCGGCATCGATGGTGTGGTACAGGCTCACCACCAGCTCATCAGCCCCGGGCGCGTCCGGCTCCACCACATGGGGCGCGGTGGCATCGATGATGGCGCGTTTCTGGTCGAGGAAGATGACCCCGTCCAGACTGTCCGGGTCGCTGGCACAGTGGATGCGCTGCGTCAGTTCGCCGCGCTGTTCGGCAGCACGGGCAAGCCGCTTCATCAGGGTGGATTTGCCGCAGCCTGGCCCGCTTTTGATCAGGTACATCTGCATACCGGGTTCGTGGCGCAGCGGTTCAAAATAGCCCTTGAAACCGGCAGGCGTTGTGGCACCCAGAAAGAAATCAATGGAATCACGTCGTGCAGTTTCCATAATCGAACACCTCTCTTTTTGTTTTAGAGTATGCAAAAGGAAGGTGTTTGGTTCTTGCAGCGGGAATGATTCAGTCTTTATGATAGGTATGTTTGCACACCGTTTCAATGTTGTCCCGCAGGGCAGTAAAATCAGCAAAGGCTGCAGGCTTGTTCTGCGGGCTGCGCAGCAGAGCGGCAGGGTGGAAGGTACCCATGAACAGGATGCCGCCCTTTTCGTACAGCTGGCCATGCTCCTTGGTCACGGAGAAATCCTTTCGGATCATCCGCTGGGCGGCAATGCGGCCAAGGCAGACCACGATCTTTGGCTTCAGCAGGCGGAACTGCTCCCGCAGCCAGGGCATACAGGCTTCGCTCTCAGCAGGCTGGGGGTCACGGTTCTGCGGCGGGCGGCACTTGACGATGTTTGCAATA
>ENA-OWRJ01003646-OWRJ01003646.1-human-gut-metagenome-genome-assembly--contig:-NODE-3646-length-10955-cov-2.640275_pt1 | contig 10955 bp, 7 predicted proteins | sample MGYA00248269_ERZ651897 | MGnify/ENA primary metagenome ERZ651897 (study PRJEB26924, sample SAMEA4378252) | human gut metagenome | biome: human gut; feature: human-associated habitat; material: faeces...
CAGACGGATGGAGATTTTGTCTGCATGCGCGCGGACCGTTGGATTTCCGGAGGCAGATGCCCTGCTGCCGATGAATACGACTGAGGAAGCGGCAGATTTCCTATATGAACATGGATATCTGAAACAGGTCATGGAGCAGGTAGCGAATCAGGTCAAAGCGGTATTGGAAGAAGAGAGCGGCGTTCAGACGGAGGTAATGCTATTTTCGAGCAATTATGGACTGATGGCGCGGACAGCTGGGGCGGATGCGTATGTGCGGGAGCTGCTGGAGATGGAGAGAGGCATGGAAGTAATGATAGATAGAAGAATCATAAATTACGAAAAGTTGAGATTCGAATATTAAATAAAAAAGGAGAAAACACATATATGGTATATTTCGTCGGAGCAGGTTCGGGAGCGCCAGATTTAATCACAGTGCGGGGAGCACGCCTTTTGAATCAGGCAGACCAGATTATTTACGCAGGTTCTCTGGTCAATCCAGAGCTTTTGGATTATAAAAAAGAATCAGCCGTTGTCTATGACAGTGCGAAAATGACGCTGGAAGAAGTGGTCGAAAAGATCCAAGAAGCGGAATCGACGGGTAAGATGACGGTGCGGCTTCACACAGGCGACCCCTGTGTGTATGGTGCGATCCGGGAACAGATGGACGAGCTGGACAAGTTAAATATCTCTTATAAGGTATGCCCGGGCGTCAGCTCTTTCTGCGGCGCGGCATCTGCATTGAATCTGGAATATACCTTGCCGGGCGTTTCACAGAGCGTGATTATCACCCGGATGGCGGGGCGGACACCGGTGCCGGAGCGGGAGAGCATCGCGTCGTTTGCAGCGCATCATGCGACTATGGTTATATTTTTAAGCACGGGAATGCTGAAGAAGCTTTCGGAAGAGCTGATAAAGGGCGGATATGAGGCGGACACGCCGGCGGCGATCGTGTACAAAGCGACCTGGCCGGATGAAAAGCGGGTTGTCTGCACGGTTGCCACGCTTGCAGAGGCGGCAGAGCGGGAAAATATCAAAAAAACAGCTCTGATTATCGTCGGGGATGTGACTGCCCAGGCGGGATACGAGCGCTCACGTTTATATGCGCCAGAATTCACAACTGAATTCCGTCAGGGGACGGATGGTTTTGTATATGAGTAATAGAAAGGGATTGTTATAAATGGAGCAGTTGAAACTTCGGGTCAGGAACGGTATCTGCATTTGCTTTACTGCACAGGGAAAAGAAACGGCGACGCGCCTGCTGGAGAAATTAAGCCAGCAGATGGAAGAGGCGTTTGACTTTTTAGATTATACAGGATCCGAACATTCGAAACCGCTGAAACAGGTGGTCAAGGAAGCATTTCAGGAGAAGGAAGCAATTTTGTTTGTCGGGGCGGCGGGGATTGCAGTCCGTTTGATTGCGCCGTGGGTGCAGGATAAGCTGAAAGATCCGGCGGTGCTGGTGATCGATGAGCAGGGACGTTATGCGATCCCGATTTTGTCTGGACATGTGGGCGGATGCAATGAACTGGCAGAGGCAGCGGCGCAGATTCTGGGGGCAGAACCGGTAATTACGACGGCAACGGATCTGCGGCAGGCATTTGCAGTTGATGTATTTGCAGCGGAAAATGAGCTGGTGATCAGTGACCGGGAACTGGCGAAACAAATCTCTGCGGCGGAGCTGCGCGGTGAAAAAATTGGCTTTTTCAGTGATTATCCAGTAGATGGAATCGTTCCGGCAGAGATTACTCCGGGCGTATGGCAGAAGGAAAACATCTATGTGACGCTGAAACAGGGCGGATGCCCGAAAAATGCCCCAGCGTCTCTGGTGCGCCGGGATATGGTGATTGGGCTGCAGGAGAAGAAGGAACAGCGGGATGCAGTCAAAGCAGCGGCGGTAGTGGCAGTGGAAACCGGCGATTCGGCGAAGGCGGCTGAGATAGATATGTCTGTCGGAAAATCCGATATAGGATCGCTTGGGCAGAAAAGTGAGCAGAAGAAAGAGCAAAGTTATGAGCCGGAAAATGAATCAGGTACGCCGGAACTTCTGCGCCTGTATCCGCGAACGGTTGTTCTTGGAATGGGATGCCGCCGGGATTCCTCCCTGAATGCTGTCCGGGAGATGGCAAGAGTGGCACTTTCGCGGGCGATGATTGATAAAAGTGCGGTGCGGGCGATTGCAACGGTAGATCGGAAGAAAAATGAGATGGCATTTCTGGCGCTTGCGAAGGAGTGGGATGTGGAACTGTGGAGTTTTACCCCGGAAGAGCTGGAAAGTGCCGGTACGAAGTTTGCAGAATCGCCGTTTGTGCGGAAGACAGTAGGGGTAGGAAATGTTTGTGAGCGTGCAGCCGTCATGGGGGTGCGCCGGATTTACCGGGAACGGGAGATGGATGAGAAAAATCTGCCTGCGATTGATCTGAGAGTACAGAAAATGGCATTTAACGGTGTAACGGCAGCAGTAGCGGTTCCGGCATCGGAGCAAGTAAGGAGGCAGCAGTGGAAGAAAAAAAATTATACGTGATCGGAATTGGACCGGGGGCGAGAGAACAGATGACGGTCCGGGCAGACCGCATTTTGCGGGAAAGCCAGGTGATCATCGGTTATACGGTATACGTGGACCTGGTAAAAGAATTTTATCCACAGGCGGAATTTCTGACAACGCCGATGCGCCAGGAAAAGGAACGCTGTGAGATGGCATTAAAAGCGGCGCAGGATGGTCGGAAAACAGCAATGATCTGCAGTGGGGACAGCGGCGTCTATGGCATGGCGGGGCTGGTGCTGCAGATGGCAGAGGCGTACCCGGATGTGAACGTGGAAGTAATTCCAGGAGTGACGGCAGCGCTGGGAGGCGGAGCCATTCTCGGTGCACCGTTGGGACATGATTTTGCGGTGATCAGCCTGAGTGACCTTCTGACGCCGATGGAAGTGATCGAAAAAAGGCTGCGTGCAGCGGCGGAAGCGGATTTTATTATCTGCCTCTACAATCCATCCAGCCGGAAACGCCACGATTATCTGGAGCGTGCCTGCCGGATTCTTTTAGAGTATAAAAGTGGTGAGACTGCCTGCGGATATGTACAGAATATTGGCCGCGAGGGCGAGGCGGTGCACCTTCTGACACTGGCAGAACTGGAAAAGACGCCGGTGGATATGTTTACGACCGTATTTATTGGAAATAAGGAAACGCAGATGTTAAATGGATGTCTGGTGACACCGAGGGGATACCGCGATGTGTAAAATATGGATATTTGGAGGAACGACAGAAGGGCGCCTGCTGGCGGAATATTGCAGCCGGGAAAAGATTGAGGCGTGGGTCAGTGTGGCTTCGGAGTATGGAGAGGAGCTTTTGCAGGAGGAGCTGATGGAATCTGGGAATGCAGGGAATCCAGATTTGAACCACAATACTTGCCTTGCAAAGAAAAACTTGAAAACGGTTCAGGCATCCTCAGTGATAAAAGTCTTACGTGGACGGATGGATCGTTACCAGATGGAAGAATTTATCCGAAACCAGGGGATTCATCTTGTGATCGATGCAACACATCCGCATGCCAGACTTGTTTCAGAAGAAATCCAGGAAGCGTGCGGACGGACCGGTGTCCGCCTGGAACGGTGCCTGCGCGCAGAGGGCGAACAAAACAAAGCACGTGATTGGGTCGAGGTTGATTCCATTCAGGAGGCAGTGTCATTTCTTTCTTCTGTTTCCGGCGTGATTTTTGCCACAACTGGCAGCAAAGAACTGGAAGCCCTGTGCCAGATACCAGATTATCAAAAACGGGTGTATGCGAGAGTGCTTCCAACTTCGAATGTTTTGAAGAAATGTGAAAAATTGGGGATAACTGGCAGCCATCTGATTGCGATGCAGGGACCTTTTTCCACCGAAATGAATACGCTATTTCTCCGACAGACAAAAGCGGAGTGGCTATTGACGAAAGATTCCGGGCGTGCGGGCGGATTTCAGGAAAAGGTGGAAGCGGCGCGTGAAAATGGAACCAGAGTGGTTGTGATCCGCAGACCGGAGGAGGATGGTATTTCGCTGGAAGAGGCAATGGAGGTGCTGAAGAAGGCGGATGAGGGGAAGGTTGGAGAGTTAAAAACACATTTGATTCTGGCGGGAATTGGCATGGGACAGCCGTCCCAGATGACAGGGGAAGTCCTTCGGGCAATTCGAGAGAGTGACGCCTTGATTGGCGCGGGGCGTATGCTGGAATCCGCGGAGAGAGCGCTGCAGAATGATTTGCTGATTAGCAAGGAAGGAAAAGCTGAAAACAGACAGGAATCAGCGGCTGCGATGGAAAAAGAAACGAAGTGCTATAAAGCATATCTTCCTGACGATGTGATACAGATTGTATCGAAGCACCCGGAATGGAAGCAGGCGGTCATCCTGTATTCGGGTGATACCGGCTTTTTCAGCGGGGCATCCAGGATGGCAGAGCGGCTGCGGGAAGCTGGTTATCCATTTACCGTCTATCCGGGTACATCCTGTGTCAGTTATCTGGCGGCACGCCTGGGGACGCACTGGGAAGATGCGGCGATTTATTCCGCACATGGAAGAGAATTGTCTGTCGATCGGGTGATGAAACGTCTGTGTGATCCAGAAGAACCGGCTAAGCGTGCGTTTATCCTCATGGGCGGCAAAAATGGAGCTGGACAGTTTTGTGAACGTCTGACACAGGCGGGATATGGAAATGTACAGGTGACGGTTGGTGAAAACTTATCGTACCCGGAAGAGCAGATCCGGAGCGGAACCGCGGAAGAAATGAAAAAATTGGAATTTGCGGATTTGAGCTTGATGCTGCTGGAAGTCACGGATGAAATAAAGCGTGGGCAGAACGAAGAGGAAAAGATTACAGATGGTAACAATACAGAAACAAAAAATGTAGAGAAGTTGATATATGAACAGAAAATGGTGTCAGAAAAAATGCCATCCGATGTTCGAGTAACAGAATCATATAAAAATGATGCAGATAAACTTTTGCCACATGAGGCTTCTGTCAGAGCATGTCCACGCATCATGCTTGCCGCCCCCAAAAGCGGCAGTGGAAAAACTCTTTTGACCTGCGGACTGCTTGAAATCCTTCGCCGCCGCGGTCTGAATCCGATCGCGTGCAAATGTGGACCGGACTATATCGATCCAATGTTTCACCGCTATGTGCTCGGCATTCCCGGGCGAAATCTCGATAGCTTTTTTCTGCCGGCGGAAGGCGTGCGGAAGGTTTTGGTGGATGCAGTGCGGGAAGAACAGGCGGGAATTGCAGTTTTAGAGGGTGTCATGGGCTATTATGACGGCTTGGGCGGAACAGAAACGTCCGCCAGCAGCTGGGAGATTGCAGAGATCACAGACACGCCGGCGATTCTGGTGCTGGACTGTAAGGGCGCATCGTTGTCGGCGGCAGCAATGGCATCTGGATTTTTGCATTTCCGGAAAAAAAGCCATATTGCCGGAGTGATTTTGAACCGGGTTTCTTCGATGTATTATGAGCGGCTGGGAGCAGCCGTGGAAGAGGCGTCGGGGCTTCCGGTGCTTGGTTATCTGCCGGAATCCGAGGAATACCGCATGGAAAGCCGCCATCTGGGACTTTTTCTGCCGGGCGAGATCGATCGGCTGCGCGAGCGGATCGGGCGATTGGCAGATCAGATGGAGAAGTCGATTGCGGTGGATCGGGTGCTGGAAGTGGCAGGGATGCTGCCATTGAGGATAGAAAACAAAGAGAAAGAAAAAGCAGAAAACGAATCAATGGAGGCGGAAAGTATAGCGAAATTCCCAGCATGTCAAGAGCAAAAAGTCACCTCGCGCGTCCGCATCGGTGTTGCTCGTGACGAGGCATTCTGCTTCTACTATCAGGAAAATTTCCGCCTTCTGGAACAGATGGGTGCGGAGCTGGTTTATTTCAGTCCACTGAGGGATAAAAAAATCCCGGACAGAGTGGATGGGCTTTTATTTGGCGGCGGTTATCCGGAGAATTATGCACGGGAGCTGGCAAAGAACGCGGCGATGCGTGAGAGTATCCGGCGGTCGATTGCGGCGGGAATGCCGTTTCTGGCGGAATGCGGTGGATTTTTATATTTACACCGTACTCTTGAAGGAAGCGATGGAAAACACTGGGAAATGGCTGGCGTTTATCCATTTGACGCTTACCGGACGAACCGCCTGCGCCGGTTTGGCTATGTGCGTCTGCTGACCTCATCCGGTCAGGAAATTCACGGGCATGAATTCCATTACTGGGAGAGCGAAGATCCGGGCACCGACTGGGAGGCAGTCAAACCGACCGGAAACCGAAGTTGGCGCTGCATCCATGAAAAGGGAGGACAGATTGGCGGATTTCCGCATCTCTATTATGCATCCTGTCCAGATTTTTTGCGAAAATGGCTGGATGAATGTGCCAAAGGGAGTCAGCAAAAATATACCAATTGAGTGAATTTATATGAGAATTTAGAAAATGGGGAGTACCAAATGCGAGATGAATGGTTTATCCGGGGCAAGGTCCCGATGACGAAGAGTGAGGTGCGGACCGTGTCATTGTCCAAGCTGGAATTGTATGAGGACTGTGAGTTCTGGGACATTGGCGCGGGAACGGGTTCTGTCAGTGTGGAAGCGGCGGTAAGCTGTCCGGGGATTCATGTGTGTGCGTTTGAATATAAGGAAGAGGCGGTTGATCTGATCCGGGCAAATTGTGAGAAAGCCAGAACAGAAGCGGTCACGATCGTGCCGGGAAAGGCGCCGGAGACATTTGCACAGGTAAGTGTTCACCGACCGGATCGGGCATTTATCGGGGGAACAACCGGACAGATGCGCGAGATTCTGGATGAATTGTTCCGATTGAACCCAAATATCCGGATTGTGATCAACCTGATTGCGCTGGAGTCTCTGACAGTGCTTATGAGTTACCTGAAAGAGCGCGGGATAGAGGCGGAGATTCTGTCCATGCAGATTGCAAAAGCGGAGAAGATTGGTTCCAGTCATTTGATGAAAGGGCAGAATCCGATCTATATCATATCACTGGGAGGAAATGAAGCGTGAAGAAAATGATTCAGCCAGAGGCATTAAAAGTGGGCGCGAATCGTATAAGTGCGAACGATGCAAGGAGTGTAAAATTAGATTTTGCACCAATGGAGGGAATCACGGGATACGTATTCCGGCAGGCGCATGCAGTCATTTATGGGGGCGTTGACCGGTATTACAGTCCGTTCATTGCACCAGGTTCCAGCCATAAGCTGACATCCAGGGAAAGGAACGATATTCTTCCAGAGCATAATCAGGGATTATGCCTGATCCCGCAGATTCTGACGCATTCGGCGGAAGATTTTCTGTGGGTTTGCGAGGAACTGGCGGAGTATGGATATAGGACGGTTAATCTGAACCTGGGCTGTCCGTCGGGGACGGTGGTTACGAAGAAAAAGGGCGCGGGATTTTTAGCCGAGCCGGAAGATTTGAGCTTGTTTCTGGAGGAAGTCTGCAACGGATTGGAAAAAATCCACGCTGCGGATGGAAAGCCGGTGCGTTTGTCGATCAAAACCCGGATCGGCATGAAAGAAGCGTCTGAATTTCCACGCCTGCTTGCTATCTATAATCACTATCCGCTGGAAGAACTGATTGTACACCCGAGAGTGCGCGAGGACTATTATAAGGGGAAAATACGGATGGAGTCATTTGCGTATGCGCTGGAGCAGAGCCGCTGCCCGGTCAGCTATAATGGAAATCTTTTTTCGGCGGCGGATGCGTCTGCGCTCATGGAAGAAATTGTAGGACAAGATGAAGCATTTGATAGCGGTGAAACGCAGAAAAAAACGAAATTAGCCGCACTGATGTTTGGGCGCGGTGCGGTTGCGAGCCCGTGGATTTTTGGAGAGGTGCGGAATCTGCCATCCTCGAATCATCTCCAATCTTTCCAGCAGTTCCACGATCGCCTCCTGACCGGTTATGCAGAAATCATGTCCGGCGACCGGAATACTTTGTTTAAAATGAAGGAACTCTGGTACTATTTCCAGTGCCATTTTCCGGGATGTGAAAAAGAATTGAAGAGGATTAAGAAGGCACAGAAGCTGTCTGACTACCGGGCTGCTGTTCAGGCGATGTTTGCGAGCGGGCGGTTTGTGGAAGATGGTTTTCGCAACCCGGCACTATAGGATTGGTACCGGGCTGTCCTGTAACCATCCTTTCATTCAGGCAGTACAGTGTTGCAAATATCAAATTTTACACAGATTTTACATTTCCTGCTGGTTATTTTTACATTTATTTGATATAGTGAAGACATACTATGTGTAAAGATCAAAAGATGATGGGAGAATATGTATGTCTATTAGTACTTTGGGAACACTCTTTCAGTTCATTGGAGGACTGGGAATGTTCCTGTATGGAATGGAGTCGATGGCGGATGGTCTGCAGAAGTTTGCGGGCAACCGTTTACAACGTGTGCTTGAGATCCTGACTTCGAACCGCTTGCTGGGTGTGCTGGTGGGCTATCTCCAATCCGGTGCTCGGCGTGCTGGTCGGCGCGGGCGTTACCGCGATCATCCAGAGTAGTTCCGCGACGACGGTTATGGTCGTTGGTTTTGTAAACGCCGGAATTATCAACCTTCTGCAGGCAACCGGCATCATCATGGGTGCCAACATTGGTACGACCGTGACGAGCTGGATCGTGTCGATGAGTGAGTGGGGCGAGGTGTTAAAACCGGAGTTCTTTGCACCGGTTCTCTTCGGTATCGGCGCATTCATCGCGATGTTTGCGAAGAGCCACAAGAAAAAAGAGGGTGCCGAAGTCCTGATCGGTTTTGCACTCCTGTTTATCGGTCTTTCTTTCATGTCCGGTTCGATTGAGCCGTACCGGGATGCGCCGATCTTCTCCGAGTCCTTCCGGGTACTGGGACAGAATCCACTTTTAGGTATTTTAGTCGGTCTGGCAGTTACCGCAATCATCCAGAGTAGTTCCGCGTCCGTCGGTATTTTACAGATGCTGGCGATCAACGGCATGGTAAACTGGCAGTCGGCAGTTTTTATCACATTGGGACAGAATATTGGTACCTGTGCGACCGCACTGTTATCCTGTATCGGTACGACCCGTACGGCAAAGCGTGCGGCGGTCATTCATCTTCTGTTCAACGTGACAGGTGCAGTTGTATTTGGCGTTGCTTTATACATCGTGTTTATGATGAATCCGGAACTTGCGATGACGCGTGCGGACAGTGTGGGAATCTCGATTTTCCATACGGTATTTAACGTTGTCAACACCTGTATTATGTTCCCGTTTGCCGGTTTCCTGGTAAAGGCATCGGATGTGATTGTTCCGAAGCCGAAGGAGACAGAGAAAGAGTGGTCGGCAAACGGTGTCGAGACCGAGATGATCCGTCACTTAGACGACCGTATCCTCGAAACTCCGTCCTTTGCGATTGAGACGGCATGCAACGAGGTTGTCAACATGGGTAAAGTAGCGGTTGCTAACTTAAAAATAGCAACCGCAGCCCTGGTGGATGCAGATAATAATTTCTGTGAACAGGTATTTGAAAATGAAGAGACGATCGACCGCATGGAGAAAATGCTGACAGAATATCTCTTAAAGATCAACAACCTCTCCTTAAATGATGAACAGCATCTTCTTGTTAAGAATATGTATTATACAATCGGTGATCTTGAACGCGTCGGTGACCACTGTGAAAACCTGGCAGAGCTTGCTAAGAAGCGGATTGAGAATGTGGATATTGATTTCTCGGATCTGGCGCTGGAAGAGCTGCGGACGATTGCAGATGCAACGCTTAAATCGGTCGAGGCGTCCGTGGAGGCGCGTCAGGCGCATGACATGCAGAAGGTGCGTCAGACTGCCCGCTGGGAGGAAGAGGTTGACAGTATGGAGGAGGAGATGCGCGAGAACCATATGAACCGTCTTTCCAATGGAGACTGCAAGATTGAGGGCGGTGTTATCTTCCTGGATGCACTGGCAAATTATGAGAGAATCGCGGATCATGCCAAGAATGTAGCTGGCTACGTAAAGGAAGAGATGCAGTAATGAAATATCGGATATATGTGATTGAGGATGATGAAAATATCCGGAATCTGATCTGCGTGGCACTGGAAAACTTCGGTTACTGCGCCAGCGGATTTGAGACGGCAGAGGAAGCGCTTGACAGCCTCTCGGATCTGCTCCGGAGAGGCAGGGAGGCGCAGCGGGAGTATCCGGCGATGTTTGTATTCGACTGGATGCTGCCGGGGATGGACGGCATGGCTGCGATCCGCAAGATCCGGGAGATGCCGGACTTTTCCGCAGCCCCGGTCCTGATGCTGACGGCAAAGGATCGTGAGATGGATATTGTACAGGGACTTGACAACGGTGCTGACGACTATATGACGAAACCCTTCGGTATCCTGGAGCTTTCGGCGCGCGTCAGAAACCTTTTAAAGCGGGTGGAACCTGCAAAAGAGGAGGTTTCCAGCCTGACGATCGGTGAAGTCAGCATCAACCGGGAGACGCGTGAGGTGATTGCCTGTGGCGACCGGACGGAGCTGACGCTCAAAGAATTTGAACTTTTAACATATCTCATGGAACATATCAACCGGGTGGTGACGCGCGACGAGCTTCTCGACCATATCTGGGGCTATGACTATGATGGGGAGACGAGAACGCTGGATATGCACATCAAGACACTCCGGCAGAAGCTGCATGACGCCGGAACCCAGATCAAGACGGTGCGCGGCGTGGGCTATCGGTTTTTAAAGGAAAAAGAAGCGGGAAAGTGATGAAACGATGCGAAAAGCGATTTTGACGAAATTTATTCATCTGTTATTTCTGGCGCTGGTTCTGAATACATTTATCGCTCTGGTGGTTACCAGCAGTGTATTGCTCAAACGGTCAAGGGAGGACATGCATTTTGCATTGGAATCCGTTGACCGTATGTTGGATTATACGGGAAATGTGGAAGAACAGCTGATGGGTTTGAGCAACCTTACGAACATCAATAATAGCCGTTATACGCTGATCCGGATGGAT
>ENA-OWRJ01003652-OWRJ01003652.1-human-gut-metagenome-genome-assembly--contig:-NODE-3652-length-10936-cov-9.712159_pt1 | contig 10936 bp, 7 predicted proteins | sample MGYA00248269_ERZ651897 | MGnify/ENA primary metagenome ERZ651897 (study PRJEB26924, sample SAMEA4378252) | human gut metagenome | biome: human gut; feature: human-associated habitat; material: faeces...
GTGTGGACTTCCTGGAGGAAGTGGTGCTGGGAGAGATACGGCGCTTAACGAAATTTGCCAGTCTCTATGAGGACGAATTTGTAAAAGCGGTGATCGGTCATTCCCAGCAGGCGGAACAGACAGACCGCAAGCTGAAGGAAAAAGAGCTGCAAACGCTCCTTGCCCGTGATGAAGAAGTGGACGGTCTTTTTGAACGCATCTACGAGGACAATGTTTCCGGCAAGCTCTCCGATGACCGCTTCGCAAAAATGTCCCGGCGGTATGAGGACGAGCAAAAGGAACTGGCAGAGAAAATAAAAAAGCTCCGCTCCGAGATAGAGAAGCAGAGCAGCCGTTTCATGACGACAGATATGTTCATCGGTCTTGTCCGTAAGTACACCAGAGCGCGAAAACTGACGCCCAGGATGCTGAACGAACTGATTGAGAAGATTGAAGTGTTCAATGCTGAGAAGATCGACGGCGTATGGGAGCAGCGGCTTCGTATCCACTATAACTGCGTCGGAACGATCGAGATTCCAACGGTGCTGCCCCTGCCGATCCCGGAAGTGTCCGTAAATACAAGAAAAGGCGTAGTCGTCAACTACGCCCCAGGTCAACTCGCTGTATGAAAAAAAGCGAGTGTTCTTAACAGCCTTTCAAATGCTGTAAGAACACTCGCCATGGTCCGGGCGACAGGATTCGAACCTGCGGCATCTAGCTCCCAAAGGGATGCTGAACACTTTTTCTACTCATTTGTAGCAGTTTTTTGTGCTTTTTAATTTGTTTTACTTACTCTTTGACGCTCTTATCTCCGTTGTTTCCGAGTGTTCCGGAGCCGTATGTGGTAATCTATGTGGTCAAAAACGCTTCCCGCCCCAAACCGGTGATTTTTTCACCGGCCCAGGACGGGAAGCGTTTCGCGTTTTAGATTGGTTGGATTGTAACTCTGAGCAAGGGGTTATGCAAGTGGTTTCTGTAAGGGGGCGGCTCAGCAGCTGCGGTGCTATAGACAAAGAATAGCATCACGCCGTCGCTCTCTAAAGGTGAAACTCGCTTTCCCTCAATAACTATCACATTCCCGTAATTTTAGGGGCATTTTAAGGGAAAGCATATTGAAATACGAGAATGCATTTGTTCATATGAACAGTTGCTGCTTACACTGCCTTGCCCGAAGAAATACCGTTTTATATCTGAGACACCGCCATCCTTATCGCAGAACCACTCGTAATCAGAGTGGCAATTTTGGCAGTGGGCAATTACATCAAATCCGCCTGGTGAATGCTGGTTGTCGGCAATGCTCATGACCTCCAAGGGCTTCCCGCAGGCTGGGCACAGTCTGATTTTTCTTGCCTTACGAGTGGCACGCTCTCTCTGCTCTGTCTCAAGTGCACCTAAAAGGTCATGCCAAAGATTCGGATTCGGCTCGTGTTCTGCGTAATCTTCAAGATGCCGCCTAATCTCATCGGCAGCCAGTACGAGAAACTTATCATCCAGAAGCTGAATGTGACGCTTAATATAATCAGCGACTACCATGGGCATACAAGTATTCCTGCCCATCGCATACCGCATTGCCGACAGCAGGATCAAGCGAAAGTCAGAGTCGCAGATGGGGGCGAGCAGGTCCTGAGGGAACAGCAGAAACTCCTTGCCATTATTCATACATACGCGCAGTGGCCGCTGCTCTTCCGTTACCAGATTCAGTAGACTGTTAGCTTGATCTTTCAGCTCATCAACGGTGATCGATTCGTAGTCCTGAAACGGGTTTACTTCATAATTCATCATTTGACCTCCAATCAGTTTGTCCTCACGATGAGGTGTTGGCATTGTAGCTCTGACTGTCCGGAGGTTCAAGCGTTTCTTTCGCGGCTTGAAAAGAAATTGAATAGAGTCGGAATTCGTGCGGATTTATCATTTTCTTGCTTTTCCTGCCCAAATGTGCTATCATTATAAACAACGCTGTCAAGTGTTGAAATAGGGCCTTGGCAGTATGGCTGCAATAGACCGAATGCTCTGCCAAGCGGCAGAGCATTTTTCGTATATCGGTACGGAGGAGATATTTATGTCTGTGAGTTATAAAAAACTCTGGAAGCTGCTCATTGATAAGGACATGAAAAAGAAAGACTTGTGTGAAAAGGCGGGTATCAGCCCAGCTTCCGTCACCAAGATGGGACGGAATGGGCATGTCACCACGGAGATACTCGTGAAGATTTGTGCGGCGCTGGATTGCCGGATTGAGGATATCGTGGAGATTGTGCCGGATGAAACGAAAATCTAACTTAGCGAGGTGCTACGTGGTGTCACTATCAAAAATTGATGCAGTTGAAGAATATATTTCTTCGTTAATTCAGAACAAACAAGAAAATGAGTTCGTTGATTTCAAGCAGTTTTATTACCACGAAGATAAAAAATATGATTTGATTAAGGATATTGTTTCCTTTTCGAATGAGGTAACCTCTGTAGATAAATACATAGTGTTTGGTATTATTAATGGTAGCTGGGAACCCGCGGGGATCGATTTGTCCACGATGCCAGATGTTTCCGTTATTAATGACTTATTGCATACGTACGTAGAACCATTTATTTATGTTGAGATAGGACAAATGAAATATAATGGAAAGGATCTTGGATACATAAAAATCCCAGTAGATCGTGCCGATAGGCCGTATGTTATCAAAAAAGAGTATTCTAAGCACGGGAAAACGTATCTACGGTATGGTGAAATATATGTGAGAAAAGGTGCCAATAATTTTATTGCCACAAGACGTGACCTGGATCACATTTATAGAAATAATGGAGCATTTCTCATTTCTGTATTTGATTCTACAGTCGATATTGGTTTTGTACAAATTCGTAATGAGAGAAAACTATTCATACAAGTCCGAACGATTTTGGCAAATAACACAAGTCACTCAATCAATATTTGTGGTGGAGTCTGTGATATTTCGACATCAAGAAATACAGCACAGTATGAATGTATCTACTGCGAAGATAGGACTCGTAAATTTTCAAATGTTCCATCAATAATTAGTACTGTCCCTCTCCCTTTTTCTTCTGGCATGGAGTTGCAAAAGAGTTTATATTTTTCAATTTCTGCAGAAAGCTCAGAGCTTCTGCTAAGAAAACAGCGGGAGGGCGAACGATTCTTTGCTAAGCTGGATTTGTTCGATGTTAATGAAAACAAATATACGACTCAGCCGTGTGAAATTACGCTATGCTTTTATGGAGATACCCGTATCCTATAGGAGGCAATATGGCTAAGGAGAGAGAAGTTAATACTGTAAATTACTCACCTTTACGTTACCCCGGGGGGAAAAGCAGGCTTGCACCTTTTATTTCACTGTTAATACAAAAAAGCAAAATTGAAACCCCAATTTATGTAGAACCGTTTGCCGGGGGGGCAGGTGTTGCGTTATCTTTGCTACTCAACTCTGCCGTAGATGAAATCGTAATTAACGATTACGATAAGGCGATTTATTCTGTGTGGAGAGCGTTACTTACTGAAACGGATAGCTTTATAAAGTTGATTGAGGACACTCCACTGAGCGTTGATGAATGGAGAGCTCGTAAGCGTATTTACGATGAACAAGGAGATAAATATTCCTTAGAATTAGGTTTTGCAGCGTTTTATCTGAATCGCACAAATCATTCTGGAATTTTGAGCAATGCAGGCCCTATTGGTGGCTTTGATCAAACCGGCAATTATCTGATTGACGCAAGATTTAATAGACCGGAACTTGTGCGACGTGTTTGTGAAATCGCAAAGTATAAATCTAAGATACACCTTTATAACAAGGATATCCGTACGTTTTTGGAAAAGCATTTGCCAAGATATCAAGAGAGAGCTTTCATATACTTTGATCCTCCTTATTACAACAAAGGAAAAGCACTATATAAAAACTTCTTCTCGCCGATGGACCATCAAGAAATCTTTGAGCGTATTAAAGAACTCAACTGTCCTTGGCTTGTAACATACGACGATGTTCCTGAAATCCGAGAAATATACTCTTCTTATACAGGGAAACGATATGATTTAACTTATAGTTTGGCCAATAATGGAAAAAAATCAGAACTCATGTTTTTGAGTGATGATGCCCTTTGGCCCAGTAAGGCAGAATTAAAAGAAAAGCGAATTGCAATCAATTTGCGAGGTGAAGATGATGGCGAATAATCATATTAATGAGCTTATCGCAACAGATGAGCTGTTTCAGCTGATTCAGAAAGAAAACTTTGTCGGGTGGGTATTCTCACTGGATTATGATAATGCATTAGTTGTAACGAATGACGCATGGAAGTATGCTGTGAAAGGTATTCCACATAATGCTTTTTTGCTTGCGTCTACGTTTACCCCAGATAATTATGCAGATGTAGATGAAATGGACCGCGAGGTTATTCTTCTGCGAGTTATGGGCACTTGTAAATTACCCCGGGATGACGATGCAATTAAAACAAAACTTGATAGCTATCAAAACTTGACAGAGCTATATCCTACACAAGGTCGGGAAGACTTCGATGCAATTACAAAAAATAAACTGCAGTTCGGTGGTTTAACATGCAGAGTCCTTGGTACATTTTACATGAAGAATAGCGAGCTGCATTTGGGAAGCGATATCGAAACCTTTTCTGTTTCTATGCGAATGGGTGTATATTTTCCTAAAGGAGAAGCCCTTGAAACAATCGTAAATTATGTGGATCCAATTCGGAAGAAACGTGCCAAAGAAGAATTCAAAGCATTGGGTATTACAGCAGATGTTCCGCCTTTCAAAATTGGCACTGTGAGGTATACCTCGACCGATCGTTTGCATAGAGCCAAGGAAGTGGATAAAGTTCCATTTCGGATTCAGCCTTCGGATTTCTTGTCGCGACGTACGGCCGTATTAGGTATGACTCGTACTGGCAAATCGAATATGATTAAGCAAACCATCTCAGTGGTCAAGAACATCTCGGATAGATGCGCTCTGCCTATCGGACAGTTGATTTATGACCTGAATGGTGAATATGCAAACGCGAATCAGCAGGACAGTGGTTCTATAGCAGAAATTTACTCAGAAGAGTGTGTTCGTTATCGCATGGTTCCCGCTACTGGATTTCGGCCTATACTAAATAATTTTTATGAGCAAATCGCAGATGGATATGTGACTATTTGTGAAACAATTAATGAAAATCCCAACAGCTCGGCCGTAGATATCAAAACTTTTTTGAATATGTCATTTGATGAACCGGACGAGCAAGATCGCTCATTGCACTACAAATGGCAGGTCAGAGTTGCTATATATAAGGCCTTGCTATACACCGCGGGTTTTGATTGTTCCTCAAATTACAAAATTTCTTTTCCCACTAATGCGGATGTTCGAAAAGTTGTGGACGAATCAGTTAGCAGCACAAACAATTTAACTTTAGAGCAAGCAAAAGAATGGTTTTTGAAAGCCAGAGAGCATCGCAAGGAATTGTTTAGCAGTAACGGAAAACTCTGGCTCGAAGATGACTGCGTATCTATGTTGAATATGATTGCTTGCAAAAATAGTGACGACCGCTATTTTAATGGATACAAGGTGCTTTTAGGAGCGAAGATGTATCACACTAAAGACCGAACAATAGATGTATCCAATGAGATTTATGGGCACTTGTGCAATGGAAAAATTGTAATCCTGGACTTATCCGTTGGCAACGCAGCTTTACGAGATAAGTTGAGCAAGAAAATCGCAGCATATATTTTTAATTCGTCAATGGATTGTTTTACTCGTGGAGAAACGCCGCCGAATATCGTCTTATATATCGAGGAAGCGCATAACCTTATCGGCAAAGAAAATAAGTTGACAGATACTTGGCCCAGAATTGCAAAGGAAGGTGCAAAGTATAGGATTTCCTTGGTGTATGCGACTCAAGAGGTATCCTCTGTTCATCCTAACATTCTTGCAAACACAGAGAACTGGATTGTATCTCATATAAACAGTGAGCGAGAGGTCAGAGAGCTTGCAAAATTCTATGATTTTTCTGACTTTAGCAAATCCCTGCTTCGCTCCCAGGATGTTGGTTTTTCCAGAGTAAAAACATTGTCAAGCCCCTTTGTTGTTCCAATTCAGATTGACAAGTTTGATCCGGAGCGGATCAAGCGTGAAAGGACTTCTCAATGACGCATGATATGGCTGATAAAACAACACATGTTGACATTGTTCAGAATCCGGATATCAAAAGCTTTCTGGATGAGTGTAATTATATGGTGCCGCCAACAGGGAATGAACTTGCTGAAATTGTGAGTAATTTTATTTCCGTTCCGTTTTGGGATAAGGCGTTGCCGACCAAAATAATAGCCATTGATGGGAGTAATTATGAAGCCACTGTAAATCCGCAGATTCCGTTTACAAGATTCGGCTTTGTAAAAATTGGGCATTTGCTAATTAATCGAGATAGTTATAAGGGGTTGAATTGCGGAAAATTTATTGATCCCTTTGCTGTTGCGCGCCTCAGTGAGGACAATAGTTCTTTGCTCTTTTCATTTCCAAGTTCAAATATGACTTACAAAGAACAAAAGAGCGTAAGAAATAGTTTCCGTTTAGCTATGGATGAGGCTCTATATAAACAGCGTTTTATTGAAAGCGACCCCCGAACCAGCATTAGAACGACATTGTTTTATATTGCAGCCCATCGCACAGGCAAACTTCATAGTGATACCCCTAACAGACTTTTTTTACACAAATGCCCCACTTGCGAAGCTGAAATGATTGAGGTATGGGATATTCCAGAGGTTCAGAAATGTCCTCACTGCGGGGAGCGTGTATATCCTTCGGATTGTTTGCGGATTTGGGAAGAGGTTCATGATTCCGCATCGAATCAGTTGGCTTTGACGCGTTTTACAAATGCAATAATGCATATTTTAATCATACACTATATTCGCTATTTAAAAGAACGATTTCCTAATTCATATTTAGGCGTTCTCAGTAATATGTGCTTCTTTGTTGACGGCCCCTTGGCTATAAATGGCACTGCGGCGTGGATTAAAAGCTGCATTCAAAAATGTATCTATGATGTTAATGTAGAGCTTAAAATGGCAAATATGTCGCCTATGATGGTTATTGGTTTACAAAAGTCAGGCAAACTGTATGATTACATTCATCTAATTGGAAGTTCTATACGCCCCAATTCCATCTACTGTGTAACAGATGATTTCCGGAACAACTATGTTGATTTCGATAAGACGCCATCAAGCACAACATATGGCAATGAAACTTATTACGGCCAAGACTTCCTGTTGAAAACATCATCCGGAAAGTTGTTTGTGTTTAACGCTCCATATCCTTTTCCCAACAAAGATAATATTGCAGTTTTTAAGAAAGAAAAGGCAAACATTGAACACTACTTTAATATAGGGGCGTATGTACGACTAATTGAGGACTTTGAAAGTGATTTGTATGAGGGTGCAGTTGTCCCAATTGCTTTGGCGCAGAAATATACAGCTATTAGTTTGCAGCCTGGTGGAAAAATTTTAGATGTTTTGGCTCAAACTGCTATTAAGCAATAATTTTTCCACCTATTTTACCATTCCAGATCCAGATAAGGAGCCACACTATAATGTTACATCCCGGTCTATATGAACAAGTCATCAATAACGCTCTGACCAGCGAGCTTGCGGAGATTCCGGAGGCACGCAAGTCTGTTGCGCCCATTGACAGGGCGGAAGCCTCTAAGGTGTTGGCGCAGTATTTGGCGGATGTGGTTCAAAAGGGCTTGGATAACGTACTGGACAATGGTGGGGATATTTCTGCCCAGATCGGCCTGACCAACCAGATTGTAGATCTCATTCAGAATACGACAAAAGAAGCTGGCTTTGCTGCGCTGGGCGTTGACCAGCGGGCAGAGCAGCTTCTTGCGCTTTTGCGGGAAGCCGATCCGCGGCTGGCCGTAGGAAAAACAGCGGCGGACATAGAGCGCCCGGAAACCTCCATCGCACAGAGTTCCCTATTCACCGGCGCAGTGCATGAGCCGCAGATGTTCACAGAGCTCAAGAAAGAGATCGTCTCGGCCGACCGAATTGACATGCTGGTGTCCTTCATCAAATGGAGCGGCCTGCGGCTCATTATGGACGAGCTGCGGGAGTTTACGCAGAACGGCGGCGAACTTCGCATTATCACCACTTCTTACATGGGCGCAACGGATGTGAAAGCCATCGAGGAACTTCGCCAACTGCCCAATACGCAGATCAAGGTCAGCTACAATACCAAGACAACACGCCTCCATGCCAAGGCGTATATCTTCTACCGTAACACTGGCTTTACGACGGCCTATGTGGGCTCGTCCAATCTGTCCAATGCGGCGCTGACCAGTGGCCTTGAATGGAACACCAAGGTAACGAAACGCGACTTGCCCGAAACCATTGACAAGATCGCTGCCACCTTTGAGTATTACTGGAATGACCGTGAATTTGAGTACTATGATGAGGGGCAAAAAGAGCGGCTGGCCCGTGCGCTGAAAGCAGAAAAATACTTCGACACCAACAATGCCGAAGTCTATACCATGGATATCCATCCGTATTCCTATCAGCAGGAAATTCTGGACAAGTTGGAGGCGGAGCGCACTGTTCGGGGTTACACGCGCAATCTTGTGGTGGCTGCCACCGGTACAGGCAAGACGGTCATTTCCGCGCTGGATTACAAGTGCTTTCACAAGCAGAATCCGGATAAGCTGTGCCGCCTGCTCTTTGTGGCGCACCGGGAAGAAATTCTCAAGCAGAGTTTGTATACCTTCCGGGCTGTACTCAAGGACGCAAACTTCGGAGAAATGTTTGTGGGCAGCTACAAGCCGGAAAGCATCGATAATCTGTTTATCTCCATTCAGACCTTCAATTCGCAAAGCTTCACGGAAAAGACATCGCCTGATTTCTACGATTACATCATCGTGGACGAGTTCCACCATGCGGCGGCTCCGACCTACCAGAAGCTCTTAGCTTATTACCAGCCTCGCATCCTGCTGGGCTTGACGGCAACCCCGGAGCGTATGGACGGCAAGAGCATCCTTCCATACTTCAACAACCGCATTGCGGCGGAAATCCGTCTGCACGAAGCCATTGACCGGAAACTGCTCTGCCCGTTCCAGTACTTTGGCGTTACCGATACCGTGGATTTGGATGCGCTGAAATGGTCTGCCGGTGGCTATCAAAAGAGCGAGCTGGAACAGGTCTACACCTTCAGTGGTGCCATTGCAAACCGACGCGCCGACCATGTGGTGTCCTCGCTGCTGAAATATGTCACAGATATTGATGACGTGAAAGGCCTTGGCTTCTGCGTAACGATAGATCACGCTGAATTTATGTGCCGCTACTTCAATGAGCACAATATTCCGTCCATGTTCCTGACAGGGCAATCCCCGGACGAGGAAAGAACGGCGGCAAAACAGCGTCTTGTATCTGGCGAGGTCCGTTTCATTTTCGTCGTAGATATCTATAACGAAGGCGTGGATATTCCGGAAGTCAATACCGTTCTGTTCTTACGTCCTACTGAGTCGTTGACGATCTTCTTACAGCAGCTGGGACGCGGCTTGCGCCTGGCTGAGGACAAGGAGTGTCTGACTGTACTGGACTTCATCGGTCAGGCAAATAGAAAGTACAATTTTGAGGATAAATTCGCGGCGCTGCTGTCAAATACAACCCGCAGCGTGAGCCGTGAAATCAAAGACGGCTTCGTGTCCGTCCCAAAGGGCTGCTATATCCAGTTGGAGAAAAAAGCCGCAAAGTACATACTGGATAACATCCGCACATCCTATGGCAATACCGCCGGCTTGGTATCCCGCGTAGCATCTTTCACAGAAGACAGCGGTCTGAAGCTGACACTCAAAAACTTTTTGGATTACTACCATCTTGATCCGAGGGCGATTTATAAGTTTTCTTCCTTCTCTCGTATTTGCGCCAGAGCAGACGTCCTCGAAGACTTTTCGGAGCCACTGGAGGATGTTCTGACCAAAGCGTTTGCGAAGCTTGCCGTGGTCGATTCCCGCCGCTGGATTTCGTTCCTTCTGGATATTCTTCTGCGTTTGGACAACATTGATTTTGCTGCCCTTTCGGACGTTGAAAAGCGGATGATGCAGATGTTTTATATCACCGTTTGGGGCAAGGCTGTTGAGGATTGGAATGGTGAAGAAGTGCAGGACAATCTCTATGCACTATCGGATAGCACCGTTCTGCTCAATGAACTCATGGAGCTGCTGTGCTATCGTTTTGAACAGATCGACTTCATTGATGAGCCGGTTGATTTGGGCTTTGACTGCCCACTGGATTTACATTGCACCTATACCCGAGATCAGCTACTGGTGGCGATGGATTTTATGAAACCTGCAACCGTGCGTGAGGGCGTCAAGTGGCTGCCGGACAAGCAGTTGGATGTATTCTTTGTGACACTAAACAAGGCGGATAAGGACTATTCGCCAACCACCATGTACAACGACTACTCCATCAGTGAGAGCCTGTTTCATTGGCAGAGCCAGAGCACCACGGCAGAAAATTCGCCCACTGGTCAGCGCTATATCCACCATAAAGAACGCGGCAGCAAGGTGCTGCTGTTCGTCCGAGAGTTTAAGTCAGACCGCGTGACTGGTGGCGCGGATGCGTACACGTATCTGGGAACGGCGAGCTATGTGAAGCATGAAGGCAGCCGGCCGATGAATATCACATGGCGGCTGGATCGCCCGATCCCGGCGAAGTTTTTGAAGAAAACAAATAAGTTGGTAGTGGGCTGACGTACTTTGCATGATTTTGGGGAGATGCCTATGGACGCACGAAAGCACTTAATCATCATAAAGGGAAAAGATCAGACGGAATCGGTTGCGAGCTTTCAGTTCCATGACGGGAAGTGTGAAGTCGTCTATACCAGTGCGCCCAATGAAACATACAGCTTCCAGATCAGCAATGTGGAGATCCTGCCTCTGAAAAAGAAAATTGATCCTGCGCAGGTGATTGTCACCGCAAATAGGC
>ENA-OWRJ01003655-OWRJ01003655.1-human-gut-metagenome-genome-assembly--contig:-NODE-3655-length-10932-cov-3.222764_pt1 | contig 10932 bp, 9 predicted proteins | sample MGYA00248269_ERZ651897 | MGnify/ENA primary metagenome ERZ651897 (study PRJEB26924, sample SAMEA4378252) | human gut metagenome | biome: human gut; feature: human-associated habitat; material: faeces...
GCGAGACACGGCAAATTCCGTTACTGGGCACGTATGCGTGAACAGTAACGTCATAAGTAATGGGAATTAATGGGAATGTATAAAAATTTCCAAATAACATTGACCTGTAGAGAGAAGAAGAGAGAAAAGCAGGTCGGGAGGTATCAGGATGGCAGCAGTAGGAATTATCGGAGCCGGAACCTGGGGCACAGCCCTGGCGGTGCTTCTGAACAATAATGGACACGATGTGACAATCTGGTCGGCATTTGATACAGAGATCCAGGAAATGAGCCGCACCAGACGGCACAAAAATCTGCCGGAGGTTGTACTTCCGGATCCGATCCAGATGACAGCTGATCTGCGCACTGCGATGGCGGAGAAGGATATGCTGATTATGGCGGTTCCGTCCGTCTATGTCCGCAGTACGGCGGCGAAGATGAAGGAATACCTGCGTTACGGTCAGATTGTCGTGGATGTGGCGAAGGGAATCGAGGAGCAGAGTCTTATGACGATGTCACAGGTCATCCCTCACAGCCGGCGGCAGGGGTTCTTTTCTATTTCCAAATACTCTTAATAACTGTATAGATCAGCCAAATCAGAAGAATCGGCCCCGCCAGATGAATCAGGATGGTAAAAATACCTCCGACCAGTGCAAACAGCACAAATAAGATCGCAATAACCACCACGCTGAGAATCACCTTCCAGTACCATTTGTTCAAATCGATGTAATGGAAGTTCGGCGGCAGACCGCTGTCGTCCCGCTCCGAAGAACCGCCGTTGTAGGAGGACGCTGTGCGCCCGCTCCCGGCAGCGTCTCCCGAAGTGTACGAACCGCCCTGGCCGGTCTCCCCGGCGCCCTCGCTGCTGTCGATAATGGTTTTCGCAATCAGGCGTGGGCTGCCGATCTCCTCGATCACTTCTTCCTCCCGGCGCCCTTTCGCCGCCTCCTGGCTGATATACTGATCGTAATAGCTTATGTTGCTCTGGATGACTGAAGCCGAAACCTCGCCGTCCAGCGCCTCCCGAAGCTCCTGTAAAAACTCTGTCTTTCTCATCTTGTCTCCTTATTCCTCAAACCGTCCCGTTTCTCCCGTTTCACCCAGCCGAAAGAAACAAGCTTCCAGTTCCCGTCCCTTTCAACTGCCTCAGCGTATGCGCTCTTTCAAAAGTCCGCTCCGGTACGCTTTCAAGAGCTCTTTCAGATCCTCGATACGGCCCGCCAGCTCCTTGCCCTCATCGGTATCCGCCACTGTGATGCGCTTCTGCATTTTCTCCACAATATATACCTTCGGCGTCCGCTCGCGCTCCGGGTCAAATGGCTTGTGTTCCGCAAGCGCGAGATGGTGCGAATTGAAAATCAACGTATATCCGGCGATTCCCGTCCGCTCCTGGTAGGCTTTCGACAGCCCGCCGTCAATGATGAAGAGCTTGCCGCCAGCCCGGATCGGTGTCTCTCCACTCTTAATCTTCACCGGCATATGCCCGTTGATGATATGCGAGCCCTTCGTCGGAAGTCCAAATTCCTTCAAAATCATATCGCAGGTCTCTTCTTCCTCACTGAGCTGGTAATACGGGTTCATCGTCTCTCTCATCACTTCCGGATCCTCGATGAAATAATGCTCAAAGCTGCGGTTTTTGTCCTTTCCAAATACCGGCGATTTCGCACCATTCCACAGATACCACATAAAATCGCGGCACGCCTCCTTCTCCGGCGCGTCCTCTGGAAGAAAATAGGCATTTTTAACCTGTGTGTCAATAAAATCCATCAATTCCTTGCCGCGGTACATCTTGCCGCCCACCATCAGACCGTCAAATTCCCGATTCTCCGTCATCGGGATACAGCCGTGATAGAGCAGGTTGGAATTGCAGCATTTATACATGCTTCCGTTGGAATATAGGAAACGGACATGCTCATGCAGCCGCGCATTGTGGCGGAACGACAGCTCCAGCGTGTGAAGCAGCTCTTCCTCTTCGTCCGTCAGCCGCAGCGGATCCGCCGGATCCACCGTCGGGAAATTCATGTCGCGCATCGGATACTCTTTTCCATCGATCGTGACCGTGCCGCGGTCATAACGAATCGCTGACAGAAGTATCCGCTCTTCCATCCCGTACTCCGGATGGCGCTTGATGATCTGCCCCTCTTCCTTATACTGTAACACCGCGATCGCCTTGTGCATCTTCGCCGCCAGCTTCGGATCCACTGCATCGTAAATATTTTTGTCAAGAATCTGCGGCAGAAAACAGGTACACGGATCGTCCCGGTACACGCGCTCCGCAAACATCGACAGCGGGCGCAGGTTAATTCCGTAGCCGTCCTCCAATACATCAAATCCATTGTAACCGAGCGCCATACGCAAAACATTGCAGATACACGCCCGGTTGCCCGTCGCCGCGCCCATCCACGAAATATCATGATTGCCCCACTGGATATCCACATCATGGAAATGCATCAGTTCCTCCAGAATGATATCCGGTCTCGGACCACGGTCAAATATATCGCCCAGGATATGAAGATTATCGATCGTCAGACTCCGGATCAGGCTGCAGATCACGACAATAAAGCTGTCCGCCACCCGGACGTCAATCAGGGTATTGATAAGTTCGCTGTAATACTCCGTCTTATTGTCATCGGTATTATCGACATATAAAAGCTCATCGATCACACCCGAAAATTCCCTCGGCATCTTTTTTCTTACCTTGGAACGGGTGTATTTCGACGAAACCTCCCGGCAGATCTGCACCAGACGGTACACCGCCGTCTTCTGCCAGTCCTCCGTGTATTCGTTCGCCTGTTTGATCTGATTGATCATTTTTTCCGGATAATAGATAAGGTTCGCCAGCCGCACCTCGTCCTCCTCCGAAATAATATGTCCAAATGTCTCGCGGATCTTCTCCCGGATGATACCCGACGAACTGCGGAGCAGATAAATAAACGCCTCATGCTCACCGTGCAGGTCACTGAAAAAATATTCCGTGCCCTTCGGAAGTCCACAGATTGCCTGTAAATTAATAATATCACTCGCCGCCGCCCGGATATTCGGATACTCCCGCGAAAGCAGCTTCAAATATGCTAAATCCCTCATGTTATCAGCTCCCAAACTGCGCTGTCTGCCCGGATATTGTCGTGACTCGTTATCGTCGCGCTCGCTTTGGGTAAACGGCACATTATCTACATTGCATTTGCCTTTTTGATAGATTTATAGTAGCATAGATTCAGATCAGGGTCAAAATATATTTTCGGCACTTTCAGTTCCTAAAGTGCCTACCCGTGAACAGAAACATTTTTTTCCATACATAAATACAGGAGGAACATTCATGACAGAACCACACACTCTCTACGTGTTTGGCACCGGCAACGCCACGATGACACGTTATTATAATACCTGCTTCGCCATCCGCTCCGGCGAGGAATATTTCATGACAGACGCCGGCGGCGGCAATGGCATCCTGCGGATTCTGGAAGAAATGCAGGTTCCATTAAACCGCATCCATCATCTCTTCGTGACACACGAACACACCGACCACATTCTCGGCGTGATCTGGATGATCCGGATGATTGGCACTGCCATCAAAAAGGGAAATTATGAGGGAATTTTTCATATTTACTGCCACGACGGCCTGATCGACACGATTCAGACCTTCTGCCGCCTGACACTCCAGAAGAAATTCTGCGACCTGATCGGCGATCCGATCCAGCTCATCCCGATTTCTGACCGCGAAACCCGGCAGATTCTCGATATGGAGGTCACCTTCTTTGACATTCATTCGACCAAGGCGCGCCAGTTCGGCTTCCGCGCTGTGCTGCCGGGCGGCAAGATCGTCTGCTGCCCGGGCGACGAACCGCTGAACCCGCTCTGCGAAGAATTTGCCAAAGGCGCCGACTGGCTTTTCCACGAAGCCTTCTGCCTCTACCGCGACCGGAAAATCTTCTCCCCTTATGAAAAACACCACAGCACCGTCAAAGATGCCTGCGAACTCGCCGAACGCCTCGGTGCGCGGCATTTGATTCTGTGGCACACTGAAGATAAGACTTATCCGGAACGCGCTGCTTTGTACCGCGCTGAAGGGGAAGCCTATTATCATGGGGATTTGCTGGTACCGGAGGATGGGAGTGTGATAGAGCTGTGATTGTATCTTGCAGCTCTACCTCTTCCTCAAATGATAATACGTCATCGTCGCCGACGCCAGCAGCGTCTCCTTATCATCATAAATCTTGCATTCGCACACCGAAAATGCATAACCATTCTGTATTTCCTGCGCCCGGGCGATGATTTTGGATGTGTTTTTTCCAGCTTTCAGATAATGGATCGTGCCATCCACAGTCGGGACTGCGTAGTCGCGCCCGGTCATCGCTGCGGTGCCACCCACGGTATCCGCCAGTGAATACAGGACGCCGCCGTGCACGATACCTAAGATATTCATATGCCACGGTTTCAATACAATCTCTCCAACTGCATAGCCCGGGCGTGCCTCGGTGATCTCCATCTCGATTTTCTTCCGGAAATCATTGGCTGCATCCGTCTCCTGTCCGCGCTTGTCCCAGACTTCTGAGAATGAGCCGGACGGCTTTTTCTTTTCTTCCTTCTTTTCCATTTCATGTACCTCCTTGTATATATGATTTACTCTCTTTTTTATCTCTCTGCAGGTCATCTATTGTTTTCTTCTATTTTTTCTATCACTTTTCTCTCTAATATAATCTGTTTGCCTGAATCAGCCCATCCTTTTTCCTCGCCTCAAACGCTTTTTCTCATATTTTTCCAAAGATGGACTCATACTTTCTCCCATCCTCTCATACAATCTTATCAGATTGCAAAAATGTTATTGTTCACGCATACGTGCCCAGTAACGGAATTTGCCGTGGCTTCGCATTTAAATACTATCGCACAGGAGGGATCTGTCTTGAAACGAAGTTCTGTTATCATTGCACTGGAAATCTGCGCCATTGCGGCGCTCTTTGTCAGCTGGTCCTTCCAGCGTCCGAACAGCCATCAGGTCACGGTCGGGAATGCGTCGGAACATTTTATCCGCTGGGTGGATTTCGATGTAACCGCCGACGCCATGACACAGGCGTTCCGCTATGATGTTGATACCTGCCAGCAGGATCTCCATCTGAACTGGGTCGATCTGCTCGCCTACCTGGGGGCGCGCTACGGGGGCGATTTTTCGCATTATCAGGCGTCCGATATGACGGAAGCTGCCGAACAGCTCCAAAATGGCGTTACAGTGGAAGAATTGACGAAAAATATGACCTCTTTTGCCTATTATCGTGAGGCTTACGGCGCGGTTCTGGATGGAATGGTCGGACTGTATGAAATTGAGATTCCGAAATCGGAAGCACCGGCTTTTGCACTGGCGGACGCGCAGATACAGGAGGGGGATCCGGCTGCCAATACTTCCTACGCAACGACACCACCAACAACAACAGCAACCACAACAGCAACCACAACTGGTACAGACACAATCGACTCAGCCAGTCAAGCTTCACCAGAAACTTCAGCCTCATCCAACACACAAACTTCTCTCGAAACCCCAGTCCCCACTCTCTCCGATCCCGACGCTGTCCCCCTGACTCCCTCCGGTGAGGAAAAAGTCTGGGTTACCAAATATGGTCTGAAAGCGTTTCTCCCACTGGCGAAAAACTTTCCCTACAGCCACTATGACGATTTCGGTGTCTCCCGCAGCTACGGTTACCGGAGACGGCATCTCGGGCATGATATGATGGGGCAGACGGGAACGCCTGTGATTGCTGTGGAATCCGGGCGCGTCGAGGCGCTCGGCTGGAACCAGTACGGCGGCTGGCGCATCGGCATCCGCAGCTTTGACGGGAAACGATACTACTATTATGCACATTTACGCAAAGACTACCCCTACCAGTCAAACCTGAAAGAGGGCAGTCTCGTCACCGCCGGGGACGTGATCGGTTATCTCGGTCACACCGGCTACAGCAGCACTGAAAACACCAACAACATCGCTGAACCGCACCTGCATTTCGGATTGCAGCTCATTTTTGACGAATCCCAGAAAGAAGGAAACAACGAAATCTGGATTGACTGCTATGAACTGATCCGTTTTCTGGCGATAAACCGCTCCGAGACCGTCAAGAAAGAAGGCACCAAAGAATGGACGCGTGTTTATGAAATGAAAGATCCTAGTATCGATCAATTTTCCACCCCATGACAAAGTTTTCTTACCAAGTCAATCCTGTCGCTTAATATAACCCGCCACTGACAGTTTCTCACCAATATATACATATAATTATCACGTTAAAAAGCCATGCAGAGATTCTTCAATAAAAACATTCTGCAATCCATAAAAATACAGCCGGAAAAGGTGCACCCAAAACCGCACTTTCTCCGGCTGTTTTCAATAAAACTTATTATTTGATCACGCGCACGCGCATCATACCCTGAATAGCTTTCAGCTTCTCAATCGTCGCCGCGTCTGCCTTGGTCTCCAGATCAACTAGCGTATAAGCGTATTTATCACGGCTCTTGTTCGTCATGTTTGCGATGTTCATGTCAGTCGATGCCAGGATCGAGGAAATCTGTCCGATCATGTTCGGCACGTTCTTATGAAGAAGTGCAAGACGACCTACGGTTGTGCACACGCCCATATCGCAATTCGGAAAGTTGACGGAATTCTTGATATTACCATTGTCCAGGTAATCCATCAGCTCTTTGACTGCCATCACGGCACAGTTATCCTCGGATTCTTCTGTGGATGCGCCCAGATGTGGGGTTGCGATGACGTTCGGCATCTGCATTACTTTTGCATTCGGGAAATCGGTGATATAGCGTTTTACACGACCGGAAGCCAGCGCCTCTGCCATATCGTCGTCATTTACCAGAAGGTCACGCGCAAAGTTTAAGATAACCACGCCGTCCTTCATCTGTCCCAGGCTGTCTTTGTTGATCATCTGGCGGGTGCTGTCAAGCAGCGGTACATGAACGGTGATGTAATCGCATTCCTGATAGATCGTATCAACAGATGTGATGTGCTTTACGTCTCTGGAAAGCATCCACGCTGCTTTGACAGAAATGAACGGGTCATAGCCGTATACTTCCATGCCAAGCGCTGCAGCTGCGTTTGCAACCTCTGCGCCGATGGCGCCCAGTCCGATAACGCCAAGCTTTTTGCCGCGGATCTCATGACCGGCAAATTTCTTTTTCGCCTTCTCCATATCTTTGGAAATATTTTCATTGTCCTTCTGCTCCTTGCACCAGTCGATGCCGCCGACTACGTCTCTGGCTCCCAGCAGCATGCCAGCCAGCACCAGCTCTTTGACGCCGTTTGCATTAGCGCCCGGTGTATTGAATACGACAACACCAGCCTCCGCACACTTGTCAAGCGGAATGTTGTTGACGCCCGCTCCGGCACGTGCAACGGCACGCAGTCCCTTCGGAAGTTCTAGATCATGCATAGCAGCACTGCGGACCAGAATGCCCTCTGCCTCCGCCAGGTTGTCAGTCATCTCATAATTTTCGGTCAGTAAACCGGTTCCCAGCTTGGAAATCGGGTTCAGGCAATGGATTTTTCTCATTTTTTAACTCTCTTTTCTTTCAAAATTTCAAATCTTCCCATACGCGGGCTGTTTTTGTTTTAAAAAGTCCACTGCTGCAGCAGAAAGGAACGGATTCCCCCTCCCTTTCGCCGCAGCAATGGCATAAATTTAAAAATTGACTAATTTGTATGTTTTTTCTCAAATTCGCGCATGAAAGCAACTAATTTCTCAACGCCCTCGATCGGCATTGCATTATAGATGCTAGCACGCATACCGCCGACGGTACGGTGACCTTTTAAGTTCACAAAGCCTGCCTCTTTGGCTTCCTTGACAAACAGGGCATCCAGATCTGCATCGCCGGTGACGAACGGTACGTTCATCAGGGAACGGTCCTTTTTCTCAACGGTACCCTTGAAGAGCTTGCTCTCATCGAGGAAATCGTAAAGGATCTTCGCCTTCTTCTCGTTGCGCTCCTTCATGGCACTTAAACCACCCATTTTCTTGAGCCATTTAAATACCTTGCCGCACATATAGATGGTGTATGTAGGCGGTGTGTTGTACAGAGAGTCATTGTCTGCGTATGTTTTGTAGCGCAGCATGGTTGGTGTTCCCGGAAGAACATCCTCTGTGATCAGATCCTCGCGGATGATGACGATCGCCATACCAGCCGGACCTACGTTCTTCTGGACACCGCCCCAGAGAATACCAAACTTACTCACATCCAGCGGCTCTGACAGGAAACAGGAGGAGATGTCTGCTACCAGTGTCTTGCCCTTGGTGTTCGGAAGCTCGTGGTATACGGTTCCGTAAATAGTGTTATTTAAGCAGATATACACGTAATCTGCGTCCTCATCCACTGGAAGGTCCGAACAATCCGGGATGTAGGAAAAGGTCTTGTCAGCGCTGGATGCAATCGCGTTGGCGGTACCAAACATCTTTGCCTCCTGATATGCTTTCTTTGCCCACTGTCCGGTGATGATGTAATCCCCCACCTTATTTTTGAACAGGTTCATCGGAACCATGGCGAACTGCATATTGCCGCCGCCCTGTACGAATAATACTTTGTAATTGTCCGGAATCTGCATCAATTCGCGCAGATCCTTCTCTGCATCATCAATGATGGCCTGGAAATCCTTGGAGCGGTGGCTCATCTCCATGACGGACATGCCGCTGCCCTGGTAGTCCAGCATCTCTGCCGCTGCCTCTCTCAGTACCTCCTCCGGAAGTACTGCCGGACCTGCCGAAAAGTTATAGACTCTGCTCATAATAAATCTCCTCCTGTCTTACACAAAAATGTGATAATTGCCCCCATTTTACAACTATTCGATGCGTAAGTCAATCTCATCAAACGCTTCCTCGATCGGTTTTCCAGCCGGAACCATCGGGAATACCTTGTCATCGCTGCCGATCTGGCACTCGATCATAACCGGGATATTTAAGCTGATCGCCTCGCGCAGCACCGGCTCCACATCCTCTTTCTTCGTGATACGGTATGCTTTCGCGCCCATGCCCTCTGCCACCTTGACGAAATCCATCTGATCGTAAAGCTCCGTCTGGGAATAGCGTTTTCCATAGAACAGGGTCTGCCACTGGCGCACCATACCCAGAACATGGTTGTTAAATACAACCTCGATAACCGGAATGTTGTAGCGGGTTGCCGTCGCAATCTCGTTCATGTTCATACGGAAACAGCCGTCTCCGGCAATATTGATAACCGTCTTATCCTTACAGCCCATCTTCGCACCAATCGCTGCACCCAGACCGTAGCCCATGGTGCCCAGACCGCCGGAGGTCAGAAGCTGTCTCGGACGTTTGTATTTATAATACTGTGCCGCCCACATCTGATGCTGTCCGACATCGGTACAGATGATCGCATCGCCGCCGGTTACCTTGTAGATCTCTTCCATGATATACGGACCGGTCAGAACTTCCTTATTGTAGCGGAGCGGGTACATATCTTTCAGACGCTCAATGTGACTCAGCCACTCGTCATGGTTCATCGGATCCAGACGCGCGTTTAACTTACGCAGAATAATCTTGACATCGCCAATAATGCTCGCATCGGTCTGGATATTTTTGTTGATCTCCGCCGGATCGATATCTATGTGTAAAATCTTTGCATTGGTTGCAAAATGGTTCGGATCGCCCACAACACGGTCACTGAAACGCGCGCCTACAACGATCAGCAGATCGCACTCTGCCACACCGAGGTTGGATGTCTTGGTTCCGTGCATACCGATCATACCGGTATAAAGGACATCGGTTCCGTCAAATGCACCTTTACCCATCAGGCTGTCACCCACCGGTGCCTGAATTTTATGTGCAAATGCACTTAATTCATTGGCAGCATCTGACGCCACTGCACCGCCGCCGACAAAAATAAACGGTTTTCTCGCCGCCTTGATCATCTCGATCGCCTTTTCCATGTCTTCCTCACGGATCAGCTCTGTCTCGCGCTCGATCGGCTGCGGTTCCTTCGGCTCGTACTCGCAGGCCGCTGCCGTCACATCCTTGGTGATATCCACCAGAACCGGACCCGGACGGCCACTCTTAGCAATCACGAACGCACGACGGATCACATCTGCCAGCTTCGTGACATCCTTTACGATAAAATTATATTTCGTGATCGGCATGGTAACACCCAGAATGTCGATCTCCTGGAAGCTGTCTTTTCCAAGAAGGCCTGTCGTTACATTACAGGTGATGGCTACCATCGGAATGGAATCCAGGTTAGCTGTTGCAATACCCGTAACCAGGTTCGTAGCTCCCGGACCGGATGTCGCCATACACACACCGACCTTGCCGGTTGCTCTCGCGTAGCCGTCTGCCGCGTGGGACGCTCCCTGTTCATGAGAGGTCAAAATATGGGTGATTTTATCCTTGTGTTTATAAAGTGCATCATAAATGTTGAGGATCGCGCCGCCCGGATAACCGAACACCGTGTCTACCCCCTGCTCTTTCAAGCATTCAATGACAATCTCTGCTCCTGTCAATGTCTTCATCTGTCTAACCTGCTTTCCTTCCTTAAACCATTTTAAATGCATATCAAGCAGTACTTTCCGTCTCAAAAGCACCTGTCTGAAGCCCGCAATGATTACTTCTGTGTCTTCGGAACCTCCAGGATTGCGCCCCGGTTTCCGCTTGTTACAAGCGCTGCGTAACGTGCCAGGTATCCGGTCGTAACCTTCGGTTCTCTCGGCTGCCATTTCTTTCTTCTCTCTGCCAGCTCCTCGTCGGATACGAGTACGTTCAGGGAGTTATTGTTGATATCGATGGAAATAATATCGCCTTCCTCAACCAGCGCGATCGGTCCGCCGACTGCCGCCTCCGGAGAAACGTGTCCGATGGATGCACCTCTGGATGCGCCGGAGAAACGTCCGTCTGTGATCAAAGCTACGCTGGAACCAAGTCCCATACCTGCGATTGCAGAAGTCGGGTTCAGCATCTCACGC
>ENA-OWRJ01003670-OWRJ01003670.1-human-gut-metagenome-genome-assembly--contig:-NODE-3670-length-10889-cov-3.940373_pt1 | contig 10889 bp, 10 predicted proteins | sample MGYA00248269_ERZ651897 | MGnify/ENA primary metagenome ERZ651897 (study PRJEB26924, sample SAMEA4378252) | human gut metagenome | biome: human gut; feature: human-associated habitat; material: faeces...
TCCATCTGGGCAACACCTTCACCGCCCTGACCGCCCTGCTGCTGGACGGCGTATCCGGCGGTCTGGCCGGTGCCATCGGTCTGGCTCTGGCCGACATCCTGGCCGGTGACCCGGGCTATGCCGTCACCACCTTCGTCCTGAAGTTCATCATCGGCATCACCTGCGGTGCGGTCGCTCACAAGGTGTTCAAGCTCCGTGAGCTGGACAAGCACGCCCCCGGCTATCTGGCCAAGGTGATCGCCGCAGCTGCCTCCGGCCTGCTGCTGAATGTCTTCACCGACCCGTTCCTCGGCTACTTCCGCAACGTCTACATCTTCGGCCAGGAGTACACCATCGCCAAGGCTCTGACCAAGATCACCGGCGGCGTCACCTTCGTGAACAGCGTGGCCTCCACCGTCTGCGTCGTCCTCCTCTATCTGGCCCTGCGCCCGGCCCTCGAGCGTGCAAACCTGCTGCCCAAGGCCCAAAAAGCATCTGAACCGAAGGCCGACAAGTAACCAACTTCCATCCCTGTCTGATGTACTCATAAAGCGAAAAAGGCATCTGCCGCACGGCAGATGCCTTTTTCGTTTATTTCTTTTCAAATACGAGGAACCGGAACGAGATGTCCGTTGTCAATTCCGGCAGTGCCGCGAGACGGGCTGCGCCGTCCCGGGGCGTTTTCCAGTAGTAGGGCGTCATGGCGAAGAGAGCTTCCAGCTGCCCGGCAGGCACCGTGATGCTGCCGGAGACTTCCCGCTCTCCGATGGCTTCAAAGCCCGGATACTCCACTTCCTGCACCGGGTTCCTGTAAGGCTTTTCGTAGAGGACGGCCTTCATCTGGAAGAGATGCTCCGCACCCGGCACGGCGTAGATGAGCCGTCCGCCGGGGCGCAGGACGCGGAGAAACTCCTCCTGCGCGAAGGGCGAGAAGCAGTTGAGCAGCACATCCGCCCAGCCTGTGCGCACCGGCTGATGGAAACTGGACGCCACGGCGTACCGGGCCGAGGGCAGGGCCTTCGCAGCCAGACGCACGGCTGGCTTTGCGATGTCAAAACCGGCCAGTTCCAGCGGACGGCCCGCCTCTTCGAACTGCTTTGCGATGCACCGGTCATACCAGCCCTCGCCGCAGCCTGCGTCCAGCAGGCGGAGCGGCTTTCCGGCTTTCGGCTGACCGTACGCGAGGCAGAGTTCTCCCAGCGCCTGCCCGAAGATGCCGTAGTAGCCCGCGCTCAGGAACGCGCGGCGGGCAGCGACCATCTCCCTGCTGTCGCCGGGGGCCTTGGTACGGGTGTTCTGCACCGGAAGCAGATGCCAGTAGCCCTCTTTGGCCCGGTCGAAGCTGTGGCCAGAGGGACATTTCAGTGCGTTATCCCCGGCAAGCGGTGCGCCGCACAGCGGGCAGCACCACGGGGCGAATCCCTCTGCCATCACACTTCCTCGCTGTGGTCCTCGATGGGAGCCGTCGCGCCGCCGCGGGCGTTCATATACTCCTCAAAGCTGGTGAACTTCTGCTGCGGCGGGCGGCGGCTGATGAGCACGAGGCCCGGGTCTTCGTCCTTCGTCGGGACATTATTGCTGCGGCTGCGGTTATTGCGGCCGGACTGCTCTGCCTTAGGGGCGCGGGGCGCACGGCCTGCGCCGCTCTGCTCATTGCGGTTGCTGCTGCGGCCACTGCGGTTCTCATTGCGCTGGCTGTTCTGCTGGGCAGGCTGAGCCGGGCGGGCGCTGCGGTCGTTCCGCTCATTGCGGGGGCTGCGGCCTGCACCATTGCGGCCATTGTTCTCGCTGCGCTGGGCGGGCTGGCGGTTCTGCATCGCGGTGGGGATGGTCTGGGCCGGAGCGGCGGGGGCGGCAGCGTTCTTCTTGGCGGAACGGAGCGGGGTGGCCTCCGGGGCGCTCACAAAGTGGGGGTCGAACTTCGGCTGGGCGTTGCTGCCGCGGCCTGCGCCCTGTGCGGGGGCATTGCCCTCGCGGCGGGGGCGGTTGTTATTGTTACGGCGGCTGTTGTCGCGTCCGCCGGGAGTGCGCTTGTTATCATCCATGAGTTGTTCCTCTTTTGCTTCGATTTTGGGGGCCTTCTGCTTTTTTGCCGCAGAGGGCCTGGCCGCACTCTTTTTTTCGGGCGCAGCGGGTCTGGCGGCTTTTTCCGCCTTGGGAGTTTCGGCCTTTTCGGGGGCAGGCTGTTCGGCCTTGGGCTTGCGGCCCCGCACCGGCGGGGCTGCTTTTACGGGGGCGGGTACGCCGTCCCACGGGTGTCCGGACACCACCGGTATCTTCCGGTGGTTGAGCTTTTCGATGCCGGCCAGATATTCCATCTCTTCGGGTGCGCAGAAGCTCACCGCCGTGCCATCTGCGCCCGCGCGGGCGGTGCGGCCGATGCGGTGGACGTAGGTCTCCGGCACCTCGGGCAGGTCGTAGTTGAACACATGGGAGAGCTCGCTGATGTCGATGCCGCGGGCGGCGATGTCCGTAGCCACCAGCACCCTGGTCTTGCCCTCCTTGAAGCCTTCCAGCGCCGCCACACGGGCGGTCTGGCTCTTGTTGCCGTGGATCGCAGCGGCGGTGATGCCCTGCTTGGTCAGATCGCGGGCGATCTTATCCGCGCCGTGCTTGGTGCGGCTGAACACCAGTGCATTCTGCACCGGCGGGGTCAGGTTCTTGATGAGCCAGGGCAGCAGGAACTTCTTGTTGCCCTTCTCGACGAAATACAGGCTCTGGTCGATGCGCTCCACCGTACTGGACACGGGGTCCACCTTCACGAAGGCGGGGTCATGCAGGATGCCTGCGGCCAGCTGCTCGATCTCTTTGGGCATGGTGGCGCTGAACATCAGGTTCTGGCGCTTTTCGGGCAGCTTTGCGATGACCTTCTTCACGTCATGCACAAAGCCCATGTCCAGCATCCGGTCGGCCTCGTCCAGCACAAAGACCTCGAGGTCCGACAGGTCGATATGGCCCTGTCCGATGAGGTCGTTCAGACGGCCCGGGCAGGCGATGAGGATGTCCACGCCCTTTCGGATGGCCTCCACCTGCGGGGCCTGACCCACGCCGCCGAAGATGACGGTGCTGCGCAGTTTGAGGTACTTGCCGTAGGCGTCGAAGCTCTCGCCGATCTGGAGGGCCAGCTCACGGGTGGGGGTGAGGATGAGGGCGCGGACAGCGCCCTTCCTGCGAGGGGCGGCGGCGCTCAGCCGGTCGAGCATGGGCAGCGCAAAGGCAGCAGTCTTGCCGGTGCCGGTCTGGGCGCAGCCCATCAGATCGCGCCCTTCCAGCACCGGCGGGATGGCCGAAGCCTGGATGGGCGAGGGGGTCTCATAGCCTGCCTCGCTTACAGCCTTGAGCAGGGGGGCGGACAGTTTCAAATCGTTAAAAGTCATGGTTCTCCTTGGTCATTCTTTGATTCTGCGGCACTCGATGTAATACCGCTTTTCCTCCGCATGGCCCATGCTGAAGGTCTTGCGGGGCAGCACGCCGCCCATCACGATGCCTTTGAACAGATCGCTCTTCTCGAAGGGCGGCAGCAGGAAGGCCACGCCGCCCTGTCTGGTCAGGGCGCGGACGGCGGGCTCGTCGTGGACGTAATCCACCCGGGCCTCGCTGTGGCGGGCCATAAAGTATTCGATAAATTCGTCCACCGTGCCGACGGTCAGCGGGGCGACGGGGTCCTCGAAGCTGAGGACGTTGGACACATGGGGGCCGGCCAGCGTGAAGGCCTGCTGCTTCGAGTCGCCGAAGCAGATGCCGGCCATGTTGGAGTCGCTCCACGCGATGAGGGCCAGCAGCACCGCGCCGCAGTCCACATTGAAGAGGACGCGGTGGATGGGCTCGATCTCGATGGCGGGCGAATGGACGTTGCACACCTCAGCCAGGCACCAGCGGGCGGGATGGTTTTCCCGCTCCTCAGGGGTCAGGGTGGCTTTCAGCTCCTCCCAGCAGGCTTTGGCTGCGGCCAGCGAATGGTTGCCGTCGCCCACAGCCAGTGTCAGGGGCGCTGCGCCCCTGGCCTGGGGATACCTGGCGTCGAAAGCCTCCTGGCTGCCCAGTGCAGCCAGTGCAGCATCGATCTGCGCCAGCATTGCAGGATCTTCCACGGCCCAGCCTGCAATGTGGCCGCCGCCCTGCATCAGCTCGCCCTCGTACAGCTTTTTCAGCTCGCTCTTGCGCGCGCCGATGGGCTCGACGAGGGTGCAGCCGGGGTCGTCGGCCAGCATCATGACATGGGGCGTTTCCAGCGCCGCACCCCGGCGCACGGCCATGCGGGGCGGGATGCGCTCGGTGACGGTGCGCTCACTGGGCCGGATGGCCGGGCGGGCGCCCTTCTCGTAGCTGTAAGCCTCGAGGTCGATCTTGCCCACGAGGCCCTGACGCACCCGGCCGCTCTGCTCGGTGCGCTCGACGTAGACAAAGCCGTCCACGGCGCGGGTCAGCACGTCGCGGCTGTACTCGTCCATCGCGGCGTGGATGTTCTCCACCCGCTGGGCCGCGTCTTTATCCTCGAGGTAGACTTCCGGCAGGATGAGCCGCAGGGTGCTGGGGCAGCCGCCCACAGCGGCGTCTGCCTGCTCCCAGTAGGCGCGGTCGCTGGTAAACTGGTCACAGGCCACGCAGCCCCACTTTTCCAGAGGGATATTCTCCCCGGGCAGCAGGATGTGGGCCGGGCCAAAGCAGGATGCAGTTTTCATAACACATTCCTCACTCTCACATAAATCACCAACAGCAAATGGAGCGCTCTCACCGGAAAATGCCCGCTGCATCGTCCCAGAACACGGCATGCTCCACGCCGGAAGCCGACAGGGTGTTCCGCAGCTCGTTGCGGGCGGTGTCGTCCATGGTCTGCTTTGCGGGGACTTCGACCACGAGATTTCTGACGCCCAGTGCCGTCGCGGAGCCGCCCACGGTGGAAGCGCCCTCCATCACCTGACCCAGCGAGTAACCGTACCACAGGGTCACACTGCCCTCAAAGCGGGCATCCCATGCGGCGATGTCCGCAGCCAGCTGGGCGCTGCGGTCGCGCCCGTCGGTGGAGCCGAAGTCCTGCTTGCCGTTCTGGGCAGAGGGGAACTGGACGTTCTCCAGCAGCACATGGTCAAAGCCCATGCTCTGCACCTCGCCGATGAGGTCGCCGATGAACCGGACGGCCTCGTCGGAATAGGGGTTGAGCCAGGGGCTGCCGCCGGCGGACGCCTTATTATCCAGCCAGAGGTAAGCCTGCCCGGTGTAGCCGATGGCCATATTGCGGTCGGCGCGGGCCGCGATGGGGTCGCGGAAGGCCGCCAGCTTTGCCACCGGCACAAGGCCGTTCTCCTTGAGCACCGAGGCGATGAGGGCCGGGTCAAGGGACGCCCCCTCGATGCTGCCTGCCGCAGCAGCCACCTGAGAGGGATACAGGATGTTTCCGGCGCTGTCCTTCAGGGTGACGACGGCGTAGGCCGCGCCCTGCTGGGCCAGCTGCCGGGCGGCGGCACGCAGGGAAGCTTCGTCCTTTGCCGCAGCCGTGTCCAGAACGCCCCAGCTGCCCTCAATGATGACGCCTGCGGGTGCAGCCGGCTCCGCGTCCGCCCGCACCTCCGAGGAAGCGGCAGGCTCTGCCGTCACTTCCGACGAAGCGGCCGCACTGGAGGCTGTCGTCTCAGACGAAGCCGAGAGGTCACGGTTGCGCACCACGGTGTACCAGGTGTGGGTAGCCCAGTCCAGCACATGGGGCGCGGCCAGCCAGCCCACGACCAGCACCACGGCCACCAGCACGATGATGCCGACGGCCTTCTTCACCCACATGCCGGGGCTGTAAAAACTGCGGTGATACCGCTTGACCTTTTTATACTTTGCCATGATCGTCCCTTTCTCCTGCACTCCTCACAGGATCACCGAGTGGCCCGTAAAACCATAGATAGCCAGCGCCAGCACGCCGATGTAGACGAGCGTGATGGGCAGGCCCCGGAACGCCTCCGGGATGGCCTCGCTGCGCAGACGGCGGTCAGCCTCCGTCACCAGCATGACGGCCAGCAGATAGCCCAGGCCGCTGCCGAGGCCGAAGCCCATGCTCTGCTCCAGCGTAAAGCTCTGGGTGCGCTCCACCAGCACCGTACCCAGCACGCCGCTGTTGACCGCCGCCAGCGGCAGGATGCGGAGCAGCTGGCCGCCGTGGCGCTTGCCCCGTGCGGCCCAGAGCACGATAAATTCAAACAGGCTCACCACCGCCACGCAGGCCAGAAAGACCAGCGGACGGAGCTGGGCGGGGTTGGGCCGGGCGGCGATGAAGCCGCCCGCATAGAACGCCAGCGGAGCCACCAGCACCTGCGTGACACAGAGCAGCAGGGCGAACCACCCGCTGCTGGTGCGCTCGTCGCCCACCAGCTGGACGAGGCGGGACACGCCGAGGCCCCGGGTGAACACCGCGTTCTGTGCAAAGACGGCCAGCACGGCGTAGCTGAAAAATACGCCGACGGCCTGCATCACATCATTCATCCTCAGGCTCCCCCTCTTTCTGGCGATAGACCGCCATGAGGCCGCGGGCCTCCGATGTCAGATAGTTTTTGTACTTCCTGGCCAGCGTGCGCCAGACGGCACACAGCACACCCAGCACGATGAAGCCGCCTGCCGGCATACTGGCCATGGGCAGGACGGGACGGCTCAGCACATGGCCGAACACCGTACCGGCGCTCAGCCACTCGCGCACGCAGCCCAGCAAAAGCAGCAGCAGGCCGTAGCCGATGGTGATGCGGATGCCCTTGGAGACGGCCTTTTTCATCGTCTCCTGCACACGGCCAAAGCGATAGGTCAGCAGCGGCTCCACCACCAGCATGGGCAGGTAGATGCCCAGCACCAGCAGGCTCACGCCGAACAGCCGGTTCAGGATGGGGTATGCCGCCAGATAGACCACTGCCGCGCTGCCCGAATAGAGGATGCTGCGGGGCAGCAGCTTCTTTTCCAGCTCTGCGTTGGCCGGATGCTCCTCCCGCAGGGGGAACAGGCGGCTCAGCAGGCAGGCCAGCATCCGGGAGGGCGTCAGCAGCAGCGCCACGGCCACGGCCAGCATCAGGGCGTTCTGGCCGCTCGTCGCAAGGACGACCAGCGGCGCAAGGCCCATGCCCTGCATGACCACGGGGTTATTCAGGAAGACGCGGTCATGGTGGAAGAATCTTTCCGGGTCCCGGGTGAGGAGTTCTGCAGCATGACGTTTCATTCCGCATCCCCCTTTCCGGTCTTCTTCTCTTTGAATTGTCTGCCGCTCTTTATCAGCTCATGGAGGCGGACTTCGGTGCGGTCGAGCCAGCCGGAGATGCTGTTGACCGCCAGAATGGCGAAGCAGACGCCCGTCTCGTAGACGCCGAAGTAGCGGAAGCCCATCGTAAAGGCTCCCACCATGACGCCGTAGAGGATGCGGCCCAGCCGGTGGTGGGCGCAGGTGTAGGGCTCATTGAGCAGGAAGACGGCGCTGAAGAGCATCGCGCCCGTCAGCATCTCGTCGCGCACACAGCGCAGGCGGAACACAAGGCCCGCCGTAAAGGCGGTCCCCTCCGTCAGGCCCAGCTGGCGCGGGAAGAAGAAGACGATGAGGCCCGCCGTGATGAGGAAGCTTAGGGAGGCGCTCAGCCGCACATCCTTCTGCATCCAGAGGAAGAGGCCGCAGGCCACCAGCACGATGGCTGCACCAGTCCCCATCGGGGCAGCATACTCGCCCAGCACCAGCGACAGGGCGCTGATGTTGATGAGGCCGCCGCTGCGCAGGGTGTCCGAGATGGTGCTGGATGTGGCCACGCCGGAGGCGTCCCAGAGCGGGATATTGGCGTATGGGGCCGGATAGCGGAAGACCTGCTCCGGCCAGGACACTGCCGCCACCGCGTAGCCCACGGCGGCGGGGTGGAAGGGGTAGCTGCCATAGCCGCCGAAGACCTCTTTGCCGATGAGAACACCGGCCAGAATAGCGGCGGCGAGGACGTACCAGTCCACCGTCGCGGGCATCAGCAGGGTGATGACGAGGGCAAAGCTCTCGTTGGAATAATCCCCGGCCTGATAGACGCGGCGGCGCAGCAGAGAGATGAGCCGGTCGCACAGGTTGCCCATCAGCACCGCAAAGCCGCAGAGCAGCAGCGGGCGCAGGCCGTAGAGGTAGCAGGAGACGCAGAGCAGCGGCACACAGAGAAAGCAGATGTGCTTATAGTATCTGCCGGTGCGCTGGAGTTCTTCCTCCTGCAGCCGGATCAATGCTTCATCCATGGGCAGTCCCCTCTCAGAGAGCTGCCATCGCATGGACGGCCGCGGCGGGGTCGGCGGCGCCAAAGATGGCGCTGCCCGCCACCAGCACGTCCGCACCGGCGGCGACGCACTGCGGAGCGGTGGCGGCATCCACGCCGCCATCCACTTCCAGCAGGAATTTCAGGCCGCGGCGGTCTTTTTCCGCCTTGAGCCAGCGGAGCTTGTCGAGGGCCGAGGGCATGAACTTCTGGCCGCCGAAGCCCGGCTCCACCGTCATCACCAGCACCAGTTCCACCTCATTCAGGAAGGGTAGGACCGTCTCCGCAGGCGTTTTCGGCTTCAGCACCACACCGGCCCGCTTGCCCTTGGCGTGGATCCTGGCAATGGCGTCGTGGAGCTTTTCCTCCGTGTCGGACTCCACATGGACCGTCACCAGGTCGGCGCCGGCGTCGCAGAACTGCTCCACATACCGGCCCGGCTCCACGATCATCAGGTGAACATCCAGGGGCAGCGCCGTGGTGGGGCGGATGGATTTCACCACCGGGATACCGATGGTAATGTTGGGGACGAACATGCCGTCCATCACATCCACATGGACGTAATCGGCGGTGGAGATGCGCTGGATATCCCGCTCCAGATTGGCAAAATCCGCGGAGAGGATGGACGGTGCGATTTTTATCATGGAAAGCCCCTCTTTTCTTTCATTCCGGCGGCAGACCGGACGGAATCGGGCTGCCGGGCCCTGTGGCGCGGGAAGAACCCGGCGCATAGGATACCCCGAGCGGCAGGCCGCCCCCCAGTCTGCACTTCCGCGCAGCGTCCGCCCCTGGGCGGGGCGCCGCCGCTTTTTTGAATAGGGAGCCGGTGGAGCGTACGCTCTGCCGGCTCTCAGCTTGCGTATATACCGTATTCAGTGTAGCAGACTTCCGGTGCAAAAGCAACGGTCTCTTGCCCGGACGAGCCGGGAGGCCGGCCCTGCAAAAAATTCCAAAAGTGTTGCATAAACCACTTCTAAAATGAGAATATTCTGATAATCTAATACCAGAATCCAAGAGAGAGGCGGTGGAATCGTGGAAGAGCAGATCGACTATGAGGAGCGGGCATCGCTGCTGAAGGCCCTGTCCAACCCCATCCGGCTGCAGATCGTCCACGGCCTGCTGATTTCCGGGTGCCACAATGTGGGCTGCATGGAGGCGTCCACCGGCATGTCCCAGTCCTGCATCTCCCAGCATCTGCAGAAGCTGCGGGCGGCCAATGTGGTGACGGCGGAACGGTCCGGAAATGAGGTATACTATCAGGTGGCGTCCCGGGAGGTGGCCTCCCTGGTGGCCGACCTGCTGGGAGAGGAGGCGGACTCCTATGTCCTATGATGTGCTGGTGATCGGCGGCGGCCCCGCGGGGCTGTCCGCGTCCATCAACGTCCGGGCACGGGGGCGCAGCGCCCTGGTGGTCTCTAATCCCCTGGAGGAAAATCCTCTCTGGCGGGCGGAGAAGGTGGACAACTACCTGGGCCTGCCCGGCCTGTCCGGCGCGGAGATGCTGGCCGCCATGCGCCGCCACGCGGAGCAGGCGGGGGTGGAGTTTCTGGCGGGCAAGGTGCTGAACGCCGTGCAGATGCCGGACGCCTGGTATGTCAGCGTGGGGCCGGATATGTACAACGCCAGGGCTGTGGTGCTGGCGGCGGGCGTGGCCCGCGGGAAGAAGTTTGCCGGCGAGGCGGAGCTTCTGGGCCGGGGCGTCAGCTACTGCGCCACCTGCGACGGGATGCTCTACCGGGGCAAGCCGGTGGCGGTGGTGGGATACACCGACACCGCCCGGCAGGAGGCGGAGTTTCTCCAGAAAATCGGCTGCTCCGTGACCTATTTCGACCGCCCCAAGCAGTGCGAGATCCGGGGCGACGGCCGGGTGGAGTCCGTCACCTGCGACGGCCGGACCATTCCGGCGGAGGGCGTGTTCATCCTGCGGCCCACCATGGCCCCCACGGAGCTGTTCCCGGGGCTGGCGGTGGAACAGGGCTATGTGACGGTGGACCGGCGTATGGCCACCAACCTCCCCGGCCTGTTTGCCGCGGGAGACTGCACCGGCGGTCCCCTTCAGGTCTCCAAGGCCGCGGGAGATGGGCTGATCGCCGGGCAGAGTGCGGCGGCCTGGGCGGCGGCTCAGGAGCGCCGGGAAAAACAGAGCTGAACGTACAACATCAAATTTGAGTGTATAAAGGAGACATGACGTATGGGAATCAAGCATTTCAAGACTGCGGAATTTGACGCCGCCGTGGCGGCGGCCCCCTTGGCGATGGTGGACTTCTGGGCCGACTGGTGCGGCCCCTGTAAGATGCTCTCTCCGGTGATCGAGTCCCTGGCAGACCAGTACGAGGGTAAGGTCCTGGTGGGCAAGGTGAACGTGGATGAGGAGCCGGATCTGGCCCGGCGGTTCGGAGTCATGAGCATCCCCACGGTGGTGCTGTTCAAGGATGGCAAGGAAGTGGAACGCCTGGTGGGTGTGCGTACGATCGAGGAATATAAAGCGATTATCGACGCTCATCTGTAAGCGCGTCTCCCGGCGTTCTCTGCGGACCGGCAGTGCGGTATCGAAACGACAAAATCAGACGGGTTCTTTTGTCGCATCTGTATAAATTAGGTGGGCAATGCGGGAAAGTCGTGGAAATTTGTTGACAACTTTCGGCAGAGTTGCTATGATTCGATTAGAATTACTGT
>ENA-OWRJ01003677-OWRJ01003677.1-human-gut-metagenome-genome-assembly--contig:-NODE-3677-length-10872-cov-5.725987_pt1 | contig 10872 bp, 7 predicted proteins | sample MGYA00248269_ERZ651897 | MGnify/ENA primary metagenome ERZ651897 (study PRJEB26924, sample SAMEA4378252) | human gut metagenome | biome: human gut; feature: human-associated habitat; material: faeces...
AGCCGGAGCCATCAATGACGACCAGAGCGTTCTCACCGCCAGTGAAATCCTCCTGTGTCTTCCATGTTGCGTCAATGGCCTTGCGCTCCTGATCGGAGATATCGCCGCGACCGAAGAAGGGCTTGATCATCTCATAGGGCGTCAGGGTGCCAGTGTGGAGCTGCTCCGTACCCTCGGCGACACGGCTCATGAATTCATCATAGCGGTCTCCATCATTTCGCATGAAGGCCTTACGATACTTGAACATGGCCTTGGAGGGCTGCTTGGAGTAATCGAAGGTGTAGTCTTTTTCGCGCAGGTTGTTCTCGATGATGCTGATCTTGGTGCGCAGGGCGCTCAGCGTTTTGCGGTACTGGGCGTCGTTCATACCCATCGCACGGGCAATTCGCTTCGCCTGCCGGATCACATCTTCGTTGGAGGCATTGACGGAGGGGAGCCACTTGGCCAGCAGGGACACGGACTCGCCGGCCTCCAGAGCGGCAAAGTCAGCTGCCAGCTGTTTTTTGATCAGATGCAGCACCTTGCCTTCGCATGTGGTGCCCATCAGGACCAGCAGGTCATCGTAGCGTCCATACTCTGCAATGTACTGGATGTTCTTCTCCAGGGATTGCGGCTCGTTGTCGGCCAGCCACTTCAGAATGGTACGGAAGACACGGCGCTCGCCGATACCGCCACGAATATCTCTCGCAAAGAACAGGGTCTTCATGGCCAGATCAGCGTCTTCGGCATAGGCGCGGAGGAAGCGATTCGTGATCTCCTCGTCACGCTCTCTGCGCAGGGCGCCGATCGTAGCGAACAGATCCAGACATTCAGACTGGGTGGAACGATATGTAACTGCGCCATTTTCCGTATGGGTCATATTTGCTTCTTTCTTTAGAAACTTCAGCATGGAAATCACTCCTCCGTGATGAATTGGTTATACAAGGCACCATCAGGGATTTGAACCCGAAAGTACGATTTCTAGTCGTAGTTGTTACCAAGAATTGCTGTTGGTGCCTTTCACAAGATGCCTGACATATCGCAAGTCCTAAGCCGCCAGTTGACCGGCGCCCTGACCTCTGCATCGGATCGGATTCAAGACCGTTGGGTGTTGCTGTGGGCATCTTTATTGATAAAACAAGGCACCATGTGAAGTGGGAATCGAACCCACGAACGACGGGTATGAACCGCCTGCTATAACCATCTTAGCTATTCAATCTTTGCTGTTGGTGCCTTTTTGTCTAAGGAGTGAATACATCATCCGGGTGGGGCTCGAACCCACGACACAGAGATTGGGGTCTCCCGTTCTACCATCTGAACTACCGGAGATGTATTCGACAAGACGCTGTCCTTTATCATCATAAAGGGGGTCTCACCCTTTGTCGGCCTGCCCCGAAAGCAGGTGCTCCTTCGTTGAGCTAATGTTAATAGATAATGCTGTTAGCGTCTTTTACAAAGCGCATTCTTTATTCCGGAGAGGTTACTACGCCAGACCAGAACAGCGTCTATGATTAAAAGTCATATGCATGGGTTTGCTGTATGCGCTTTTCGTGATTTAAGAATACTGCCTGTTCAGAGGAAAAACACGGAAAAAAAGTTGCGAACTCAAGAGCAACTACCTAAAAGTCTGCGAAAAATTGGTTCAAACCCATTCCAGACCGCAGTTGGCAAGGAGCTGTTCTTTCATTTGGACACCTCCTGTGGTAAAATGAGGCCATAAACTGCAGGAGGTGGATTTCGTGGCATATAGTGAGTTGGTCAAGAGTTTTGAGCGTATCCGGAGCTACATGCGCGAATTCTATGTCTATGGGTTTAAGAGTCGGGAAGAGTACAGCATCAAGAGTGCCCGCAGCTACGATAATGAGCGGCGAAGAATTGAGAGTTGGATCGGCGACTTTATGTCCTTCCATCAGGACACATCCGGCAAGAATGTATTCCTCTCGGTTGACAGCAGGCGGATCCCACACAACCCGCTCCACAAGGCTTTTAAAGCCAAAAGCTTTACCGATAAGGACATCACCCTCCACTTCTATGTGATGGACCTGCTGGCCGATGGCAGCGCGCTTTCTTCCAGAGAGATTGTCGATTGCATCAATGATGACTATCTCTCTCATTTCAGCGGCGCCTTCTCTCCAGACGAATCCACCGTGCGGAAAAAGCTCAAGGAATATGAGGCGCTTGGTCTGCTAAGCTCCGAGAAATGCGGTCGTGAGGTACTCTACCGGAGAACGGATGATAACACCGTTGATTTGAATACCTGGGCAGACGCCCTATCCTTTTTCTCCGAGGAGGATCCACTCGGGGTGATTGGCTCCTTCTTGATCGATAAATTGGAAAAACCTTCTGATAGCTTCCGATTCAAACATCACTACATGCTCCACGCCCTGGACAGTGATGTCCTCTGTGATCTGTTGGCGGCAATCGATGAAAAAAGAGCTGCGGAACTGACCGTCAGGAGCCTGCGGAGTGGCCGCGACTATCAAAGGACGGTTTGTCCTCTGAAGATCTATGTCAGCACCCAGTCCGGGCGCCAGTATCTGCTCGGCTACCATTACCGGGGGCGGCACTTATCTTTCTTCCGGTTGGATGCCATCAAAAAGGTCACGATTGGGAATGTCGAGAAACACTACAGCAAGTACTTAGGGTACCAGGAGAAGTTTGACCAGCACCTTTGGGGTGTCTCAACGGGTCCCGACCATAATTTGGATCATATTGAAATGACGGTCCATTTTGACCCGGGCGAGGAATTCGTGCTGCACCGCCTGGAGCGCGAGAAGCGCCATGGTACAGTCGAACTATTGGACTCACAGACTTGCAGGTTTTCAGCCGATGTCTATGATGCCTCAGAGATACTGCCCTGGCTGCGCACCTTCATCGGCCGCATTGTAGATCTCAAATGCTCCAGCCAGTATGTTTTGGATATGTTCCAAGAAGATTTGGCTCGGATGGACGCTCTGTACGGAGGTGGCAACGATGTTATTCAGTGAGATCTACGGAAGCTATTTCAATGTCGTCGCAGCTGTCCTTTCCGAAGCATCCGATGGGAAGTTGACAGATCGAAGAATGACCGAGCTTGTCCGGGAAAAGGCTTTCGCGGAAAGCGCGCTTGCAATTCCGGCAGCGCTGAAATCCGGAACCTGGCCTTTACTCGATCAGGAGTATCATTCCATACTTCACCACAAGCCAACCATGCCTTTGACAATGCTCCAAAAGAGATGGCTCAAAGCGCTGCTGTCTGATCCCAGAATCGCTCTGTTTGATCCGGACACGACCGGGCTGGAAGATGTTGATCCGCTGTATGCTCAGGACACCTTCATTCTCTTTGACCAGTACGCGGACGGAGATCCGTATGGGGATCCCGCCTACATAGCTTGCTTCCAAACAGCACTGAAGGCAATTCGAAAGAAGAGAAAACTGCGTATCCGGTTCCGTGGCCATACCGGCGCCCGCCATTCGATCGAGTGTATACCTTACCGCCTGGAATATTCCGCCAAGGACGATAAGTTCAGGTTACTGGCAACCGGCAAGCGACGGCTCAACACGATCAATATGGCTCGTGTGCGTTCATGCGAGTTGCTGGATGCCTATGATCCCAAATCCATCACGCTGCCTCAGGAAAATTCCGAAGAGCTTGTAATGCTGCTTCATGACGAGCGCAACGGGCTGGAACGTGTGCTGCTACACTTCTCCCATTTTGAAAAAGAGACTCAGAAGTTGGCCGATCGGCTCTATCAGATCAGGCTCCGTTACGACAAGGACGATGAGACCGAGCTGCTTATTAGGGTGCTGTCCTTCGGCCCGGTGCTGGAAGTCATTGAACCAAGCGCTTTTGTCACGCTGATGAGAAAGCGGATTGCCGTTCAGAAACAGCGCTTCTGCCAATAATTCTCCTAAGCACAGAAAAAACCATCATTCGTCAGAAAGGCTGCACGAGAAATGACTGATAACGAAACCAATTTGACCTTACTGAATGTGAATCAGATTGTGAGCCTATTGTCCCGGGCCTATATCAAGCTCATCAAAAACGGTACCCCACTAAAATCTTTTCCCTCCGTGATGCTGTGGGGGCCTCCGGGTATCGGCAAATCCCAGGGTGTTCGTGAGATAGCGTGCAACATCCAGGCTAAGACCGGAAAAAAGGTTTCCATCACAGATGTACGCCTGTTGCTATTCAACCCGGTAGATCTCAGAGGCATCCCGACGACCAACGCGGATAAAACCCTATCGGTGTGGCTGAAGCCTCAGATTTTCCAGATGGATGAAAGTGAAGATGTGATCAACATCCTCTTCCTAGACGAGATCACCGCCGCACCGCAGTCGGTGCAGGCCGCTGCCTATCAGATCACGCTGGATCGCGTTATTGGTGAGCATAAGCTGCCGGAGAACTGTATCGTCATTGCCGCTGGCAACCGCGTTACCGATAAATCCGTTGCCTATAATATGCCACGCGCATTAGCCAACCGTCTCTTGCACATTACTGTGAAGGGCGATCCTGACTCCTGGCACGACTGGGCTGTCAAATCAGGCATTCACCGCTTTGTCACCAGTTTTCTGGAGTATAACCCAACCGCTCTCATGCGCTCCGATAGCCCTGAATCCACCTTGGCTTTTCCAACACCTCGTTCCTGGGAGATGGTCAGCAACATCCTTACCAATATCTCAGAAAACATGGACGCAATTCAGCCTTTGATATCCGGCTGTATCGGGGCAAGCGTAACTTACAATTTTGCGAAATGGTGCACTCTGTTTTCAAACCTGCCTTCAATCGAAGACATCTTCGCCGGGAAAAAGACTGCTGTTGAGAAGTCTCCGGAAATGCAGGAGGCCCTTAGGGCTGAGATGGTCGCCTATGCGCGTCAGCATCCGGGAAAGGAGCTCATCAACAACTCTATAGTATTCGCTTGTGATCTTCCTTGGACTTTCCGCACCAACCTCCTCCATGATTATCAGCTCATCCCTAAGCTCCGCCCCATTCTTGCAGAAAACGCAATATACCTGGATGCGGTTAAGGCAGGCATGAAATGACTGATAAGCGAATCAATAAGCTCAAAAGAAAACTCCAGGAGGCCCGGTATCGGCTTCTGACACGGGAGCCGGAGTTGGCGGCGCCGCTGGTAGAGATGTTGTTTGTCACCAATGTGGATGTGCGCCGGATGTCAACAAACGGGAGTTGCATCTACTTTGACGCGAGCTGGTTGGAAAAGCTCGACGACAACAGCTTGGATTTTGCGCTCTGCCACCAGCTCATGCATATCCGGTTAGGGCATCTCTCACGCCCGCAGTTTTATAAAGGTGACCGTTTTCACTTTGCCTGCAATATCGTTGTCAACTCCTCGCTTATCCGGTATGACTTCACGGATGACAAGCTCCCTGGAATCGGCGAGATCCACCATGAGACTTTTTATCCCAAAGTTGAAGGCTGCGAGTTGACGCCTTACGAGGCATTTCAGATGACACCTTTGGATCCTTCCACGTTGAGTGATGCGCAGCGCCGCAATCTCCTGCTGGATTCAGATGAGTGGTGGGATAGGCCGAACGCCCGCACCGAGGATGGGGTCCTGATTCTCAGCCCGGATGACCCTGATCCCGATGACCTAATTCCATCTGAGCGCATTCGAGGAATCATCGAGCGAGTGTGCAAAGGGTTCCGCAAGCAGGAGATGCCTGAAGTATATCGCCCGGAAGCAGATGATGATGATGACGAACTGGACGATCTCATCTTCGAGTATACAACACGCCCGAGTGCGAATCTCAAAGAGGCAATTCGGGAAATCCGGGGTTCAAAGGACCGCGATGCAGAAAACTATGACAGTAGCACCCTTTGTGAGCGCGTCCTTCACCGATCGAAAATCACGACTCACGATTGGCAATCTCTCTTGAACCACTTTATCATGGACGAAACAAGGGACTACAGCTTTACCCCTCCCGATCGCAGGCTGCAGGACCTGGACTTCTTTCTGCCGGATTACAACGAGTCTGAAACGCCCAGGCTCAATGTTTTGTTCATGGTTGATATCTCTGCCTCTTTGAAAGATCAGGAAGTGGCCATGGCCGCCGCCGAGATCTGCGCAGCTATTGAGCAATTCGGCGGGATGCTTAGCGGCTCCATCGGTTTCTTTGATTCGGAAGTCCGACGGGTAGTTCCCATTACCAGTGCGGAAAACCTGCTGCAACTGAAGCCATATAGCGGAGGCGGGACAAGTTTCCAGTGCATTTTTGATTATGTTCGGGAACATATGTCTGACAATGTTCCTTCAGAAATCGTCATCATGACAGATGGGAAAAGCGATTTCCCGGAATATGAGGCCTCATCCGGCATACCTGTGCTCTGGCTGCTCACCAATAACCGTGTTAGGATCCCCTGGGGGCAGGCGGCGTACTTCCGAAAATAGGAGGTATTTGTGCATACACAGGAACAACGTATTAGTCAAAATGCATTGACTTGCCAATTCCGGCCATTAACGGTACAATATGAGCACAGAATCATTACCATGGAGGTATTGCAATGGCAACGGATAGCACCCTTCAAAAAATAGCCGATAATCTTCTCGCGCAATTCGACAAGACTCTACTTGATAATTCAACAGATTTTTCTTCTTGCGACCAAATATTGAACGCAGCTCCCTCTGAACACAAAGGTGGGTTGGAGTCCCTTTACTGTGATCTACTTTTGGACGCACTTATTTCGGGTTACTACAGGTATTCCGAGATGGACACCAAGCAGTTGGTCGATGACCCACTATATACAAAATTCAAGAAAATGGTATATGGACTCGATAGATCGGATCCATACAATTTGCTGTACTACGCCATTATTGATTTGGTATCCGGAAAGAAAGAGAATGTTCTTCAGTACTTGTCGGCTTACCTAGATGAAAAAATCAAAAGCCTCAAAACAGAGTCTGGGATATTCACAGCTGAGGATTTCACATACATTCTGGTGGTTCCACTGAAAGAGGGCTTTCCCGGTATGTGGAGCGCCATAGGAAGAATGCTGGATAGAGACGATGTTGAAGCAGGAATCCCTGAAATGTGTGCTGCTCTGGATCACCTGTATTATGACTCTAAGAATGAGAGCATCATCGAGTCACTTACCCAGGTCTTACAGTGTAATCCGAAGATCCTGTTAGCAAAAGAACTCCTCGGATATACCTACTACAATATGCAGATGTTGGGAAATGCACTCTCATATTTTGAGCAATTTGAAGATGGAAAACCCACATCTCGCATTTTCCTTGAGGGCACCGTCTACTTCTGGATGGCATGGTGCTACGGAAAGAAAAAGGACTGTCTCAAGGAAGAAGAATACTATCGGAAGTCACTTGAGGCTCTTCCTGTCGGCGAAAATACCCTAAATAATCTAGGGTACTCGCTGTATAAACAGAGGAAATTCAAAGAAGCCCAAAGCGTATTTGAAGACTGCCTGCGGCAGAATCGAGATGTGCGCTATGCCGCAAATAATCTCGTGCGAACCCTTCTCGCCCAAGGCAAGAATGGAGAGGCTCAGAGAGTCATCCAAGAGCATGAGCGTTTTGTCTCAAAGGATTTGAAGAAGAGGGCTGAAAAGCCAGTTGGCAAAGTAAAAATCGCTGTCCCAGAGCCTGCCGTTACTGATGTTGAGGCGGAAACGATCGTAGACATCGGCGTAAAAAAACAGCAATTCTCCAGCGAAAAGCTTCTCGAAGATGAACTGGTGCAGCGGATGGAAATTGGCATTCCTGTATTTGGGATGCCGCTCCGTATATATCAGAAGCGAGGTGTCTATGGCAGGCAATTTGTTTTGAGGAATGGCAGGCTTGATATCCTTGGGATTGATACCGCTGGAGACCTGTATGTTATCGAGTTGAAAAAGGACTCTGGCTATGATGACGCTTATGCACAAACGCGAGAGTATATCGATTGGATTGAGGAAGATGTTGCAGTCAAAGGACAGCGTGTATTTGGCATAATATGTTTGAATGATCCGACAAAAGATCTCATTGAAAAAGTCAAGGCTGACGATCAGATGCGGCTATTTGAGTACTCCATTTCCTATTCAGAGATTATCTAACGAAGAAGGCATGTATCCAGCAAGACCGTCCGATCAACTAGACAATCCTCGTTTCCTTGAATGAAATATGTTTTATTCCTCTAATCGGTACGGATAAAGGCAAAGAAGTGATGAAGAATCTTTTCAAAGAGCAGCTTAAACGCCAGAAAAAGTAACGTCAAAAGGCATACCTTTTGACGGACTGAACTGAACATGAAAAACACGCCCCAAGAGTGCGCCAAAACATCGGCGTTCACTTTTGGGGCGTGCCATTTTTATTTGATATGTTCTGGGTCATCGAGGGAGATGAGACCCGTCTACTACTGCGCTATCATGATGACCTTTAATCTGTTCGCCAACTGACCACTCTTCAGCTCCTACAGATCGATAACCGCAATCCCAAGCTGTGTGGCTCTGTGCCGTGCTGCAGCATTGCAACATCACTTCACCATTAGTCCTCGACTTTTGTAAAGATTATCCTGTTCTTTCCGTGCGATGAACAATTTATGGCAAATCTTATTTTGGAGTGAAGGCACCACCCTGCATGGGCAGCTTGTTGACACCCTTGTAGTCCACGAACTTGTTGGCAGATGGTTTTGCAGCCGGCACTTTCTGTACGGTGCTGCCCATCATTGCCTTCATCTTTTCGATCTTCTTATCGAGTTTAGGGGTAGGTTGTCCATTCCGGGTTGCCTGCGCCTTGGCCTGCGTGAGCCGCTGGTATTGTTGTTTCAGAGAGAGTTCCTGCTTTGCCATGCTGTGCTCCTTTCTATTACAAGACTCCTATTTTCTTTATAATATCAAATAATATGCTTTTCTTCAAGCAATGTCCAGTTTCTTATAATACTCCTTATGAGAAAATCGGCGATGAAGTGGTCCCCGTGGATACTCCCTTTGATATTCCTGATAGCTGGGAGTGGGTTCAATTTAAAGATTTAGTCGACTATTCGATGGGAAAAACGCCTCCGCGGAAAGAGACGGAATACTGGAGCAACGGTACGCTCCCTTGGGTTTCTATTGCGGATTTGGTTGCGGATGGGACTGTGACTGCAACTAAAGAATGTGTCAATAGCTTTGCGGCTAAAAACACATTCAAAGGAAAAATCAGCAAGGCTGGTACTTTGTTGATGAGTTTCAAATTGACGGTCGGAAAGGTGTCAATATTGGGAATCGATGCATTTCATAACGAAGCCATCATTTCAATATACCCGTTTGTTGATCCCGATAAGATAACCACGATGTTTCTGTTCGCTACGCTGCCGCTCCTCTCGCAAAGTGGCGACACCAAATCGGCAATCAAGGGTAACACACTCAACTCGGATAGTTTGGATGCCCTACTGATTCCGTTACCGCCAATAATGGAGCAGAAGCGCATTTTTGATAAGCTACATGAATTGACCACACCGTTGCTCGATTATGGTGCGGCGGAGCAGAAGGTAACTGAGCTTAATGTGAATTTCCCAGAAGCCCTCAAGAAGTCGATACTGCAAGAAGCAGTCCAGGGTAAGCTGGTACCGCAGGACCCGAATGACGAGCCTGCAGAGGCTCTGCTGGAGCGTATCCGGGCAGAAAAACAGCGGCTTGTCAAGGAAGGCAAAATCAAAAAAGACAAGCATGAATCCGTCATTTTCAGACGGGATAATTCTCATTATGAAAAGCGTGGTTCTGAGGAAGTCTGTATTGATAACGAATTGCCTTTTGAAATACCAGAAAACTGGTGTTGGAGTAGGCTTTCAGCACTGTGCAAAAGTATCTCTGATGGCGATCACCAACCACCGCCTCAGGTGCTTTCGGGTGTTCCATTCGTGGTAATATCAAATGTATCATCTGGAAAAATTGATTTAACTAATACAAGATTTGTTCCGCATGATTACTATAAAAACTTACATGAGAGCAGAATCCCATGCCGAGATGACATTTTGTTTACTGTGACCGGTTCCTACGGTATCGTTATTCCTGTTGATACAGAAGATACTTTTTGCTTTCAACGACATATCGCCCTACTCAAGCCATTGCAAATAACGACAAAGTTCCTTTCAACATGGCTTAAGACGCCTATTGTTTATGAACAGTGTAAGCACTGCGCTACAGGGACAGCCCAGAAAACTGTAGGATTAAATTCACTAAAAAACATCTTGATACCAATTCCACCGGTCAATGAACAAGTGAGAATTTTAGAGCAGCTTGAGAATGTATTGCCTTTAATCACTTTGTAAAGTTCTCATTATGAGAAGTTGGACGGTACAGAGCGTTGCATTGATGATAAACTGCCTTTCGAGATACCCGATACATGGATATGGACAAGACTGAATACTCTTGGATATACACAAACCGGAAACACGCCATCGACTGCCCACCCAGAGTACCGGGGCGACTATATACCTTTCATAACACCGGGTGACATAGCTGATGGAAGCATCGACTATACAAACCAAGGACTTTCCGAAGTAGGCAAGAATGTTGCAAGAGTATGCCCTGCTGACAGTATTCTTCAGGTATGCATAGGTGGCTCTATTGGAAAAGCAGCCTTATCGATATCCGAGGTTACTTTCAATCAGCAAATCAACGCCATAACTCCGATTTTCGCATCCAGCAAGTATGTATTTGCTGTCCTCACCTCATTTGCGTTTCTGTCCGCTATGAAAGAAAGTGCGGGTGGAACCGCAACCCCTATTCTGAATCGTAGCTTATGGGACAAAATGTATATACCGGTGCCCCCTTTAGCTGAACAGAACCGCATTGTCCAGCGTATTGAAGAGTTGCTCCCGCTGGTCAAAGGGCTGTAAAAGGAACACGGTATAATATCATGGTGAAAGGAGGTCTTTCACTATGATAGAAGAATTCGAAAGACACTTGAGAGGCAC
>ENA-OWRJ01003687-OWRJ01003687.1-human-gut-metagenome-genome-assembly--contig:-NODE-3687-length-10835-cov-3.193135_pt1 | contig 10835 bp, 6 predicted proteins | sample MGYA00248269_ERZ651897 | MGnify/ENA primary metagenome ERZ651897 (study PRJEB26924, sample SAMEA4378252) | human gut metagenome | biome: human gut; feature: human-associated habitat; material: faeces...
AACATTCTTCCTTACCAAGGCCAAGCTCCTTTGCCACATCATAGGCAAGATTGCTGACAACAACTCCATGTTTCAGTTCTGCGGAAAGATCCATTTCCAGAATCCGGTCCTGCGTAGTTTCATTTATCTTCTGTACGCTTTTCAAGGATCTGTCTCTCCTTTCCGTCTACAGCCATTTTTCAATGCCTGTGCGTTTTCTCTCGATCATCTCATCAATACGTGCGATATAATTGGTAACATCCTTTACGTTCTCCACACGCTCGATCCGCTGTCCGTGATCAAACACCAGCTTGGAGGAACCACCAGCACCCAGTGCGATGATCGGCTGCTTTTCCTCCATAATCAGTATATTGTAAATCCCTGCTTTGTCAACCTCAGAATAACCTACATTCTCGAAATTTCCCTTCATATTCTTCTGTCTATACAGATAATAAGGGCCCATTCCCATCTCATAGGCAGTTTTCATGGTCAGGTTCATGATCTCCTGATTATTTTCAAAAGTCATCTCCTGGTATTGATCGCGGAAAATATTCAGTCTTGCCGCACGCTTCACAGCAAGAGAATGTACCGTCAGGCTGTCCGGCCCGAGAGCTTTTACCTCATCCAGTGTATGCTGCACTTTCGTGATATCCTCACCTGGAAGGCCCACGATCAGATCCATGTTAATGTTGTCAAACCCGGCTTCTCTTGCCAGATGAAATGCATTTTTTGTCTGCTCTACCGTGTGACGTCTGCCGATAATATCCAGGGTCTCCTGATTCATGGTCTGCGGATTTACGGAAATTCTGGTAACCGGAAATTCCCGGATTGCCTGAAGTTTCTCCAACGTAATACTATCCGGTCTTCCTGCCTCAACTGTAAATTCCTCCAGTTCCTCACAGGGAAAATATTCCGTGATCGCGCCAAGAAGTCTCCGAAGCTGATCCGGTTCCAGAGTGGTAGGTGTTCCACCGCCAATATAAACCGTATCCAGTTTCCGATTTTTCATCATCTGGGAAACAGCCTGGATTTCTTTGACCAGTGCATCCAGATAATCTTCTACATATTTACGCCATTTTTCCAGTGGATAGGAACTGAAAGAACAGTACAGACAGATACTTGGACAGAAAGGAATTCCCACATAAAGGCTGTAACCGTTCTCATAATCGATATTTTTCAGGATATCCCGCTCACGGTTGGCAATGGTAACTGCAAGGGCTGTTTTTTCCGGGCTTACCAGATACTGTTCTCTCATATATCTGGCGATCTCTGTATTCTTCATTCCGGATTCCAGCATACCCATCGCCATTTTTACAGGACGGATACCCGTAAGATTTCCCCATGGAAGTGTCTTTCCTGTAGCTTTGGAAAGCATCTGATAAAGGGCATATTTGATAGCGTCTTTATTTTTTCTGCGGGTATCATGGGCATCATCGCAAGAAATAAGGGCATCCGAAGCTTCTCCACTGGATTGCCCTTCCATCACAGCCCCGTGAGCTGTCTTTTTCTCTATTCCGTTATCGTAACTGATGGTATAACCTTCTTCATCACGGGAAACCCGGAAGCGGATATCATAATCCGCATCATCCTCCTCATAAAGAGAAGTGATCTCATTTCCGGGATAAAACGCTTTGATCAGCTCATACACATCATGTTCAAAATCTCTGTTCTGAAATAAAATGCCAATCTTATACAAATGGATTATACCTCTTTTCGTAACCAATGGTTGTGGATGTGTCATGTCCCGGAAATACCTCTGTATCTTCCGGCAATGCGTCCACAAGCTTATGAAGACTCCTTACGATCTCCGCAGAACTTCCGCCCGGAAAATCGGTTCTTCCAACAGAGCCACAGAACAATGTATCTCCGCTGAAAAGCACGCCTTCGTCCTCAATATAGTAGCAGCAGCTTCCCTTGGTGTGTCCCGGTGTATGGAACATCTGGATGGAAAATCCGGCAGCTTCAAAAATCTGCCCGTCATCCAGAAGAACATCCGGCCTGATGGAACAGGCCCTTCCGTAAACAGCAGTCATGTTTACTGTCGGTTCTGCCAGCATCGCTTCTTCCTGTCTGCACGCATAAACCGGAATCTGATATTTTTCCTTCACTTCCTTCACAGCCATAATATGATCAAAATGGCCATGGGTCAGAAGGATTCCCACCGGTTTTCCCTGCATAAGAGCTACTTTCTGAAAAACCTTCTCCGCATAGTCTCCCGGATCTACGATCAGCAGCTCTCCGGTCTTCTTATTCTTCAGAAAATAGCAATTGGTAAACACCTGTCCCAGCACGCACTGCTGCATTTCAAGCTTACTCATAAAATTTCCTCCGTTTATCGGGTCAGCCCGTTGTTCTTTCTACGTCAAGAACACTTTCAACCTGACGGATCTTCTCGATCAGGGAATTCAGTTCCTGTTTACTGCATACATTAAAGGACATGGAGATCGTCGCACGTTCCTGCTTGTTGGTACGGCTGTTGATGGAACGAAGATCGATCTTCCGCTCTGTAAAGATCTTGGAAATATCTACCAGAAGTCCGGTACGGTTGTTTGCGTAAACCTGGATCTCTGCTTCGTATTTCTCAGAATCTGCCTTATCCGGCATCTGCCACTCTGCCTCAATGAGACGTTTCCTGTCGATCTCCGGCATATTGAGGACATTCACACAGTCCGTACGGTGAATGGTGATTCCTCTTCCTCTTGTGACAAATCCCACGATCTCATCTCCAGGGATTGGACTGCAGCATTTGGAAAAGCGGACTGCCACATCGTGGATACCTTTTACCACAATGCCACTCTTGCTCTTGACAATGTGCAGCTTCTCCTGTGACTCGGAAGCAGCTTCCAGAACCTGCTCATCTGTAAGATTCTTCTTGTGCTCCCGCTCATAGGCTTCTACCAGTTTATTGAACACCTGGCCTTCCTTCAGGCCGCCATGTCCGATAGCTGCCAGTACGGAATCCCAGTCACGGAAACCGTATTTATGCATTACGGATTCCATATACTGCGGCTTGGTGTACAGGCCTGGTTTAAATCCTTTGGTCTTGGCATACTGGTTCAGCATGTCCTTACCTTTCAGGATATTATCTTCTTTCAGTTCTTTCTTAAACCACTGGTTGATCTTGTTCTTAGCCTGTGTACTCTTTACAATCTTCAGCCAGTCACGGCTTGGGCCCTGAGAATTCTGAGATGTGATGATCTCAATACGGTCGCCGTTTTTGATCTTATATTCAATAGGAACCAGTTTACCATTGACTCTGGCACCTACCATCTTATTTCCTACTGCACTGTGCACGCTGTATGCAAAATCGATTGGTGTGGAACCATTGGGGAGAGTTTTGACATCACCCTGAGGCGTGAAACAGTAAACACTGTCTGCAAAAAGATCCAGGTCGTTTTTCAGAAGGCTCATGAACTCCCGGTTATCGGACATGTCTCGCTGCCACTCCAGGATCTGGCGCAGCCAGTTCAGCTTCTCCTCCTCGCTCTTGCCAGGTTTCTTGCCATCGGAAGTTTCCTTATATTTCCAGTGGGCTGCAATACCATATTCTGCGGTTTTATGCATTTCGAATGTACGGATCTGGATCTCGAAAGGCTGTCCGTTGGGGCCAATCAGTGTTGTATGCAGAGACTGATACATGTTGGCTTTCGGCATTGCGATATAATCTTTAAATCTACCCGGGATCGGCTTGTACATCTCATGGATAACACCAAGTGCTGCATAACAGTCTTTTACGGTGTCCACAATGATACGCACGGCAAACAGATCATAGATCTGGTCAATGGTCTTGTCCTGGTTGACCATTTTCTTATAAATACTGAAGAAATGTTTCACACGGCCATCCACCTGCGCCTTGATGTTGGCATCTTCCATGTGCTGCTTTACCTGCTTCACAATAGAATTGACAAACGCTTCACGGGCACTTTTACGAAGGGCTACTTTTTCTACAAGGTCATAATAAACATCTGGTTTCAGATATTTAAGTGAAAGATCATCCAGCTCTACCTTGATCTTGGAAATACCAAGACGCATGGCAATGGGAGCATAAATATCCATGGTCTCTCTTGCCTTCTCCTGCTGTTTCTCCGGTCTCATATACTGCAAGGTACGCATATTATGAAGACGGTCTGCAAGTTTGATCAGGATAACGCGGATATCTTTGGCCATTGCAAGGAACATCTTCCTTAAGTTCTCAGCCTGGACCTCTACCTTATCCTTGGAATAGGACAGCTGTCCCAGCTTGGTAACACCATCTACCAGAAGTGCTACCTCAGAACCGAATTCCTTTTCCACTTCTTCATAAGTCATCCAGGTATCTTCTACTGCATCATGAAGAAGACCTGCCACAATGGTCTCCTTATCCAGCTCAAGATCCGCAAGGATGATCGCTACACAGAGAGGATGAATGATATAGGGCTCACCGGATTTACGTTTCTGATCCTTGTGTGCCTCACTAGCCACTTTATAGGCCTTTTCGATCATGGAGATATCTGTAGACGGATGATATTTCTTCACGCTTTTTATCAGCTCCTGATAAAGAACCTCAGGGCTTGTAAAATCATGCATGGATTTTACCGCCGCATCTGCCTTCCGGACAGATTCCATTTTTTCTTCTTCCTTCTGTATTTCAATGTTCTGTTTTTCCGTATTTTTTGTCTCTGCCATTAAATCCCACCTGCCTGTGCACAATTTCATACTGCCGTATGACTACAACAGTTCACATCCCCTTCCACCGACAAAAATTACTTTCCGTCGTAGCAGATCACAGATGCTACATCATAGCCTTTCAGACGCTCACGTCCTTTCAGGCCTGCAAGCTCCATGAGGAAAACAACTTTCACAACGATGCCGCCAAGCTCTTCCACAAGCTTAATAGCTGCTTCCACGCTTCCGCCTGTAGCGATCAGGTCATCTACGATTACAACCTTCTGTCCTGGTTTGATAGAATCCTTATGCATCTCGATCGTTGCACTTCCATATTCCAGATCGTAAGTTCTGGAAATGGTCTCACATGGGAGCTTTCCTGCTTTACGTACCAGAACGAATGGTTTATGAAGATTGTATGCGATCGGCATACCAAAGATAAAGCCTCTGGATTCAAGACCTGTGATCACATCGAAATCTACACCTTTCAGACAGTCCTGCATGGAATCAATCGCAAGCTGTAATCCATCCGCATCCTGGATAACACTGGTGACGTCACGGAAAATAATCCCTGGCTCTGGAAAGTCCGGGATACTTCTTACATATTCTTCTATTTTTTTCATAATAACCTCCAATGGTTTAATTTGTCAATCAGATGATAGATAGTATAGCACTTTTTCTGTAGGGAATCAATGTGCAACCCGACAGAACTCGCAGAATTCCGACAGGCTTTGGATTGCATATTGCCCAGTGCACGGTCCACTTTCCTGCCTTTCTGTCAGTTGCAAACTGTCAGGATCTGTATTTTTGCGTGCCGATATTCCTGTTATTCTGTAAGATAATTTCGGATCACGATCTGCAAAGTCTCTCTTCCCTGATATCTGTTGATTTCCGGATAATATGTTACAGCAACAGAACTGCTGTTTTTCACTTCATTTATAAATTCATCCGCTTCTCCGAAATAGACCGCTTCTATCACACAGCCCGTGCTGTCTGACAGCTGAAGTTTCGCCACATTTCTATTTTTACCAAGAACACGGCTGCTTAAAACACGAAGTCCTTTCTGTGCAAAGATCGGCTTGGTATTTCCTTTTCCAAAAGGTTCCAGCAGGGATATCTCTTCCACAAGTTCCTTATTAACATAGGAAACCGGCATCGGCACATCGATAACGATCTTTGGCATCAGATCTTTTTCTGTCAGCGTACAGTTTTCGTTTAACCGTCTGCGGAATTCTTCCACATTTTCTTCTTTGATAGAAAGTCCGGCAGCCATGGGGTGTCCTCCATACTGCTCCATCAGATCCCCACATTTTACCAGTTCCTCAAACATGGAATAGTTTTCTATGGAACGGCCGCTGCCCTTTACCATTGTTTCCCCTTTTGTCAGAACAAAGACCGGTTTATTGTACTTTTCCCGGATACGTCCTGCGATAATTCCGGCAAGACTTTCGTGACAGTCCGGTAAATAGATCACAAGAACACGGTCCTGTCCGATTTCTGTCTCTTCCACAATACGGATCGCTTCTTCTTTTCCTTCTTCGGTAAGAGCTTTTCTGCTCTGATTCAACGCGGTCAGATCACCGGCAAGTTTTGCCGCTTCCTCTTCCGTCTCCGCACAGAGAAGTTTCAAAGAGCGTGCAGCGGTATCCAGTCTTCCGCTGGCATTGATACATGGCCCCAGCACAAATCCCACATGATAAGCAGTGATCGGCCCATCTTCCAGACCGTTGGCACGGATCAGTTCACTGAGACCTTTGTTGGAAGTGTGAGAAAGTCTTCTCAGCCCTTCTTTTACGAGGATACGGTTTTCCCCCTGAAGATCCATGACATCTCCTACTGTGGCAATGGCCCCCAGTTCCAGAAAGTCCTCCAGCTCTTTTGAGGGAATACCGCAGGCTTCATAGAGAGCTGTCACAAGTTTCAGGGCAACCACTGCCCCGCAGAGTCTTTTTTCCGGATAATTACAGTCCGGCTGTTTGGGATTTACAATGGCATCGGCTGGCGGAAGGATCAGCTCTCTGCCGGCTTCTGTTTCTTTATAGGGAATCTCATGATGATCGGTTATGATCACTGTTATTCCTTTTTCCTTTGCCATCGCAATCTCATTGTACGCCGCAATTCCGTTATCACAGGTAACAATTACGTCAATCCCATCGTTCACTGCTCTTTCGATCAGGTGCTCGTGGATCCCATATCCGTCAGCCACCCTGTCCGGAATATATGTATCTGCCAGTGCACCTACTCGCTTCAGTCCTTTAATGAGGATGAACGTGGACACTACACCATCAATATCATAATCTCCGATAATACGGATACGCTTTTTTTCTTTTATTTTATTTCGCAGGATTTCCACTGCTTTATCCACATCTTTCATTAAATGTGGGGAAGCCAGTTCTTCTACGGTTCCGTAAAGGTATCTGCGGATCTCCTCTCTGTCCTGTACATCCCGGTTCCGGATCAGTCTGGCGATTACCGGATCAATTCCAAACTCTTTCCCAATTGCCGTAAAATCCGCCCGTTTTGCGGCAACAACCCATCGTTCCATGTTGTTTCCTCCTCGATACTTTGTCGCTTTCTTCCTTCAAAGCGGCACAATAATAATATTGTAACCCATAATCCCGTCTGGCTGCAAGTTTTTTGTGACGCACAAGAAAACACCGCATAAAAAAAAACGTTCCGCCGGGAAATTATCTTTCCCGATACGGAACGTTTCTGTTATTTGGCAGTTTTACTCGGATTTCTCCTCGTCGCTCTGCTGTTTTGCTGCTTCCTGCGCCGCAAGACGCTCAGCAACTCTTTTACGGTTTTTCTTCTTTGGCTGCTGCGGGGCTGCCGGCTGTCCGGATGGCTGTTTTGCCTTTTTCTCAGAGGAAGTCTGAACGGACGCTGCTGCAGCTGCCGGTGCGGCAGTACGGTTCTTTCTGAAAGTCTTCATGGTGTACCACAGAGCACCTGTGATGCATACAGAAGAATATGCTCCGCCAATGATACCTACCATCAGAGGTGCTGCAAATTCTTTAATAGAGGAAACGCCCATCACATAAAGAATCGCAACCATAACGAAAGTTGTAAGAGATGTGTAAATGCTTCGTGTCAGAGTTTCTGTAACACTAGCATTTACGATCTCTTTCAGCTTCTCATCCTCGACTTTCTTTCTGCCCTTCATATTCTCACGGATACGGTCGAAGATGACGATGGTGGCATTGATGGAATAACCTACGATCGTCAGCATACATGCAATAAATGTATTTCCCACAGATGTTCTGGAAATAACATAAAATGCAAGTACGACCAGGACATCATGAAGAAGTGCAAGTACCGCACTGCTTGCAAAGCGGATATCCTTGAAACGGAACCAGATGTAAAGAAGCATGAAGATCGCAGCTACGATAACAGCTACGATAGCGTCTCTTCTCATCTCATTGCTGACAGTAGCAGAAATATTCTCAGATGTGATCAGACTTGTATCCACATCAAAGTTTTCTTCCAGTGCCTTGTTCAGTGCTTCTCGCTCCTTAAGATCCAGAGAACGTGTCTTGATCACTACCTGATTGGTTCCCTGAACCTTGGTCGGCTGTACGTTCTTATCTCCTGTCACAGCCTCAACAACCGGTGTTACCTCGGAGTCGATCTCCTTGATATCCATCTCTTTGTTGAAGGTTACATTGGTAGAAGTACCACCGGAGAACTCCAGGCTGTAATTCATGGCCTTGTCACCGATCACATTGCTGTGAATCAGCATTCCCACAGGTCCGCAGAGGATCAGGATAATGGAGATGGTAAAGAAGATCTTTCTCTTTCCAACAAAGTCCACAACCTTACGTTCTTTGGCAACACCGTAGAATTTCGGATCACGGACACCAACTGCGTATACTGCATTGATCACAAGTCTGGACACAACCAGTGCTGTAAACATGGAGATTACAATACCCATCGCCAGCGTGTAGGCAAATCCCTTAACGGAACCGGAACCCAGCCACATCAGCACGCAGGCTGCGATCAGTGTTGTGATGTTTCCATCAAAAATAGCGGAAAACGCTTTGCCAAATCCACTCTTGATCGCTGCATGGACCGAAAGACCTGCCGCGATCTCCTCACGGATTCTGGCGTAGATGATAACGTTGGCATCCACCGCCATACCAATGCCCAGAATGATACCTGCAATACCCGGAAGCGTAAGGGTGATATCAAAGGCATTCAGTGTGATCAGCATTAAAGTTGTATAAAGGGCCAGGGCAACAGATGCAACCAGACCAGGAATGCGGTATGCGATGATCATGATCAGCATAACGATCACAAGACCGATTGCTCCGGCTTTCACACTTGTAGCAATAGCTTCCTCACCAAGCTGTGCAGCAACTACGCTGGAACGAAGCTCGGTAAGCACAAGGCTTAAGGAACCGATTCTTATGTAAGAAGCAAGGTTCTGTGCCTCTTCTGTGCTTGCCATTCCGGTGATCTGAGCTTTTCCGCCGGAGATCTCCTCATTTACATTCGGAGCACTTAAAACCTGATTGTCATATACAATTGCGATCTGCTTGCCAACATTTGCCTTGGTAGCTTCCGCAAATTTGGTTTTTCCATCTTTTGTAAGAGTCAGGCTAACTGCGTATTTCTGAGAGCTTGTGGATGAATCCTGATAAGCACCTCCCTCAGCATCTGCAACGTCTGTACCTTCCAGTACAACAGAACCGGCCTTCTGGATATCCTCGATGCTTCTTGCAAGGACATATCCGCTCTCGCTGTTTCCTGTTGTAAAGTTCTGGTTTCCGTCTGCATCTGTCTGATCGATGAAATACAGGGAACCTGGTTTTCCAAGTTCTTCCAGGATCGCATTTGCATCTGATACTCCCGGAATCTCAATGGTAATACGGTTGGAACCTTCCTGATACGCCTGTGCCTCAGTACTGTACTGAGAAACACGCTGCTGCATCTTGTAAACAGTATCGGACATGTCTTCCTTGCTCGGATTGCTGTCCTTAGCCTGGTATGTGATGCTGACACCGCCGGCAAGATCAAGTCCGGTGTTGATGTTCTTAGCCGAACCTGTACCTGTAGGGCCAATGCCTACCGCAGCCACATAGCAGAAGAATACTGTGACAATCGCTGTCAGAAGCAGCACTGCAATTCCTCTACTTTTCTTCATTTTCTTTTTCCTCTCTTATTCCGCCAAAGCGGCTTTTATCATGATAGCGCACTCCACACGCTTCCTCTGGAGTTCGCATCCGATCTTATAATTCCCCCGGATATCTCCCCCGAAATGATAGCCGTTTGCCGCACAGCCGCCGCTGCAGTAGAATCTGGCAAAACAGTCTTTACAGTCCGGTTTGGTGTAGACGTTACATCTTCCGAAATCTTTTACGATTTCAGGTTTTGTGATTCCCTCGTCTACATTACCCATGAGGTACTGTTCCTCACCGACAAACTGATGGCATGGATAAAAATCTCCCCACGGTGTGACAGCCAGGTACTCAGTTCCTGAGCCACATCCGGAAAGGCGTTTGTATACACACGGGCCACCGGTAAGGTCGATCATAAAGTGGAAGAAGTTGAATCCTTTTCCCTCTTTTTCTCTTTTGATCATTTCTTTTGCAAGAATGTCATACTGTTCCAGGATCTGAGGAATATCCTCCTCACGGATGGCATACTCTTCTGTATCTGCTGCTACAACCGGCTCCACAGAGATCTGTTTGAAGCCAAGGTCAGCCAGATGAAGAACATCCTGGGAAAAATCAAGATTATGATGGGTAAAGGTTCCTCTTACATAATACTTGTCCTGATTTCTGGACTCCGCAAATTTCTCGAATTTCGGCATGATCAGATCATAACTTCCTGCACCTTTACGGAACGGGCGCATGTAATCATGGACTTCTTTTCTTCCGTCCACACTTAAAACTACATTTCCCATCTCTTTGTTACAGAATTCCATAACCTCATCATTTAAAAGAACGCCATTGGTTGTCAGTGTGAAACGGAATTTCTTATTATGAAGCTTCTCCTGCTCTCTTCCATATTTCACAAGATCCTTTACAACCTGCCAGTTCATAAGCGGCTCGCCGCCAAAGAAATCCACTTCCAGATTCTTTCTGGAACCGGAATTGGCGATCAGGAAATCCAGTGCCTTCTTACCTACCTCGTAGCTCATAAGAGCACGACGTCCATGATACTCGCCCTCTTCTGCAAAGCAGTAACGACAGGCAAGATTGCAGTCA
>ENA-OWRJ01003696-OWRJ01003696.1-human-gut-metagenome-genome-assembly--contig:-NODE-3696-length-10809-cov-2.561744_pt1 | contig 10809 bp, 10 predicted proteins | sample MGYA00248269_ERZ651897 | MGnify/ENA primary metagenome ERZ651897 (study PRJEB26924, sample SAMEA4378252) | human gut metagenome | biome: human gut; feature: human-associated habitat; material: faeces...
CGTGGGTCAGCGCGTCCATGCCGGTGGCTGCGGTGAGCTTGGGCGGCATGGAGGACATGAAGTCGGTATCGTTCACCGCGATGCTGACCATGCAGTTGGGGTCCACCATGGCCATTTTGCTGTGGCGGACAGGGTCGGTGACGATGTAGAAGGAGGTGCACTCGCTGCCGGTACCGGCGGTGGTGTTCACCGCCACGATGGGCAGGCCGGGCTTGGAGGACTTGTTCTCTCCCTCGTACTGTTCCACGGTACCACCGCAGGCCACCACGATGCTGGCTGCCTTAGCGGTATCGATAGCGCTGCCGCCGCCCAGAGCCACCAGCAGCTGCACCTGCAGGGTGCGGGCTGCGGCAATGCAGTCGTTCACCACCTGTACGGTGGGGTTGGGCTGCACATTGTAGTACACGGCGTACTCCACACCGGCATCGGACAGTACCTGACCGACCCGGGCAGCGGCACCGGAATCATAGAGAAAGCGGTCCGTCACCAGCAAAGCACGGCGGATGCCCATCTTCTGAAGCTCCGGTCCCAGAAGACGGATGGCACCCTTGCCAAAAAAGCTGGTCTTGACGGCGTTGATGCGTTCTGCCATGTGTTCACCCTCCGCTTACTGTGCCTGACCGCAGACGATCTGCACCGGGTCCCAAATGGAACAGGACGAGGAGGAATAGACGAAATCCACCTGACCCAGTGCTTCCACGGTCATGCCAGCGCGGATGGCAACGGCAATGGCGTTGATGCGGGCCGAAACATTCTTTTCTCCCCATGCCTGCGCACCCAGCACCTGACGGGTATTGGCCTCATACACCAGCTTGATGGTGATGCGGTGGGGGTTCGGGCAGATGCCCGGACGGTCGGTGCCGGTGGCCATTGCACTCTTGACCCGCAGACCGGCCTTGCGGGCCTCGGTCTCGGTCAGGCCGGTGCGGGCGATCTCCAGATCCGCCACCTTCAGGCTGCTGGTGCGCAGAGAGCCGTCGCGGCAGGCTGCGCAGTCGCCCACGGCATAGATATTGGGCACACTGGTGGCAAGGTCGGCACCAATGAGCACAGCGCCATTGGGTGCCAGCTGCGCCCCGGTACCGGCCAGCAGGCCGGTGTTGGGGGTAACGCCGATGGCTACCACGCAAAGGTCACAGGGGTAGGTGCCGCGGTTGGTCTGCACCTGCTCCACGAAGGTACGGCCCGGGAAGGAGCGCACCTGCTCGCCCAGATTGAACTGCACGCCCTGCGCTTCCAGCTCCTTCTGGATCAGCTTGCTCACCTCAGGGTCAAACTGGGGCAAAAGCTGCTGCTCCTTTTCAATGATACGCACATTGCGGCCCAGCTTGAGGAAGGACTTTGCGATCTCCAAACCGGCCCAGCTGCCGCCCAGGATCACGATGTCCCGCACATAGGGGGTGCGGACGAACTCCTTGAGGAAGATCAGATCTTCCACGGTCTTGAGGGTCTGCACGCCCACGCGGTCACTGCCGGGCACCTGCGGCACACGGTTGGAAGAACCGGTGGCCAGCACCAGCTTGTCGTAGTGGTCTTCAAACACGCGTCCGGTGGCAAGATCACATACCGTCACCTTGCGGGCGGCTGCGTCGATGCCGCGCACCTCATGGCGCAGATGTGCGGTGATGCCCTGCGCGTTCAGCTCAGTCTCCTTGGCCTGAATGGCCTTGTTCAGGCTGTCCAGATCCTCGCACAGGTAATGGGGCAGGCCGCCGGTGCCGCAGGAGTAGAAGCCGCCTTTTTCGTAGACGGTGATCTGCGCTCCGCGCTGGGCGGCGGCAAGTCTGGCGGCGGCCGAAACCCCGGCGGCAATGCTGCCGATGATAATAATTTTCATTGTTTAAGCCTCACGATCCCGCCGGGAGGAAGCCCCTCTCTGCGGCAAAACTTGCAGGGTGTTACTTACTCAGGGTGGGAGGATTGTCCACGATGCCCACGATGAAAGCATCAATGGGCGACGGATGGTCCAGACCATGCTGGGTGGTCTCGTCGGTGGTGACCAGAACCATCTCGCCTACACCCGCGCCGATGTTGTCGCCCGCCACGATGGTATCCTTTTTGGAGCCGAACACCGGCTCCACCAGCAGGAACTTATAGCCTACAAGCTCCGGCATTTTGCGGGTGGCGACAACGGTCCCCTTGACGATCCCTAAAATCATAGCTTACTCCTCTTTGCCCAGCACGGTGACCAGCTGCCCCTGCTTGAGCAGGAAGGCATTGCCATCGTCCGTGTCGATGTGAAAATCCAGTGCACATTTGTCGTTTGCGCGGATCAGCACCCCGCCCATCACGCCCGGCTTGGGGCCGTCGATCTTTACCTGCACGCGGTCGCCGTCGGCAAGGCCGAAGGCAGCTGCCTGTGCGGGAGTCATGTGGATGTGACGGTCGGCGATCATCACTCCCTCCGGCACGGTCAGGGTGCCATTGGGGCCGCGCAGGGTCACGCCCGGCGTGCCCTTTGTATCCCCGCTGGAACGCACCGGCGCTTTGATGCCGATGTTGCGGCAGTCGGTCTGCGCCAGCTCGATCTGAGTGGCACTGCGCTCCGGGCCAAGGATGCGGACATGCTTCAGTTCGCCCTTGGGGCCGATGATGTCCAGACATTCCTCGCAGGCAAACTGGCCTGGCTGGCTCAGCGCCTTTTTGGGGGTGAGCTGGTAGCCATAGCCGAACAGCTTGTCCACATCATCGCGGGTAAGGTGGATGTGCCGCACCGAGATGCCTACCGGCACCTGACGGCTGCGCTTTTGCAGCTCTGCCTGCACGGCCTGCGTGATCAGGAGCAGCAGCTGTTCCTGACTGATGTCATGGTAAACCAAGGCACAGCGCTCCTTTCTTATGCAGCGTCAGCGCAGTTCTCAGCGCAGCTCAGGCATGCACTCGGACACGCTTGCGTGCGGGCGGGGAATGACCAGTGCGCTGACCACTTCGCCAATGCGGGAAGCAGCGGTCTGGCCTGCCTCAACAGCAGCCTTCACAGCGCCAACGTCGCCCTGCACGAACACGGTAACAAGGCCTGCGCCGATCTTCTCCTGACCCACCAGAGAGACATCTGCGCTCTTCAGCATGGCATCGGCTGCCTCGATGGAAGCGGTCAGGCCGTTGGTCTCGATCATGCCCAGAGCGGCATCCAGCGGCACCTGCTCGCCTGCGGGCAGGCCGGACTTGCCGGTCGCGGGGCCCTTGGCAGGCATGATGCGGGCCAGATCTGCGTGGGGACGTGCAATGACGTTGACGCAGAACAGCTCACCCACGCGGGAAGCAGCCTCTTCGCCAGCCTCGGTAGCAGCCTTGACAGCGCCCACCTCGCCGGTAACGATCACGGTGGTCAGACCGGCACCGATGGTGTCGGAACCAATGAACTCAACGTCAGCAGCCTTCAGCATTGCATCGGTAGCGTCGATGTTGCCAACCAGACCCTTCGTCTCGATAAAACCCAGAGCTTTCATAAGTTGTTCCTCCTGTCAGAACACTGAAAAAATTGTATGTGATGGTTTCGTCCTTCAAAAACTCAGATGATGCGCAGCCCGCCCTCGGCCAGCATGCAGCGGCGGCGGCGGCAGAAACTCTTTGCGCAGGTGATGCCCTCGCCGGTGGGGCCGGCAATGGTCATGGTGCAGTGGCCCTCGCCGCCAATGCCAACACCGGCCTTGGTGGCGCTGTTCTTTACGTAGATGGTGGTCTCAATGACCCGGGCAAAGCGGGTCATGTGGTCCACATCCTTGGAGAAGATGGAAGCGGTGTGGCGGTTGCCGTGCTCGGCCACCACGGCATCTTCCACCGCCTGTTCAAAACTCTGGCAGCGCACGATGGGCAGCACCGGCATCATCTGCTCCACCAGAACGAACGGATGGTCGGCAGGCACCTCGCAGATGGCAAGGCGGCAAGTATCCGGCACATGCACGCCGATGGTCTCCAGAATGCGGGCGGCATCCTTGCCCACCCACTTTTTGTTCACCTCGTGGCCGCCGCCCTTCTTGGGCTGCAGCACGATGTTCACCAGCTGTTCGGTCTGGGCCTTGTTCAGCAGGTAGGCACCCTGCTTCTGCAGCTCGTGCAGCAGGCCGTCGTAGGCGGTGTTCACGGCGAACACTTCCTTCTCTGCAAAGCAGAGGATGTTGTTATCGAACGAAGCGCCTTCGTAGATCTTGCGGCCTGCCAGCTCGATGTCTGCGGTCTCGTCCACGATGACGGGCGGGTTGCCTGCACCGGCACCGATGCACTTTTTGCCGCTGCGCAGCAGGGCGTTCACCATGCCCATGCCGCCAGTGCCTGCCATCAGGCGGATCTTGGGGTTTGCGGCCATCTTGTCCACATTCTCCATGGTCGGCTCACGGGTCATGGTAATGAGGTTTGCAGGGCCGCCCGCCTCGATGATGGCGGTATTCAGCGCCTGCAGGCAGTCGGCAGACACCCGCTTTGCGCGGGGGTGCACGTTGAACACCACGGTGTTGCCGCCTGCGATCATGCTGATGGTGTTGTTGATGATGGTCTCGGTGGGGTTGGTGGTGGGGGTGATGGAGCAGATCACACCAAAGGGTGCGTACTCTTCCAGCATCAGGCCCGCGTCACCGCTCTTGGCTTCGGTGGTCAGGCATTCGGGGCCAGGGGTCTTGTTGATGACGGCCAGATGTTTTTCCACCTTGTCCTCATAGCGGCCCATGCCGGTCTCTTCCACGATCTTGTGGCACCACTCCTCCACATGTGCCCGGGCACAGCGGCGGATGGCTTCAATGATGCGCTGGCGGTCCTCGATCCTGTAGTTGGCCGCCCAGTCGCGCTGGGCTTTCCATGCAGCCTCCACTGCGTCGTCTACGTTCTCGAACACGCCGCGGTCGCCTGCTGCACCGCCGGGTGCAGCGGTATAGGCTGCAGGGGCGGCGCTTGTCTGTGCACCGCCCATACCGGCAAGCACCTGCTTGACGATCGCTTCAATTTCCTGCGAACTGATATCCATGGTTTTCGTTCCTTTCCGTAAAGGTCATATCCGTTGGATCAAACGAAACTTTTTGTTATTGAAAGCTCTTCAGCGTCCGGCGGATGACCTCGGCCATTGCGGCATCGCGGGCATTTGGTGCGGCCGGGGCCGCTTCCATTGCAGGGACTGCCGCAGGCTGTGCGGCGGGCACCGGGGCAGGGGCAGGAGCCGCCTGCTGTTTGGGCAGGGTGGGCAGCGCCATGCCCGGCTGGATCAGCCCGGTAACGCCCGGCAGGCTCACCGGCTGGGCAGGCTGTGCGGAGGGTACTGCCATTGCCACAGGCTGTGCAGCGGGCTGAGCCATGGGCTGCACGGCAGGTGCGCCGCACTTGCTGCAGCCGGTGCAGTGACCACCGCAGCTGCCGCATTTGGAGCAGCCTGCGCAGCCCAGCTTTGCGGTGACGGCTGCGTAGTAATCCAGTGCTTCCACCAGATGGGCCGCATCTGCCGGGGTCTTGCCCCAGGTCAGGCAGCCGTCATTTTCCAGCAGGACAGCCTTATCGGTGCGGCACAACAGGCTGACAGCCTGTGCCTGTGCGTCCACGTTCTGGGCGGGCAGCAGCTGCACCCGGCCCAGCGCCCGCACTGCGGGGCTGAATGCTGCAGGCTGCACGGTCTGGCCCTGCATCCCCATCACAGCCGCGCAGGCCGGGTAGGTGTGCATCACGCACTGGGCGTTCTCGTTTTCCTGATAGATTTTCAGATGGATGGGCAGGTCTTCGGGCAGGGGCTTGGGCTTTGCGCTGAGCATCGCCTTGCCATTCATATCCACGCGCACCAGCATATCCTGCGTGAGCGCGGCCTTGTCGGCACCGGCAACGGTCACCCACACGGCCTGCGGGCCGACGCGGACGCTCATGCTGCCGTCACCGGCCACCAGCCAGCCCTTGGCTTCCAGCCGACGGGCCATTTCCATGATGGCTTTTTTTGCCTCAAAGTCTGAGAGGTAAGTAACGCCTTGAATCACCATACGTTTCTTTCCTCCTTTTTAACGGCGCAGCGGCGGGATCTTGAGCATGGCGCGCACCTCGTCGGGAGTCATGGGCATCATGCCCTTGGACTTTACGATGTCCGACACCTTTGCGATCAGCGCTGCGTTGTTGTCCACATGGACGCCCGGCGCGATCATGTCCGAATCCTCAAAGCCGATGCGCACGGTGGAAGCGCCCATATCCAGCGCAGTCTTGACCATTTCCCAGTCCTCGCGGTGGGCCTGCGTGTAGCCCCACAGGTAGTCGCCATTGGGAAAGTTCTCTTCCAGCGCCTGGATCATGTGGCGCAGGGCCGGCACCGTGGCAGGCATCTCGCCGCCATGGCCGAACACCAGTGCAAACAGGATGGGTTTTACAAAGTGGAACTTGTCGTTCAGTTCCCGCACAGTGTTGATCATGCCCAGCTCAAAGACCTCGGTCTCCGGGATCTTCTTGTTGTCTATGATGGTCTTGACGCAGTACTCCACATCCTTGATGGGGTTCTGGTACACCGAGGTACCCAGATTCACCGAGCCGACATTCAGGCTGTTGGCTTCCACCCAGGAGGGGTAGCAGGGCTGCACGCGCTCCTCAATGGTCAGGTTGGACACGCCGCCGGTGGAGATCTCCACCACGATGTCGCACATCTCGCGGATGTAGGCCACCGTTTCTTCCAGCAGGCTCAGATCCGGGGTGAGGTTGCCGTTCAGGTCGCGGCAGTGCAGATGCACCATGGACGCGCCGTTTTTGTAGCACTCATACACATCTCGGGCAATGGCCCGCGGATTGATGAGAATGTCTGTGGCCGCAACGGGGGCCACGGAGATCATGATTTTTTTCATTGGATGAACACTCCTTGCATGTCGCATTGGAGAAGCTTAACAAAGGATGCTAACATCATTTTAGCGCAAACATCCCATCTTGTAAGCTCACGGTCCCCCGCCCGCCTTTTACGGCAGGCAGGAGGCCTGTATGCTTACTTCTTCCAGAAGATGTAGTGATCCTGCACTGTAGCGGCGATCTCGTCCACCTGCCTGCGCTCGATCACGCTGAGCAGCTGGCGGTGCAGCTCTACGAACCGCTCGATCTCCTCTTCGCCCTTGGCCAGCACCTTGCGGGTGGTCTCCAGACGGCTGGGCATCGTCAGCCGGGTAATATACTCGGTGATGGTGGCCAGCATGGGGTTCTGGGCCGCATTGGCGATCTGGGTGTGGAACCGGCTGTCCAGCTCCAGCACCTTGTCCACCGAAGGCTCCGGCGAGTGCATTTCGGCAGAAAGCTCGCCGAAGGTGCGGTACAGGTCCGGCAGAAAGGATGTGATATCATTGCGCTGAATGATAATATTCAGCGTACCGATATCGATGACGGAGCGCAGTTCCACAAATTCCTGCCAGCTGTTCTTCTGCAGGATGATGCTGTACAGCATCGGGTCCAGCATTTTCTGGTTGTAGTTTTCGCTCACAAAGGTGCCGTCGGCACGCTTGATGTACAGGATGCCGTAGGCCTGCAGCTTTTTCACAGCTTCCCGCACCGAGTTGCGGCCCGCGCCGAACTGCTTGCACAGTTCCATTTCGGTAGGCAGCTTGTCGCCCGGATGCAGGGTGCCGTCGATGATCTGGGAGATGATCCCATCCATGACCTGATCGACTACAGACTTTACCGCATTCTTCTGTTTTTCAGGATGTTCCATTGACATGGTTCCGCCTCCAAATCCGGTTTGGTGGATATTCGGGGTCGTTCAACGTGGAACGTTCCGGTGCAGAAAGCCTCCAAACATCATACGTTGAACTTCCACCACTATTTTACCATATCTGAAAAGCGGACGCAACGGTTACGCCATCAAATAGGTGGGCAGCAGGATCAGCTGAGGGAAGGCGACCATCAGGGCAATGCAGACGAAGGTGGCCGCAATAAACGGCACCAATGTGGGGAACACCTCGCCGACTGTAACATCCATCAGATCGCAGGCAACGTAAATGCACATGCCCACCGGGGGAGTGACCAGACCAACACCGATGACCACGGTGATCAGGACACTGAGCACGATGGGGTCGATGCCCACGCCCAGAGCAATGGGATACAGGATGGGCATGAACAGGGTCAGCGTTGCGATGGACTCCATGAACATGGTGACGATGAAGAAGATCAGCAGGATCATAATGAGAATGACAGTGGGGTTGGTGGAGAAGCCCAGCATGGTCTTGGCCACCCACTTATCAAAGCCTGCGGTGGTCAGCATGACGGTGTACAGCTTTGCAGCGCCGATAACGATGAAGATACGGCCGCTGGTGCGGACGGTCTCTGCAAAGGCAAACTTGATGTCCTCCCACTTGAGTTCGCGGTAGATGATGCCGCCGGCAAACAGACCGTAAACAACAGCAATCACGCCTGCCTCGGTGGGGCTGACGATACCCATGGTGATGGTGCCCACGATGATGATGGGCATGAGCAGGGCGGGCCAGCTCTCCCACAGGCCATGCAGCACGGGGCCGATGGTGAAGTGGCCCGGCTCCTTGGGCACGCCTTCCTTCTTGGCCATGAAATAGCTGACGATCATCTGTGCCAGACCGCACAGGACACCGGGGATAATGCCGCCGAGGAACAGCTTACCGGTGGAAATGCCGCAGATACCGGCAATGACCACCATGGGGATGGACGGAGGAATGATGATGCCGATGGTGGAGGAAATGGCGGTAACGGCAACGGTAAAGTTCTTGGAGTAGCCCTTGCGCACCATTTCCGGCATGAACATACCGGAAACGCCTGCGGTATCGGCAACAGCGGAACCGGAGATGCCCGCAAAGATCATGCTGGAAAGCACGTTCACGTGAGCCAGACCGCCGTAGATGTGGCCGACGATGGAGTAACAGAAGTCCATCAGGCGCTTGGAAATACCGCCCTTGGACATGGTGAAACCGGCAAAGGTGTACAGAGGGATGGCCAGCAGTGCAAAGCTGTTCATGCCCTCAAACATGCGCTGGGCAATGGTGACGGTGCTGCCGCCGCCCAGGAACAGGATGCCGCCCATGGCGGACAGGCCCAGACTCATGGCGATGGGCACGCCCAGAAACAGCAGAACAAAGAATGAGATCAGCAGCCATGCGATCATTTGGATTTGCCCCCTTCCGGTTTTGCGGTCAGTTCAACGATCAGGTTGAGAACGGCGGACAGGATGCACAGCACACCGGCAATGGGGAAGATGGTGTACACCTGACCCATGGTGAACTGCGGCATGGTGGAAACGGCCTGCTTTGCGCGGGTGCACAGCTGGTAGCCGCCGTAGGTGACCATGACGTAGAACAGGATGATGAACAGATCACGGATGATGACAACGATTTTTTTGCCCAGCGGGGTCTTGCCGAGGATGGAATCCACCACCTCCACGCGGAGGTTGGTGCCCATGGCGTTGATGCCGATGCAGGCAATGAGCATGGACCAGACGTTCAGATACTGGCTGCTCTCCATGTACCACTTGAAGCCGCCGATGCCGGGGATCAGGCGCAGCACAACATTTGCGAACAGAATCACCATCATGGCCGCACACAGAACGGCGGAAATAAGGGTGGTGATCTTGTCCAGAGTGGTTTGCAGTTTTTTCACAGTACAAACTCCTTTCCAAGTGCGATTCAGATAAAATGCAAAGGGACGAAGGGCACGCCCCCTCGTCCCTTTGCTTCGGTTTTATTTCAAGGTTTTCTGGTCAGTGATCTCAGCGGGCTTCTTTCCATGCCTTCAGCTGATCCAGCAGGTCGCCGTAGGTATCAGCGTTGTCGGTCAGGACCTTTTCGGTCGCAGCTGCAAACGGAGCCAGTTCCGGGCTGTTGATCTTCATGCCCTTCTCTTCCAGAGCGGAGACCAGGTCGTTGGTCTGCTGCTCGTTCAGCTCACGGTCGTGATCGGCAGATGCCTTTGCAGCGTCGGAAACGATCTGCTGCTGGTCAGCGCTCAGCTTGTTCCAGCTGCTCTCGGCAATGGTAAAGCACATGCCGGAGTAGATGTGGTTGGTGATGCTCAGGTACTCCTGAACTTCGTAGAGGTTATTGTTGTAGATAACGGGGATGGGGTTCTCCTGTGCATCGTAGGTCTTCTGCTGCAGGGCCTGATACAGCTCAGAGAAGCTCAGCGGCTGGGGGTTGGCACCCAGAGCGGTCATGGTAGCCATGATGACAGGGTTCTCGGGGGTGCGGATCAGCAGGCCGTTCATATCGGCAGGGCTGTTGATGGGGCCCTTGGAGTTGGTCACGCAGCGGAAGCCGTTGCAGTAGTGGGCCAGCACACGCATATTCTGGCTCAGCAGACCTTCCTCGGCGGCAGCCTCGATGTCGCTGTCCATGAATGCCCATGCATCATCGAAGGTCTCGAACTGGAACGGCAGTGCGGAAATGCCCATCTTTGCATCGTAGGTGGCAAAGTTGGAAGCGTCGGTGATGATGATATCCACCGTGCCGGAATCCAGAGCGATGGAGTTGATCAGGTCAGCATCGCCGCCCAGCTGGCCGGAGGGGTACAGCTGAACTTCCACAGCGCCGCCGGTCTTTTCGGCAACTTCTTCTGCAAACTGCTTTGCGCCCTTTGCACGGGGGTCTTCTTCGTTGGTGGAGAAGCCCAGCTTCAGGGTGACAGCCGAGCCGGAAGCGGCAGCGGAAGAACCGGTGGAAGCTGCAGTAGAGGCAGTGGAAGCAGCAGTGCTGGTGCCGGAGCCGCCGCAGGCAGCCAGACCCAGAGCAGCAGCGGAAACACCGGCGGCTTTCAGGAAGTTACGACGAGAGATCATCTTTTTCATAATTGTTCTCCTTCTTCATTATTGAAAAATTATGAGGTGCTATTTTACTTGCCGCCCACAGGGAGCGGCAGGAAATC
>ENA-OWRJ01003704-OWRJ01003704.1-human-gut-metagenome-genome-assembly--contig:-NODE-3704-length-10787-cov-2.581066_pt1 | contig 10787 bp, 10 predicted proteins | sample MGYA00248269_ERZ651897 | MGnify/ENA primary metagenome ERZ651897 (study PRJEB26924, sample SAMEA4378252) | human gut metagenome | biome: human gut; feature: human-associated habitat; material: faeces...
TCTTTGGGGGAGAGAATAATACTTTTATCTAAAACTTTATAGCTGATATTGGTTCCGGAGAACAATTGTTCCAATACATTAAAAACATTTTTTTGTTTACTTTTTATACTAACGATACGTGAGGTATTAACTTGTTTGTTATTGTAGAAGAAATGAAAGTCTGATTGTTTTTCAATTTCATCCAGTACCTCCTGTACAGATTTGTTGTTCACATCTATGTTTAAAAGAACATTTTGACTGTAGCTATCGGACGCGTAGGCTAATCCGACACAGATAAATAACATTATTACGGATAGTTTCATACATAATGGTATTTTCTTCAGGAGCATGAACCTAACATTCATCTTCCTGAAATGTTGGAAGCTAAAATAATTTGTCATAGATTTGTAAATGATTTAGAGTTATAAAAAAGTTGCTTATACTTGTCGCCAAACAAGTTTGCGATGGATTTTCATACGGGGAAATACGCCAATATTTTCCCGTATGTTTTGTTTTCAAGGGGGATTATTTTCTTTCATGAGATTTGATAAATAAGGTTACACTTAATATAATTCAACGATCGTTTTTTCTTTAATATTTCCTTCTTGCCCAGTTTGAGGGTCTATGAAGCGATATTGAATACCGGAAGCCAAACGGAAATGTTCGAGGATTAGTTGTAAGTGCTGTCCATCGAAAGGTCCTGTGAAGGAGTTGTTATATAACTTGTCGTTTTTTACGATGAACTCGACATTGAAACGTTTGCTTAACACTTTCAATGCTTCGTTAAATGGTGTGTTCCGGAATACGACCAAGCCGTCTTTCCAGGAAGTTTGTGTCGGAATATATGGTTTGTCGACTTTAACTTTTTTAGTATATTGGTTATAAGTGAATTCTTCATTCGGTTTCATTAAAAATGATTTATGCTTCTGATTATCGTCTAAAAATGAAAGTCGAATGGAGCCAGATACCAAGGTGGTCCTTACGCTGCTGTCGGCTGCATAGGCTTCCATATTGAATTCGGTACCGAGTACTTCTGCTTTGATATCAAATGGGGTGCTGACAGTGAAACGTTTACTTTTGTCTTTATGGACGGAAAAGTAGGCTTCACCGTTCAGCACAACATCACGTGTGTTACCTGTAAAACGCGTCGGGTGCTTCAGATAGGAACGTGAGTTTAACCATACTTTTGTTCCGTCCGGTAAATTGACTGCAGCGACCATTCCTGGATTAGTTCTGATTTCTATATATTCGATCGGATCTTTTTTTAATGCGAAATATATAGTGGAAATGATAAGCGGAAGGATGAGGATTGCCGCAATACGTTGTATCCAGGCGGATAGAGAAATTTTCCGGTGGGAATGTATCTTGCTTTTTACTTTTTTCAGGGCTGTACCTGAATCTGTTTGCCGGATACAAGTCAATGTCTCAGTTGCCAGGCATATAGATTGTATGTCCCGGGCTATTTTTTTGTTTTCTTCTGATGCAGAGATCCAATCTTCTACTTCTTGTTGCAGAGGTATGGAGAGGGTTCCGGTGAAATAACCCAAAAGTATCGATTCGTTTATTTGTTTATGTTTGTCCATAATTGTCCTTTTATAAATATGACTGACGAAAAATGAAATCTCCTAAATGAAAAGTGATTTTTTTTCATGTATTTGTAATTGTTCGTTGGATTAGAAAATATTATATTTGCAAATAAGTATAAATATTTCCGATTAAAACTTATAGAACAGTGATTTGTATGTCTTGTAATATTTCTGATATAGTGGCAGACGAAACTCTTTTTCAGGAAATCCAAAGGGGAGATGAAAAAGCGTTCGATGTCCTTTTTTTGAAGTATTACCCTTCCTTGTGTGCTTATGCCCAACGGTTTGTCGAGTATGACGACGGGCAGGAAATTGTACAGGATGTGATGGTTTGGCTGTGGGAGAATCGGGAGATGCATACGTTTGAGATCTCTCCGAAGAGCTATCTGTTTAAAGCTGTGAAGAACCGTTGTTTGACGTTGATCAGCCGAAATGAAATAAAACAGAAGATTATTAATACATTGTACGACAATCAACAATTAGAATATGAAGATCCTGATTTTTATATCGTGGAGGAACTGAGTCGTAAGATAGAAGAGGCGTTGCAACGGCTTCCCGACAGTTACCGGGAAGCATTCGAGTTAAATCGTTTCCAGCATATGACGTATGGTGAAATAGCGACGTGTCTGGAAGTTTCTTCCAAGACAGTCGATTATCGTATTCAGCAGGCATTGAAGTTGCTTCGTGTAGAGTTAAAGGATTATTTACCGATATTACTTGCCATTCTTTAAAACAATTGTTGTATAGAACAAACTTTTTTGTGATTCCAGTTCATTAGAAAATTGGACAATAACCTCTGCCTTCCCGTATTTTCTATTTCGATTAAGATATCAGATCGTTTTAGTTTGATATTTTGATACTGCTTTTTTCTGTTTTGCTGATAAACGAAAATGTGATATAGGCAGAAAATGAAAGTATGTTGTTTGGGGAGAGATAGAAAGGGGAGAAACGCTTACATTTGAGAAAAGCTTAACCCCTTGAGAATTGCTTGTGGCAAAAGAGATTGGTGGAGATTCGGATATTTGAAAAGAAATTCAGGGCTTTATGGGCATGAGGACGGTCGTCATAGGAACGGAGACCGTCCTCGTTGCCGTGAGGTGCCGAGATCTTTATATATGAAGACGGTCGTCGGGCCAATGAAAACCGTCTTTGTTGGAAAAACTGTGCACCTTGTGGCAGGAAGTTCTTTTAGAAAGATAAAAAGCCGGATTGCGAAGCGATTTACGAAAGAAGCATATCTTTGTTAAATAAACGATATTATACAATAAGTGTTTTCATCCATTTTTCGGCCACCTGCAATGTTTCTGGTTTGCCGACATCTATCAGATGAAGGTCTTCGTCAGCGTAGGCGTGGATGTTGGCCTTGGCGCAGATGGAGAGGTAGAAGTTGATGATCGAAAACTTGCCGGTCCATTCTTCCATCCAGTCGAATATTTTAGGAGACAGTACATGTATCCCGCTGAAGGCATATTCGTTATATTGGTTCGGATCGAAATCGGGGTAGAACGACTTTACTTCGCCCGTCTCGCGGTTGCGCCAACCACATAGCTTATTTTCCTTATTGAAAAGCAGATAGCGGGAGGTGTTGCGTTTGCTGACCAATAATGTCGCTAACGGATTTGTCTCTATATGATGATTGTAAAGCGCACGGAGGTCGATGTCGGACAGGATGTCGACATTGTGTATCAGAAACGGCTCATTGCCTTGTAAAAAGGCGGTGGCGTGTTTGATTCCCCCACCGGTATCGAGCAGATAATCCCGCTCGTCGGAGATATGGATCTGGATACCGAAATTATTGTTGGCTGCCAGGAAGTTGATGATCTGGTCTCCCAAATGATGAACGTTGATGGCTATCTGGTGAAAGCCGGCATCTTTCAATTTGAGGATTACATGTTCGAGCATAGGTTTCCCATTGATAGGAAGTAATGCTTTTGGAGTACTGTCGGTCAGCGGTTTGAGGCGTGTTCCCAAACCGGCAGCGAAAATCATAGCTTTCATAATATTGAGTTAAAGAGTTGTTCAATGTTTTGTTCCCTGTGTACGAGGTCTACCCGGACACCGAACTTAGAATGAATATGTTCCGCCATATGCTGGGCGGAGTAGACCGAACGGTGCTGGCCCCCCGTGCAACCGAAACAGATCATCAGATTGGTAAATCCTCGGTCCATGTAACGTTTGACAGAAGCATCCACAATTTCATAAGCATGATCTAGGAAACGAGTGATCTCTCCGTCTTCTTCGAGGAAACGGATCACCGGTTCGTCCAATCCGGTAAAATGATTGTAACGTTCGTATTTACCAGGGTTATTGATGGCGCGGCAGTCAAAGACAAATCCGCCGCCATTGCCACTCGGATCGTTGGGAATTCCTTTTTTATAGGCAAAACTGACGATCTTGACTTTGAGCGTATGCTTCTGGATGTCGTCATAGAACTGAGACAGGTTTGTCAGCTCCCGTAGTACGGTACATAAATAGGGATACTCCGGATAATCTTCTTTCAAAAGTTGCCGGAGGTTGTCGATAGCGAAGGGGACACTTTGGATAAAATGCGGTTTCTTTTCGAAATATCCCCGGAAACCGTAGGCTCCCAAGACCTGTAAAGTCCTGAAAAGAACGAAATGGCGTAATTGCCGGAAGAAATGCTTTTCGTCTATGTCCATATACCCGCGTAGTGCTTGCAGATAGTCGGCTATCAATTCCTGTCTCAACTCAGCGGGATATTTGGCTTTCGCCTGCCAGAGGAAAGAGGCGACATCATAGTAGATCGGGCCTTTGCGTCCTCCTTGGAAATCAATGAACCAGGGTTCGCCATTTTTTACCATCACGTTGCGCGACTGGAAATCCCGGTACATGAATGTCGGTGTATGGTCTTGCAGAAGGACATCGCTCATTTTCTGGAAATCATCTTCCAAAAGGTTTTCCTGGAATTCCATTCCGGTAGCTTTCAAGAAACAGTATTTGAAATAGTTCAGGTCCCAAAGGATCGAACGCCTATTGAATTCGGGTAGAGGATAGCATTGGCTGAAGTCGAACCCCTCCGCACCTTTAAACTGCAGAGTCGGCAGAAGTGTGATCGTCTTGTGCAGCAAAGACTTTTCCGTCTCGTCGAAGAAACAACTTTTCCGTCCTTTCTCAATTGCTTGAAAGAGCAAGGTGTCGCCTAGGTCTTCCTGGAGATAGAACGATTTATCAACCGACCAGCAATAAACCTGGGGAACGGGCAATCTCTTTTCCCGGAAATGCGCGGCCATATAAATAAAGGCATTGTTTTCCTCTATGGAAGTTCCGCTAACTCCGATCAGGGAAACGGAACCTGACAATCTGAAATACCGGCGGTTAGAGCCGGAAGAGGATAGTTCGGTTATATCAGTTGCCGGTGAACCGGTATGTGTCTGGTAAAGTTGTTTTAATTCTTCAGTAATCATGTTTTTCTATTTTCGGCACTAAAGTAGCAAACAATTGACAATTGGCAATTGAGAATTGACAATTTTGTTGGGAAATAAGAGAGGCGGACGTACCGTTTTACCGGAACGCCCGCCTTCTTTATGACCATTAATCTCTAATTGTCTCTCTTTTTAATTGTCAATTGATTAAAGAATGCCTTGTGCCATCATCGCTTTGGCTACCTTCATGAAGCCCGCAACATTTGCACCTTTCACGTAGTTTGTGTAGCCGTCGGCTTGTTTGCCGTATTTTACGCATTGTTCGTGGATATTCTGCATGATGCTTTTCAGTTTGGCATCAACCTCTTCACTGCTCCAGCTCAGTTTCTGAGCGTTCTGCGTCATTTCCAGACCGGAAACTGATACACCGCCGGCATTGGCTGCCTTACCCGGAGCGTACAGGATCTTAGCTTCCAGGAATGCGTCGATAGCTTCAGGAGTAGAAGGCATGTTGGCTCCTTCCGATACGGCGATACAACCGTTGGCGAGCAATGTCTTGGCATCTTCTCCGTTCAGTTCGTTCTGAGTCGCACTCGGCATTGCAATGTCGCATTTTTCTCCCCAAGGACGAGCACCTGCCACATACTTGCAACCATATTGTTCTGCATATTCACGGATACGGCCACGATAGAGGTTCTTCAGTTCCATGATGTAATCCAGCTTAGCACGGTCGATACCGTCCGGATCGTAGATGTAACCGTCCGAGTCGGACATCGTCACGACTTTAGCGCCGAGGCTGATCAGCTTTTCAACGGTATATTGGGCTACGTTACCTGAACCTGAAACGCAAACGGTCTTTCCCTTGATGTCGATTCCCCTTGTATTCAGCATTTCCAGCAGGAAGTAAACATTTCCGTAACCGGTAGCTTCGGGACGGATCAGTGAACCGCCGAATTCGCGTCCTTTACCGGTGAATGTTCCCGTGTTTTCCTGAGCCAGTTTTTTATACATTCCGTACATATAGCCGACTTCGCGTCCGCCAACACCTATATCACCTGCGGGAACATCCGTGTCCGGGCCGATATGACGCCATAATTCCAATACGAAAGCCTGGCAGAAACGCATGATTTCAGCATTTGACTTACCGCGCGGGCTGAAGTCGGAACCTCCTTTTCCACCACCCATCGGCAGGGTTGTCAGCGAGTTCTTGAAAGTCTGTTCGAAAGCCAGGAACTTAAGGATCGACTGGTTTACAGAAGCGTGAAAACGGATACCACCTTTGTACGGGCCGATCGCATTGTTATGCTGGATACGGTATCCCATGTTGGTTTGGATCTGTCCCTTATCATCCATCCAGGTTACGCGAAAGGAGAAAATACGATCGGGAATACAAAGACGTTCGATCAGGTTGCTCTTTTCGAATTCGGGATGTTCGTTGTAAACCTCTTCGATTGTTCCTAATACTTCTGAAACTGCCTGATGATATTCCGGTTCATTCGGAAATCTTCTCTTTAAGTTGTCTAAAACTTCACTTGCCTTCATAAGACTGATTTTATTTAGAATGTTATATTTGTAATATCAATTTGTTAACCGGTAGCCGTTTTTTTAATGACCTCGCAAAGGTAAGCTAAAATTTTACACAAACAAATATTTGAAAGAAAAAATGCATTAAAAATATCATTTCGGTATTTTAATCGGGTAAAAGTAACTAAATGTCACTCGTCTCTTCGCCTTCTGCTCTTATAGATAGGGACGAACACAATGATAGCTGACGCAACCAAGGCAAAAACGATGTCGAAGGTTATCTTTTCGCTGTATGCAAGCATCATGTAGCAAAGGATACCCCACAAAAGAGTGATACATACGGCTTGACTATTTGTAATCTTTCTGCGTGCCATAGTTTACAATTGTTTAGTTGGATGAAACAAGCGAGCCGAAGTAAATGACCAAGGCCAGGAATACGGCTACAAGGATAAAAAGAACGATGATCTGTTTTTCGAGGGGCAGATGTCGGAGGAACGGAACGTGGCGTACCCAACCGGAAACGGCTTGGAGCTGCTCGTCCTCTTCGTCTTCATTCGGAAATTCGTATCCGTTTGCTTCCAGAATCTCCTTTGCACGGGGAACTTCGCTTTCAAGCAGTTCGATGCGGATGCCGCCCACATTGACTGGGTATTGGATCCGGCTCGTATATTCGTTTCTCAGGTAACAGTTGACCCCTTCCGATTTCAGGAGGGATTCGATCATCTGTGCTGCTTCCGGTTCATAGAAACGGGCTATTTCGACTATTTTATCTTCCATATTAATGTGTGTTGTATAATGTAAATGATGATTTACCCGTTTATTAATTTATCCGCAATTTCTGTAGCCTGGCGGATACGGTCGGCCATACCGATGCCGCCTTTGATGTTTCCGGCCAGCGTAAGGCCGGGATAGCGCGCTTGCAGTTCGTCGATCGTTTCGAAGCGGGAGCCGCTGCTCTGTTCATATTGCGGAATGGCATGTTCGTGACGGAAGATACGGATCATATCGGGTTCTGTCTCTTCCGGGAATTTCAGCATGGTGTGGAGCTCGTGCCTGATGAGCGCTTTCAGCTCCTCTTCCGGCCAGGTCGTCAGGTCGGCATGCTTTACGCCTCCGATAAAGAACGAGAAGAGAGCACCCTCTTCCGGAGCCCGTCCGGTAAAACAAGCGGAGGGGAAAAGAATTCCGAGTACGTCTTTTTTCTCACAGGAAGGAACCAGGCCTCCAAACGCATCGAAGCGTAATGCACCGGTGTCGCGGAACCCGACGCTGGCCTGTACGACCGGTGCATAATGCAGGTTGCTGATCCGCTCCATCTTTTCTTTCGGGACGAAAGGCAACAGGGCGGGCAATGTATAAGCACCAGTGGTTGTGATTATCCGTTCCGCAATAATGGTCTGTTCGCCGTCGGCTGTCGAATAGGTAGCCATCCATTTGTCTGCACAAGGGCGGACCGTGACGTCGGCGGCCGAAAGTGTGATGCGGGCCGGACCGATCGCTTCGGCCATCGCACCGGTCAGTTTGTCCAATCCTCCGGCGGCTGAAAATACTTTCTTGCTGGCGAGACGGTCGCGATCTGTTTTCGGCTGCTTGGCTTTCGCGATGGTTCCGCGGATGAAGCTCCCGTATTGCTGTTCCAGGTTGTAGAGCTTCGGGAGCGCATAACGAGTGACGAGCTTCATCGGATCGCCGGCGTAGACACCGGACAGAAACGGGTCTACCGCATAGTGTAGGAACGATTTACCCAGGCGGCGGGCAGCTAACTCGCCGACAGATTCATCCGGGTTATTGCCTTTTGCCCGAAACGGCTCTCCGAGGATACGGAACTTGTCGCCAAGTGAACAGAGGAGTCGTGACCGCACTGAACAGTCCGGACGGGAGAGCCCGGAACCGGTTCCCTTTCCAGATCAGCCGGCGCTTGGATTCTTCGCGGGCAGTCTCCAGTGCACAGGCTGGGGAGAGGGCTTCGAATAGTTCGGCGACTTCGGGATAGGAGACTACACCTGTATTGGGGCCGCTTTCGTAGACAAAATCCTTTTCGCGGAACGTATGGATTTGTCCTCCGACGCGATCTTCCTTTCGAGAATATGAATGTCTTTTCCGGCGCGGGTCAACCAGAAGCCGGTTGTCAATCCGGTCAGTCCGGCGCCGATAATCAAAATATCAGTCTGTTGGGGTTCCATTTCGTCATACCGGTTTAGAAAATGATTTATTTGTTCCGAGCATCAGCTTGTCCAGCGAAGCCGCTACGTTTCGGACGAAAAGCCTGCCTTCAGGTGTCATCCTGATTTGATTTTCGTCAAACTCGACCAATCCGTCCTCTGCAAATTCGCGTAGACAGGCTTCGTCATAGGCGGTTGCCTGCTTGATGGAGCGGGCGGGGACGGAAAGCTGTTCCGACAGTTCGTTCCAGTCGATCCGGTAGTTGCACATCAACATTTCGATTGCCTCCCGTGTGATCTGTTCCTCCCGGCTCAGGAGATATCCTTTGGCGACAGGCAAGATGCCGGCTTCGACTTTCTCGATATACTCCATGATGTCTTTTGTGTTCTGGGCGTAAGCCGTTCCGAGCTGGCTGATCCCGGTCACGCCGAAAGCATAGACCTGACCGGTTGTGCGGCGCGTGCAATATCCCTGGAAATTGCGATGTAGTTGTCCGTTCAGCAAAGCTGTGTATAACTCGTCGTCTTTGCGGACGAAATGATCCAGCCCGATCGGCTGGTAGTCCGCTTCGCATAAGATTTTGCGGGCCGCTTCGAACATCCGGCTCTTCTCGTCGCCCGAAGGCAGTCCGGTTTTTTCCAATACCTTCTGCCGGGGGAAAGCCCAGGGCACATGCGCATACGAAAAGGTGACGAGCCGGTCCGGTTTCAGGGAAACGGCTTTTTCGATCGTTTCGGCAAAACTCGCTTCCGTCTGGTGGGGCAAGCCGTAGAGGAAATCCATGTTGATGCGTACTCCGTATGAGCGCAGGATCGTTACGATTTCTTCCGGTTGCAGTAGCGGGGTTTGCCTGTGTACGGTTTGCAGGACTTGTTTGTTGAAGTCTTGGATGCCGATGCTAAACCGGTTGAATCCCGCGGTTGCCAGTTTCTCCCAATCCTGTCCTGTCATCCAGCCCGGATGACATTCGATTGCTTTTTCCGGATTTTCAATCAATTCGAACGTATCTGAAACATGTGCGTTCAACTCTTTCAGCTCAAGAGCCGGAAGAAATGTCGGGGTTCCTCCGCCGTAATGGATCTGCGAGACTTTACGTTTCTTGTCGAGTAAAGGCAGTATCAGGTCGATCTCTTTATGTAATGCGGCTACATATCGATCTATGATTTCAGGCTTGGGAGCGGCGTAGGAATTGCATCCGCAATAATGGCAGAGACGTTGGCAGAAAGGAATATGAAAATAGAAGGAAACCGATTCCGGCTGCTGGCGGTTGGATTCACGGATGGCATCCGCATAATCCCGGCTTGTGAACCCGTCATGAAAATAGTTTGCCGGCGGATAGCTGGTGTACCGGGGAACCGGCACATTGTATTTATCTAAAAGTTCTTGTTTCATATCGTATTTTTATCTTTTCTGAAAACCGTTACTATATAAATGAGGGATACCAGGGCGATGCTTGCCTCGAAGAAGAAGAGTCCGTGATAACCCGTATGATCTGCAATTCTTCCACTCAGGATGGCCATCAACATGCCGCTGAGATGCGTGATGACCGTCTGGATCGTGAAATCCGTCCCTTCGCGCCCAGGGCGTACACAGTCCATTGCCGTCGTATAGACCACGATCGTCGCCATCCCGTAGCTGCCCCACAGAAGGAAAATCCCGCCGTAGAGCATGGGCGTCGTCGGATGCACGTAGGAGAGTCCGAGGAAGTAAAGTGTCGCCATCAAGACAAACACCGCGAACAGGATGCGCGCGCGGAAACGGCCGATCCGCCGTACGATCATCCCTCCGGCAAACGAGGAGAGGAACCCGACGAATGTCCCCGCCACTCCGCTCATCACCCCGATCTCCTTCATGTCGTAGCCCAGGTCGACCAGCCAGGGTTTCAGCATGGCGAGCGTACCGATCAGGCCGGAATAGTAAAGAAAGAGGAAACCGATCTGTTTCCAGATGCTCCGGCGGGCGAAGAAATAGATCACATCTGCCTTTTTGGCCCGTTCGTGCGCTTCCTTCGGCTGGATGCGGATGCCTTTGTTGAAAAAGAGTGGCAGAAGGGCGGCGATGACGAACAGCGCGACGCAAGGCAGCAGACCGTTCCAGCCGATTTGCTTGAAGAGCAGGAGCAAGACACCGCCCCCGATCATCGAACCTCCGA
>ENA-OWRJ01003724-OWRJ01003724.1-human-gut-metagenome-genome-assembly--contig:-NODE-3724-length-10733-cov-3.882562_pt1 | contig 10733 bp, 8 predicted proteins | sample MGYA00248269_ERZ651897 | MGnify/ENA primary metagenome ERZ651897 (study PRJEB26924, sample SAMEA4378252) | human gut metagenome | biome: human gut; feature: human-associated habitat; material: faeces...
ACGCAAAAGGCAATGCGGCATTTTAGTGAAGTGGGGATTGAAACCAAAATCTTACGGATGCAGGGTGCAAAAGACCCCGATGAATATATTCGGAAATTTGGGGCAGAACGATTTCGGATGCTCTTAGAGGGTTCGGAAGATGCTATCAATTTCCAACTAGACCGCTGTGAAATGGGGCTGGATTTACAGACGGAAAACGGCAGGGCAACGCTGTTACGGCGTGCCACAGAAGTTTTGATTCAGATTCCAGACCCTGTGACAAGGGAAGTTTATCTGATGCGAACCGCTGAAAAATGTCACATATCGGCAGATGTTTTGCGGATGAGCATCAATCGAAAGCAGAAGAATCGGCAGAAGATGCAGAAGAAAAAGGAATTCAGCAATCTGGTTGCACATACGGTAACGGCACAGCAAACCGCAGCAGATGCCAGCGGAATGGCAGGCAGTTCTCGAACGGTGCGAGCACAGGAACGATTGCTCTGTTATTTCCTGTCACAGCCGGAGCAGATTTCCAAACTGGCAGACCATTTGCAGCCAGAACAGTTTACCGTTCCATTTTATCAGAAGCTGTTTCAACTGTTGCTGGAGCACCAGCAACAGGAATCAGATGGCTGGATTTCCGCTCTGGGAATGCAGCTGACACCGCAGGAAATGGGAACGGTGAGCCGTCTGCTCAATTTAAAACAGACTTGTCCAATCAGTCCGCAGGAAGTGCAGGATTGTATCCAGCTGCTGCAAACCCATTTGGTGCAGGCGTTGGATTCAGATGCAGCCCTTTTGGAACTGGTTGCACAGAAAAAGAAGAAGAATCAAGCATGGCAATGATGCGGCATTGTCCGCCTTGGAAAGGAACGAGGAATCATGGAAGGAAAAACGACCATTGAAAAACTGATGGAACGGGGAAAGGCAACCGGAGAACTGACCACAAAGGAAATCAGTGATGCACTGGAAGAACTGGATTTCGATGTCGATCAGCTGAACTCTTTTTATGACACCTGTGACCGTTTAAACATCAAGATTATTGACGATACTGCACCAGAAATTTCCGGAAAAGGCGGAGATGCGGATTTGGTGGATGATTTAGAAATGGCACTTTCCACCGAAGGCATTGCGATTGATGACCCAGTAAAGGTTTATCTGAAAGAAATTGGACGTGTGCCGCTGTTGTCCTCCGATGAGGAAACGGAACTTGCCAAGCGGATGGCGGAAGGCGATACCAAGGCAAAAAATCGCTTGTCAGAAGCCAACTTGCGTCTGGTTGTCAGCATTGCAAAGAAGTATGTCGGCAGAGGCATGCAGTTCCTGGATTTGATTCAGGAAGGCAATTTGGGCTTGCTGAAGGCAGTTGAAAAGTTTGACTATACCAAGGGCTTTAAGTTCTCCACCTATGCAACCTGGTGGATTCGGCAGGCAATTACCCGTGCAATCGCCGACCAAGCAAGAACCATCCGGATTCCGGTGCACATGGTAGAAACAATTTCCAAGGTCAAGAAAGTTTCCAGCCAGCTGCTGCATGAAACGGGTCACGACCCATCTGCGGAAGAGATTGCAGAAAAGTTGAACATGCCAGCGGAACGGGTACGGGAAATCATGCGGATTGCACAAGACCCGGTTTCTCTGGAAACACCAATCGGCGAAGAAGAAGATAGCCATCTGGGCGACTTTATTCCGGACGATGATGCACCAGCTCCGGCAGATGCAGCTTCTCTGATGCTGTTGAAAGAACAGTTGAATGATGTGTTGTCGACTTTGACTGATCGGGAAGCAAAGGTATTGAAATTGCGGTTCGGTCTGGAGGATGGACGTTCTCGGACACTGGAAGAAGTGGGCAAGGAATTCGATGTCACCAGAGAACGGATTCGGCAGATTGAAGCAAAGGCACTGCGGAAGCTGCGGCATCCGAGCAGAAGTAAAAAGGTAAAAGATTTTCTGGATTGAGGCGATCCGTTACATAGACGGGATGTTGTCACCAGATGAGAGAGTCAGTCCTGCGAGAGCAGGGCTGATTTTTTTATGTGTGTTTGCACAATTCCCGTTGTTTCGCTGCTGCCTGCAACAAAAGCAGCGTTGCCCCAACTAAAAACAACGATGCAACGGGCGTTGTGCGGCTATACTGCACCGCCGGAGCAGAAACCGAGCAGATTTCCGGTGAAACAACGGCATTTGGGAACACCTGACAGCCAATCCAGCAGAATCCGGCTGCCAATCCTCCAGCCAACATCCGCAAGGACAGCATCCAGCACAGGGAAAGCCGTCCGCCCGTGATGGTGAAAATCTGTAAATGTACGCAAATACCGCCGAAAGCGAGCAGAGCTGCAAAAAGTGCCAGTAATAATGGCGTATTTGGAACAAGCTGCGTCAGAGCAGTAATTTCCAGACCAGCGGACAGCAAACCCTCGGCGGTATTTTTTGGGAATCCCCATTGCAGCGGAATGGTAAGTAGGGTATACAGTCCGGAAGCCTGTGCAACGGTCATCAAACAGCGGAAAAATAAAATCATCGCACACATTTGCAACAAAGCTGCACCAGATTGCGTGACAGTTTCCACGAGCGTTTTCGCCTGTAAGCGTTGGAGGGAAACAGTTGGCAAGTTGGGCAGCTTTAAAAATTGGCAGGCAATTATAAATAGACTGAAATTTGCAAGCAAAATTGACCCGAACAGCAGCCAACAGCCGGACGTTCCAGCCTGAGCGGAGAGCGTTCCGAAGAGAAAAGCAGGGCCGCTGCCAAAACAAATGCCGGAGAGAATGGCTGCTTGTTTGGGACGAAGTGTTTCGTTTTGCAGTTCGTTGTCCAGTAATTTTGCACCGATGGGATAACCGCCAATCTGACTGAGCAGAAAAATTGCAAGGCATACATCTGGAATCCGCAGCACATTCTGTGTAAAGCGGTGCAGTGGTTTCAGTAGTAACATATGGGCATTTGTGCGGATGAGCAGCTGTGCCAGAATCATCATCGCATAGAGCGAGGGCAAAATGACTTGCAGACAGAGAAAAACCCCCTCTGCAAGTGCCGTATGAATCGGAGCGGCATAGACCAGACAGCCAACAGTCAATAACAATAGAAGGATGCAAGTGCCAACGGTCAAAAAAAATCCCTCTTTTCTGTGAAATGGAGTGGGGCTTGATGGTACAGGTTCTATGTTATCATAGCGATTTCCCGTGAAAAATATGCCAAATGGTTCAAGTACTTTTTTCTTTCCGCATCGCATATAGTGCAGTGAGGTGATGGCGGTTGTTGGAACGCTGGACAGAATGGGGACGAAAATGGCTCAACATACAGCCCATGCTGCATATCGCCGGCAATCAGGAACTTCGAATTGAGAATTGCCGGCACATTTTAGAATATAATGATATTCGGATTGTCATTCAGACGCAGGATTTGCAGATTTCCGTCTGGGGCAAGTCGTTGCAGGTGGATACTTACGCAACTGATGGCGTTTTGATTCACGGAACGCTGCAAAGCATTGAACTGGAACAGAGGGGAGGACGCTGCAAATGAAACGCCAAGCCGCAGAAAAACGGGGACTGTGGGGGCAGGTGTTCGGCGTTGTCCGAATTGCTGCACAGGGGAAAAAGGGAACGGCATTTTTCGATGCCCTGCGTGCACAGCATATTCGCTGTTTCGGGCAGCAGATAGAAAAAGATACCGTACAAGGCGTGATATATGCCAAAGATTGCAAGAAAATGCGGAAACTGGCGGAACAATATGGAATGGTCGTAACAGAAACACCCTGTAAAACGCTGCAATTTTTTCTCTGGCAGCATCGGCTGCGGTTTGGAATCCCCATTGGAATGATACTGGCAAGCTGTTTTCTGATTTATTGCTGCAATGTCGTGATGCTGATTGAAGTGCAGGGAAATACGACCATTTCCGATGAAAAGATTTGTGCGGTGCTGGAGGAATGCGGAGTAAAAAGGGGTTCGTTTATGGGAACAGTGCCATTTCGCCGCTGTGAACATCAGCTGCGGGCAGCAATTCCGGAATTGTGTCGGGTTGCCATGCGGCATACTGGAAATCGGTTGGTAGTGGAAGTGACAGAAACGCCGGAAGAAGTTGCACCGCTAGAAAAGCGAGTACCCTGTAATATCGTATCTGCGTATGATGCAGAAATCACAGGTGTTACAGTGCGGAGCGGACAACTTCTTTGTGCAGTAAAAGAACCTGTGCAAAAGGGAACATTGCTGGTCAGTGGCGTGCAAATAGATGAAGAGGGAAACATTCGCTTACGCCATGCCATGGCGGATATTGAGGGCATTTATCAGATAGAGGAAACCTTTTCCTGTGCGTATGAACAAACGATTCGTACTAGTTCCGGACGAGAGCAGACAAAGACGAGTCTGGATTTTTTCACGTTGGAGCTGCCGCTTTCCAAATCGCAAAAGCCCTATGCTTACGGGCAGACGATGACGGAACGAACGCCGTTGACGATTTTTGGAAAGTCATTGCCGATTGCCATTTGTCAGGAAACCAACCGGGAATATACAGAAACAGTCTTGCAATTTACGCCAGAGGAGGCAAAACAGGACTTGGAACAGCAGATTCAGCGATACGAGCGAAATTTTTTGACAGATGTAGAGATTTTAGAGAAAAAGGTGACGGATACAGAAAAAGAAACGGCACTATGCAGCACCGTTTCTTATACACTCAAGGGAGAAATTGGTATTTCTAAAGAAATTTTTGCAAAGGCGGAACATTAAAGCATGAACCAATTTTAAAATTGTTAAACATCCTGTTTCAGCAAGAACCGATTCAAGGAAATCAAGTCGGTTAAATCGACCGTGTTGTTTTCGTTCCAGTCTGCATTTTCTGTGACAAGAATGGTTTTCGGGTTTAACAGATACCGCCGAATCAGCATGGAGTCTAAAATATTGGTCATTTCATCTCCGTTTGCATCGCCCTTGATGGGGGATTCTGTCGGGGTTGTAGGGTCTGTTGGGTTGGTAGAACCGCCATAATAGTCGCCTAAAGAAATGCCATTTGCTCCTAAAGCAGTCTGATGGTCTAAGCTGATGAATTTTCCGCTATCTGTTTGCCAGAGAGCAGGCTCTACAAGAGCATATTTATCTTCATCCCATTTTCCGAAGTTGTCATAAACCAGTCCGCCAGTGTCGCCGGAGTTTTCATTGAAGCACCAGAATGTGTGGTGAATATGGTTTTCAATCATCAAATCCCGCAGTGCGAGCATCCATTTTTGATTAGAACCGTCTGGGTCATGCTGGGAGTCGATAAATCCGCCCCATTCGCCCATCAACAGCGGTGCAACTTTTTCATCCAACAGATAGAACCAGTTGTCATACCAGCAGTCTTTGAGCAAGGTTTCTTTTGTGAAGCCCTCATAGAACCATTTCTGCTGGTAAACCAACGGGCCATAGTCGTGCGGAGAATAAACCAGCTGGCTTTGATATTCGCCTAGGTCAATTGGATTTTCCTTTGCTCCTCGGAAATTTCCGCCCCACCAAGTGCCGTAATAATATTCAGTGTTGGTTGTCCAGTCGATTGCCGGAGCTGTCCAGTCGTATCCCTCTTTCGGATAGACTTCGACCCCTTCTACCATAACCAGCAAGTTTGGATTTTCTTTCAGAACGTGTGCAGCAGCCTGTTCCGCTGCATATTTCCAGTTATTCGGGTCGGTGGTGTCGTCCCATTTTGCCATTTTATCAGGGACATCCGCTTTTCCGTGCGGTTCATTTTTCAGGTCGATGGCTAAAATCGTATCATCATCTTTGTAATAATCTGCGAACCAAGACAGTGCCTCGAACCAGTCCTCCGTGCTGAATTTATCGGTATACCAGAGATTGACTTGATGTCCGGCGGAGGCAGTTTCTGCACTGTGAATATCGATCATAATTTTAATGCCCAGCTCTCGACACCAAGCAATTGCCTGATTCCAGATGTCGAAGCTATATTTTACCGTTCCGCCGACAACCCCCTCTTTGGTCAGTTCTGGGTTTGTCCATTCGTTGACTTTTGGCGTTGCTGGGTCAGGGTCGCCGTTTTTCCATTGCAGCAGCAGTTCTGTAGAAACCGGAATCCGCAGCAGGTTAAAGCCGTGGTCAGCGATTTGGGTCAACATATCATGCATATTTTGCGACCACACGCCATCAAATACCTGACTGCCGACATTATAGCCGAACCAGTTGCAGCCTGTCAGCCAGACTGGATTCCCGTTCTGGTCAACGATTTCCGCATTGTCATTGACGTGCAGCCAGTCATCGTGCCAAGCATCTGGCTCTGCGGCGGCAGATACTGCCGGAGCGATGGCAGAACCTGTTCCCAGCAGCAGGGCGGAAACCGTAAAGAAGGCACATAATTTTTGTAGAAATGTCTGTTTTTTCATGAGAAAACCCCTTTCATTTTTTGTGAATTCACTAATTTTATCTTATCATGTTTTCTTTTTTCTGTCAAGAATTTTTTGTGCTGGACATTATTCTGTCATGATAAATAAGAATTATTCTCAAATGAAAATAATTCTTGATAACGCTTGCAAAATTGCCGGAAATGGTTTATAATAGAATCAGAAACCATTCATTTTTATCTGGTCGATTTTGGAGGTATGGAACAATGACAGTATATGATTCGATTCCTGTAACCGTTACGGGCGGAACGCTCTCAGATGCAGAGATTGCCGCATATGTGAAGCACAGCAAGAAAACCTATCCGAACCGGAAAATTGAACAGCTTTCCATTCAGGTGGACGGAGATTTTGTAGACCTGCGATGTCAGTTTGCACCGGAGAATTTTGAACGGATTCGCCGGATTACAGGTTATCTGGTGGGAACACTCGACCGCTTCAACGATGCGAAGCGGGCAGAAGTGCAAGACAGAGTGAAGCATTTATAAGCAGAAAAAGACCCAATTTCATGTAAAAATACCGCTGAAAATTTCCTGTGATAGAATGCCGTTGTGGTGAGATACTACTATTGCGACGAAAACGCCGCACACAAACCGGCAGAAACCCTGCTGGAACAACATTCTAAAATGAGAAAGGTGTTTTTAATATGAAGGGCGAATTCACACAGAAGGGCAAAGAAGCAATGGAACGGTTTAAGGTTGAATCTGCCAACGAAGTTGGCGTAAACCTGAAGCAGGGCTATAACGGCGACCTGACTGCAAGACAGGCTGGTTCGATTGGCGGTATGATGGTCAAGAAGATGATCGACGCTTACAAGATGCAGTAACCGAACGATTCTTTTCATTATCCCCACGATTTGCACAGCATTGTCCTTTCTTTTCTGTAGTGTCTGACCGACCATGCGAACAAGCAGACTCTGTTCCATGACAGCAAAAAAGAAATGCTTTGCAAAACAGCAACAAAAAGCCCCATCTGGTGCGAACAGTGCCGGATGGGGTTGCTGTTTGTATTTTTTTTGATTCTAAATTACTTATCAAAGAATCTTGATGCGGATGTCATCACTTCATTTTCATATTTTAAAATATCATAAGGATTCTCAATTTCGAATCGAATTTCTTTTCTTTTCTCATTATTGTCCGGAACCGTTATATATTTTTTAGAGCCATTGAAGTATAATCTACAAATCCATTTTGTGGATTTTCCATCACATATAATAGACATATAATTTACGCTATCTTTGTAACCAATTCGATTAAAAGGAATTTTTTCTTTCAACATATTTTTTAAAACAAAAAATGCTTCTAGTTCTTCTTCGGTTGTTATAATTTTGCTGCTTTTTTTAACAGGAATTTCTTCCTCTTGTGGTGTGTCATTTTTTACTTGTTTAGAAATAGCTTTGATGTCAGGAACTTCGCTTACTCCTAAGGCAGTCTTAAGTTTTTCATTCATTGTTTCGGAAATAAATTGAGTTAAAGAATCTTTTACAATAGGTCTAAACTTTTCTATAACTGAGGTCGACTTCCTGCCGTTATATACATCTGTTAAGAAATAACTTACTAATGCATCACTTGGATTTTCTAAATCCTTTGCGAAAACTGCTTTAAATTCATTAGTATATTTCAACTGAGAAGCAGTGTCCATGATTTGATCAACGCTAAATGTAGTTTTTTTAAATTTTTTTAATTCATTTACCTGAGATTCTCTAATGTCTAATATATTAATTTCCATAAAAGGAATAGAATCCATTTTATTAGCTTCATCCAAATCAGTATAAAACCGATAAATAATGCCATTTGTTAAAATTGCAAATTTTGCTTTTGTTGTAGAAAAGTACCGGAACAATTGAGAGTCATGTTTTTTTAAGTCTTCTTTTACCCATTTTGCTTCGATTAAAATTACTGGTTCTCCATTGTTTAAGATAGCATAATCTACTTTTTCTCCTTTTTTTATGCCGACATCTGCCGTAAATTCAGGCATAAATTCATCTGGATTGAAGACATCATATCCGAGCATTTGGAAAAATGGCATAATTAAAGAAGATTTTGTTGCTTCCTCAGTAGGAAGTTTGTCTTTTAAACTATCCACTCTTTTGCTAAATTGTTTTAGTTCATCGATAAAGTCCATTTTAATCACCCTAATTATAAGATTTTGTATTTATTGAAATATAAACGATGGAACTTTAAAATAAAACTCCATATTTTTATTATAACGTCTTTTATTATTTTTGTCAATACTAAAAAATCATTTTCTTTCAAAAATAAAAGCAGTGTCACTTCAGAATCCTCCGAAATGACACTGCTTTTTCCAAAATAAATTTGGCGCAGAAAGAGGGATTTGAACCCTCGCGCCGGTTTCCCGACCTACTCCCTTAGCAGGGGAGCCCCTTCACCACTTGGGTATTTCTGCAAGTTGTGAATGATAAAAATATTGGCGGAGAGGGTGGGATTCGAACCCACGGTTCCTTGCGGAATCACTGGTTTTCAAGACCAGCTCCTTAAACCACTCGGACACCTCTCCTGATGTCAGATGGCTTGCTCGTTCCTATCAGAATCAGCTTTATTATTATAGCACAGGCACACCTATTTGTCAACTGTTTTTTCACTTTTTTAAGAAACGAAAGAAAAAATAGAAAAAAGTAAAAATAAAAAAGAATTTTGCAGAAATCATAAAACAACAAGCCGGAAACTGCTTGTTTTGCAATTTCCGGCTTGCCGTTTTAATAGGAGGTTGTTTATCAAATATTAGTCGTCGCCCTGTAAAGCATCGTAACCTGTTTCGCCCGTACGAACCTTTACAACTTCTTCGACGTCGTAAACGAAAATCTTACCATCACCAATCTGACCCGTGTACAGAACCTTCTTGCAGACATCTACAATCGTTTCTACCGGAATGCTGGTGACAACAATTTCAATCTTAACCTTTGGCAGAAGCTTCGGCCCATCGACCCGAACACCACGATAATACTGCGAGTTGCCCTTTTGTGTACCGTAGCCCTGTACCTGTGTAACAGTCATACCGTTGACACCAATCTTGTTCAAAGCGGATTGCAGAACTGCCAGCTTTTCCTGCTTGCAGATGACAACAATCTTGGACATCTTTGCAGTGCCCGTAGCTGGCTTTACAATCAGCTGCGGTTCTGGTAGGTCAACCCCTGCAACCGATGCATTTTCTGTATCCATGGAAACGGTTGCAGCAGACGGCATAAAGTCTGCATAAGCGGAAGGCAGGTTGTGTTCGGTTGCGTCCAAACCAATGACTTCTTCTTCTGCAGAAGCACGCAAGCCAATGGTGTGCTTGATAATCAGGAATGTAATGGTAATCAGAACAGCTGTCCATGCAGCGATGCAGAGCAGACCCAACAGCTGAGAGCCGAGCAGGCTGAAACCGCCGCCGTAGAACAAACCTGTACAGCTGGAAAGCGGTGCATCCGGTGTTGCGAACAGACCAACCGCAATGATGCCCCACAGACCGTTGAAGAAGTGAACTGCAACAGCACCAACCGGGTCATCAACGTGCAATACATGGTCTAAGAGCCAAACACCGAAGCATACCAGCAGACCGGAAACAATGCCAACGATGATTGCACCAGTAGCATCCATGACATCACAGCCAGCGGTGATACCAACCAGACCAGCCAGAGAAGCGTTCAAGCACATGGAAACATCTGGCTTACCATATTTCAGCCAAGTAAAGACCATGCAAACGAAAGTTGCAATTGCCGGAGCAATGGTTGTGGTTACGAAAATCGAACCCAGCTGTTCAACAGAGGTTGCAGCAGCACCGTTGAATCCATACCAGCCAAACCAAAGAATGAAGCAGCCCAAAGCACCGATCGTCAGGGAGTGACCCGGAATGGCATTGACTTTGATATTGCCATTCTGGTCTTTGGTGAATTTACCGATACGAGGGCCGAGGATGGATGCACCAATCAGGGCACACAGACCGCCGACAAAGTGAATCACACCAGAACCAGCGAAATCATGGAACGGGGTATCCAGTGTGGACAGCCAGCCGCCGCCCCATACCCAGTGGGCTTCTACCGGATAAATCAATGCAGAAATGACTGCGGAATAAATACAATAGGAAATAAATTTGGTTCGTTCTGCCATCGCACCGGAAACAATCGTTGCTGCCGTTGCACAGAAAACCAAGTTAAATACAAAACCAGACCAATTGAAGTTTGCATAATCGGAGAAAATATCGAAGCCCGGCTTGCCAATCAAACCAAGCCAATCTTCACCCAGCAGCAAACTAAATCCGATTAAAATGAAAACAACTGTACCAATACAGAAGTCCATTAGGTTTTTCATGATAATGTTGCCGGCATTCTTTGCTCTGGTAAAACCGGTTTCTACCATGGCAAAGCCTGCCTGCATCC
>ENA-OWRJ01003726-OWRJ01003726.1-human-gut-metagenome-genome-assembly--contig:-NODE-3726-length-10728-cov-2.424061_pt1 | contig 10728 bp, 7 predicted proteins | sample MGYA00248269_ERZ651897 | MGnify/ENA primary metagenome ERZ651897 (study PRJEB26924, sample SAMEA4378252) | human gut metagenome | biome: human gut; feature: human-associated habitat; material: faeces...
CTGCCGCCGTAGGTGTCCTGGATGATCTTGCGGCCGGTGAGGCCGCAGTCGCCCATGGGGCCGCCCACCACGAAACGGCCGGTGGTGTTGATGAAGATCTCGCAGTCCTTTTCGTCGAAGTAGCCGGAGGGCTCCAGCACGGGACGGATCACGTGCTTCTTCACGGCTTCGATGATGTCGGCCTGGGAGGCGGAGGCGGCGTGCTGGGTGGAGACCACCACGTTGTTGATGCGCACGGGCTTGCCGTCCAGGTATTCGAAGGAGACCTGGGTCTTGCCGTCAGGACGGAAGAAGGGCACGGTGCCGTCCTTGCGCACCTTGGTCAGCTGCTGGGAGAGCTGGTGGGCCCAGAAGATGGGGGCGGGCATGAGGGTGGGGGTCTCGTTGCAGGCAAAGCCGAACATCATGCCCTGGTCACCGGCGCCCTGGTCTTCAGGGGCGGCACGCAGCACGCCCTGGGCGATGTCGGGGGACTGGTGGTCGATGGAGGAGATCACGGCGCAGGTGTCGGCGTCGAAGCCCATGTCGGAGCTGGTGTAGCCGATCTCGCGGATGGTCTCGCGCACCACGTGGGGCAGGTCGGCGTAGCCCGTGGTGGTGATCTCGCCGGCGATGACCGCCATGCCGGTGGTCACCAGGGTCTCGCAGGCCACGTGGGCGTTGGGGTCCTGGGCCAGCAGGGTGTCCAGGACGGCGTCGGAGATCTGGTCCGCCACCTTGTCGGGATGGCCTTCGGTCACGGACTCGGAGGTGAAGAAATATTTGCCCTTGGTTTGCATTGGTCTGTTCTCCATGGTTCAGTATGGCCCGCGGCCGTCGTCGGGCCGCAGGTCGCCTGCGCCGCCCGTGCGGGCGGCCGGGCAGGCATGGGGAAGCCGGGCCTGGGCATCAGCCGGCCCGGCCCCTGCCGAAAAAAACACGAGTGCCTGTCCGCTAGTCCCTGAGCAGGATGTTGTCGATCAGGCGGGCCTTGCCCATGCGGATGGCACAGGCCATGAGGGCCGGGCCGTCCACGGTGTCCAGGGGCTCCATGGACACGGGGTCCACCACGCTGAGGTAGTCCAGGCGGCCCAGGGTCAGGTGATCCGCCCAGGTGCAAAGGGCGGCCTCGCGCAGGATCTTGGCGTTGCTCTGGCCCTTCTGGGCCATGTCGCGGGCCAGTTGCAGGCCGCGGTGGATCCAGGGGGCCTGGCGGCGTTCCGCCTCGGTGAGGTAGACGTTGCGGGAGGAGAGGGCCAGGCCGTCTTCCTCGCGCACGATGGGACAGGTCTCGATGCGTACCGGCACGTTGAGGTCGCGCACCATGCGGCGCAGGATGGCCTGCTGCTGCCAGTCCTTCTGGCCGAAGACGGCCACGTCGGCCTGGGTGAGCATGAACAGCTTCAGCACCACCGTGCAGACACCGCGAAAATGGGTGGGCCGGCTCAGGCCGCACATGATGCGGGAAAGCTCCGGCACTTCCACCCAAGTGGCGTGGTCTTCCGCGTACATGGACGCGGGCTCGGGGATGAAGATGGCGTCCGCGCCGTGGGCGGCGGCGATCCGCGTGTCGCGCTCGATGTCGCGCGGATAGGCGGAAAGGTCCTCATTGGGGCCGAACTGGGTGGGGTTGACGAAAAGGCTGACCACAAGACGCTTGGCAAGGCCGCGGCCCTGGTCCATGAGCGCTTCGTGACCGGCATGGTAATAGCCCATGGTGGGCACAAGGGCGATGTCCTCGCCGGCCGCGTGCCAGGAGCGGCACTGGGCCGCCAGATCTTGGGGAGTAGTGAATATCTGCATATCAAGGTATGGTGATATAGTTAGTGGGGATTCCCTTATACCCGCTGCGGCAGGCCTTGTAAAGCCGCAAAAGCCCCGCGGGCGGGCCGGGGAGAAAAAACTTCTGTCCTGTCCGGCGTTTCCGGTTGCCTTGCCCGGGGGGAACAGGCATAACAGCATGCGGAGGTTCGTATGCTCAAACCTTTTTTCCAGGGGAAACTGGACACGTTTTGCGCCATCTATGCCGTGCTCAACGCCCTGCGCCTGACCCACGGCATCCAGACGCTCAAGGCGCGCGACATCCTCAACGAGACCCTGCTTTCCCTGGCCGGGGATCCCGATGCCCTGCGGGCCGTGCTGGAGCAGGACACGGACTACATGCAGCTGGTGGACGACATGCTCCAGGCCCGTCAGCAACGCTACCCCCTGCTGGTGGAGAAGCCCTTTGCCGAAGGCGCGACCGTTTCGCCCGATGCCCTGTGGGGAGCCTGCCGGGAGTGGCTGGCCCCGGGCGAGGGCCGCTGCATCCTGTTCCGCTTTTTGCGGTACCTGACGCCCGAGACGCCGCCCATGAACCGGCACTGGACCTGCGCCGACCGCATGGACGGGGACCTGCTGCATCTTTTTGATTGCAGCCACGAAGACGAAGCCGTGACCCTGATCCCGCGCGGGAGCTTCGTGACCCGCAGCGCCGACGTGCAGCGGGAACGGCTGCTGGTCATCCAGCCGCACAGCCTGCGCTTGCTGGCCCTGCCGTGGCGCGTCCACGCCTTCTAGCCTGCCTTCCCTCATGTCCTCCCGTCCCTGCGGGGCGGTCCCGGTGCGGCGTCCCTGCTGCCGGGCATGCCGCCATCCTGTTGCCTGCGCAACCATATCGCGCAATTTGTGATGACAAAAAAAACAGAGACGGATAGGCTGTCCCCATGACTGTCCATTCCTTTTCTTCCACAGCCGGAGCGGTCGCGCCCCTGACGCGCGCCCGTGTGTCCGGCTCTTTGCCGGTGTGGTCCCTGAGCCTGGGCTGTCCCAAGAACCGTGTGGATACCGAGCATCTGCTGGGCTCGCTGGGCATGCCCGTGCACAGCGTGGAACACATGGGCCGGGCACGTCTGGTCTTCATCAATACCTGCGGCTTCATCGAGCCTGCCGTGCGCGAGTCCATCCGCTCCATCCTCGATGCCGTGGAGCGCCTGGGCCGCTGCAAGCGCCGCCCCCTGCTGGCCGTGGCCGGCTGTATGGTGGGGCGCTACGGCGTCAGGGATCTGGCCGCCGACCTGCCCGAGGTGGATCTGTGGCTGCCCACCAACGCGCTGGAGGACTGGCCCGCCATGGTGCGCGAGGCCCTGGGCCTGCCCGCCGCGCCCGCGGCGCCGGGCCGCCTGCTCTCCACGGGCCCGTCCTATGCCTGGCTCAAGGTGGGCGAGGGCTGCCGCCACAGGTGTGCCTTCTGCACCATCCCTTCCATCCGGGGCCCGCTGCGCTCCGTGCCCGCCGCCGACCTGCGCGAGGAGGCCCGCGGCCTGCTGGCCGGCGGGGTGCGCGAACTGGTCCTGGTGGCCCAGGACCTGACCTCGTGGGGCAGTGACTTCGACACGCCCCAAAGCCTGCCCCACCTGCTGGACGAGCTGCTGCCCCTGGACCGCCTGACCTGGCTGCGCCTGCTCTACCTTTATCCCAGCGGCGTCACGCCCGAACTGCTGCGCTACATGCGCGAGGCCGGGCCGCAGTTGCTGCCGTACTTCGACATCCCCCTGCAGCACGCCCATCCCGAGGTGCTGACCCGCATGGGCCGCCCCTTCGCCCATGATCCCCGCCGCGTGGTGGACCGCGTGCGCGAGGCCCTGCCCGAGGCCGCCCTGCGCACCACCTTCATCGTGGGCTACCCCGGCGAGACCGAGGAACATTTCCAGACCTTGTGCCGTTTCGTGGAAGAGACGCGCTTCCGCCATCTGGGCGTCTTCGCCTATCAGGCCGAGGAAGGCACGCCCGCGGCGGCCATGCCCGACCAGGTGCCCATGGAAGTGCGCGAGGAACGCCGCGCCACGCTCATGGAGATCCAGGCCGGGATCAGCGAGCAGCAGTTGCAGGAAGTGGTGGGCCGGACCATGCCGGTGCTGGTGGACGCGCCGCATGACGAATGGCCGGGCCTGCATGTGGGCCGCGTCTGGTTCCAGGCGCCCGAAGTGGACGGCATCACCTATGTGAGCGGCCTGGGCGTGGCTCCCGGCGCGCTGGTGCAGGGCGACATCGTGGAGAGCAGCACCTACGACCTGACCGCCCTGGCCTGATCCCTTTTTGATAGTGTTCGGCAGGGGCGCTTCGGCGCCCCTCCTGATGACGGCCCCCGGTCTCCGGGCCGGGGGATGACAACGCGTGTGCCGTGAGGCCGCGCCAACCCTTGCAGCATGCATCTGGAGCAGCGCATGACTACCCCTTCGCAGACGGAAACGGCCCGCCCCCTGGACGGCGCCATGGAAAACATCCTGGACGACGGCCAACGCCCCGGCTGGTGGCGGCATTTTGTGGGTCACGAAGACACGGAATGCGTCATCCGGCCCATGCATCTGGCCTCGCTGCTGGACAGGGCCGCCCGGACGCACGGCAACCGTCTGGCCATCCGTTTCCAGAATTTCCAGATGACCTACAGCCGTCTGCACGAAGCGGCGGAACGCTTCGCCGAGGCCCTGCGCCTGCGCGGCGTCAGGCCCGGCCAGCGGGTGGCCGTCATGCTGCCCAACATCCCGCAGACCGTCATCGCCTTCTGGGGCATCATGAAGGCCGGAGCCGTGGCCGTGATGACCAATCCGCTCTACATGGAAAAGGAGCTGCTGCACCATTTCAATGATGCCGGGGCCGAGGTGCTGGTGACCCTGGACCTGCTCTGGGCCAAGCTGGAGCCCCTGCGCGACCGTCTGCCCCTGCGCCTTGCCGTGGTCACCACCATCCCGGACGGTCTGGCCTTCCCGCTCAACTGGCTGTACCGCATCAAGGCCCGTCGCCAGGGCCAGGTGCCGCAGGTGCCCTACGGGCAGGAAGTGCTGCGCTGGAAAGATTTCATCAAGGTCCGCGGCCGCTTCAGCGTGCCCACTGACGAGGACCCCGGTGACGCCCTGGCCCTGCTCCAGTACACGGGCGGCACCTCCGGCCAGCCCAAGGGCGCCATGCTGGGCCATGCCTGCATTTCGGCCCAGATGCAGCAGTTGCTGGCCATCCTCCATATGGACTGGGAAAACTGCAAGCCCATGTCCTTCCTGAGCATCATGCCCTTCTTCCACGTCTTCGGCCTGGTGGGCAACATCATCCTGCCCGCGGCCCTGGCGGCCACCACCATCCCGGTGCCGCGCTACACGCCCGCCGACCTGTTGCGGACCATCGCCCGTTTCCGTCCCACCTTCTTCGTGGGCGCGCCTTCGGTCTACATGTCGCTCATGCAGCAGAAGGACATCAAGAAATACGACCTCACCTGCATCGAGATCTGCGTCTCCGGTTCGGCGCCGTTCCCCACCGAGGCCCTGCGCCGCTGGGTGAGCATGACCCACGCCAGCATCACCGAAGGTTTCGGCCTGACCGAAGCCTCGCCCTGTGTCACGGCCAACCCCCTGGACGGCCCGCAGAAGGAAGGCTCCATCGGCGTGGCCTTCCCGCATACCGAGATCCGCATCGTGGACATCAACGACAGCAGCCGTGTCCTGGGCCCCCATGAGGAGGGCGAGATGCTGGTGCGCGGCCCGCAGGTCATGCAGGGCTACTGGAACCGTCCGGAAGAGACGGCCGCCACCCTGACCGACGGCTGGCTGCATACCGGCGACATCGCCTACTACGATGAAGAGGGCTACTACTACACCGTGGACCGCAAGAAGGATCTGGTCATCGTGGGCGGCTACAATGTCTACCCCCGCGAAGTGGACGAGGTCCTGTACGAGCATCCCAAGGTGGCCGAGGCCGTGGCCGTGGGCGTCAAGCATCCCACCCGAGGGGAAGTGCTCAATGCCTATGTGGTGCCCCGTCCCGGCGAGACCCTGACCACGGCCGAGCTGACGGCCCATTGCCGGACGCGTCTGGCCAACTACAAGGTGCCCAAGTTCTTCGAGTTCCGCGAGGAGCTGCCCAAGAGCCTCATTGGCAAGGTGCTGCGTCGCATCCTGCGTGACGAGGAGGCCGAGCGCGTGGCCCGGGGGCAGGGGGACGAGGACCGTCTGCTGCCCACGCCGGACCAGCCCGCCGCGGCGCCCACCCGTGCCCAGGCCCTGGGGCAGCAGGCGGGCGAGCTGCTGGACGAGGCCCGGGAAAAGATGGACTCCCTGCGCGGCCAGGCCGGCGAGATGATGGAGGAGGCCCGTCAGAAGGCCGGAGAGCTGCGCCGCCAGAGCGGCGAAGTGGTGGGCGAGGCCCGCCAGAAGGCCGGGGAACTGCTGGACGAGGCCCGCGGCAAGGCCGGCGAGATGATGGAAGAGGCGCGCCAGAAAGCCGGGGAACTGCGTCGCCAGAGCGGCGAGATGGTGGACAAGGCGCGCGGCAAGGCGGGTGAACTGGGCCAGCAGGCCGGAGAATTTTTGGAAGATGCCCGGGAAAAGATGGATTCCCTGCGTGGCCAGGCCGGCGAGATGATGGAAGAAGCGCGTCAGAAAGCCGGAGAGCTGCGCCGCCAGAGCGGCGAGGTGGTGGACGGTGCCCGCCAGAAGGCCGGGGAACTGCTGCATGGAGCCCGCGGCAAAGCCGGTGAGCTGGGGCAGCAGGCAGGTGAGCTGCTGGACAAGGCCCGCGGCAAGAACAGCGACGACGGGAAGAAATAAAACGCGCTATGTCCGGGAGGCATGGGGCCGATACCCTGTTTAAGGGATCGCCCGACGCCCGTTTTTTGAAAAAAGCGAACAGCCCTTCCTGCCACGGCAGGAAGGGCTGTTTTTGCCCCTGGGATGGTTGGGGAAGGAACGGTCGCGGGAGAAGTCGCTGCGGATGTGCCGGGCAGCTCCCCCGAAAGACGCTAGATCTGCACGGACTGGCCGGGCAGCAGGTCGATGCAGGTACAGCCGGGAGCCACGCGGGCCAGTTCGGCCTTGAAGGCTTCCGTATCCTGGGCCAGTACCGGGAAGGTGCCCCAGTGCATGGGGATGACCTGTTTGCAGCCCAGCAGCTTGCAGGCCAGGGCCGCCTGGCGGGCATCCATGGTAAAGACGCCGCCCATGGGCAGCAGGGCCACGTCGATGGGGTAGAGCCGGCCCCACAGCTCCATGCCCGCGAAGATGCAGGTATCGCCCGCATGGTAGATGTGTTTGCCGTCAGGAGTGCGGATGATGTAGCCCGCCGGGGAGCCCGATTCGCTGGAGTGGTATGCCTGGGTCATGGTGAACTCGAAGCCCGCATGGGTCACGGTGCCACCCATGTTGAAGCCGATGTAGTTGAGCAGCTGGGCCGACGGCACACCGGCGGCTTCCAGTTTTTGGGCCGTGCCCACGATGGCGCCCAGCATGGCGCCGGTGTTCTTGCAGATGGCCACGGCATCGCCCACATGGTCGGCATGGTCATGGGTGACCAGCACCACGTCCACCGGGCCGATGGTTTCGGCCGTGACGCCGGAAGCGGGCGTCAGGAAGGGGTCCACGACGACATGCTTGTCGTCACAGCTGATATTGAAGGCCGAATGGCCGTACCAGAGGATCTGGCTCATGATAGTTCTCCTTGTTGGGGGGCGGAGAGTGGCGGAAACCCCGGAACGGGGAGTAAAATTGTATCTTAACACTAGGAGATTGTCACGAAAAGAAGCGGCCCTGCCGTGGTACCGGGCAGCGTCGCGCCGGGAGAGGGGGCGTGGCCCGTTTCCCGGCCTGTGACGGGATGTGCCGCCTGGCGGGCAGGGCTTGACAGCGGCACGCCCTTTGCCTAGAAAGACACGTGTGCGCCCGTAGCTCAGTCGGATAGAGCGTTGGCCTCCGGAGCCAAAGGCCGTGCGTTCGAATCGCGCCGGGCGCGCCACAGATTTCAAGCCCCCACGAGGAAAGCCTCGCGGGGGCTTTTTGTGTACCTGTGGCTTGCCTTACAGGCCGGAGCAAGGCTCATCCGCAGGCAGCGCTACAAGCCGGCGAAAAACGGGGCATCCGCCAGGCGGATGCCCCGTTCCGTTTTCAGGCGGGCAGGCGGCCAGCCCCGATGCTGGGCAGGTCGTTGACTGCGGTTAGCCCTGATGGGTGTTGAACAGCACGTCGAAATCCTCGATGCGGAACTGCAGCGGTTCCCGGCCGTTGGGCAGCAGGAAGGAGGCGCTCACGTTGATGCCGGAGGAGGCACGGGGGCCCAGGCTCTCATCGACCTTCTGGTAGCAGAATTCGATATTGGCGCGGTACGAGCCGTCAGGATGCCGGATGACCTCGATGGGCAGATTGTTGGAGAGGGAATTGCCCTGGAGGGTATTGATGCGAACGGCCTCGCCGGCGGTGGCCGGGTCGGCCATGAGGAGTATCAGGATGTCGGCGCCGCTGGCCTGATGCAGCGGGCTGCAGACGCGCCCGGCTTCTTCGGCGGAAGGGAACATGGCGATGAGGGTGTCCAGCTCCTGTTCCAGCCAGGGCAGGTTCTGGAGACTGCCCCCGCCACCGATCCTGTGCCCGTTGATGGTGATGCCGCGCCGGGCGAAGTCCTTGAGAAACTGGTCGGAGAAGAAGTTGCACTTGCGGACAAGAGCGGAAGAGGGTTCACCATGTGGGGGCAGAGCGGAAGCCCCGTTGCCCGGAGGGGTGGACAGGACGGTGGCATTGAGGCCGTCGAGCATGCGTTGCCGGGCGGCGGCCATGTCGAAGGTTTGGCCCTCGGGCAGGGTCAGGCCCAGGCCCTGGGGCACGAAACGGCGCGCCTCGGCCATGCGCATCTGACCGAGGCCGGGATCGTGGTTGAGAACGGCATAGAATGCTTCGTTTTCCGTAGCCTTGACCAGGTTTTCCAGGACGCTCATGAGCAGGAGTTCGTTGCGGGAACGCAGGCCCGCGTCGGCCTCCTGGGCAAGGTCACGGCGCAGGAAATGCAAGGGGGAGCCTCCACCCAGGGCACGGCGGGCCGCGTAGTCGGCGTTATCGCGGGCAGCGATGCGACCGGCCAGCTCCGGCGGGATGGGCTGCTTTTCCTGTTCGAGCTGCCGGGCAAGCTTCCGGTCGTCCTCGCTCAGGGGCTCCAGATTGCCGAGGCCCAGCATCCTGCATGTGGCGCGCGCCGTCAGGATCCGGACCAGGCCTGCTTCCGGCCCGCCCCCGATGTCGGGACGCAGCATGCCGTCCGGCTGTGTGGTGGCGGCGTGCATGGTCTGGGCATAGGTATCGAAGTCCCTCTTCAGTCCGGCGGGGGTGGCTTCGGCCAGCGTCAGGGTGCGCAGGAACCGGCCCGTATCCAGTACGGCGTCGCATATGGCTTGCGCCATGGCCGCGTTCACGGGCGCGGAGGCGTGCAGGATCTCGTCCTGCAGGATGCGCTTGGCCTCCCGGGGTATGGCCCGGGCGTGTTCCACCGTGTCCAGGGCCGCCACGAAATTGTTGATGACGTTATCGGCCGCCGTGGTGGCTTCCGCCAGTGTGGGTTGGTGCATGTTGTTGCTGTCGTTCAGGCAGCGGGCGGCGAGCTTGTCATGGATGGTCTGGATCAGGACATCGCGGGTGGTGGGACTGATGTCGCCAACGATGCCCCTGGCCTGCATGGCGGCCCCCAGACGGGCCATGAAGCCGTTGGGGCCTTCGCCGCTGACCTGCTCCGCCATGGCCGCGATACCGGCCTTGGCTTCCCTCAGGGTCAGCATGCGGGCGCTCTCGCCAAGGGCATCCAGGCTTTCGGCCGGTGTCAGCGAATGGTCGGCGCGCCGGGCCTTGGCTTCCAGATCGTGCAGGGCGGTGTCCCGATAGACCTGGAGCTGCTCCGCTGTGGCCGGGGGCAGGCCGAAGCGCTGCCGTCGTACGGCTATCTGCGTTTCCAGATCCGAGGGCGAGCCGTCGGCATGGGGAGCGCAGAGCTTCTGGAACTGGTCCCGGACATTGATGAGCCGGGACTCCAGACGGGCCTGGTCTTCTGTCGTCTTGATGCGGATGACGTCCCGCAGCACCCGGGCCGCGTCCCGCCCGCTCAGGGGGCGGCCGGCAGCCAGCTTGTCTTCCAGGCTCTTCCGGGCGATGTCCGCGAAGCGGTCGCCCAGATCATCGGTCTGCCTGATGGTATTGATGAGCCCGTCCATGACGTCGCGGTTGGCCTGGGCGGCCGTGTCGCTGTGGCGTGAGCGTATCCAGTTGACGATGCGCCCCCCCAGCGAAGAAGTGGTGGGGACGGTATGGCCCCGGGGATCGATCCCCAGATGTTCCTTGCCGAAAGCGCCCAGCCGTTGGGCGATGATGTTCAGGTCGTTGATCTTCATGGCGAATCCTTTATGGCAGCAGCGTTCAGATCCTCAGCATGCCATCGTTCCAGCCCGTTCCCGCGGCGGCCTGGGGCGTGGGGGCCTGCTCCTGCAGTCGTGCGATGGAAGCGCGCAGCGCTTCCACCGTGTCCACATGACGGCCGACCTGGCGGTCGAGGATGCTCTCGTCCAGATGTTCCAGCGGCAGACGGCGGGTATAGGTCACGGCGTCGAGCAGGGGCTCGATGCCCAGCACGCCGCCGTCCGTGCCCTTGAAAAAGCTGTCCAGTTCCAGCAGCAGGCCATAGAGCGCCAGCTTGTCGGCGTCGCTTTCCGGCAGGCCGCATACCCGGCTGTACAGGTACAGGGCGTCGTCGTTTTCGGCGCATTCAAGGGTGACTGTCACGTCATCGAAACGGAGCGTGCAAACGCCGTTCTCGGTCTCAAGGCCGTCCATGCCGATAGTGGCACCAAATTTTGCAATGATATGGGCAATGGGATGCATATGCTCTCCTTTTTGTTACTGGTATAGCAAAAGGTAGACCAAGAGTCTTGCTCCTGTCCATGCATGATGGCCGGGACAGGAGCAAGAGACGGGCAGC
>ENA-OWRJ01003730-OWRJ01003730.1-human-gut-metagenome-genome-assembly--contig:-NODE-3730-length-10710-cov-5.129423_pt1 | contig 10710 bp, 7 predicted proteins | sample MGYA00248269_ERZ651897 | MGnify/ENA primary metagenome ERZ651897 (study PRJEB26924, sample SAMEA4378252) | human gut metagenome | biome: human gut; feature: human-associated habitat; material: faeces...
AAACGCCCCATATTATGATGCTGGCCGATGACCCCGGCTGCACCCTCATCGAGCCCATCGGCGAGAAGAAGGAGCAGCTGCGCAAGGTCTACGAGGGCGACCTGATGCTGAACGGCGGCCACATTGCCGGCTGGGCAGTGGAAGATCCCGCCCTGCTGGCCCAGATCGACAGCGCCCTGAACGCTCTGGGCAGCCAGGAAGCCTTTGATGCCCGGTATCCCCAGGCAAAGGGCGGCGCGCCCCTGACGCTGGCCGTGGGCGACGGCAACCATTCGCTGGCTTCCGCCAAGGCCTGCTGGGAGGAGCTGAAAAAGACCCTGACCCCGGAGCAGCAGCTGACCCACCCGGCCCGCTGGTGCCTGGCTGAGGTCTGCAATGTCCACTCTCCGGCCATTGAGATCGAGCCCATCCACCGCGTCCTTTTCAATGTGGACTGCGGTGCCGTGCTGCTGGCCCTCATCGCGTGGAGCGATTCCCACGCGGCAGGCATCTGCTTCGGCGATGCAAAACAGCAGTCCTTTACGCTGGCAGGCCCCCATGTGGCCAATGTGCTCAGCTTTGAACATCCCGTTGCCCCGCTGACCGTGGGCACCATTGACGCATTCATTGAGTATTTCATGGCCCGCCACATCGAGGCCCGGGTGGATTATGTCCACGATGAGCCCGCTGTCCGCGCCCTGTGCAGGCAGGGGGGTGTGGCTTTCCTGATGCCGCCTTTTGAGAAGAGCGATCTGTTCAAGGGCATCGTTATGGGCGGTGTGCTGCCCCGCAAGACCTTCAGCATGGGGCACGCAGAGGAAAAGCGCTATTATATGGAATGCAGAAACATTTTAGGTGAAGAATGACATTTAACGAACTGAATCTTTCCGCGCCTGTGCTGCGTGCTGTGGCACAGGCGGGCTATGAATCCCCCTCGCCCATTCAGGCGGCGGCCATTCCGCCGGTGCTGGCCGGGAGGGACTTGATGGGCTGCGCCCAGACGGGTACCGGCAAGACGGCTGCCTTTGCGCTGCCCATGCTCGACCGCCTGACTGCCAGCGCGCCCCGCAAAAAGGGGGCCATCCGCGCCCTGATCCTGACTCCTACCCGGGAGCTGGCTTTGCAGATCGGCGAGAGCTTTGAAGCCTACGGCAAGTATCTGACCCTGCGCAGCACCGTCATCTTTGGTGGTGTGGGTCAGGCTCCGCAGGTCGCGGCCCTGAAAAAGGGCGTGGACATCCTCATTGCCTGCCCGGGCCGCTTGAACGACCTGGTGGGGCAGGGGCTGCTGGACCTCTCCAACATGGAGATCTTTGTTCTGGACGAAGCCGACCGGATGCTGGATATGGGCTTTGTCCACGACGTGAAAAAGGTGATCGCCAAGCTGCCCAGGCAGCGCCAGAACCTGATGTTCAGCGCCACCATGCCCAAGGAGATCGAGCAGCTGGCCGCAGGCATCCTGCACGACCCGGCCTTTGTCAAGGTAGACCCGGTGTCCAGCACGGTGGACCGCATCCAGCAGAGCCTGTATTTTGTGGAGAAGGGCAACAAGAAGTTCCTGCTGCCCTGGCTCATCAAAAACCTGAGGCCTGAGGTGGTGAACGCGCTGGTGTTCAGCCGCACCAAGCACGGGGCCGATAAAATCGCAAAAGACCTGAACAAGCAGGGCATCCCCGCTGCCGCCATCCACGGCAACAAGAGCCAGACCGCCCGCGTGACGGCGCTGGAGGATTTCAAGGCGGGCAAGACCCGGGTGCTGGTGGCGACCGATATCGCCGCCCGCGGCATTGACATCAGCGAGCTGTCCCATGTGTTCAACTACGACCTGCCCGAGGTGCCCGAGACCTACGTCCACCGCATTGGCCGCACGGCCCGTGCCGGTGCCGACGGCACTGCCGTCAGCTTCTGTGCCCCGGAGGAAAAGGAATATCTGGCCGGGATCGAAAAGCTGAACCGCCGCCAGATCCCGGTTGTCTCCGGCCATCCCTGGGACGGTGTGCCCGCCCCTGTCAAGGCTGCGCCCCCGGTGCGGGGCAAAAAGCCCAAGGCGGAAGCAGAGCAGCCGGAAAAGCCTGTGAAGGCAGAGCAGCCTGCCAAAGCAGAAAAGGCAGCCAAGGCCGAAAAGCCCGCTGCCCCCAAGAAGGAAAAAGCGGCTGCAAAACAGCCCAGCCCCAAGAATACCGAACCGAAAGAAGGAACATCCATGGAGGAAAACCAGAAGCGCACTTCCGGCGGCCGCAGTGAGAACCGCCGCTCCAATAACAGCCGCACCCGCCGCGAGGGCAATGCCCAGCAGCCGGCCAACCGCGGCAGTAATGCTCAGCCTAAATTCGACCCCCACTTTGTGAGCGCCCCGGAGGCTACCCCCCTGCGCCCGGTCAAAAAGGCTCCGGCTGCGCAGCCTGCTGCAAAGCAGACTGCTCCGGCCCAGAACGGCCAGCGTCAGCGCGGCGGTCAGCCTGCCCGTGCCGAGCAGCGCACCGACCGCAATGATCCGCGCACCGAGCAGCGGGCAGAGCGGAATGCGCGCAATGCCCGCCCGGCCCAGAACGGCCAGAGCCAGCAGAGCAGCCGCAATAATCGCAATGCAGTGCAGAGCAGCCGCCCGGACCGCCCCGCCAAGAGCGAGGCACCCCGCGGCCGCAGTCGGAACACCGCCCCCGCACGGGACGAGGACCCGGGCCTGATGCTGATCAGCCGCCGCCCGCCCCAGCAGAAGTTCACCAACTTTGAAGAGTATATGACCGCCCACGGCGGTGCCACCGCACCCATTGAGGATCACACCGATGAAACCTGAGCCGTTTGCCCCCTGGCAGTGCCCGCTCTGCGGCGAACCCCTGACCGGGGACACTGCCCTGAAATGCGGCAGGAACCACAGCTTTGACCGGGCGAAAGAGGGGTACTGGCACCTGCTGCCGGTGCAGAGTATGCGCACCAAGGCCCCGGGCGACAGCAAAGAGATGGTCGCCGCCCGCCGTGCCTTCCTGAACGCCGGGTATTACGGCATCTTCGGCCGGGCGCTGGGTGAACTGTGCCTTGCGTACGGCGCTGCCGCCGGGGCAGATGCACCGCTCCACCTGCTGGATGCGGGCTGCGGCGAAGGCTGGTACGACCGCTGCATGGCACAGGCCTTTGCGCAGGCGGGCCGGCCGGTGCAGCTGGCGGGCTTTGATATCGCAAAGCCTGCGGTGCGTCTGGCCGCAAAGGCACTGCCTGCCGCAAAATACGCGGTGGCATCCAGTTTTGCCCAGCCTGTCCGCACCGGATGGGCCGACCTGCTGCTCAACTGTTTCTCGCCCTTTGCACAGGAAGAGTTCCGGCGCGTGCTGCGCCCGGGCGGACGGATGATCTATGTCGTGCCCGGTGCAGAGCACCTCTACCAGATGAAGGCTGTCCTCTACGACACGCCCTATAAAAATCCGGTGCAGGAGGTGGCCTATGAGGGCTTCCGTCCCATCGGGGAGCGGGAGGTCTCGGGCAGCATCACGGTGCCTGCCGGGCAGCTGGAGGCGCTGTTCGCCATGACCCCCTATTACTGGAAAACGCCGCGGGATGGCGCAGCCCGCCTGGCCGCCCTGCCCGAGCTGACCACGGATATCGCGTTCCGCTTCCTTGTGTTTGAAAAAGAGTGATCGAAAAGTCCCCGGCCTGTGAGGATACAGGCCGGGGGCTTTTTGCGTGCAGAAAACAGGGTCACATCGCAATCCAGCCCAGTGCGTTGGCGACCGAGCTGGCCAGGATGATAGCCGCGAAGATGGGGCAGAGATACCGGAGCATAAAGTTGAACACCGGCTTGCGGCGGAAGGGCTGACCTTCCCGTGTGACCTCTTCCTCGATCTTTTCCACACCGACGATCCGGGAGACCAGCAGGCAGGTGGCAATGGCCGCAATGGGCATCATGACCGAGTTGGTCAGGAAGTCGAAGAAATCGAGGAACTGCATCCCGAACACGGTCACGCTGGCAAGGGGGCCGTAGCCCAGCGCGGAAAGGCTGCCCAGTGTGACCATAATGCAGCCGATGAGGATGGTGGAGCGGGTGCGGTCCCAGCCCAGCTCGTCCTCAAAGGTAGAAACAGCACTCTCGGTCAGGGCAATGGAGCTGGTGAGGGCCGCGAACAGCACCAGCACAAAGAAGAGCACGCCTACGGCAGTGCCCATGCCCATGCTGGCAAAGACCTTGGGGATGGTAATGAACATCAGGGCCGGGCCCGCCTGCAGGGTGTCGGGGTCGCCGCCCGAAAAAGCGAACACGGCGGGAATGATCATCAGGCCCGCCATGATGGCAATGGCGGTGTCGAAGATCTCCACGTTTTCCGTGGACTGCTCAATGGACACGTTCTTTTTCATGTAGGAGCCAAAGGTCACCAGGATGCCCATGGCAATGGAGAGGGAGTAGAACATCTGCCCCATGGCGGAAACCACGGTCATCCACGAGAAGTTGGCCGGGTTGGGCACCAGAAAATACTTCACGCCTGCCAGTGCGCCGGGCCGTGTGACCGAGTAGACGGCAATGACCACCGAGAGCACCACCAGCACCGGCATCATCACCTTGGAAACGCGCTCCACGCCGTTGCGCACGCCCGCAAAGATGATGCCCAGCGTGATAAAGGTGAACAGCAGGAACGGGATCTCAGCCAGCAGACCGTTGGAGATGAAGCCGGAGAAATACCCGTCCGATGCCAGCGCGCTGCCATGGCCGGTGAGATACTGGGCCAGATAGTGGATGACCCAGCCGCCGATGACCGAATAATAGGGAACGATCAGGATGGGGATGACGGCGTTGATCCAGCCGCCGAACGCTAGCCCCTTGCCCTTGCCAAAATGGCTGTAAGCGCCCACCGGGCTCTTGCGGGTCATCCGGCCCAGCGCCGTTTCGGCAATGATCATGGTGTAGCCAAAGGTGACAGCCAGCAGGATGTAGATGAGCAGAAAAATGCCGCCGCCGTATTTTGCGGCCAGATACGGGAAGCGCCAGATATTGCCCAACCCGACCGACGCACCGGCGGCGGACAGCACGAATCCGAGTTTGCCGGAAAACGCGCTGCGCTTGTGGTGAGTTTCCATGTTTTTTTCCTCTTTTCCAATTGATAAACTCAAGTGTAACATAGAGGAAGCGGGATTTCAACGAATCGCAGGCGTTTCACCGGTGGAGAGATTTCAGGCGGAAGGTGAAGAAAAGTGAATCATCTTCTGGTAAAGGGCTCCATGCCGTGCTCCTCGGGGGTGTAGTATTCCATCAGGGAGATGTAGTTTTCCGGGTGGTGGCAGAACGCCGCGCGCAGAACGCTGTCCAGCTCGCCCCGGGCGGTGAGCAGACGGATGATGTACTGGGCCACCATCTGCACCACATCGGTCTCGATGCCGTAGCACAGGCCGACCGCCAGCACCGGGATCAGGATCTGCCGGGCCAGCAGGGGCACGTTCTGGCCGTACCGCTCAAGGATGGGGCGGCTCATGGTGGAGGCAGCCCAGACGCTGCCCACGATCTGCCAGTAATCGATCTCTTTCATGTGGGAAAGGGTCTGCAGCCGCTCCACGATCTCACCGTCGCTGAGGATGTAGCCCTCGACCACCTCTTTTTCGGAGCGGATAAAGGCACACTGGATCATGTCCATGATGGCGGTTTCGTATTTCTGGTGGAAATTTTCCCGGGAAACGCAGAACTTGGCCACGATGTCGATGAGGGCACTGGTGTCCTCGGCGGTGGCAAGACTGCTGACCACCAGCGGCGTGGGGCCGAATTCCGCCCCCAGTGCGTCCAGGTCGGCCAGTTCTTCGGCATTCCGGGTGGCGGGCAGAAAGCGGTCACAGCCGTTACGGTGGTAGCCCCAGGCAGCGGGCAGCACCCGGGCCACCGCATCGCCGCTGGAAATGATGCTGAAGATGTTGCTCTCGGGCCAGCTTTTCAGCAGGGTGCCGTCCGGGGCGTGGTTGGCATCGAAATCCTGCTGCAGGTCAGGCCGGTCAGCGGCAGTCAGGGCCGCAGGCACCGCAAAGCCGTAGGCATAGATGTTCTCCCGCCCCAGCTGGGGCAGCTCCCGGGCGATCTTTGCCGCCAGCAGATTTGCGATAATGGAGCCGCGGCTGTAGCCGCCCAGCCAGAGCTTGAAGGCACCGCTCTGCCCGGCCCGGGCCAGATAGGCCTTGAGGGACGCAAACACCGCCGCCACGGGCGTGACGAAGCCGGTGTGCGCGCTGGTATCGCCCATGTGGAAGTTGCTGGCCCACTCGCCGCCGTAGCCGCCGCCCCGCAGGATAAGCGCCACAAGGGTGGTGCGCTGGCCGTTCAGGGTCAGGGTCTTGCGGGCCAGCGAATAGCCCACAAAGTCCCCGGCCCGGCCGGTGTCAAGGTCGTAGTTGCAGAACAGCGCGTCCCCGAAGCCCAGGGCCTCGTAGGCGGCAGCAATGTGGGCTTCCCGCCCCACAGAGCCGTTGACCCAGTATTCCGCATCGCTGGCTATGGTGTTGGCCGCAGCGCAGACCAGACCCAGCGTTGCCAGCGCCAGCTGGTGGTCATATTGGGTGGCCGGGTGGGTGAAAAAGCTGTCGGAATAATAGAACGTGTGGGTCAGGTCGCAGCCGCTCAGGTCACTGCGGATGCCAATGGCGTAGCGGCCATCCGGTACTGCATGGCCCACGGAGCCCTGCCCGGCGGCCTGGACCATCAGCCCGGGCAGCAGAGTGCTGCCGGCCGCAAACCCCAGCACCTTGCAAAAACTTCTTCGATCCATAATTTTTCCCCTCAAAACCAGAATGGATTTTTTCTTAGTATACCGTATCCCGGGCGGGGATACAATCCAAAGTTTTCCGGGCGGCAAAAAACGGGCCGGTGTTGCGCACACCGGCCCGTTATGTTACACTGTTGTTCAGTCCAGATCCTTGCAGCACTCCACGATGTGGTGGAACATCTGCTCCACGGCGGGAGCCATGGCGGTGGGACGCTGGACGGCCAGACCCACCACCCGGTCCTCTTCGGGCTCGATGGGGTAGATCTTGACCGCTGCCGTGCAGTTGCGCAGCAGCATCCGGGGCATGATGGAAATACCCAGGCCCGCCTCGACCATGGCAATGTTCGACTGGTCATCGATGACATGGCAGCGGCGCTCCGTGGAGATGGAATACTTCTTGAGGAACTGACGCATCTCCGCGTCGGTGGCATCCCACTGCACCACAAAGTTCTGCCCGTTCATCAGGGCGGGGGTCATCACGCCGTTGGGCGGCTCGGGCCAGTCCATGGGGGTGATGCAGAGCAGCGGCTCGTGGAACAGCTCGGTCAGAACAAACTCCTCCCGGCAGTTGTTGGAGAGGAAGGCGATGTCCACCTGACCGGTGCGCAGCCACTCCTTGACATCGTCGTAGGTGCCCTGGTAGACCTCGACCTCGATCTGGGGGTAGTGGGCCATAAAGCCCTTGAGGATGCTGGGCAGCAGCCCGGAGCAGATCGAGTTGAAGGCACCCAGCTTGACCTTGCCCTTTTCCAGGCCGTTCAGGCGGGCAATGCTCTGCTGCAGGGCCTCGTCGCTGTTCAGCACCGCACGGATGGAGGGGTACAGCGAAGCGCCGTAGCTGGTCATGGTAACGCCGTTTTTGCCGCGATTGAATAAGGTAAAGCCCAGCTCGGCCTCCATCACGGCGATGGCGTGGCTGATGGCCGAGGGGGTCAGATGCAGCTGCTGAGCCGCCTTGTTAAAGCTGCCCTGCCGTGCAACTGCGTCGAAAATCTCATAAGAAAACAGCGTCATTCCCAATGCCTCCTTCCGGTCTGATCTGGTTCGGAGACGCTTGATCCTCTGTGAATCTTTTTCATCTTTGGTTTGAGATAGTTCAATTATCTTCTTGATTTTACTATCCCGCGCCCGTCCTGTCAAGCATTTTGGGCTGATTTGTGCTCGCTCTGTGCAGATTTTGCCGCAGCAGACGCAGGAAATGCCACCTTTCCGCCGTTATAGTTCTTATAACGATTTTTTACAAACTGACCGAGGTGTTTTTTTATGACCGCACTTTCCCCGCGCTGCAGCTTCAGCGGCACCGCCCTTAAAACCATTGCCTGCATCACCATGCTCATCGACCACATCGGCGCGTCCTGCATCGAGGCAGGTATCCTTACGCCCGGGCTGGACAGCGGCACCCTCTCGCGGGACACCCTTTTCGCCTATCCGCTGTACCGGCTGGACATGGTGCTGCGCTTCACCGGGCGGCTGGCCTTTCCCTTGTTCTGCTTTTTGCTGGTGGAGGGCTTTGTGCACACCCACAACGTCAAAGGCTACCTTGGGCGGCTGGTGCTGTTCGGCCTTTTGAGCGAAGTACCCTTTGACCTTGCGTTCTTCCGCACCCCCTTTTTCCCGGGCGCGCAGAATGTTTACTGGACGCTGGCGCTGGGCGTGCTGGCCATGGCAGGACTCAAGCACTTTGAAAAGGAAAACGGCCTGCCCGGCTGGCAGGGCATCCTGTGTGCCGGGGGCTGCGCTGCGCTGGCGCTGGCTGCCAATACCGACTACAACGCCATCGGCGTGCTGATCATCTGCGCCTTATACCTCACCCGCGCAAACCGCAAGCGGCAGTGCCTTGCGGGCGCAGCGCTGTTTTTGTTCGAGCTCACCGCCCCGCTGGCCTTTGTGCTGGTCTGGTTCTATAACGGACAGCGCGGCGCGTGCAGTCCGCTGCAAAAAAAGGCCTTTTACTGGTTCTACCCGGTGCACATCGCGCTGTTGGCCGGGGTCACAAACTTTCTATTATAAGGTAGAGGGCCGAAAAGGGGCCTCCGCAAACGCGCGGAGGCCCCTTTGTTTTTTTATCGCGTCAGAGCGGGAACAACTGCCCTGTCAGCAGCAGCATGACCGGCACCGTGACCAGCATACAGATGGTGGAGTGGGCCACGGCCTGGCTGGCAAGGACAGGCTCGGTGCCGGACTGCTTTGCCACCACCGCCGCCAGGCTGCCCGCCGGGCAGCTGGCAATGACCATCAGCCCGGTGCGCAGGACGTTGTCCAGCGGCAGCAGCCGCAGCACCAGCAAAAACAGCAGCGGGAACACCACCCCGCGCAGCACCGTGACCCGGTACAGAAAGCCCTTGCGCAGCAGGGCGCGCAGGTCGCTGCCCGCCAGCATGACGCCCACGATCATGAGCGCCATGGGGGTGGTGCAGCCGCCCACCGTGCTGCAGAAGCTCTGCACCGGCCCGGGCAGCCGCCAGCCGGTGGCCAGCAGCACCAGCATGGCCACCGTGGCGATGTTGGCCGGAGTGACAAAGGTCTTCCAGTGCAGCTTTTCGCCCGGGCGGAACAGGGTGACCACGTAGGTGAAGAACCATACATTATAAGCAGCCATGGCTACGGTAGCGAACACGGTGCCCCGGGCGCTGCCCAGCAGGGCGGCACACAGCGGCAGCCCGATGAACCCGCAGTTCGGCATGGCGGCCGTGCCCACCAGAACCGCCGCCTCGCCGGGCGTATCCCGCCGCACCCGGCTGACCAGGCGGCAGATGCCGGTGGTGGCGATGAACAACGCCAGCAGCAGCACGAACAGCACGCCTGCCTGCAGCACGATCTCCGGCTCGTCGTCAATGGCCGCACCCGCCAGCATCGTGCAGGGCAGCAGCAGCTTCATGATAAAATCCGACAAAAACCGGCTGTCCCGGTCGGTGATGACGCCGCAGCGCGCCCCCGCATAGCCCAGCATCACCTCGAGAAAGATCACCGCGATCTGCCCCATCAACACCCCAAACGCCATGGGTCTCCTCCTTTTGCACTGTCCGCATTTTATTCCGGTTTCAGCTTTTTCACGGCCTTGTCAAAATCCGACACGATCTTCTGTGTCGGGTTGAACATTGCATATTCCGCCTCAGCCTTTTCCCTTGCTTTTCGGTTCGTGACCTTTCCCTTATCCGGCAGAACATCGTACCGCCGGAAGGATAAAAACTCATTGATACTGGAAGCGAATTGTTCCATTGTAAACGTATTCTCACGTTCGATCAGGTCTTCAATATAGTCAAAATAGCCAGACACCGCACGTTCCAGCTGCCGGATCTGCTTCTCCGACAGGTAATTCTTGGCTACCGACACATCCAACTTGAGCACCCGCCCATCCGGGGCATTCTTCCATGTTGTCAGGCCCATGTGGTCTTTTGTATGATCCGCTTTTGTGTACACGATCTCCGCCGCCGTCTGCCCGGTGATGGCATAATGGAACTTATTCTGCACCATGGCATAAAAATCATGGGTCAGCGGCGAATCACGGTCATAGTCGATACTGCATTCCGCAAAGATATCCGTGCGGCTGCCCTCCATTTGAACTACCGAGGATTCCTCGGCAGTTGCCGTTTCATCCAGTTCTCCCTCTGCATAGATATTTTTTAAATGAAACGAAATGTTGTCCGTTGTGCAGTCAAACAGCTTTGCCATGCCTTTTTGGGTCAGCCAAATCGTATCATCCTTAATAAAAGCATCCACTGAAATATCTTCTTCTGCCGAGCGGTATATCAAAAACTGAAAGTTATTTTTCATTTTCTCTCCTTTCGCCGCGGCGCTTCATCTCTTGCAGTCCAGCTCTACGAGCTTCCTACGGCAAGAATATCACACACCCGGGCAAAGTCAAGTTCGCATTGCCGCGAGATGGGTCGGCAAGATGGCGCAGCCGTTACAGGCTTTTGGGGCCCCTCGCACTCCATTTTAGCTGCAAAAATGGAAAAAGCCCGGTGATTTCAAAGAATCATCGAGCTTTTTCTTGGCGGAG